>Ga0116227_10000810_pt1 | contig 64974 bp, 62 predicted proteins | sample S1TSphgellanicum_FD_89693 | JGI IMG/M metagenome (GOLD analysis project Ga0116227, IMG submission 89693) | Host-associated microbial communities from peat moss isolated from Minnesota, USA - S1T2_Fb - Sphagnum magellanicum MG | ecosystem: Host-associated > Plants > Peat moss > Unclassified...
AAGGACACAAATGAGAGCAAGACGAATTGAATTTCTTGAAACTAAAGCCATCCAAAGTGCGTACCAGATCGAAGAAAAGACACGCACATTTCCAAACCCCGAGTGATTTCCGGGGTGTGCTCAACCAAATTTTTGCAATAACGAAAACATACTCCACGCGCGGCTTCACTCATCGAAATCATAGCTGCAAAAACAACAACCAAAAAAGGACAAATCATTTGCTTCGATAGCCGAGTGCAGGCCTGATTTTGGTAATGCCCTCCCACCAAGATTGTAACATAGATCTGCTTTCAAATCAGATTTTCAAATCTTTGAGTTGAATAACAATTACAACACTTGAATTTGAAAACCTTAAATAGAAATATGAATCGAACAAGAATTGCAGCTATTTGTGTTTAGGAAATTCAACATTGAAACATTTCATTCCAACGGCACTGGCCAAGATTAGCAACAACACTAATGATGGTCTCAGAGTTGAGACCATGAACACACCCATCTCTCCTCCCACTTCTGCAGCAACTTGGAGTGACATGACTACAGTGGTGGGTACAACAAATCAAGCTTCCTCCTTGACAGCAGGAACAAGAAGAAAAAATCTTATACCTCCACTCAACATGTTTTCTTGGTGCGGAAACCTTCTCAAGAAGCGTCCTTTAGGAAGATTTGAAATTTAGAAATCTATAGCGAAATTGGAAACACAGACAAAAACAACGGAGGATTGAAGCAAAGTTTTCTGACAGTCCAATGCTTTTCAGCCACAATTTTGTTCCAAAAATCGATTTCCTTTGCAGTCATGCACAGAACATGTTGCAATTCTTGGTCTTGCGCATGCAAATCTGAAGGAAGGAAAGACTTCATTCCCATTCATTTTTGGGGGACTTCACAGTGTTCGAAGGACACGGGTACCACTAGTAACTTATAATGTTTTAAAATAAGATAAGTTAGAATAACTTGAAATAACATAAAATCAATTGCTATAAATAATTTAGAATGACATAAGGTGGAATAACATAATATAGTTGAGAATAACCTAAGGTAGAATAACGTAAAATATTTAAAATGGAATAACTTAAAATAATCGATAATAACTGAAGGTAGAATAACTTAAAATATTTTAGGGTGGGACAACGTAAAACAACCAAATTTAAGATGGAACAATTTAAAATAATAAAAAATAACTTTGGGTGAAATAACCTAGAATAATAATATATATTTTTGTTGAACTTTGGGCTATTATTTAAATAATATCTGAAAATAAAAAACCTAAAATAATGTTTAATTAACTTGAAATCGTAACCTATGATAGTTTAAAATATCCTACATTAATTTACGGATAAATTAAGATTATCAAAGGAATTTAATTTATGCTAACCTACACATAAGTTAGGAAAAAGATATTGCATAATAAAATAATCTAAAGTTGGTGGGCTATTTAGGTTTTAAAGTGTGTTTAACTTAGTTTAGGTTTTTAAGTAATTAACTTAGGTTTTTAAAGTCTTATTTTAGTTGTTTTATTTAAGTTCCTAAGTGTTTAACTTAGGTTCTGATCATAAGATTTTATTCAATAGTCCTTTTTGAAGATGTCATTCTTTGTATATTTTTAAAAACACATGAAGTGAAATGATGAAGTAATATGATATGAAATAATGACATATTTAAAACATTTTCCAAATATTTTATAAGTATGTTCTCAAAAGACTTCAAAATGAATTATTGAAACCCTATTTATATTTAAATAAATTATTATTTTTATTTTATTCAATAAGTTGCACCCTATATGTTTTTTCACACTATTTGTAATAGAATAGAAATATTTTTTCAAATAGTCCCATAATTTTTTTTATCCAATTGGATAGTAATTATATGATCATTTACAACAAAATAAATATAATAATTATCATTCCTTTTTAGTATAATCCTGATTTACATTACATGTTTTGTATTAATTTGAAATTTGAGTTGTTTACACTTAATGTTCGCTACTTTTTTTTGTTAACAAAATATGTAAACATTTTGCTAGGGTCAATTGCACAATTCAAATTAACAATGTGTTATAAGAATTTTACATATGGATACATTATCTTTTGTTTCTTAAAATTTTGATCAAATGTAATTAATATGATAAAACAAGTCATTTTAATCATATGACTTAAACAATGATTAGGAATGAATGATATTAATTATGTAGATATAGTGCTAATCAAAGATTCACTAAAGTGTGTAAGGAGAAATAATTATATAAAGGTTAAAACATTATCATTTTTAATGTACAAATAAATGAAAAAAAAAGAATTAACATTTAATCATTTAGAATCCAAATCATTTAAAGGTAAAGTCAAATTAACCTTTAAATTTTGGTTTATGATCAATCTCTTATATTTTGAACTTATGATCATTTTTCTTCATTTTAACCTCATTATGAAAGGGAACTTTTCAAAAAGTATGTGAGAAAAAGGGGAAAAAAAAATTGACAGAAAGGTAAAAATGTTGAAAGGAGATTTGAAAAATAATTGTAGCAATAAAGGTAATGGTAAAGTTGATGTGCCTTTTCATATGCATGTTAGTTGACAAGAGAAGGAAATGAAGTAATAAGGCATGGAGGATTCATTTCTAGGGTGCACAAGATAATGTCATGAATGGCTTGAAACCATAAATTTGAATAAATCCAAAGAACAATCCAATAAATCTATCCTTGGTATCATACCCAACACAACATTGTTAAACACCCAACATAGACAAAAACATCATGCTAGTAATTTAAGTTCATTTAAAGATGCACGCAAGTTACCAATGAAGAAGCCAAGTGTTGCATTAGCAATGCACTTGTTGCTCAACTATGCCCGTCAGATAGTGATTAAGAACCCCGACCAGAATACATCATAATTCAAGGACTCTTGCAAGGAGCCCTAATCAAGACCTTCTGATTGAAGGTTCCATAAATGAATCTCTACATTGGATTGGATAGAGGGTACAAAAGTGTCAGATGTCAGAACTATGTTTGGAGAGAATCTTTCTAGACAACTATTGATATTGCTACAACCCACTTTTGCCTTATGGGTGCAAAATGATTTAAACACAACTCTGACCATTATGGGTTACTGAAATGCAAGAAGGTATAGGTTACATTCTGGAACATTTAACTCTGTTAGTTCAAGTTTCAAAGATTTTTTGAATGCCAAAGTCTGCACAAAATTTGGCATTCAATGGGAGGCAAGAAATTCAGACCAAACATGACCTAGTTTCCTTCCAGTTCAGTCACAGCCCACAACCCATCAAATGAAAAAGAAATGTCTGCAGCTTGAGAGTATACCAAAACATCAGAGAAAACTGTAGTGAATTCAAGACCCATTTGGACAATGTCTGTAATAGTACACTCACAGAATTAGGTTATACACTCAGATCAATCTGAAAGTCTTTCATGTCTTGGACATAACCTCTAATCTTGCTCCAGTGCAACAAACAGTTCTCCAGAAAGTTTCTCAGACAATTTCTCATGAACAAACAAAAACTTGTGGTTTATCAGCATCATTAAGTTTATGCAGTTTCTCATATTGTCTTACATCTCCACTGCACTTGCAATTGTAGATTTGTTGATTTTTGGAAACCTCTCGAATTCATGCAAAATGGGACACAAAAAGGGTAGACTCTCTTAGCTTTCAATTGCATCGCATGACTTGAGAGCTATGAGACTGTTTTGTTCTTCTTCACCATTTCACGAATTTCATCTCCTGATGGTGGACGTGGTCCTTCTGGTGGATACACCACATATGCTCGCTGCCATTGAGAACAACACCCCACCACATCAATAAAAATTCAGCAACAAAAGAGCATTGCACTTTGATGCTAATTCACAAACAACAACACTTCCAACAAACCCAAAAACCTGCACATGAGACACCATCCTCTCTCACTTGGAGACAAATACAACACATACACTTGCTGCCATTGACAACAACACCCCAACCCATGAATAAAAAATCAGCAACAAAAGAGCACCACACTTTGATGCTAAATCACAAACAAAAAACTGCACTTCCAGCAAACCCAACAACCTGTACATGAGACACTGTCTTCCCCCACTTGGAGAGAAACACACCACATATGCTCACTGCTATTGACAACAAACCCCAACATATGAATGAAACATCAGCAACAAAAGAGCATCACACTTTGATGCTAATCACAAACAACAAACTGCACCTGAAGAAAACCCAAAAGCCTGCTGCAAATGAGACACTATCCTCTCTCACTTGGAGACAAATTCAGTGCTTTAACTACTGACTGAGCCACAAAGAAACCATCTGCAAAAATTGGTCTGAAACCCTAGTAGTTTCTTGCCCTATCTTTCTTCCAGGAATCTCTCCACTGATGCTGCCTAACATGAGGGATCTCTAATCATGAGGAAGCAATTCCTTCACAATTGAATGAATTGAGTATTCCCAACACAGCAGTCGAGAATCAAAGAATCAATATCTTCAACACAGCAGTCAGGAATCAATATCCTCAACACAGCCATCAAGAATCAATATCCTCAACATAGCTGTCAAGAATCAGTATCCTCAACACAGCCATCAAGAATCCAAAATCCTCAGTTGCACAGCAGTTAAGATCTGTGGATTTGCAATCTAGAGCCAAATGGAAGGAGAGCTTTGCAAACACATGGGGTTTGTACATAACAAATCCATGACTGTGTCAAAAACCTGTATGAAATTGCAGAGAAAATCTCCCACAAGAACTCTTTGAAGGTAACATGAACAATGCATGTACACACTCAAGAGTCATCATGTCTAAGAGCTTCACATACAATAAAATCTAAGAGTTCTGAAACATATGAGAAATCTGAATTGGAAACTGCAGACATTGTTTTCTTGTTGAAAATCTGATTAAGAAAGAGTAGCAGAAACTCTCTCCCCTAAGAACATGGTATCTCTCATAGGAGACGAACAAAGTCTTAAGAGAGATGACTGGCCAAATTCCTTGAATCCTAGATACATATCTCTGCCAAGAACCTGGTGAAGAAAAAACAAGGTCTAAATAGAGATGGCAATTCCTTGAGCCCTAGATACACAAGAAGGTCTGAAGAGAGATGGCAATTCCTTGAACCCTAGATACACAAGAGGGTCTGAAGAGAGATGGCGATTCCTTGAACCCTAGATACACAAGAAGTCTGAAGAAACTCGTGAAGAGAAAAACAATTCAAGCCCACAACTAACTACATCTTTCCCAAGAAACTCGGGAAGAAAAAAACAACATTCTGGGGAAGAAAGAAAAATTCACCACAAGTAAATATCTCACGGAAGAAGAAGAAGACCTTCCGGAAGAAACAACCGAAAAAATAAATGAAACAAACAAAGAAAGCACTACATCTCAAGGAAGAAGCTGGGAAAGAAGAGACCCACATTGCGAATGATTCTATCGAGGTTTTCCGTGTTGTTAGCGAACATAGACATCATGACAATCGGTATTGTCACGTATGTTGCAAACTTGAAAACCTCCAGGATTCCCTTCTTCCGCCCCACACCTGACATCCTTGATATCCTCTCTCTCTCTCTTCGAAGCACTCTTCTTGTCCTCCGTTCTTCCAGGCTTCGCTTCTTCTGTGTATCTCTCTCTTGTTTTTTGTTTTTGTTTTGCTGCTTTTCGCTTGTTTCTTTTCCCTGCTCCTTGCGCACAACGACACTACAAAGAATGAATCTCTTCTGCCTCCCGGACAAGAGCCAAAGAGCCAGAGGCGGATAGGCGGAGGCTGGGCCCTCAAATCCAGGAAGAGCCTCAATGGGGTCCCTTACCCTATAGTTAAAAGAGGTGCAAGGTCCAACTTTTGGAAAATCTGACAACGTGAGGTCAGACTTTTGATTCTTGCCCACTTGTCCTCTTGAAAAATTTCAAGTTTTCCTACTTATCCTCGTGAGAATCATTTAATGCCAAACATCAGTAGCGAACCACAATACAGACAGTTAGAAAGCACACTTGCAGAAGTGGCATTGCGTCAAAGGCAAATTCTTTTCGAAAGTTGCAAGACGATCCTCGTAAACAAATCATCAAAGCTTGCAAAATCCTGGAAACAAGCAGCGATTGATTGATTGAATTTCTTTTTCGGGGTTGTGAATTTCAGTGTAATAAGTAGCTGAAATTGTTGCCGACACCCAACTCTCTGAATGGGGAAAAAGATAGAGATTTGGATGCAGCAACAGTACTAGTGATGGCGGCAGCAGTGGTAGTGTTGTTCCCTCGGGAGCCGCGATTGCGGAGCAAAAAGGAGTTTTTTGGGTAGAAGATATATATCTGTAGAGGGGCGGGGTTTTGTTTTGCTTGAAAGCAATCTGGTTGTTGATTGCAGAAAGAGAGCTTCAGTTGCTGGAAAGAGGAAGGAGGAGGAGAGAAGCAAATTGCAATGGCAATGGCCGTGGCACCAGTCTCCCGGCTATCTTCAGCTCATTCCATTTACATTTCTCATACCTCTATGTCTTCTTCAAACAGATACTTGAACTTGGCATTCTCCTCATCTTCAAAGCATGCCTCATCGCAAGCGTCACTGATGACTGAATACAGCTTTAGTTCGCGGAGGGTTGTTGCAAGAAGTCCACAAGCTGCCATGGCCACGATCTCTCAAAACGCTCACAGAATTGCATACACCATGGCTACCCTCAAGGTTCAAGGGAAGGTGATTGTTCTCCCTAATCCTTGGATTCTTTCCTCAAGAGGCTGAGAAACTCCTTTCTTGTAACAAAGGTTGTGCTTGGAAATCAATTGAATGCTCATTGTTGTTGCTGCACCATGGAGTTTCAACTGCTTTTGTTCAAGAGTTTTTCAATCTTCTGCATTGTATGGGAACAATTTATACATGTGTCTGCACTATTTGCTCCTTGCAGGTTGCACTCATTCCATATCTCACAGCAGGGGATCCTGATTTGGATACAACAGCAGAGGCAATGCAGGTGCTGGATATGTGTGGATGTGACATCATTGAGCTTGGTGTGCCGTATTCAGATCCTCTTGCTGATGGCCCTGTCATTCAGGTTTGTTGTTGTGTAGCATTTTCTTTCTTAAGTTTTGAAATAGCTCCATCTCTATGGTTTCTGTAAACTTGCCCGTACAATGTCTGATCTGTTTCCTGAATCATAATCCTGCATGTGAAACTCTGCCACTCATCTCCTAACCAAGCCACATTACAGACCTAAACAGCATGTGAATGCACAACTCAAGCACTGCAGGGTTCTTGCCAGTTATATAGGAAAGAGTGCAGTATTAGTTCTGGTCACTGTTTCTCCTCATTCTGAACTTATGCGATTGCATTTCATAAACAGTTCTGTGTGAAACTATCCTGTTGAGCAATGGGCATATGGCAGGGTTTTCAGATTTGTTGATTTGTTTTGCTTTTGGGGTTTGCCGATTGCAGGCTGCTGCCACAAGGTCACTTGCACAAGGCACTACTCTTGACAAGGTTCTTGACATGCTGAAACAGGTAGACATCCTTGTCTGCTTGTTTGTTTTCCCATTCTTCAACAAATTCGATGGTCTTTATAGCAGTAATAAGGCATATAAATGACCAAGAGAATGTGAACATAGCAGTTTTCTGTGCAGGTGGTGCCCAATTTGAAGGCACCAGTGGTTCTCTTTACATATTACAACCCAATCCTGAAGCGTGGTCCAGAAGTTTTCATGAAGGCTGTCAAGGCAGCTGGTGCATCAGGTATGTTTCTCCCTTCATCTAATTCTTTCCTGCTGTTCAGGGTCCAAACACAACACGTACATTTCTGATGCATTTGAGAATTCAAGAGTACATTAACACAGGAGTATGATCATGATGATCATGGAGGCTCCATGTCTGAAACTTTCTTCCAATATTTGCAGTTCTGCTGAATGTGTGCATGTAACTTGTGTCATTTTATGGACTGAAATGTACATGGTGTCTCTATTTTGATGGACAGGACTGGTGGTTCCAGATTTGCCGCTTGAAGAGACAGACAAGCTTCGTGAATTCACATTTGCAAATGACCTTGAATTGGTGAGCCTGCTGTGTCTACTAATCCTTTCTTTGCATCTACACCACAATTGATTTCTTTCTTCCAAAGTGAGGTGTATTGCTTTGTCTTTGACCTGTCCTTTTCCCAAGCAAACAGGTAGAGATGAGCAATATGTAAAGAGAAGCTTCAAGTGGGTTATAATGAGCACAAAACCCTCATTGATCATGCATGTCTTGGAGAGTGCTAAGGGTGAAGATGTGGGTTCTTCCTGGGTCTAAATCAAGGCCCTGGAGGATTTCAATCTGTTCTTCTCAATATCTGTCGGGATTGAATTGTGGCTGTTTTGGGATTTTTCTTGATTGTTGCCATTCTTCTAGATATTGTTGACTACTCCGACCACACCACAGAGTCGTGCAAAGGTTATTGCTCGGGCATCAGAAGGTTTTGTTTATCTGGTGGGTACTTTGTCCCTTCACGGCTTCATTTGCTACCTTTTCCTCTTCTCCTCTCTTTACATCTTCTCTTCTGTACACAACTCCACTCTCAATTGTCCTTCTCTCTCATCATGCTGCCCATGTGATATAGCTTGGCAACAAGTGATCATATTGGAGACCTTTGCTACATCAGAAAACTGAAATGGGAATGCCATTGTTGCTGAGAGATGAAGACAAGAGGCTTGGACAAGTTCAAGGCATGCTTATTAGATGCATTGACATGTGTACCAAATATTGCCAATTTTATTGCTCCTTTCAAAAGTATGGATCAAGTGGGATGGAATCATTCCTCCTGGGCAAGTAGGAAGCGGAAGTGGTGAAGGATCTAATCAAGGTTCTGGCACACTAGATGAAGAAGAAAACAATCTTGGCAAGTGAAGGCATCACAACTTTAGACCAAAATTAGATGGAACATATTGAAAAACTCCCATTTATGAAGTTCATTTTCCTATTTTGTCTGTGCGTGTTTTCCCTAGTAACTTTGGTGATATAAGGCCCAACCTTTCTGTATGAAACCAATTCTGCTAATGTTGGTGCACCATGACTTGCAACAGAAATTCGTGCACCATTTAACCATTTCATCTCTGAACGAAATTTAATATTGTGGTGGGTTTATGCTGCCAGGTGAGTCTGACAGGAGTCACAGGTGCTCGTGAGTCAGTTCACTCTCGAGTACAGAGTCTCCTGAAGGATCTGAAGCAGGTAATTTTCATCTCAAACTCTAAACCTGAAACCCTCAGCTCAGACATCTCAAACTGTGACCATTGAACTTCAAACTATTTCTCAACCCTGAGCCTTGCAGTATCCCTACAATCCCTGTTTAAAAATTCTGCAAGCTATCAGGATTGTAGGGCAATTTCAGTCAGGATATAACATGTAAACCCTACAGAGGTTGGATCGTTAACCAACATGCAGTTGCATTAACAGTAGATGGAATGGGACATCTATTGTGTTGCCTCTGGAGCAACTGTTCAAAGAGGTCCATCATGTGCACAAGGATTGGGCAACAAGATTAATCTCAGAGCCTATATCTTCAAACCCAGAACTTATATGTTGCACCCTTGCAATTTGCTCCTGCACTTTATGTTGTACAGTTAGAAGCAAAGATGCTGATTGCTGTTTGTTTTGATCTGAATGTAGGTAACCACTAAGTCTGTGGCTGTGGGTTTTGGTATTTCACTGCCTGAACATGCCTCTCAGGTGAAGATTTACCATTCTTGGAAGTCTTGCAGTCATTGCATCTAGCTCTTTTCCTCTGGCTTCTAGTTGTTGGCCTTGACCTTGTTTTTTTGTCATGTTCATATCTAGTACCAGTATTTAGGGGATCAGTTAAGACAGTTTGTCTCAAGAATTGTGACCAAACAATGTATTGTTATTTCAGGTAGCAGAATGGGGTGCAGACGGGGTCATAGTTGGCAGTGCAATGGTCAAATTACTTGGAGAAGCTGCAACTCCAAAAGAGGGCCTTGTGTCACTTGAAAAGTTCGCCCGAGAGTTGAAAGCTGTGCTTCCAAAGTGATGAGTTCTTGCTAACATTCTTCCTGCAGATTCATTAAATGGATGCTCTTCCTACTTCTCTATCACTCAAAAACATTTCACACAAACAATGGTTCTTAACACATTTTTTGTATTCATCTGTAAAGTGGTTGAAACCCTAGTGTTTTATTCACCCAAGGTGGACACACTCTATTTTTCAAAAGACAGACCTTTTGTTTCAGCTAGATGTGTTATTACATTTCAGAATTTCACGAAAGATGCATTCTCAAGAGAAAGTTTTGCCCCATTCTCTCTTGTTCAGAACACATTCTCTCTTGCCCCATTCTCTCTATCACTCAAAAACATTTCACACAAACAATGGTTCTTAACACATTTTTTGTATTCATCTGTAAAGTGGTTGAAACCCTAGTGTTTTATTCACCCAAGGTGGACACACTATTTTTCAAAAGACAGACCTTTTGTTTCAGCTAGATGTGTTATTACATTTCAGAATTTCACGAAAGATGCATTCTCAAGAGAAAGTTTGGCATACATGTTTACACCAGAAGACTTCAGCAGAGAATTTCCTGAGGACAATGAAACATTGTTTCTAGGTGTCTGAGGAAATTGAAGCAAAAGCTTTCAATACATCTTTCTTGCAAAGATTGTGTTACCCTGCACTGTGGGTTGTGCAACATCCACCAAAATTCTTTCAAATAACACTTTTGATTCATACTGAACCCAGTTTGCATTAGTGTATAAGAGAAAAAAAATACTGCAAAAATGTTGCAACATCTATGGGAATCGTATCTCCTGGCACTAGATGAAAGGCCACATCTGGAACAATGAAAATCACCTCATTTGGATATGTAAGAACTCAACATTCAACCTCAAAACTTGTGAAGCTGTACTCCAACAATGCTCCCTCAGCAAAGAATCTTGTACAAAAGCCTTGATGAGGATCCCTTGTAGAAAGGGAGATGGAACAGCCTCTGTTGCATACTAAATATCTATAAAGGAGGGGTTTAAGAGAACTGAGAGCTTATTAAGCCTTGTCAGTCTTGGCAGCAGCAGTTGCAGCTTGACCACGCAGACGACCTGTGCGGCGAGCAGCAATAAGACCAACCTTCTTTCCAGGAGGAGCATCACGCCGAACAGTGCTGGCATGCCCTATATGCTGATGGTTTCCTCCTCCATGGGGATGCTCCACAGGGTTCATGGCCACACCCCGAACCTTAGGCCAGCTGTTTCTTTTCACCTTGTACTTGTGGTAGGCATTTCCTGCCTTCAACATAGGTTTCTCTGTTCGTCCACCTCCAGCTACTTGCCCAATCATGGCCCGACAACCGCTTGGCACTATCTTCTTTGATCCTGATGGCAACTTGATCCTGCCGGGATGCATGCAAAACATCATTTCATGCATGCAACTCAGCGGCAAAACTGTGCTTCATAAGCGCATTGCAGAGTGCCATAATCGATGGCTTTTGAGCAAAAAAACACTGTACCTAGGGTTTTGCAATTACCTGACTGGGGAAGGGCAAGAAAGGGAAGCAGGTGAAAGAGGGTTATACCGGGTAGTTCCGTTGTCAGGATTGTGGGAGACGACGATGGCATAGTCTCCGGAAGCTCTGGCGAAAGCGCCACGATCACCCATACGGTGCTCAACATTGCACACCACGGCTCCTTCAGGCACGGACCTGAGAGGCAGCACATTCCCGATGGACAGCGTTGCCTTCTTGCCACAGTACACGAACTGGCCCGAGTACATACCCTCCGCGGCGATGAAGCGCTCCTTCTGGTGTTTGAAGCGGAAGGGGTGACGGAACGTGACCTTGAGAAGCGGCGCTCCTCTCCCGGAATCGTGTACCACGTCAGATACCACACCCTTGATGTACCCGTTTCTCTCCGCGTAATCCAGCGATCTAAACCTCGCCGGTCCTTTTCTTCTATGAGTATGGGAGGTGAAAATCGATCCCGCTCCCTTCCTCTGGGCTCTGATGACCCGCCCCATGGCGCCACCCCCGCTGCAACAGCACCAAAGAACACAACAACAAGTGAGAGGAGATTGAGAGCGGCGAGAGGCCGCAACACGCAACTCAAACAAACCCAAGACGAGCGCAGCCGCGCTTCGCTCCAAGCTCCAAACCCTAACTCAAAATATACGGTGACGAAGACGGTGTACATAACAATTCCCATACATAACCCTACATCTTGAATTAATGCAGTGACTGTAGAGTGAATACACTGGCAAATAGGAAACCCTAAATCTTGTACACAGCACTGTTGGCTGGGTCGTGTTTTTTTTAAAGGAATGGTCGGGGTCCAAGTCTTGAGTCTATTATAAAACAGGCGACTTGTCAATTTTGGGTCTAGGAAATATTTTGAAAAATGAAAATTCCTTGGTTTCAAATTCAGACTATCGATTCCTTGGGTTAAAAATTCTAAGGTTTATCAGACTTATTGGTTTGGTTTCAAAGCATGGCTAGGTCTGTTCATACAAGCTTTTTTTTGTCAGGCAAATTTTCTCAAAGTCTTGATTGTCTTTTAAATAACACATTACTCTGCTCTCATTCACTCCAAGTTATTAAACTCATAAAATGAGTTCGTCTTTAGTTTTCATGTTGAAACCTCCCAATGAGTGGGAAGTGAGAGAAAAAAGAAGTCCCAATGAAAGAGTGGGAAGTTAAAGAAAAAACACATTTAATCATGAGAAGGGAGTGGGAAGTGAGGAAAAAAAAAGAAAAAGTGAGAAAGAGTGTGAAGTTAGAAGAACAAACAAATTGTAGGTGTGGGAGCTTGGAGCTGGGTCCTTAAAGTCTAGCCCCAAATGCATATACCAAGGCTTTAAGACCCACCCTTAGGGCAAAAATACCTTATGACTCATTGGGCTGAACATTCTACCAAATCTAACTAATTTTTGAAAAACTTGAGTTAGGCTTGGGAATCGCTCCTTGAACATCAATTGGCAACTTGGATTTCTTGCCTACTCTTGAAATTTATCAAGGAGAACATATGATTTTGTTGAATAAATTTTTCACATGAAATACCTTGGGAGGTGGGAGATTGATTTCATTGAATAAGTAGTTCACATGAAGAAATTTGGGAGGTGGGAGATAGGTGTGAATGTTGTGGGTTTGTCTATGGTTGGTTTCAAAGATTGCCATTATACTATATAAATGTCATAGAAAATAGTATCACAAAGGATGTTTGGTACTTGTTAAATGGTTTTGGAATCAAACATAATATGGATATAAAAAACTTATGAAAGTTAGTGACTTCATTGCAATCAAACCATCAAAATTGAAGATTGTTGTAGCCTTTAACAAAATCATAGTTGTTCAATCCAAGATTTAAACACCAAATTTTGTGGATTAAGTTATGAGACAATTGACATTAAATTTGGATGATTAATGGTAGCTTTTCAATTAGGTGCAACAAGTTCCTTAAGCACAAATTAGATTTGTCCAAATATGGTGTTTAAATATGTATGGAAAATGTTCAAAATTCAATTCCAACCCATTTATGATTGTTAAAGAAAGTCAAAAAATTGCTTGAAGAATTTGTTGTCAATCCTTCTTCAATGAATGATTGAGTTGTCAAACGTTATTAAATGATGCATTGTTTGCATAATAATTCTTTCATTCGTGAAGGAAAATCAAGACTTGTTTGAAGGATTCATTGTTAAACCTTGTTCAAGGTAGCATTGGTTGAAGGATTATTGTCAAATGTTATTGGGTGAAACATTGTTTGTAATATACTTTTTTTATTTGTAAACATTGTTAAGGAAAGTCAATAATTGTTTAATTTTTTTTTCAAACCTTGTTGTTTGTGAGAAATTGTTCAATGTTTGTAATTATTTGTGTTCATGAAAAACAATCAAATAACATTTAGGTTTCATTGGAAAGTTTTGCTTGGTGTGTGTAGAATTTATAGAAATGTGGAGATGAGAGTGTGACCAAACAATAGGTCACTTCACTGGTGTGAACACGACATGTTTTGAGGTTTGCTTTTTGATTTATTAGCCGTCATTTTTGCAGCCGGAATCTCTCCATTATGCTGCAGACGTTGCATGGGGAGGTTTCTCTCTTTGTTGGGCTGTTATGGAGTGTAAGAAAGAGGCAGCACCAATGATGGTGAGGGATGGAGCTGCATTGATGGGGGGAGGTGGAAGGAAGGAGGGCGGCAAAAGGACAGGGGGCGGTGCTAAGCTGCAAGCTGGGAGGTCTAGATGAATTCATTGGCAATGTAGCTGTGAGACGTAGGTAGAGCGGTGGAGAGCTGTAGAGAGCTATTTAGAGCTGATGAGAGATATTCAGAACGGATTTTTGAGCAGAACTTGGCTGGTTGTTGTAATCTTTTCGCTGCGCCAACGACTTGGCCAGGTAGCTTTGTAAAGGACTCATGAAAGGATAAGTGCCGAGGTGTGATGAGGATTGGAAGGATCCGAGCTATAGAATTGGGGTGCATTTTGTGTGAGAGTAAGTTTGTTCGAGTAACTTGAGGGGTCTGGGTTGTAGTATCTTACATTTGAGACGTTGGTTATGGTCTAAGTGAGTAGTAGAGAGCAAAAGGGGATCCCGTAGGTGGAAAAATGAGAGCATTGAGTGAGGGTGTAGAAAGGTTTTGAAACCAGCAGAGCTGCTGATCATTTTGCATGAGAATGCGTTTGTTCGAGTAACATTGGCGAGTGTGGTGTAAACTGTTCAGAGTCGGGTGCTTGCAGAGTGCAATCTGGACTAGAGAGAAATCTAGTTGTAGGTCTTTGGTCCAGCAGATGTGAAGGAAATCATGCATTTGTAACATTCTATGGGGAATCAGGTTAGAGGCTCGAAGGATCGAATGAACACTGAGAGCTCTGACCTCAAGGGCCATACCTTAATTGATGTTTGATTTTTGATGTATACTCTGGAGCCAGAAGTGTTGTGCTCTTTGGAGATTTTTATGAATGGCAAGGTGCAAGTTTTGATTTCGGCTTTTTTGTTCTACTGATCTGTGAGTGTGTGAGTTGTTCCTGTCCAATGATTAGTGAATGCATATGGAAACTGATTAGGTCCACACTAGTGGTCAGATTTTTTGTTTGGTCTCGAGACCCTCTCTTTTGGTATCAGAGCCGGTTCAGGTCTGGTAGCTTCAGTAGAACCTATGGATGTCTAGATATCATGATAACTGAGGTATCATGTCTTCATCCAGTGTAGATGAGGTTGGAGTAGAAGAGTTGACACAGCACATTCATGAACAGCGAATTGTCCCTAGGTTTGATTATCCAAGGGGGTAGGATGGTCCACAACGAGGAGCGGTAATCCTGCGTTTCCTGGGTTTTGGAGTAGTAACACTTGTAGGCGTAGACCCATATGAAGCTCGAATTGGAGATATCGCAGTAGAAGTAGCTCATAATGGCTTTTATACTCGAGCTGAAGTTTGGTTGAAGGTTAAAGATGGAGCAAGGGGATGGGCGTCAACCACAGAGCTGTAGATGCAATATTACTACACTTCACACCTGGCGTAGAGTAACGCCGTCACTTGCTGAGAGGCCGCGTAGTGTACCTAGGGTAGGAAACGTTTGGATTCCCAAGCTTGCTGTGTCGCCTAACCATTTCGTCAGATTGTACATTCTTGGTGTGGAAGATTTGTTCCAGGTTGGAGATCGTTTACTCAGGGTGGAGCATAGTGGATCAAGCTCTCGCCTCATAAGCTGGAGGATATGACGCAATCAAGAGGCAAGGTGGCAATTCCAGCAAGAATCCACAGATGAACAAAGTTTCTCTACTTTTCCATCTGACTTTATACCTTTGAGAATAGTGGCAGAAGGTGATCAGTTCGAATTTTGAAATTAAAGCACAACTATTTTTTTATTTTTTCTTGAGAGCTTTAGGTTGGAGCAGGATATCTGTAGAATGACTAGTCCCCAGGGAATGGATGAGCTGTTCTGGGGGCGAGACCATGAGGACGTCAATGACTGGGCAGAGAGGCTCACCATGGCAGCTGAAGTGCGAGATCTGAATGCAGATAAGCTTTTCATGGTTGCGAAGCTGAATTTGCGAGGTAGAGCCAAGGAATGGTTCAAGAGGTTGCAACCAATGCCAGCAGATTGGGCTGAGTTGCGGACGCTGATAGTGCAGAAGTATGGAGATGTTAATGTTGATGACATCAGAATGAAGCTCGATGCCATCAAGTAAGAACCCAAGGAGAGAGTTCAAAAATACTATGAACGTCTCGACAAATTGTTTCAGAAAGGCCGGATACAAGACGCCGAGCAAAAGAGGAGATTTTTGGCCAGATTGAAGCTAGAGGTTCGAAAATTGTGTGCGGTGAAAACATTTACGAACATTGCGGAGTTGGTTGGTGCTGCAACAGAACTTGAGAGAGTTCTAGGCGAGCTTGGAGAGACTCCTTATGAACCTCTAAGGGAGGAGCAAGAAGAGGAGACCTCGGAGACTATGATGGAGAAATAGGTCACGGCGTTAAACAACACCCTGATCAACTTCTTCAAGGGGACTGTGCATAATCCAGAAACATCATCTTCTTCCACTGTGTTTGGAGATGCCAAATCTGCAAGGGGGGGGACCATTTGGCCACCACCTGTCCAAGGTTGAATGAAGCACGACCAAAATGTGCCAAGTGCGGTATGCCTCATAGGACAGAGAATTGTGGAATAAAATGTACCTTCTGCTCAGGGTTGGGACATTCCGAGGATAGATGTTGGAAGAAGCCCAAAGATGGGAAATCGCATTTTGGAACAGCGAACTTCTTGGAGGTGTTGCTGAATGATGAAGCAGCAACCCTACAATAGCTTAATAAGCTATGTGGGGATGAGAACCTGTTCTCTTACACCCGAGTGCCTAGAATGAGGGTGCTGGTTGATGTAACACAAGGAGGGGCTGTGTCGACCCCTGAAGCTGTGGGAGATGGAGTAAACGCAAGCCGGGATGCCCCAGTTAGATCCAAGATTCTGGCACATTTCATAAAGGGAAAGGTATCCCTCTCACTAATGGAGACCATTCTGATGATTCCAGGGGAACTAGAGCACCTTGAAAGTTTGGTGAAGTTGGCTAGGAAGAGGAGGGATTCAGAGGCGACTGAAAATCAAGTGTCAGTGGTTTCTGCGATTCTAGCATTGAGGAAGATATGCATCAACAATACCCATAGAAGCAAGACATTGCATCTGCTTGTGGAGATCAACAATTATGTTGTTGAAGGATTGGTGGATACTAGAGCTTCCATGTCCGTTATGGCTGCCGTTGTAGTCAGAGAACTAGGCATGATGCATCTCGTGGAGGGATTTGAGACTTACAAAACCGCATCAGGGGTTGTTACACAGGCTCTAGGTCGAATTGATGAGGTACCTGTGGAGGCGTACAGTGCGCCATGACCTTCATGATAGTGGATACGGACAATTATGATGTACTCCTTGGACTGGATTTTTTGATAAAAATCGGAGCAGTTGTGGATGTGGAACAGGGACTAATACAAGTAAGACACGGTCCCGGAATGAATGTGGAAGTACTACCATTGACGATGGTGAATTTGTTGCAGAGGATGAATTCGGAAGCTATGATACACGAGGCTGCGACCATCTGGAAGGATTCACACATCAAAGATGATTCTAATTGGATGCCAGATCAGGATCGTGTGATCATGACCAAAGAGAATGATGCGTCTACCTCGGACTCAGACACTGGTACTGATGGCAGCGGACATTGTGATTCGGAGTTTGATCAAGTGAAACAAATTAAATTTGAGAATGAGTTTGGAGATACTGAGTTGGAGGATTTGGTGAAGTTAGAAGGACCGTAAGAGATTCTGCAACTCATGTTGCAGGAGCAGGCTGACAGATTCATAAAAGAAGAAATCACAGACGCAGATGATATGTAGACTGGATAAGGTGGGTGTCTGATGTAGAGCAAGGAAGACAGGCCATGTGTGAATCCACACGTGGTGTAGTTGTCCCACCTTTGCTACAACAACCCAGCCAAGGGCACGCCTCCTCCATTTCGGCACGACTACAGACTGTCCAGATAAAAAGATAGTAACTCTGATGGCAGCCACATTGGACAATTGGCATCGTCCAACCATGATGAAGTAAACACTAGATGGAGGGAGATTTGTCAGTGAATCAGGATTAACACCAGCTTGGAGGAAGAGAGATGACAGCAGCTCTGGAGAGTTTTGGGGTAGTACTAAGATGTTTTTGCTTGGAATAAGGGTGAGCTAAGTTGCTGCACTATTGGGGAACACTTTGTGGATACGCAAGGGTTCCCACCTTGCAAAGCATCTCTTGGTCGATTATCCTACTGGGAAGAAGCAGAGGTGAAGAGGCAAATTGATGTACTGGTTGAATTAGGCAAGATGAAGCCCAATAGCTCTGAGTATGCATGTCGGGTAACTCTACCAGTGAAGAAGGATGGGAGCAGGCGTTTTTGTGGCGATTATTGACCACTCAACGCACAGACACATCGGGATTCATTTCCAATGCCACTTGTGGCAGATGTGATTAGTCAATTGGGGAACTCATCATGGTTCACCGCCTTAGACTTGCAGTTTGGCTTCTGGCAGATTCGAATGGCTCCAGAAGACATGAAGAAGATAACTTTGATCACTAAAACCGGGTTGTATGACTGGACAGTCATGCCATTCGGCCTCAAGAATGCAACGAGTAAGTTAACCAGAACTATGTCGGAGGTCTTTAAAGACTTGGGTAGCAACTTCCTGAAGGTATTCGTTAATGACCTCAATGTACACAACGAAAGCTGGGAGGAGCATCTGCAACACTTGGGTATAGTGCTATACAAACTCAGGGAAGTAAACTTCAAATTGAACCCAAACAAGTGTTGGTTTGCTGCAAGGAGCATTACATTTCTGGGCCATGTCGTTAGTAAAGAGGGCACCAAACCGGATCCTGGCAAAATTGAGGCAGTTTTGCATTTTCCGCAACCTAAGACAGTCACCAATGTCAAGTCGTTCTTAGGTCTGACAGGGTATTACTAGAACTATGTCCGAGGCTATTCGCGACTGGCAGCTCCTCTATTTGAGCTGACCAGAAAGGATGTTAATTTTGTGTGGGATATGGGCTGTCAATAGGCATTCTAGGAGCTTTGGTTGATGCGCCTATATTCACACGACCTGATTTCAAGAGGGCCTTTTGTCTGGATGTTGACTGGTCGCCCAGGGGTGTTGGAGCGATACTGTCACAAAAAGAAGGAAGATTTGAAAAGGTGGTAGCTTATGCCAGTAAGAGCTTGACAGAAGCCCAGAGAAAATTCCATCCCATGGAAGGGGAGTGCTATGCACTAATCTGGGGCATCATGCATTTCAGGTAATACTTGCACAGGAATCATTTCATTCTGTGCACAGATCACAAACCTTTGGAGTGGCTAGCCATCGTATCCGATGCGCATGGCAAGAGAGGCAGGTGGGTAGACATGTTGCAGGACTTTAGTTTCAAGATAATCCACCGACCAAGACTCAGACATACGAACGTCGATGCTTTGAGTAGGAATCCAATTGGACCAGCCACAGATGACAATGACTTCAGTGAAGAGATCCAAGACATTGGAAATCCACTAACTGACACACTGAGAGGACAAGGGGAGGCTCTCTTTGTTCAGATTGGCAAATAGACAGAATGGCTCGGTGTCAGGAGAAGGGACAGGGGATGCGTACAACATCAGGCGTGTTGTTTTGGCATCAACCACTATAATTATGCTGGCAGCCAGCAGCTGTATGTGGTTGATGTTATATCAGAAAAAGACCAGTCCAAGGAGTTTGTTCCATGTGAGGCAAAAGTTGCAAAGGGGGGTGAGCTTGTGCAGGACGATGATGTGGGTGTGGTGCTGAAAAGAAAGAGGCCCCAGTACTATGACAGGCAACAGCAATTGGAGCTTGCATTGGTAGCTCAACAACTGTTTGAATCGGGTGAACATGACTTGGTTCCTACAAGTTCCAATGAGGAAGATGAGTGGGGAGCAGACACGAGGCACCAAGACATATGGGAGGATGTACCCTGCCTGGATTTACTGCAGAAAATCATGCTACCAGACACTGTTGATTATGTGGAAGCTAGGAGGGCAAGGAAGAGGGTGCTGAACTACCACTGGTAGGATTAATCATTTTATTTCAAAGGGTTGCTTGTACCAAGGCCAGAAAACCGCATGGGTCTAGTGGTTTGAATGCATAAGGACCTAGGGCATTCTGGAGAAGAAAGAACTCTGGCAGAGATATGTAGGAGGTACTTTTGGCACAATCGGACTGAGGATGTGAAGACTGTTGTGAAGGTATGTCAATAGTGTCAGATGGTGAGAAGGATGGGGGGTATACGCTCGGAAGATGAAGAGTTGAAGAGTATACCCGTTTGTGATCTGTTTTACAGAGTGGCTATGGACACTGCAGGACCGTTGCCTGAAACCAAGTCAGGAAACAAGTACATTCTGGTGGCCATCAACCACTATTCTAAATGGTGCAAGGCTAAGGTCGTGGTTGATCATGGTGCTAAGACTGTGGCCAGGTTTCTGGAAGATGACATAATCTGCAAGTATGGAGTCCCCAAGTTCGTACTGACTGACAATGGTGGAGAATGGGCTGCAAAATTTGATGTTATGTGCAAAGACTACGGCATCCAACATCAGCACACTGCACCCCAGTGGCCTCAGTGTAATGGGATGGCAGAGCGTTTGATCAAGACCATCAAACACGGCATTACCGTTCTTGCTGCAACACCCGAAAGCATAGATTGTTGGGATGAACATCTGGCTATGATATTGTTTGGATACAGATGTGGGATCCAGTCTAGCATTAAGTTTTTGCCCTTCATGATTTTGATTGGTCGCACACCCCGTCTCAGGGCAGATAGTTACCTGCACGCTCTAACTGCTGTAACTGATGATGATGTTGATGTTGAAGTTGCTGCAGCACAGTTTCTACAGAAGGTGAAGCTTATAGTAAGCATCCACGAGAATGTCTTGCTCAATGTGGAACAAGCACAAAAGAAACAGAAGAAGACCTATGATGGCAGAAAAGGTAAGCAGACTTTTGAAGGTCTGGTTGCAGGCGAAACAATGGTGAAAATGAAGAAACCGGGAAGGAAGAAAGCTCTGGCTGCAAGCTGGGAAGGTTCGTACCAATTCATTGGGCATGCAGATGGGAAAGGGAATTATGATCTTGAAGAAGGCAGCAGGATTTGCATCATACAGGATGCTGATGGACATCAGTGGGAGAGATCTCGTAGGGATCTACAAATTTATCATGTTCAACCAGATTGAGTGAAGCTGAGGGACTCAGCTTTTTTTAAGAACGAAGGGGTCACATATGTGACCTAACAACAGGTCACCTCACTGGTGTGAACACGACATGTTTTGAGGTTTTCTTTTTGATTTATTAGCCATCATTTTTGCAGCTGGAATCTCTCCATTACTGCTGCAGACGTTGCATGGGGAGGTTTTTCTTTTTGTTGGGCTGTTATGGAGTGCAGGAAAGAGGCGGCGCCAATGATGGTGAGGGATGGAGCTGCATTGATGAGGGGAGGTGGAAGGAAGGAGGGCGGCAAAAGGACATGGGGTGGTGCTGAGCTGTAAGTTGGTAGGTCCAGATGAATTCATTGGCAATGTAGCTGTGAGACGTAGGTAGAGCGGTGGAGAGCTGTAGAGAGCTGTTTAGAGCTAATGAGAGATATTCAGAACGGATTTTTGAGTAGAACTTGGCTAGTTGTTGTAATCTTTCCGCTACGTTAGCGACTTGGCCAGGTAGCTTTGTAAAGGACTCATGAAAGGATAAGTGCCGAGGTGTGATGAGGACTGGAAGGATCCGAGCTATAGAATTGGGGTGCATTTTGCGTGAGAGTAAGTTTGTTCGAGTAACTTGAAGGGTCTGGGTTGTAGTATCTTGCATCTAAGACGTTGGTTGTGGTCTGAGTGAGTAGCAAAGAACAAAAGGGGATCCTGCAGGTGGAAAAAAGAGAGCATCGAGTAAGGGTGTAGAAAGGTTTTGAAACCAGCAGAGCTGCTAATCATTTTGCATGAGAATGCATTTGTTCGAGTAACATTGGCGAGCGTGGTGTAAACTGTTCAGAGTCGGGTGCTTGCAGAGTGCTATCTAGACTAGAGGGAAATCCAGTCGTAGGTCTTTGGTCCAGCAGATGTGAAGGAAATCATGCATTTGTAGCATTCTATGGGGAATCGGGTTAGAGGCTCGAAGGATCGAGTGAACATTGAGAGCTCTGACCTCAAGGGCCATACCTTAATTGATGTTTGATTTTTGATGTATACTCTGGAGCCAGAAGTGTTGTGCTCTCTCTCGATTTTTATGAATGGCAAGGTGCAAGTTTTGATTTCGGCTTTTTTGTTCTGCAAATTGTGAGTGTGTGAGTTGTTCCTGTCCAAAGATCACTGAATGCATATGGAAACTGATTAGGTCCACACTAGTGGTCAGATTTTTTGTTTGGTCTCAAGACCCTCTCTTTTGGTCACAAGAGAACATGATGCTAAACAAGTTTTTGAACATGAGCATGAAAATGTTGTATGTTATGTGGTGTTATCAAACTTGTATGTTGTTGGCAACTAGGATCTCAATAAAAATGTTCAATGGTAGAAAATGGAAAAAGGTGTAAAAAAATAATCAAGTTATACTTGGATTGAAATGAATAATGAGGTGCATACATTTGTATTGAATGACAAAGACCACCCAAGATTATTGCAATCCATGTAAAACTAAAGAGATTGTCAAGGTTAATGCATAATGTGGAGTATGTGACAAATATAAATTTTGTGCTGCATGATGTGGAGGAAATGTTTCATTTGTGTCACCATAGTGAGAAATTGGCTATTGCATTTAAGTTCATCAACGCAATAATTGGTGTTCTTCTTCACATAGTAAAAAAAACAGGGTTTGTGGCAATTACTAAATTTTTGTGAAGTTCATTTCAAAGATAATGGGGGGAACAATTATGGTGACAAATGTAAATCACTTTCATCACATTGAAGATGGTGTTTATTTTTGCACAGACTACTATTAATGCTAGTGATTTCAAGTCTTGTCAATCCCTGGAGTAGTTTAATTTTGTTTGTAAAATGTATATTGGTATTATTACATCATCATATGAACAAGCTTGGTTTAGGGTGTGCTTGCTACAAAGATTATGTGTACATAGGAAAGAGGCGAAAATGTAGTCAGCACATATTCCTTGAAGGGTTGGTTTTCTATCATATCACATGAGAAATTAAAATATTTAGGAATGGAAAGAGCCTAACCAAGGAGCTCAATAATGAATGGTTTGCCAAGAAAGATATAGTGGGGGTAATAGTAATAATAGTTTAGGTGGTAATTATGTCAAGGTATTGGAACTAGGTTTTGCATTACATGGTAAAATGTCAAGCCTCAATGAACCTACATCATTCTTACAATATGGATGCCATATTTTTACAAATTTGGATTAATTTTAATGTTTTCGGGGCAAGGAATACCACACATGGCTTCTTCTATTAACATGTTTTTGCTCCAACCTTCAATCACATTTTCATCAAATAAATAAATCCAACATGAATTGTTAAAGCCTCCTTGAAAATATCCTTCAATGATGTTTCCAATCACATTGTAGTAGCATCAAACATTATTGTTTAACTTTCAATTTATGTTAGGGGAAACATGTGGTAAAATGCATGCCCATGTGGGTTTTCACATGCATATCATTTTTTTACATAGTTTTTGCAATAAGTGAAATCCAATAACCAAATGAAGGCATTGATGTTTTACTAAAAATTTTCATATGGTTTTTCCACATCTTTGCCTATACAAATCATTTTTAGCTTTGGTCAAAGATGAGGTTCAACATCCCCATAACCCATTTTTAACAAACTTATTTTAGATAAGTTAAAGTTGCGAATCAATTATTTTTCAACTTTCACATGACTTTGTTGAAGATATACATAATGAAAAAATTAAACATCCTATGGATTTGATAAACCATTTCAAATATTGAATTTTTGAACCTTGGGTTTTCAACTTTAGAACTTGGGTTTTTAAACATTGAGTTTTCAAACTTTGAATTTTCATATGTTGAGTTTTTATATATTGAGTTTTCAGATGTTGAATTTTCAAATTTTAGTACATTTTAGTTTAGCTTGTTCAATTTGGTTTTTAAATTGAACTCTCAAGTTGATATTTACAATTTTTCTTATTCCCTATCATTATATTTTCTTGACAATTGACATAATTCCTCTTGTTTCTCAATTGTTACAATTTGTAAGTGAGTCTTAATTTCTTGATCTTTCTTTTGCATAATATCAATAGATCTACAATTGTAAATTTAAATTGTTGCAAATCATTGTTGAGTTTTTGCAATTTTTTGATTTTTTTTGTTTAAGGCATTGTTACAGATATTTGTTGCAATTCATAATTAATTCTATGTTTTTGTATTTTAGAATCTTGATGGTTTGTAGTATAAGTTGTAGATAATTGTTTTAACTTATTTGTTCAACATTTTATTTTTTTCTATCAATGCTTGTTTTTTAGGATTAAATCTCATCACCTCTTTTTCCAATGTTTGCCTCTTAATAGCTCTTGCTATAACACAACTTTTAGTGCTTTGAGTCAATGCTTGCTTTTTAAACTTTAAATTGCTAAAAGTTGGTTAGAAGGTTTAAAAATCTCTTTTCTTAATTTGTCTTTTTCCATAACTATTACAAGTTTAATATTCATTGAATTATCAGTTTTTAGATTTCATTAAAATTTCAAAATTTCAAATTCAAACACCTTTCATTTGGTTCATTTAATTTAATTTGATGGTTATGATTCATTTTTTAAATTGGCTAATTAAAAATATTTTCCTAAAAATATTGTTGAATGAATCTATATGTATAAGTTCACAAACCTAATTGACCATATACAACTTGAATAACTTTGAATTGTATCAAATATAATGATGTATATTTCACAACTTTTTCATGGTTGATCAAACAACCCATTTGAACAATGTTGATTAATAAAAATTGAATATGAGGAATGTTTAAAACAATTTGAATAATAAACATATTAAACATTATTTGGAAAGATACAAAATTAATTAACAATGCATTCAAATTAATATAATCATGTCACATGGTTAATTATTTTCATGGACTTATGTGATGAACTACTTGTTTCTCTTATTTGTAAACATTCTTCTATGATGATCAAATATTGTCATGTGACTTATGACCAACATTCAACACTACTAAAATTAATAGAGTCACAAAAAGAAGTCATGCACACAAATACAACATGAGAATCCAAGCCCCAAATCATACACAAAGAACTTTGAAAAGAAAACAATGGCACTCAATGATGCTTTGTGTCTTTGCATGTGTTATATGGGTAGATGCAAAATCAAATGTCTCACTATTGTGACAAAACGATGTTTTTTTCTTGGGTATCTTTTATTCAAATGCATATGATGATTAATATATTTTTAGATTTACTAATTAGGATTATGATTTAAATTAACAAGTTCATTATGAAAAGAACTGTGTGGTTATTGATTGATAAAAAAACTTATTTGTTAGTAGTAATGGACTTTTGAAGTCGAAAAATATGGACTGGTCATTTGACTAGACCATCACAAAATGGAAAAAAATTATATTGATTCACATTCCAAAATTGTTATGGGATTCAATATATGATGTAATACAAGATGATAAATTCATATGAGGAATCTTTTCTTTAAAAATCTTAACCATTCAATAGTTAGGGATTTTTGAATGGTTAAAATTTGACCATATTTTCATAAGTCCATATGAATTGCAATTTTTATTTTTTTTTCAATTTCTTTGTTCCAAAAGCATATGTTTTTGAAAGCTTTACATGGGTCATTATTCATTTAGATTTTGTAGGTTTTTCTTTTAGGATTTTCAAATTTAAAAATGACATCAATTACATTAAATATAATTTTTCACATAGATTTGGGAAGGTTGAAGTTGATTGAACATGTATTATTCAAAGATTAAAATAATAATATTTTAAAAAGTAACAACCATGTCCATTTGAATCATATTAAAAAATCTTGTATCAACTTATAGGGAGTGTAATTTTTACCAATATTGAAACACTCAATCGTGCATTCACCCATATAATCATATGAAATGAAAGATTTCTAAAAACCACTCCTAATGAATAACCCCACCAACATGAAAAGCTAAAACCTTAAATAGAGGCCAAGCAACTTGGCCCCTAGTTTTATTGGTCGTTTTCTTTTGGTGCTGCCCTCAACTTGCTTTGTGGTCCCATTGAACTTGCTTTCGGTACTCAAAACCAAATCTCTTCTAAGAAATACTTGACATATGAAAAAGACACTACAAAGATTAGATGTTGTAATGACTTCTTGTAATCCTACATATAGAGAGTCATGTAATCATTTAAAACCATGTATTTGCATTTTGTATTGTAGTCACAAATCAAAGTCATATGTGTGCGCTTTTCTTTTACAAATAGACTCATGGGAAACTCGTCTGACAAATGGACACAATTGGTATAGAACTCTGGGAGACCCTATTTACAAACCCCGGCCCCGGCCCCAATCCCCACCGAGCTCAGTCCAGCACTTGCAGAATAAAAAAAAAATGTAAAACCATGCTGCATGGATTTATGCAGAACCATGCAGGGACGAAAAACATGTGCAAGAAGATAAGCCAAGGATGGGGAGATAGCCTCTCGCATCACTGAACTGGTCAACCTTTCCAAATGCATTGTGAAAATCCAAGAAGGATTAATGCTATACTTTTGCCTTATTTCCCTTAAAAAGGTGACCTTGTTAGTTACGTTAGTGATGTCTTTGCTCTTCTTTTGGATGGTTCAGGAAGGAGAGGTTGGATTGTTGCTGCTCGTTATTTGCACAACTACCTAGCTGCGGTATGGGCGTGCCAAGACTAAGTATTTGTTACCTTGAGTCGTGCTAGGTGTGACAAGCCACCTACCTGATTGAGGTATAGGAGCGTCAAAGCTGGATTGAAAGCCTACAAGGTGGCAAATACTGGCAATGAAGCTGAGGTTGCTACTTGCTACCAATGTTGGGCGGTTATTAGAAACAGGAACAGATCCCTCATGGGTATGGGAGCAGTTCTTAGGATAACCATGGCCCTCAAAAAGAAAAGACCTGGTTTTGGTACATAACCATGGTTCTCAAGATGTCTGAAAAACAAAAAACCGGCCATAAAACTGCCAGTTCATTGCTGCTTTTTTCATGAAAACCATTGATTCTTTAAGGTTCTTTGGTGAAATAACTGATTTTTACTGTGATCTTTCCCAAAGAACCAGAACCGAGGGTTCTTCGAGTCTGAAATAATTCAAAACTGGAATTGGCAATTCTACAATAATTGAAATAACTGCACAACACTGGTTGCTACCAACATCTTTAGCTATCACAAGCCCAGACTTTTGCTTTGTTTTCACCATCTTCAGTTGTTTGGCTTAAGTATTTGACAAAATCGCACATTGACAACATAACCACAAAAATGCCATGGCATGTATGGGGAGATGCAATGGTCTAGACATGCACACAATGAGCCATAGTTGAGCTCAGATTTACATTGAATTATGCTACTGGATCTGGAATCCAGTAGTTTGATCCGCAAGTACTGCCAGAAATAACGCTGAAAACCCTTAAACCTTCAACTTTCCTGCACGTATCAAGAGTAGAATTCTGAAGGCATTGAGGGAAAGCAAAGTGAACAAGCCAATGTGTGAATGAAGTGTGGGAAATGAATGCAATGAGCTTGACATAAGAGGGTTTGAAACCAATTTACTGATAGCCTTGGGTCAAAGACTAGTGCAAATGTAAATTTAAGTTTCAGGGTTTAGTGAAACTGGTGAAGTGGAAATTCCAAATGCAAAATAAGTCCTCAAATTTTCTGCAGTCTGCACCAATATTCCAATGTGGCATCCCCAACTTGGCCCATTGATGTGTCCCATATTCATCATAACATTTCCAATATATCATTAGAATTTTTTCACATTGATGTTTCCATTTAGTTCCCATGTGTTCTCAAACAAAATCAGATCATGACCTTCATATTGCAATGACAAACTTGTAAGCTGATGTGGTGAACTCATTGCTAGACTGAAAAGGTTGAGTAATGTTTCTATCAGCAAATCTATTCATATCAAACTCTCTGATCTAGGTTCTGTTGCATCTTGGGGCAGGCTGCAGAACCAACACTTGTTTCTGTCACTGACAAATTAGGATATGAGATGGAGGAGTGCTTATGCAGTAGTAGTATATAAGATTCTACTCCAAATGCCAAATGGGACCCACAATTGATGCCAAGGAAAGGAGGTATAGTACCTGTCTAACTGTAGGGAAGACCCATTCCATTATGTTAGCTTCCTTCCACTAGCATTCAAGTTGTATTTGGCCATGCCTTTAGTCTAGGACTATGCATTCACTTGGGTGTATACAATGACCTAACACAAGGTAAAAGTAGGTTGGATCTTGTGGTGAGAAATTAGTGGTCTTCAAGCACACCTATAAGTACTTTACTAATTTAGAACCAGCTTATTTTATTTCCTTTTTGTGCAATTTTTAGTTTAATCCCAATTTCTTTTTTCCATTAAGTAACCTAAGTTGTTATATCCAATTATAACAAATGTATATGAAGTGCAATTATACTTAAAAACTAAATTAAAATGATGTAAATATCATGGCATTGCCTCTTTAATTTGGATGGCCCTAAAAGGTCATGGTGCAAGGAAGAGGATCCTAGGCATGTAGTTTCAAGTTTCAACAAGCATTTTCTTTTTGGAAGAAATTTTGCAATCTGAAATTCTTTTTGGAGAAAATAATGGACAAATCTGTTTTTTTCAGTGTAGTTTTGACACAATTTGCTGTTTTTTTGGTGAAAATTCACCAATTCTTCCACTTAACAAAATTTAAAAAAAATCCCTATTTCAACTAGCATCAAAAGATTTAGTTTTGAAGCAAACCAAAGACAATATGAGTAAAAAGCGTTTTATTTCAATGGGAAAACCAGAGTTATTATCGACTACTACTCTAGATATATATTGTCAAAGTTTTTGTTTGTAAAATTAGTTCATAGATTAGTTGTCCCACAATCTGGATTGTATTCTGATGGGTCAAATATGCAGTTTGCAAAGAAGTTCATGCAACACAGAACACTGGATTAGAACTTGCACATAGATGACAATCTTTGTATGAAACTTAGTGTGAGGTTTCAAGGAGTTCAAATTTTTAGCTTTAGGGACTTCGTTGTCCCAATTTTAGGATTGAGAGCTTATACAAAGATGGGTTTGAAACCTTAATATGATCATTTCCTACCTACCTACTCTAATTTATGACCTACCTGCGCTAAGTTACAACCTATCTATGGATGTTCAAGCTAGGGACATGCCCTAGTAGGGGGAAAATTCTGTGTCTCACTTCACTATGGTGAGGTGGGTGAAGACCCAGTGATAGCCACCCACATAATTCTATGTACTAGAGAACATGCTGTGGGGAAGTGTATTTTATGTATGTAATTGGTGCTTCAGCACGGAAAGTCGAATAATTAATTTAATTTGAAAAAATTAATTTGGTAATTTATTTTTTATATGATTAGTATTTAAAAATTTGACAATAAAATGAGATGTATGTGGATGGAAGATAAAACAAAAGTAATTACAATTCTATTCATGCATTTTAGAATCCAACTGTTGTTTCTTGATTAAGTACAAACCAAGTGCTTGCAAAAACAAGATGGAGAAACTTAAAGTGTCTTTTTTTGGAGAAGCTTGCAATAGGTTCCAACATTGATTAGAGGTTCTTTGTTCTAGGTTTGATACTCAAAAAAAGTTTTGCTGAGTGTGCATTTCAGCAAAGATGGAGGATAAGAAGTTTCATCACAACACCCTCACTTTTGTTTTGAAGGACTCATAAATGAAAAAAAGGAAATAGGTTTGCTTGATGCATGTCTTTTACCAAACAAGTATAGATTGAAACAAGTGGAAAAGTGGCCTATGGGAAGGACATGAAGACATATTGTATTAACTATGGCCAAGCAAGAGAAGCATGAGGAAGGTCATAGTGCTAAAAATAGAAAAAAACAAGAGGTGAATACACCAACTAGTTTCAACCACCACAACTTTGCCCACCCATCATGTTTGCTGTGATGGGTACGGTGATAAGTCCCAAGCTTTACACTTCCTCGAAATAGCTCAAAAAAAACCTGGAATTCCAAGTCCATATGAGAAGTTAGGGAGGACCAGTTTGTGGGATTGGTTTACACCAAATGATGACTTAAAAACCAAGCTACATTCATGCAGTAGAACTTGAAACGATAGTAAAATAAAATAAAAGAAACTCACCAATACTTGAAGAACATCCAGAACTTCGAGATGCTTTGGTAAGCTTGTTGCAGAAAGTATGAGAAGCAAGCAGGCCAGCTCTGCCATTGCCCTCCTGATATTGAAGTGGACAAGCTAGCTCCTCTCCATCAAAATCAAAATGGACGAAAATTTTGACGTTTCTACAAATCCAGTTCACCCAACCCGAAATGAAATGGACCAAACTTTTAGTGGGTGTCAGTATACGGTTTTTAAGATTTTGAAATAATTATCTACTAATTACTTAAAATTTCAACAACTTAAAATTTTTAATTATTTACTGCCCAAACCGCCAAGATACTACGGTAGTTCATTACTAGGGTGCTGGCCTTACCCTGATGACAAACTAGGAGCCAAAGCTAGGGGAGGTGAGTTTTATGTAATGAATTGGTCACTTGTTCGTCACTAGCGTGCTGGCCTCACCTACTAGTTTGTCACAGGGTGCAAGGCCGCCGCCCACCTGAATGATGAACTACAAGGGAGAATTCACCCGGGGTGGGGGGTACATAGAATTATGGAGGTAGTCCTGACTCAAAGGAATCCTCACTGCAACTTCCCTCCCCTAACTACACTTGAACTTCACAAGCTTTGTGTGATAATTCCAGTTGTAAGTCCATTGATGATCCTTCAAAAGCGTCCACATAAAATGATAAAATCTAAAGAGATCATAGTGCCAGAAGCTAGCTTATGGTTCCCTCCCCACTTGTATGTACAGGCCACTACACACTGTAAGGGTTTCGCACCCGATTCGATACAGGACAGTTGTTATAAAGTTGTACCTGTTTTCCTTTCAAGAGGCATATCCAGTTTTATAGTAAGCATATCCGAACTAGAATGAAGTAATCACATGATCTGTAGTCACCAGTCCAGGCATATCCGCACTACAATGAAAGAGTCACATGAACTCTAGTCACCAGTCCAGGCATATCTGCACTAGAATGAAATAATCACACGAACTCTAATCACCAGTCCAAGGTACAACCATTAACTTTGCAACTGCAACACTGTGACAAAGGATTAATCTTGTCAGCATCTATTTCATATTTTATATGCACCTGCTACTGATAATTGAGAGTTTTTGGGACAAAAAATGGAAATATGATATTGGAATCAGGTTTTTTCCTTCAAATTTCTGCTGTAGGCTAGCACAGGTTGCAATCAACCACCAGAAGATGTAGACAAATTTGGCTATTTCAAAGTATGAAAGTAGAAAAATTTAAGGATCCTCCTATTTTTTCATACTTGTTTCTGCCTCAGATAGAATCCTGACGGTTTCAAATGTGGCAAATCATTTTAAATAATAAAGGAGTCTTGTGATGGAAAATTTGGATCTGTGTTGCAATTTGGCCAAATTTTGCACAATTATTTTTGGTTGATTGGAATCCAACAGGCACAAATTAAATATCTCACAAAGCAGCAATATTAATAAGACACTTAATATTTTACTTGTATGAAGATAATTATGTATTACATATGTAAGACTTCATCATTCATTTAACCCCAATGAAAATTTTCAAGTACTATGGACGTTAGGTAATGTCTACTGGAGTAAATTTGTGAGATTGAGAGTTTGGTTCCAGTTTTTGGCTGGGACAAAAATATGCATTGTTCACCTTTTTATTCCTGACCTGCCTCTTTGGGAATTATGGAGCACTGAACCTCAGTCCCAGGTACCATATATCTCTTGCAAATCACTGGAGGCATAAGCTAAAAAATTCCTGAAGAAAAATTGGGGTTACCTGACACCTGGATGATGATGATGCCTGAGCTCAAATTGGCGTTATCATGATGTAAATTATGGCCGCCCATGTGACCATACGGCCAATGACAGACACAATATGGGATTATGTGATTTGAGAAACATTTCACTTGGCAGGCATGGATTCAGGTGCAGTGGTTGATGCCCATCAGCAGCAGCTGCTTCTGTTCAATCACCACCAGGCTGACAGAGTGACAAAATTTAACCATTCTAGAACAAAAGGTCTGGCAAATATGATATAAAACTACAATAAGTGATGAGGGCTTTGGATATGAATATACAGAACATACAAGTTGACAGCAATTTCTGTGATTGGAGGAGAAAGAGAAAAAGAGAAAAAAACCCTAAAAAATCGAGAACACTGGACACTTAGACAGACTGTTTGGATGTTGATTCGCAGGTTTTATATCAAAGAAAAGTCACAATCTGAATGCAATAAGATATTGCTGAAAAAATCACTGGCCAATGCATGCAAATTAGGTGCAGGCTTCTCCAGCTTGACAATTCTTTCGTCTTTATGCCATTGTAAACTTCTTTCTACAACTTTGGGTGTGTCACCCCCTATATGTAGCATCTTCACCTGCATCTGCCCTTGTACTGGGCCTTATTGATGGCATCCTGGGCATATTTATAGGCGCAAACTAAGTTGCACAATATTTGACTTCTACACTTCATCCAAAATATAGTGTAAAGGCCACTTTACTGCTGTGACGGGAACTAGAATAATTATTTATTATCAGTTTTAGAATATGCTATTACTGAATGTTTGATTGCCAGCTTAATTCTACTATTTCATTCTTGTTCTGGAGGATGAATACTGGGGTTTGTTTGTGAGAACATATGAAGTCTTCTGTTTCAAAGTCTGATCACATCAGACTCAGGGTTTCTTTTTTCAAATTTGTGAGGTAGTTGGACTGCTGATCATCCACAAGAGGACTTACCCAAATTTGGCTGCAGATCAAAGATAAAAGTAGAAAATGTTTGAAAACCTACTATATACTTGCAACATGCAAGGAATCTATAATGTAATTATGGTGATTTCAACTTTTTCCCCTCAAAATATGGTGACTTTGGGGGATTTTCAACCAAAAAATTCTTTGCACAAATCACAGACGCTTTTTGTGGGTGGCCAAGCCACAAAATTTCGCCACCAAAGAAAAAGCTGTTCATTCATACATAGGTTGTGCCATGTGATGACTGTACTTAGTGAGATTTCTGTGAACAAATAAAAGATAGGGATGAGATCAGTTGGACTGACATCATTTCAAACTGACCTCCACATAATTTACTGCTGATGAAAATCCCAAAGGGAATGTAGTTTCCAACATTAAAAAAAAACTCTTCCAACATTTTTCCATAACTTCACTGGCCACGAAAATGACACAACGTTAGAATGGTCAACTGGAGCTGCTCACATGTGTTGTGGAGCCTAACGTGGCCATGAGGAGCTATTATTTGTGGAATTGTTATAAGGTTTAGGATTTACTGTTTTAGGGTTTAGGGTACCAATTTTAAAACAATGTGAGCCCCATTCACTTAATGTAAATTTCTCTCTCTTGAATGAATGTTTAGGAGATGACCTAACCACACATTTTGTTTTTGACCATGAGAGATTATTTTCCATCCTTTCCAATTCTCATTTGACTCAATCATATGCATCAAATGCATTATTTTATTTTCCTTCCCCCCAAAAGAGAAGATAATCCCACATAATGAGATTCCATAGCTCCAATCAAATTTTCAACTTGACGGTTTATCAAATTGAAGCAATTATATGCCTGCTTGAGTCTCCCACTAAGAGGTCAAGTAAATTGGGCATTTCAGAAGGATATGCTGAATGGGTTGCAAAATTTGCATGGCATGAGAGTTTGATTCTAGACTGTGTAATTAAATGGTTATGATTAGAGTCATAAGTGTGCACCTAATATGATTGATGAAATTTCAGTCAAGAATTCTTCTAAAAAGAAGATTTGGCCTTGACTTTAATTCAGTTATATTGTTGGAATTTATTGGTTATGTTAAGGTCTAATTGCATGAGAGGTCAAGGTGAAAGATTGAATAAAGTTTTAGTCACTTACAGAATATAATACTTCAATAGTTATGATGTTAGATTCAACAATGGCTCCCAAAGCACTTGTAACATACACAAAAAGTTACATGACAACATGAGCACGCATCTAGTTATTCCTGGTAAGTTTCCAAGTGATTCTCAATAGAAAATGGTGTTTTTCTTCATCAATCCAGAATTTGATTGCCATACATTGTTTGAAGGATATGGCCCATGTCCTAGGTGCTTCCACCTTTGGCAGCCATTTTTTTGAACACAGAACTGCCTTTGACATGGGCCTTAGCATTCTAACATTCAAATCATGGAACTGCATTGGACATAGGCCTCCCTATTTTAGGATGCACAAGTTTACATCATCAGTCATACCCCATTGAACTCACTAAGAGTTAGATAGTGAAACCGGTTTGGACATAGCCTTTAATGGCTGGTGTGACCCACACCCCACTTATGCACCACCCCTGTTTTGCTGTGTGGAAGCCATTCAGTTGACTGAACCTTATTTTTAGAACCCCTGGTACACTTTAGAACCCTCAGTTACACAAAGGTTGGTTGGGAAACAAGAACGCGATGAAGATAAAAGTGTCCTGTCCATGCACCCATTGGTGCTGGTTCACTCTGTCTGCCTTTGATATTGTATGAAGCATGAACTTACATATGGCCATAGTGAACCAGTGCCCACCATGGCACCAAGAAGGATGGATGACATATGGACAGGAAACACATTTTGTTCTTTTCCTGTCTCATAGTTAATTACTATCGTGGTTAGCTGTGTACTAACCATCCACATGTATCTACATACCCAGTAGCCACAAACGCCTTACCAACTTACCTACCTACATAGTGAGCACTTACAAAATCTACTTACGTACCTCATTTGTGGTACATCTGTGCAGATGAGTCACAACAAGTTTTCAATGGATGGTGCACTGAATCCTGATGGTTGCTGCATGACCTTATCTCGTACATTGTGATTATCTATCATATTTAGTCTGACACATGCCTGAATGAACTCAGAAGCGGCCTGTTGCAGGCTACTTACTGTACCTGCTAGTGATAATCAACAAGTCTGTTCATCATTCAACAATATTAGTAAATTATTTTCAACAACGACACAATATTATTATTGTATTTTGAATTCTGGAAATAGCTTATAAGGTGGGCCCTTGGAGCTTGGACCCGCTTTAGCACCTTAGACAACTGTAGCGAGTAGTGAATTTTCTTTGGACAAAATTTGTCATTTGTTTAATGAAGCATGGGAAATCTTCGGAAAAAATGTTTTTTTTATCACAAGTTTGATTAGTTTTGCTAATTTTGAGGAAAAATTCACCGCATTTTTGATGTCACAAGGTGGGTGCAAGAATGAGTGGACTAATTATTAGTTTTTTTGAATTTTTTGGCAAAATGCTTGTCATTCAATTGACCATATTTGATAAGTAATTAATTTTAAAAAATAAAGACTTAATTTAAAGATATCAATTTGAATATACATTTATTTCATTTAATATTTATAATAAGGAAGACATACAAAATATAAAATTTCAAAGTTGATCATTATGGATTGTAATTTTGACAGCAAGTTTTTATATGAATTTTAAAATGGTTCAATCATGTGTTGATTAGGGATTTGATTTTAATTACATAACATATTTAAAAAATTAAGTTTGAAAAATTTTACATGATGAAATTTGTAAAAAAATATTATGAGCTTTTAAACAAGTTTAAAAAAAAATATTTTCCAAAAAATTATAAAATATTAATTAAAAAAATTGTTCTTATGAACATGTCTCAAGAAAAGAGACTTTTAAATGGGTTTTAGATCAAATGAAAAAAAATTGTCTAAAGAATCAATGAATTTTTTTAAACCCACAAATAAGTTTCCTTATTTTGGACTAAACAAATAATACTTTCTTGTAGACCATTGGTTCACTCGTTCTTGCACCCACCCTCACAAAATTGAAAAAAGAGATTAAACCAGCAATATCATTATGGTACAATATAGAAATGGGATTTACCCTTGAGGCCGACAAGACCTATAAAGAGGCGGGCATTAGGACTAGAGGTGAGCACACAACTCTCGCACACAACTCTCACACACAGTTGGTGCACAAGCTCGTTCAGCTGCAACTCTAGTTACAGCAGCCAACAATGGATCCCTACAGAGTGAGCAAATTTTTTTTTCTCTTCTCGCTGAGCTAGCATCTTTTAGATCTTTGTTGCAGTAGTTGCTGCACTGATTGTTGTAGTATTTGTGGCTGTTGTTGTTGCACTAGTTGGTGACATTGTAATTGCAGGCTAAGATGTACAAAGAAGAAACTAATTATTTTTGTTAGCTGTTGTACATAGCATGTAATTATCTATCTAGATTTGTAGCTACATACATTCAGCTAGATTTGCAGCTTAGAATTCCATCTGCGTCTGATTTTAGTCAGTCCATGTTGCTGCAACAAATTTATAACAGAACTTGCAGTGCAAGTGGTTTTGCAGCAACATGCTTTTTCAACATGTCTAGAGTCTAAAGGTCTCTACTCCAAACACGAACATCTAGAAACTGATGAGAGATGTAGAGATCAAGTCAGCTAGCTGCAGCTCATGATCGATCAGTTTCTAGACGTTCTTGGATCAGGAGCTGGCTCTGCATGATGAGATACAACTAGCTAGCTTGCTTGTTGAGCCAAGTGCTGCACCTGCTGCTCTGAAATTTGTTTATATGACTCGGGGTCAGCTTCGTCTGCAACTTCGTGATCAAGCTAGTATTCAGTCTTCACTTCTGGATTAATTTTGATCTGCAGTTGATCAGACATATCTATCACAACAAAGTTTTTGGACATTCCCTGTAGGGAAAAGAGTGGAAACCTCTGACGAATCACAGTTGAATAACAAAACATAGAGAAACCTCTTCAAGCGAATAATGGGATCATTATTTCAATGTTTTATTCTAATTTTCCCATTGTGAAACAGAGGAATCAATGTATTTTCATATTGTCAAACAAATCATTTCATGTTTGGACAGGGGAAATTCAAGTTATTCTCGATGGTTCCACAGGGAATCCTAAAACATAGCTAGTAGCCAGAAGTTGTGAATATCGGAACATATTATATATATTTTTGTCGCTGAACATGAGCTGCATTGTGGATGAGCTTATTATTATTGTATTGTGTGCTGCAGTACCGGCCTTCCAGTGCGTTCAACACGCCATTTCTCACCAACAACCAGGGTGGGCCTGTCTACAACAACACATCGTCTCTCACCATTGGAAATCGAGGTACGTCGTAACAACCTCGGGGGAAATCTCCCTTTGCTGTTTGGGAGACCTTACCAGGCGGTATCTCCCGCTAATGGCATTGCCGCCCATTTCCACGCACGATACCGCGTGAGCCGGCCTTAACTATAGTGCAGGAGATCCTGCTCACACGGGAGTTACAGGGACTGGTTACAACGGGGAAGGCGATTCTGTCAGGGCATTGCGCCGCGCCCTGGGACCTTGGGTTCCACCCTCGCTTCCAAGGGCGTAATGCCCTTCCAGCAGCGTCTTTCCCTATACTTTGGATCCTCATGAATCATCACAAGGCTAGCTTTATTTGTTGCAGGTGTCGACTCTTGATTAGACAATTCGTAATGTAGCCCGCATTTTTCTTGAGTTTTATTTAGAACTGGATTCTAGGAAACATGCAGATAAAAACTATATTATGTTGTTAATCTGATGATCACAGGACCCGTACTACTGGAGGACTATCATCTGGTGGAGAAGATTGCAAACTTTCACAGAGAGCGCATCCCCGAGCGCATTGTCCATGCCCGTGGAGCAAGTGCAAAGGGATACTTTGAAGTCACTCATGACATTACCCATCTCACATGTGCTGACTTCTTACGAGGTGTGGGCGTCCAGGTAATGATCAGTGCAGCTGGCCAGGCCTTTGAGTTATCTCTAGCCTTGAACATTGCAGCTTTATGGGAACTTCGTTTGATTGTATTTCAGATCTATGGGTCGCGATTGATGAGGACATAAGATATGTAACTTACAGTATTACTATTGTGGATCCACAATATTCTTAACATGCATGCATGATCACTCCAAAATCGGTTATGAAAAAATGCCATTTTGAAGGGCGGCAAAGAATCGCGCAATTCTTTGAAATTAGCACTTCATGATCTCATACCTAAATTCCTCTTTAATCATCTGGTAGAGTTGTAAATAAACCCTTCATGTGAGTAACATGGCATAATTGAACATTCCCTGTGGCTCTTGGGAATGTTGCAAACTTTCTATGTTGCACAATTCCCTGTTACGTTTGTAGTCTATTCTTGGAGATAAAGTTAGACAATTTTTCCACAAGGGAATCATCCAAGAGCTCCTTGTGGATCTTCAATGTCCCTAGAGCGCTGGGCAGACGTGCGGGCGACTTATCATGCACGGACTTTGCTGCTATACTGGGGCACAATACGATGGCTCAGATTTATGTGTTGAGCAGCTGGTCTCAACATTACCGATGGTGATGTCGTGTCGCGAAATATAAGCAAAACGGAAATGTCGACGCTGTGTCGGCTTAGAATGCTTGAACTTGTGTTTTTGCGAGAACCTTGTGCCTGGGCCAAATCATGTACTCAAACTTAGACGACGTCAAGTTAGCCGAAGATTGTTTGCACCTGCACAATGTATTCTACCAGCCAGAAAGTGATCGTTGCTTGGAGGTTTCTAAGGACTCATGAATGTGAACACTCATGTCGAGAGCTGTTTGTTGTGGTAACTCATGTTGCAGACGCCACTGATAGTGCGGTTTTCAACTGTGATTCACGAAAAGGGTAGTCCCGAGACGATTCCGGATCCTCGAGGCTTTGCTGTCAAGTTTTACACAAGAGAAGGGAACTTCGATATGGTCGGCAACAACATTCCTGTCTTCTTCGTGCGGGATGCCATGCAGGTATTGTGCTGATGCATGAGCCCAGATCAGAGCAGTTTTAAGAGAACCTCTGCTTAATGTCGAAGGTGTTATGTCCTTGTCCATGAATGCCGCCCTTTTTGGAAGGATCACATGACATTCGTAACAACCTCGGGGAAAAACCCCATTGTAGTTGAAAGCGGGTTATTTTCAGTAACGACGCTTTTTAGAGTTGGTGTGTGTAAGCCCTAGGGTGCGGGTCTTCCATGGAAGATCCCTAAAAATAGGGATGTTTTTTGTAATCTGCACTTTTCAAACAGGGCGTCTGCGGTTGTTACGCCGGGTAAGGTACTTCTTTTAGAGGATTATGCTATGAACCTCGGGCTCTGCCCTCGGGTCCCACAGCATAGTCCCCTGATAGGGGTGCCTGACCCTATACAGAAGTGCCATGCGCCCAACAGCTGCTGATCACCGAGATGATCACACGGTTCAAACTAATCACCCCTGGAGCGAGTGAGTGTTGGCATCTTTGTTTTCTGAGCAGCTATAAGGTGGATGAGCTTATGAATAATTTGGTGCTTCCTTGTTTTGCAGTTTCCTGACGTGATACATGCTTTGAAGCCAAATCCCAAGTCAAACATTCAAGAGTTTTGGCGCATAATGGATTATCTGTCGTACATACCAGAGAGCACGCACATGTTCATGTGGTGGTTTGATGACTGGGGCATCCCATCTGATTACCGCCACATGGAAGGCTTCGCTGTCCACACATTCAAGGTATGGACCATCTAAAGTTCATGATCAGGATCGTCAGAAAGATGAGTCCTCATGTAAACTCGTCACCATGTGAAGGAAAAAACTCGATCCGATTGTTGTAGAGTGGATCGCGGCCAGTTACATACGACAAATGTAGCAAAGCTAGAAGGTCTTGACATGATTTCGACCTGTAGAGAAAAGTCCGAAAACCTCTTATCCAAAACCACTCAAGTATCTACAAGACATAGGGAAACGGAAACCGATACTTCAATTCTTCAATGCCTTTTTATCGCAGTGAGGACTTACAGAGAAATCATTGAAAGCATCCGTGTGATTCTGACCATTACCTTTGTTTCATGAATTGTTTGTTGAAGCTCATAAACAGGGACGGGAAGGAGACGTACGTGAAGTGGCACTGGAAGCCAACATGCGGGCTGAAGTTCCTTCTTGAAGACGAGGCTGCTGCGATTGCTGGGCAAAACCATAGCCACGCTACCAAGGACCTCTATGATACTATCGCCTCAGGCAGCTTTCCCGAGTGGCGACTATATGTGCAGACCATGAACCCAGCTGACGAAGACAAGCTTGATTTCGATCCGCTTGACACCACCAAAATCTGGCCTGAGGACCTGTTTCCTCTGCAGGTTTGAGACTCGATCTGCAGGCCGTTTCGCACAATATAATCTAGGAGGATCCTTCGCTAGATATGAATATGAGATAATAAGGCATAGATTCAGAGGCAGATGCAGGAGTATATGAACATCATAAGCTTAAGCTGCAGAATAGTGGTGATCGACAGAGCGTCGCGGAATGGAACCTTGAAAATATATATATATATATATATATATATGACCATATTGACATGCTTCATGAATATTGATGTGCAGCCTGTTGGAAGAATGGTGCTCAACAAGAACATCGACAATTTCTTCAATGAGAATGAGCAATTGGCATTCTCGCCAGGCGTCGTGCCACCCGGAATCTACTACAGCAACGATAAGATGTTGCAATGCCGTATCTTTGCGTACGGGGACACCCAACGGCATCGGCTGGGACCCAATTATCTTCTGTTGCCTGTCAATGCCCCTAAATGTGCCCACCATAATAACCATCATGAGGGTGCTATGAATTTCACCCACCGCGATGAAGAGGTAATTTGCAAGTGCCCGCTCCTAATAGATCTTAGATGTTTAGGACATTATGACCACGCAACTAACAATGTAATATGTATCATTGCCTAATGTGAAGTTGTCATTTTAATGTAATATATGTCATAACAAACCACCACATATTGTACATTGTAATGCATGAAATCACAAAGTTTATTTCAAACGTGTCATGAGCTGCGACTTTTTGTGAGAGAAAAATCACATTCTCTTGTAATGAATGTAAGAGCAGATCAGTCTTCAGATCTCTCAAGACTAGAACTACTTAACCCAAGTTTTGTCCACGATTCAAACAAAGCTTTAGGGTGACACACACGAGCTCTTACAATATTGCAAAGATTTAGTTCCTCTAGTACCATCGAGACTTATTTGTCCAAAATTTGATCTCTTGAACTGATCTGATGAGCATCTTGATTGCCAACAAATGTTGTTGTGTAGGTGAATTACTGGCCGTCACGCTTTAACGCAGTTCGTGTGTCAGAGAAGTTTCCCATCTCCAAATCTCATGTCAGCGGCATCCGTGAAAAGGTCTAGTACTGTACCCCAGCTTATTCCATACCTCAAATCATACCGACGAGGATTCATTCATTGTTTTGCTTCAGAGGAATTTCTAGAGCAGTGCTTTCGGTGCTCTAGTTCATACACCAATACAGACATCAAGGCAATCACGTCCATCGGACTATATATGAGCTAGGATCAGACGTTCTCAATTTCATTGCTCATGTTAGTATTTTGAGATGAACAATGCAGTTGATTAAATTTCTAGCAAGTCTTAGATGCAAAATTGCCAATGAAAAATCAAACAAGGAAAATTTCTGAAAGTTTAGAGCGCCGGCTTCCCATACGTACGTCGATGAGGTTCCAAAAGTATGACCAATATTGCGGCAGCTGGTCATGGCTGCATTCATGACCACCACGTGTTGCACTGAAATTCCATGCCAGAATACGAAGAAACTTGAAGGGAGAAGTTCTGTCTCAAGTCATGGTTGCTGCCGGCAGTTTGATTCGATCTGTTTTCTTCTCATCTGAAACACAAATGAAGGTCACCGGGGCCTGCGCACCGGTCTGATCTACCTCTTGGCTGCGGCTGGGGTCATGTGATGTGAATGTGAGGACATGACGCAGATGGGGATATCTCATGTGCTGGGACAAGCTGATATCCTTCAGCTGCTCTTTTTATCCAATGAGCCTCTATAGCAACCGTCCTCTTTCAGATCTTTCAGAGAATTATGAGCCGGTGCACACTCTCCGGAGACCTACATTTGTGATTCAAAAGCGTAATTCACCTGAGGGCAGGGTTATACATGGCGCGTCATGTCAGTCCAGGCTGAGGGCACACCATCCGAAAATCGAAGCTCCAACTGCTGCAAGTAGCTGCTGGACTGTGACCACGACGAATAATTCTGCAATTCTGAGAACTACTTTATCTTTTATGTGAAGTGGGAATATCAATTGAAGACTTCGAACTCCTCGTGCTAATAGTTTTTAACCTTGAATTCGGAGTCCTGTTCATAGCTATTCATTGCACAGCCCTGTGGGTGTGGTGATGGATTTCAGACGGTGATAGCGAAGGAGAACAACTTCCAGCAACCTGGAGAGCGCTACCGGTCCTGGGATCCTGACAGGTAAGTTAACTACTTCCATATTCATGTCCATTAATTAGTTTGTAGCTGATTCCAGTCATGTGACTCAGACTTGCAGAATTGAAAACACCTTGAGAAACGTTTATAGGATTCCCTGTGGTACCATTAAGAAGAACTTGAATTTCCCTGTGCACATATGAAATGGTTTGTTTGACAGTGGGAAAATACAATGATTCCTCTGTTTCACAATTGGAAAAGTAGGATAAAAACATTGAAATGTTGGTCCCACGATTTCCCTGGAGCTTTCCCTATGTTTAGTTAATTCAAAGTTTTAATTCGTCAGATGTTTCCACTCTTTTCCCTACAGGGAATGCCAAAGAAGTTTCTTGTGAAATTTGTTGAGGAATGATGCATGATCACACTTGGATAATTTCGCAATATTATACGGAATCAAGCGACTGATCCACTGGCGAGTGAGCGCTGGCTTGCTGGCTGTAAACATTGGAATCCAAAGAATAATTTGTAGCTGAAAACAAAGTTACACTGTCCTGTGAGCTGCGAAACAATATTCTTCAAGCTACATATCACAAGGAGCCTACGGGGAACTCCCTCATGGGAAATAATAGTATATTCCCTATTAGATTCCAATTACAGTAATCGTTTCTGGCAAAATGCCTCCATATGAATAGAGTGTTGAACCGATTAGCTGATAGTACAGATTCGACGTTGCGTTCAAGCTCAATGCTTGCAGCTGACATTACCAATTGGACTAGCAGCTGGAGATAACTAGTGTTGAAATCTGGATAGACCATTTGACATCTTATTTGAGATCACTATTGGTGCTCGCTGCAGGCAAGAGCGATTCATTGGACGGATGGCAAAGGCGCTGTCGGATCCAAGGCTAACGCATGAGATACGAAGCATCTGGCTCTCATACATGTCACAGGTACGTACTTGCCAGTGTTGTGCGGTTATTTAACTTTTTAGATAACTGGCGGATTCGGTTCTTTAAAATTCGCATAATCAACAAAACACTGGTTTCGATATTCGGGGAAAAATCAGAATCGGACAATCTTCGATTCCAGTTACTTCAGAAACTTGTTTTCATGAAAGAACTGACAAAGAACCAGCAGTCATAAAAGGCATTTCAAAAAAAAAATTCAAATTTTTTGAGAACCACAATTATGTAACAAAACCAATTTTTTGAATTTCTCAGGCTAGGTGTAAGTGCGAATATACTCAGGCTGATAACCGAAGGATATCTATACAGAGTCTAATAACTGCACAATACTGCTACTTACTACGACTTTATTTAAACACTGCAAAACTTTTACTACTCCGGACCTAAGGATTTGCAACCTTGTGCAGTCTAGAAATATAATTCAGTTTCAGTATCTACCGTGCAGACTATCAAAGCTCAGGATTTAGATTATCACAACCTGACTCTTATAATGATCTTTTTGTTAAATTTATTGTAGGTAAATTATACAAATCTCTTCTAGCTAATTTCATTAAACCTTTTCCAGTTCATATATTTTCTAAATCCGCAGCAGTGTTTTAAAAAAAATGTTTTCTGATGCCACTGCATCAGAAATCATTGCAAAAAAGATATAGCTTTAATTGGTCACACCTTTGTAACAATTTGTCCAAACTGTGGAAAACTGGTGAAAATCTGCCCCAAAACTAAAAACTATGTTGAAATGTGGTGAAAATTTCTCCATTTATTTATTTATTTTTCCTCTCAAAAGTTTGATAAAACTTTTCCAAAAGAACAGGGAATTTGCAGCAGAAATACCTTTCCAATTTCTGAGCTCCAAGTTTTGCAAAAACTTTTCACCAAATACATATGAATCAGTATATTGCAGCATATATTATTCATCTTGTTTTCCCTCAAAATTAGTGATTTGGAGTGTAAATATAATCAATTTTCTCCATGATCTCTTGATCTGTGTAATTCTGTATTGGATTGTATGTGCAGAGTGATAGGTCCCTGGGACAGAAACTCGCAGCTCGGCTTAACATGAAAGCAGCCATGTAATAACTAGATCTTGTAGTCCATCAACCTGCTGGGTAGTGCACAAAAGCTTCACAGATGTTTGCGATTATTATACCCATGATCAGCAAAATAAGTCTACAAGATCCCATTACAATACCAGCTGGAGATAATCATATAATAGCACAAGCTTTGATCAGATTTTGTGGTGTGTTCAATGCAATTGATTTTGTGCTTTTTGATATTCTTTCACTGATCCGTTAACTGACAAAATAATGTTTTTGTTATGCATAATAATATACAATTATATTACAAATTAACACAACTTGTTGTAATACAACTTACATTGTTACAACAATAATACAAATTAACTAGCACCTAGAAGAAACCAAAACAATTGCAACAAGAATGCTGGTCAGAAGCTAAAGAACTAATGCTACAAAATAAGAGCACACAGGATACTACCAGAAAAATTTGTATCCTGTGGTGGTGAGGTGTCCCAAACCTGAGACTGACAGCACATCAAACCCACTTCAGATGCAACTCCAGCAACTGGTTGACAGGATTGACCATGGACTCCTTGCCTTCATCACTCGTAGTATGGAATAACCAATTCCAGCATACCACCAACAATTTTGGCAGACTGGAAAAATAGTTTGCAACTGGGTGTCGAAAACACAGAGCACACAAATAAAAGGAGTTACATGCCAAATCTCACACCCACCCACACATACATGTGCCAGGTTGGACTGATATCTCAATATCATGCTCATCTTAAATTCAATGGGTGATCATTGATAGTCCAACATTATATTTGCTGAGTAAATAGTAGGATCTACATTGCCCAGCTACATCTTTCATGCCTTTACTCAGAACAACCAGCCCAACATGAAGCCTAATGAAGCAAGTTAGTATTTGATGTTGAATAACATGTTTGAGAATACTTAGCACTTGAACCTGCCCACTAGATTTTACACTAGCTACAAGCCAAGGAAACAGAACCTACAGGATAGAACCACATGCAAAGCACAACTCCTGTCAGAGCACAAGAAATTTTGCTCATGCAAAGATATGTAATCAAGTAACCAATTGGATATCTCACATTTACAACTCAATGCATTCCAGTCCCTTCTGATCACCTTCTATCACTACCAATGTAGTGCAAATCAACTCTAGAAGCTGAGGCCAGATGTTTAATTGCTGTCATTTGTTCACAAGGTTAAATTTTACAGCATTTCTGACTGCAACAGCACCAAGGTCAAGTTCACCACTAGTGAACTATCTGAACCCTACTTCACATAATCCAGAGTTCCCTTATCTTCTAGGGAATTAAAAGGAAGTCTGTAACAACGACTTCCCAATCACCAGATCTTCAAAATCCATTTGCATATTGGGAGCACCAAAAAAATATGGAGAAAAAACATGCTTGACATGGCCTCCACAGGTCATATGGAACAACATATCATCTTGAACTCTCAAAAATAGAAGAGAAGAGGATGAAACTAGCCTCCTCAATCCAGCATTGCATTGTACCAAAAAGCCTGAGAATGGAGAGTGTTGGAGTCCCTATACTTTCGTCCAGTTCCAACTCCTACTCCTCCATCCATCCAATCCTCATATTGAACCCACAAATCCCGGCCAGAATCTAATACTGCCAATACCTGCCACCCACAACAAAAAAAGCAGGTTCAAACAAAATGGACCTTTATCCATCCATCTGCGCCTTTATCATGGAGCCCACCCTCCAAAGTGCTAGAGAACCTGGCAAATAATTTCTTAGTAAAATCATATAGTATGAAAGTCAATCTTGAACAATTGTTCCAAGCAGGTGAGTGACATGAGAAGAAGTGGTAACAAACTGAATGAGAGCCCTCAGCATAGAGAGATGATCAAGAGATTAATGAGGGAAGACTAGAATCCTTGCTCACCGCTCCACCTCGCCACATGGCTGTTGAGGGATCCATGCGATTGGGCAAGACCTTTAAAACCACGGCCAACATGCAATTCAGATTTCTCAAAAAAGAACATCCAAGGCTTTGTCACAAGACCATGATCCACTGATTTATCCAATCTTGATGCATCAGTCTATCACACAATGACCTATCATTTAAGATACTGTCGCCATGTTATTGACTGATTCACAGCTGTATGACCTCTCTTAAGAAACATAGAAAATTAGTCACCAATGAAAGCCCTAGCATATGTGGTGACTGTCAAGATGGACTGCCAGTTACCTCAACTGTATCCACAGATTCATGTGCTGGTATTGTGTGAAGTACTCTGTCACACTCTCAGACACAGTTTTTGAGTCACAACACGCAGTAACAAGATTATCAAAGACACAGATGACTGAAAAGAAATTGAAAGCAAAAAGGAAATGGAAAATCCATACCTCCCAAAATGTTGCACAAGGTATGTCCAAAGGACTAAAGCATATTCTCAACATAAATGGCAAACAAACAAATATTCTGCCAGACATGCACATCATTGAATGAAGCGTTGTACCTCTCTTCAATTGCATCAACCAGTCCCTTTGTCAGTGCAACACCACCAACCTGGCCCAAATGTATGCAGTTCAGTAATGACACCATAAGAAACCCAAGAGATTTACATGCCAATCTGAAACATGCAGAACCTGGAGTACTCAAATCACTGGAAAATACTTGAAAGATTCCCAATTCATTGTTTGAATGGAACAGGGTGTGAAGAAACCCACAAGCTGTATACTTGCAAACAGTTTCTTCTGAAGATCCATGCGCCCTGTAGGCACAATCAATGAACGGGTCAGTGAAAGCTCTACAGTCATGAGAGTCATTTCGTTGAAGACCAACTTTTAGTCTCAACCTGCATGCCATAATGGTATGAACAAGTGCTGCCATGTGCAAAAACTGATACACTACAATTTGGTTGGAAATCCTGATCCTGGGGTCACATGTCTTGAGTGGACCTATAGAAAGAATGCTGTTGACAATGCATTGTTGTAGACCAATTGAAAGCTCTTCTACTCTGTCCCTCATATTGTCCTCACTGTTGGCAGGAAAGCCTTCAGCATTCCCAGCTGAAACATAAGCACCATTCAGGTTTCCATTGACAGATCCTGGTTCCATTGCTTCATTCCGCTTGTTGGCTTCCTGAAGACTGTCATCTGCAACATCTTCATGGTCCACATGATACCTGCAGGAGTTTCCAGGAGCAACTCTTTAACTGAATACCAGATAGACTATCCAGGGCTGATCTTAATTAAGGCTTTTGCTTCAATCTATAAACCTCTCTAATCCAAGAGCACAATTCTTTTGTAATGAGCCAGTGTGGATCCTGTCCTTATTGAGAAAATGGTGGGGACAAAGGAATGTCCTTCAACCATTGAGCAAATACTATTCCTGGCCTCTTAAAGAAATCAAGAGCCTTACCATGGCCGCATAAGGGCAGAGTACTCTTCCGGTGCTAAGAGAGATGGGTAGAAAAGACCCTCAGCTGGCACCTGCAAAATCAGAGTTGAGAAGAAGTCTTTCTCTGTTCAGACATTGTTCAGACATAAGGCTGAAACATTCAACCCAAACAGAAGCTGAAACCCAAAGAACCATTGTTCAGTAAAAACTGACAGGAGCACATCGGGATGGCTCTGGGTGATTAGGGGTGTGTACATTCAAGGCAGAGAGGGAGACTTTGTACACACGAGTTGGTTCGCCTGCTGTACGGCACCGAATCTCTGTTGCCACGCGTTGCTCATATTCCTGGGATCATTTAAAAAACTTTTCAACTTCCTTGGGATTAAATTCAGACTATAAGACATTTTGTGTTCTGGAAGAAATCTACTTTTCATATAACCTTGCCAAACTTGAGACACTGTAACACAAATAGTGTGAGGAAAACAAAGGCAAACAGGACAATAATGGAACATCTTTTATCACAATATTCCAGTTCATGAGAATTCCACTCACTCTCATCGAACAATGGGTCTCTTTCAGGTTGTTAAGAGTCTGGAAATCCAAAGGGTCATGCAATGGATCACTGTCAATATGAGGCCATGTCTGCCTTTGCTGTTGCACCCATAGTAAACATCTTGTAATGTCCTGCAAGAAACAGGGTCAGAAAAATAATATGTCGTCATTCCAGCAGTCACATAACACCTACTACAGTCACATCAGCATTCTCAGACTGATGATAAAGAATTTCTAGGCAATTGACAAGAGTAGACAAAGAACAGGAAACCAATTAATACCAAAGAAGACAGCTAATCATATGTCATCACTGGGACAAAAACGAAGAACCTTCGTTCAGTTGAGCAGCAAGGTGGCTCAAACTAGACAATGACAAAACCCAATAACAGACTTCAACTCAAAGACTGGACTTACATCTCCACCAAAGGACAGCACTGAACGTGTTGTTGGAATAGCAACTCCTTCCTGCAAGCCCATGCACAACAGAACTCTCACTTTATCACCAGCATTATTCTCATGGCCTATATCCACCAATACCAATACCAGAACACCAAAGTAAGCGAATGCATAGCAGGCCAAGAAATACTAAAGTGGGAGCAAGGCCCTGGAAATCTACAAACCTCAATACACATGACTGATGTAACTTGTGCACCCATGTTCACAATGCAACCAGATGAGACTCCATTTCCAAATGTAGCTGCCACACATTCCTGCAGATCAGAACTCATGAGAGGTTAGATGCACACTACCGTGCAAATAATCAACCACGCCCAAAGGTCAAATCCTTCAGGAAAATTATCTAAGAGTGCTGCAGTCCTTTCAAAGAGACCCAATATGTTTGTCGTCAGGTCTTTGGCTCCCGGCAAGACTCTCAAAATGTTCTGTAATTTCTTGACAATCTAGTCAACTCAAGAACCATAATAACCCTGTAATGAGCTGCCTCTTCTGGGGATCTTGGAAACTTGTGATGCAATGTGGTATTGATTGGTTGCAGGTGAATGCTAACCATATTGAGGAGTCATTTAGGTCATGAGAGAGATGATAATGTACCTGGAAAACGACAGCTGAATGAAATTGGAGGTCTCTCAAGACAACCATTAGCAGTTCTTTCACTTCTACAACACCACAAGAAGCACAAATTCAGTCGGCAACTTCCAACACACACCCAAAAAAGAAAAAAATTGTTCTGCAGTTACAGTTGTAAATATATGCAGCATTGCATACACACTGGCAAATTCAGTGCTTAGAATTGCCAAAGAAAGCTTACATCATAATTGAACAATAAAAAGAGAGAAGCATCCTTTGAGAGTGGATTGGCACCTCTGTTGTCAAGAGTATCAGGGACAACTATGACAGCTGATAGATTTCGTCGACTTTTTGCAGCTAGGTTGAACTTCTCTGTCAGGATCCAATCCCAGATCCTGTACACATCATCACATACCTGGCCATGCAACACAGTGTGACTTAATCTTCCAACCCAGAGCAGAATGCTTCCAACAATGACATCTATAATGTTCCCCCAGACCCAATTCAGCACTGGAGAACTAAACTGGTACCTTGGTTCAGGAAGATGCATATTTCTACAACACACCATTTCACCAGGAGAAAAAATCATATGACATTCATTGCCAAAAATTGAGCACACTACAGAAAGTCTGCAGGGCATCCAAACCAATTGAAAGAATGAACCAGATGAGCAGATGAGCAGAATAGAACCTGTTGTCCCAGAGGATTTAAATACCTGTTGCAAACTGTAATGGGTGGAAACATTGAGGCGTCCTCGACACATTGGCCGATGTAGGCAGTAGGGTTCACCAGCTGCAATCCTCAAGGAGTCTTCCCCACAAATATATCTACGAAATGGTTTTGATCTCTTGTCTTCTTCCATCGCCATTCCATTCTCTGTCACGTCATGTGTATTTGGTAAGGCTGCAGTTTCAACACGTGGGCCTCCGTAGGGCCTTACAATGCCAGGTTCTCCCTTCTCACCTGCCAAATAACCCTAAGGGAGTTCAACCACAAACATTCTGGTACTAAGTACAGCTCTGGGACAGAGAGTCCCACAAAATACTGATCAGAACCTTGCAATAAGACATGAAGCAAAGAGATCTTTGCAGGAACAGAGAGTTTACAGCAACTACACCTGTAGGTGTGCCTTTAGGTGATGACTTTGATAAGGATTGTTTCAGTGTAGCAGGCATAACTAAATCTGATTCGTCCTCCACTTGGGTCCATGAAAATGTGTCTTCATTCTGTGGAACCAGAGAAAATTTTTCACCTCCCATGGTACCTGCCTGGCCCCTCTGTGAAAAGTCACCAATTGCATCAGTCAGAGTAAAAAAGAAAGATGAGGAATACGGTTGAAAACAGAAAATTAATTGCATGCATTTATATTTCTTAAGCAAAGCCATAAATGCAGACAAGAAGAGAGATCATGCTTCAGGAAGGTCACAATTCAGAGGGGCTGATGATTTGCTTACACATGGTAGTGGTAGCAATGTGCATCATTGATTGCTTAGGTTGTTAAAAATAAAGGAAACTAGAACACTTCAAATAAAGTGGATAATTATAAGACATCTTACCTTTCCAGTTTCTGGCAAAGATGTCGGAAGCTTTAGCTGTGAACACACCTGAAAGTCCCGCCAAGACATGTCAGGGTTCCTATCATTCTCATTGATGAAGATCATATGATTCCTTAGAGAACAAAGGAAAAAGATGACAGTGTGACTCAACAGATGTAAACAAGTATTTCTTTGCCTGTTGGGTTACATCCTCAATAGAACTGGACACTTTTCTAACAGCCAAAACAGAAGAATGTTGCAGCCTAGATTTTCTCCAGAGAAGTTTAATGATAGGATGGATGTGTCTTCTTACCATCTCAAGAATGTCTTTGCGTTCATCACGTCTTGCTGCCGATAGCGATGCAGTCCCGAACTGCAATACAAAGAAGAAAGAGCTTTGTGTCAGTTTCTGCAGCATTGAACAAACATCAGAATCAAACAACATATATTCAGTGAGGTAATCATATGTTATCATATTTGGTAGTGCATATACCCATTTCTCGCCAACTGCGCCTTTGTGTGAGCTTCTTTTGGCAGAGCCCTCTTTTTTGTCATTGATCCAAAGATGATGAGCAATGCAATGAGGAACAGTTATTGGGGCTTTTGAAGATGCATGGCCTATGCGCACATTGGCAGAGCCTGCCATTGCAGATAACCCCCAATTCCAGAACTTCAGCTGGGGAAAGGAAAACATAACAAATGTCCCAGAAGCAATTCAATGAGCTGATGGTCATGAGAAAAGTACAAAGGGGATTTTTCTACAGTGGTAGCTCTGGGTTTTTTGAGTTACCAGGGTTTATGACAATGATATCAGAACCCCGTTGATCAAGGAGCTGTGAAGGAGGGAGTGATTTGTAGTAATCCTGCTCCAACAAACAACACAATGAAAAAAATGGCAAAACATAAGTAAATTGTGTTGTTGATTAAGATAATTGCTTCCAAAATCAACAGTCTGCAATACATGAGGAAGATCTTTGAGTAGCCAGAAAGCAATGTGGTCAGTATGAACAAGCCCTGAATATTCTGAACAGTGATGCATTTGATTCCAAAAAGATAGCAATCACCATACTGACTTCCATTACTGCGTCAACATCCAATGCATGATTCTGCTTACAGGCTTCAGTAACAAGGATTGAGTAACCCTAAACCCTAACCCTAAGGGATTCTTCTTCATGGTCTGTGAGCATTCGGTGGCTGCTGCTGCTTCTTGAAGGAAGAAAATGGGTTTGAGAAACTTGTGAGGAAAAACAAATTTCCTGATGCTGTTCGTGAGATTGCAACAATTGCAGAAGATTGAACAGAAGATTTGCAGAAGATTAAACCTCGAACAGAAAATCATGATGATGCAAAATGGATTGATTTCAGGAGTCTTACTCACCATGCTTTCTGCTGCATCAAACTCTTCTCTCAAACACCAAGGTCGGCTGTTGTCAGATGGTTTTTCCCACTCTCTCGAATAGCAAAGTGAAGTGATTCCGAGTCCATCAAACCATCTGACAAGAACACAACGACAGGTTGAGATGGACTAAGAGACCCAAAATAAAAGACAAGCTCCAAAGGAATAATCCGCAGGTCCAACTTCGCCCTGGATCCAACACAAAATCGTTGCAAACAAAAGCAAGAACAGAGAAAATACTCACCAGCTGGTACCATACATCTCCCATTCAATCCTTTAGCAAACAGCCAATTCCGAAATCAATGGATTCTGAAATCTTAAATACCATTGAGACGTCGGCGTTCACCAGAGTTCTGAACAAGCTTGAGAGAGCGATGCAGCAGGTCGATCTCTCGATCAGCAGAACTTCCAAGAACACTCCTGCTGCGAGTAAATCAGGGTCTCCTTCCTTAGGGCTACGTTGTCACGAACCCCGCACCGCGCGAAAGGAGGGTTTAGGGATTTCACCTGTTCGGATAGAGACAGAGAGAGAGTTCAGGTGTTCAAGCTCCTTCGGATTAGGGTTTGGCGCTCTGCACAAAATCTGTCTCTCTATCACCATTGTTGTGTCTTCTGCAACGGCTTCGGTCAGTGTCGGTCAGAGCACTAAAGGATTTTTTGGTCAGCACCTAGTTTCAAATATTTCTCCCAAACATGGCTCATGACTTTTCTCTTCCAATCTGCAACTCTCTGGTGAGTGTCACAGCACAAAGGGCTTGTCAATAAACTCTACCTGGAAGATGATGATCATCATCATCACAAATAAGGCTTGTTTGTTTTTATCTACTATGAGATTTTATGTGAAACTCTCTTGAGCACAACGAGCTGCTGGCTGGATGATCACAGCAAATGCATGTCACACAAAATCTTGCATGATGCTGCAATGATTAGTTGAAAGAAATGCCCCAATTTCTCTTCTGGTTGTTTGTTAGCAAGTTGACTCGCAGCCCTGCCCACTGCACCTCTGTTTTGAAGGCTGCAGTTTGAAAATTAGTCTTATGAATTATCTACCCGAAGTCCAAGTTCTCCAGGTCTTATCTCCAACTTCCAAATCATGTTTGCAGGCCACTGTTTGATTTTCTGTAAGATTCTGGTTAGAGGAATTGGTGATGAGAAAGGAAGGATGCAGTGCTGATGATGTGAAGTACTGTTCTGCTTTTTTGGGTCGATCTGTTTGGTTTCACCGATCAACCAGGCTCATCAAGGAGCTGCCTCTGTGAGGTATGACTATGTCTATCGAACTGTACAGAAGGCAGCAATTAATACCCCTGCACCCTTTTCTTTGAAGCAGAATTTTCCTGCCAGTGCTTCCTTCAAGCTTTTTGAGACAGTCTTTTAAGGTCTAGAATGGCAATTAGGCTCCTTGCAGCATGTTTCCATTTTTGTGAGTCTCAGGCATGGAGGAGGATTTTGCAGGAATATGAAATGTGGTTCAGCAACTTTCTCTGGAACCCTTCTCCTTTCAGCAAACAGGAGCTAATCTTGTCATGAAACAGGTGGAGGAGGAGGTGACCAAGAAATATGTGAAGTCTGAAGCATGTAAGCGAAGAGAGAAGGAAATCCTGGTGGGGTAGTTTGAGCAGGAGAAAGCAGTTTCTATCGCCATAGAAAATTGGGAATGTGAAAGGAACTCTAGAGAGAACGACAGTAGTTGATTGCAAGCAAGTGTGAGTAGTTTGTGCAGAAGTTAGAAGGGATTCTATTCAGGTCAATTGGTTGATGCTTTTAAAGGTGTTCCCTGAGAACTGACAACGCTGACAATAGACTTCCCATGCAACTTGTAATTCAACTCATGATTGAAGCTGGACAGGTAAGAGCAAAGTTCAGCAGTCCCCCTCTAGTCTTGCACACAATGTCTGCGACTGTTGTGGCATGGTGAATGTTAACTTGTATAGACAGTCACAGCTGATTTTTGACTTTGCTGATTAATGATTCAGGAACAATAAAATTTCCATCTTGTGTAGAGTGAAGACTTTGATCTTTCAGGTACTTATCCATGCTGCTAAATTTTGCAAAAAACCAAGTAAAGATTTGTTCAGTACATTTTCCAGCAGATATGTTGTGTGTCATATTTGAAGATCTTTTTCCACTTTGAATTGCAGAGACTGTGTTTGCAATCTAATGTTTTATGACTTGAGATTTTACAAGTAGTGTTTGTTTTGATGCTAAATTAGTTTTCATTAAATTATTACAGGCATTATGTACTTGTGTATAGTGCAGAAACAGATTGAGTCAGTTCTTGTGTTAGGAAAGATGGCAATCAAAATGTTGCAAACTTTGAAATATGTGTATCCACTTTATTGCACTGCAGAATCGATCTTGCTGGAAGAAGGAACCCCACATAAAAATAATCTTCCACTCAAAACTGTAACTAATGACAATATTGTAAATATTAGTACTGCAATATATGAAGTGATGAATTGATCTCAATTCTTTTGGCTATGTCTCACTACTACCTATTGGTCCATCTTCTTCTTGTGTCCAGGATCAGCAGACCAATTTTGATCTAATTGGTTGCAATTTGCAGATTGGATGTCAATGAAGAGGCAGCCAGGTCCAGCATGGTAGTTTTTCTCTATTGGGAGTCTGGAGATAGACAATGCCTGAGGTGAGACACTTATTCAAACTATGTTGAGAATCTTTTGTCCCAATTATTACTGTTATTGTGTGTTTACAACTATCTAGTACCTTGATTCAACAGTTCCCAAATCAACCTACAAATCCTAGAACTAGTCACAAAACATGGGTGCACAAATATTTGGGTAATTTATAAGCTGGAGAGCCATGACGCGCCATCGATAAAGCTGATGGTTTTAAAGGGCCTTGCTTGGGCATCTGAGAGCTCAAGAGACCAGTTCACCCTTCCTTTTGTGTTTGCTCCTGGTCCTGAACATTTGTATTGTCCATAATACACAGTTCTGCCCACACGAAACACACCAGATTAAAAACCACCCAAAAATACACGATTCAGAATAAGTCTCTAAATTTCCTTACAATATTGGACTTAGATTCTGACTGGTCAGCTGCACAGATTCAGCTGATCACTAGACTTCATATAAGATTCATGCAAAGTTACAACTTTGAGAAGATCTTAATGAGAAGTTTATATGAGAAGATTTATTAGTGAGAGAGCAAAGCTGGTGACAGGGAGCTGTAGAACGTACTTTCTTCGGCTAGAAAGACCCCAGTCATACCAACCAGCAGGGATGATCAGGTCCTCGATGTAGGTCCGAATGAACACCACGCGCGAGTAAGGACCCCAAGCACGACCCAAGTAAATAGGACCCGAGCCTGTCACAACACAACCCACGAAGGAGAAGCCTGTGTCCTCCCCCTTGGAGCTCCTCTTCTGTGCTGTCAGTGACCCACTCCCTGGATTCGCTATGGAATTCAAGTGACATTTCTGCATACATTCCAGCCCACCCAGAGACAGCATGATCATCTCACGGGCACCATCAGCTGGAGCTGAAATGATTCTAGATTCAGAACTCAAATCAGAATGCAGTGGATCTAAAAGCTGAAGTCAACTGATCTGGTCCTCGGTGGTTCCTTTCTTTCTTTCTTGAGCAAGTTGTGTGGGCACCAGCTAGAAACTGCAGGATTTTGAGATCCAGTTCTGCATGGTCGGGATGCGTGGCATGTGTCCTGAGCATGTATACCTCGTAGTAAGACTGGCCATCGCCGAAGATAAAATCAATGGATCCTTGGATGTAGCAGTTTTTGAAGTAGTGGCGACCAGATTTGTCGTATAAGGTATCCTGTGCTCCATAGAAGGAGCAAGTGTAGAAAGCTGCCTTGTCTCCCTGGATCAGTAACGCCACGGCTTGCCTCCCTACTGCTCCCCCTACTGGCGCTGGTGCTGAGTTCTGCCGCCCACAAAACAGATCAAGTTACTGAAGAATATATGCATCAGTACGAGACTAGCTAGTTTATGAAAACAACTACCATGGATCCATACGTTCCTCCTCCTCGCGAGTTTCTAGAATATCAAGGAGTCCTATGAGAGCTCTCGCACATGAACATGAGATTGTAGAACTCAGTTGTTTTCGGAGGAAGCTTGAATTCTTTACCCTGAAGGAGATGCCTCTGGCAATGAAACCATCCGACATCACTGTGGTCGATGCGCTCAATGATGTGCTGCCTGCCTTGGCTGCTGTATCACCATACACCAGAATTGTCTTGGCTGCTCCTGCTGGTCCATAGAAAGTTATGTATGGCTTGGTGCTCGGGATCTTGATCTTCTCCCTGCACAGAATAATATAGTACACGCACGGATGCATACAAACATCAGACAAAGAGTTTGAAATTTTCCGAGCTGCAACATGCATTCCAACAACTGCAATGCTTTTGCTTGAAATATTGCTCAAGAAGGAGGGAAATTATGGGCTTGGATCGGCAAACTTCTGCACAGTTTGTACCTATAAACGCCAGGGTTGATCTGGATAACGACTCGCTGCTTGTTGCCTTGCTTGATACTGTTCACAGCAGCTTGCACAGTTTTGTAGTTTCCCTTCCCTTTCTGATCGACTACGATCGTTTTGGTGGTTACGGTTCTCAGCTGGTTGGCGAAAGTATAAGTTTGCGTCGACGCTAGCGAGTCTCCAGCATCAGCTGCATGCTTAGCATCGTAACGCGCGCCCATTCTCTCAACCCATCCTTTGAACTCCTGCTCCACTGCCTCCTTCGCGTGCACCTTATGCTGCTCGGGTGTGTCCTTCCCCATGACCTCAGTCCCAGTAAAAGACACGAGAACTATAAAAACACCCACTATGACTCCAATTTTCCCCAACAACAAATTCTCTCTTCTCAAACTCCCCATTTTGATCGTGGACGAGAATTCCAGCTACCTATAACTGCAATATATTGCAGTTCACTCGCGTCCTACAGTGGAAATGACAATATAAGCTTATACCCAGAGCCTCTTCTTCAGTAGACAACTTCAAACTTGGAACCTGCAAAAAACAACTGCAACAAACTGTTACAACAGCTTTGTGATTTCCATCAAGCTGTGCACTGCAGCTAACGGAACTAGACTGAGTGCTCAGTTCCGATCAGTACTGCTGCTGCATGCAAAGTCATGGACTACAGCTTCTAGATCACCGTGGTAGCTATCTAGTTTTCGACGCTGGTTGCTTGCTTTGCTAGCTTGCTGCATGCAGCAGCTGCGGATCATCACACGCAGTCGACGGCGCTGCAGGGGTCTTGCGATCTGCAAGCTCACGGCACCGTGAAGGGCGTCGCTGCGCTGCGTGTTTTATACAAGCGCGCGGCGAGAGTCCGTGACTCACGCGGGAGGTGAGATCGAGGAAGCGGGCCGCGGCGGAGTCGATGAGGAATATCGATCTCGTGATCGACAGCTGAAAACGCCGCTGAAAATAGCAGTAGCAGCAGGAGGAACGAACAGCAGGCATTTCGCACTACAATTTAGCGGACTTTTTCTTCTTCGGCTAATATTGGCCTCTCCTTCTTAGGGAGCGACAACTAACGATAGGACTAATTTCTAAAGAAATGGATGTAAGTAACTTTCATTCATTTGGTCCCACATTTTGACGAAGGTTTCACCAGGTGTTGTTACTGTGTCGCACAGTGTGATTTTATTGTTTTTTTTGTGAATTTCCCCAAGTTGGTGACGAAACAACTTGGAAAGAATTAAAATTTTCGCTTTTTTTAGTGTAAATTCGAACTAAAAAACTTTCAAAACCATAAAACTGGAAAAATAAAACATAAGCTGTGAGTTCTTTCTTGGGAGAACTTCATAAAATGTTTCCTGTTTTAACTGTTGTTGATTTGAACTTTCTTATAAAGATTGATGGCAATTGTTTTTGTTTGCAGCCAAAAAAATTGGGAATCTTTTGAATTTTTTAAAAAAGTGTAGATTCAATCAATTTTTGCACTTTATTGGGGAAAAAAAAAATTCTACCTATTTGTTACATTTCTTTTTGTAACTGAGCCCTTAATAAAATACCTGATTGACCATGATTTCATGCTTAGGCTGGGGCAGACTTCTCAACCTTATAAAGCTTTGTGGTGCTTTGCGCTACTAGTAAACTATCTATCTATGAAGGAAGGTATTTTGTTTGTCACATTGAGATCTCCCAAGATATGGCACCTCTTGTTATGCTATTGGTATAATTGTTGGAAAGCCCCTTTATGAGGAGGGCTGCAGTGAGTTGGTTTCATAATGTTTCAACATATAGTGGAGAAACTATTGAATACTGAACAAAATTTTCAATGAAAATTCATTTAAAGTTAAATTTATAAGAAAATTTGGGTGCACTCTTGATATTGTTGGCAAGCCCTTGAAAAATAGGCTTTAATGAAGGTGATTTGGAAATTTTTAGATATTGAATTTTGAGTATTTTTTGTCATTGAAAATTCAATTAAATTATAAACAATTATTTTCAAAGAAAAACTTAATTGGATAACCCGTTCACACTTGAGCCAATGGCACAGGCTACACTAATGCATAAGATGAAATGATAAGCATGGGTCCTTTTTTAGTGCTCAGAATTGAAATGAGGCATATCAACGGTTCCAATTTTTTAATTTTTGGAAGACTTGGTTTAACCCGAACAATACCTTAATGCTGGATCAACTATTCAACGAGCCTCAAAGTTGGAAATTTTCAAAATAAGAATGATTTATTCTAATGCATTCAGGTTGACATTGTGATTTTAGTAGTTCAATTTTACAACTATTTTGGAATCAAAAACTTACTTTTTTTCCTCAAAGGGTATTTTCTCAAGGCGATGAGATGATTCTATTAAGTTCCAGTGGGGAAGCAGACAATCCAGAAGGATGCTTAATTATTTTTTGTTACTTTCATTTTTAATTAGGCGCCAGGTTTGCTTTAATTGTCTTATAGACGATGGCCACTTTAGCTGCATTACAAATTTGAGGGGAAAAAAAAAAGCACTGGCCTCAACAGGTGTGTGTTTCTTACCTACTACCAATGATTATTGTTGGTTAGGATTTGACTCAAATTTTAAAGTCTGAAATAGTATGTACCATTGTGCTGTACTAATTTCTAATTAGGGGAAATCCGTACCTACTTTGTGACTATTTTGAACTTTCCAATAAGGGGACTTTTTCTTGTCGTTATTTTTGTTTGGGTTTACCTCTCTTGGGGGAGTTGGTGACTAATGAGTACCAACACTAATATAAGCAGAATTTTTTTTTAAAGCATTCTTTGCAAAAGATTATTGTGCCTCCTTGTATATTAATATAAACCTTTTTGTTTAGCCAACTTATAAATGTCAGACTCTTTGAACAATTCTGTTGTAGGCATTTCACAATGATTTGGATTACAATTGACAAAGAAAAAAGCACTTATACAGAATGAGGTGGCACAAAGATTTTATAACCTTTAATGGCTATCTATGTTGCCAATGTCATGACACGAAGCTTTGCCTCTAATGTGGGTGACTTGACCGATTTACTTCAACACATCAACTCGTGATAGTTGGCAATGTTTTCCCACATGTTTTCCACTTCATATTTGGAGCAAATATTCCTAGCCCACTAAACTATATTTGATTGCAAATCCTTGTCAATTTTTTTTGCAGTTCAAAGAGGTGTTCAGGATGTGTTTTGCTGAGTTATTGAAGGGTACCCTAGTAGCCTTGCAGGTTCAGCAGTTTGATGCTGAATATTTAATATATTTTGTCCTAAGATTCCAACATAACCATTAAAATATTCACATTTTACATGTTAAGTATACCCTTAACCATTGCTCAAAAGTCCTGAATGTTTTTTCTGATAATTATTTAGTGCCTAACCTGCTTGGTTACTACCAGTAGAATGAAATCTGCTACAGTTTTGCAGTTCAAGGAGGTTTTTGGTATGGATCAATAATTTTTTAGTTCATAAACCTGAATGTGGATAGCTGCGATCTACGATCAATGTGTGAGTCTTGAAATTGTTTTTGAAGTCTGCACTTTTTTTGCTTGCGAATTTGGGGCTGCGATGATCTACGATCTAGTCTTGAAATTGTTTTTGAAGTCTGCACTTTTTCTGCTTGCGAATTTGGGGTCATACAACTGGTGGATTTCCAGGAAATTGTGACATATGAATCCCAAAGAATGTTAGGAGGATAAAATCATCTGAATCCTACTACCTATTTTGCCCTTTGAAGTTTGTGGGTAGCTTTGAAAAAAAGCCAGAACAAGTTTGCTATCTGCATAAATCCCGGTGGGCATTAAAAAAAGATGGAATGAAAAACATACCAAAAACAGGACTTTGATAAAGAGCCAGTTGGATGCCTGTTTGTTACCAAATACGGTAGTAGTCAATGGCGCGCTGGGAAATTTCACTTCCCTATTTAGATGAGCACTGAGTTTGTTCGCTCTACCTAGCCTTAGCCGAACCACACCTAACAGTGGCACCATGCTGAAACCCAGTGTTGGCCGGTTATTACTTCTTTTCCAAAACCGGCAGTCAGGTTTTTTTTTCCAAGTTTTTTTCCATCACAAAGGGTATCAATATTTTTATATTTGAAAATTTTCAGACCCGCCAAGTATCAAATTCCATGCCAAAGTAATACCTGCAATTACTATTGGCTTGCTTTTTTTGTGTGGAGATGCCTGCTTGTTAGGGCATAAGGGTCGATTTTCAAATACCCAGCTTGTATACCACCAAGTATACCACTTGGGTACGTTTTAGGATGTATATACCTCTTTTCTTCCTGTTTTTGGTGGGTTTATTAGCCAAAAGTGTGCCCATTTACTGAACCAAGGTTTCATGGGGTTTTCATGGAACTTCCAAGTTGCACAAAACAAACAAAGACATTAATTGTCTCCTCTTAGAAACATCAAGATAAGTTACTAAAATTTTATAATTTAAAAGATTGATAACTTTATGTAACCCAGACATTATGTAAGTTATTAAATTTTGAAAATTCAATACCTAACCCCAAAAGGTCTTGTTGGTTCTTCGGATTCTAATTATTGAGTGAGTAGGTTCTTTAACCATTTTTAAAAAGATTCAAAAACTAACAAATGGGTTACTAATCCTTTTTATTGATTTTTAGGTGTTTTTCAATAATAGTAATTACTAGAGAGTAGAGCGAGACTAACTAGCTAACACTAATATAAACCTTAAATTGTTTTGATTGTTTTTTAAAACTATAAATATCTCATACCAAGTTAATTGTGAAACGTTAAAGACCCCCAACAAGCTTTGAAGACACATGTCTCATCGCCTAAACTTCCACAATGTCATCAATAGAACAGCAGAGAATGCAATTAAGAGCCTTTCTTCTTTCCATTGTTGGGCACATTTGACGTGACAAATGTAGGATGTCAATGCTCAATTTGAAATTTAGCGAAAAATAATTACTTTTGAAATAAGTTTATGTTGTGTGATTAAACAAGGTTTTAGGTCTTTAGGGGTGTGGGATTGGTGCAGAACCACATGAAGATCAATCTTTCTGTAAAATAATGGATGCACAACTTAATGGAAACAGGAGAAGATGATGCCCACACTAATATATTTGAAGTGTAGGTAAACAATTTCATTGATTGCGAAATTTGTTCTGGTTTCCTTATGGAGTTGTCATGGGAGTTAGCTTGTCCCAAAGAAAGAAATGCAATGAAATTTTGCTACACATATTTCGAAAAGGAATTGAGTCATGTAAGCTCAAATGCACCATTTTTTTCCCTTGTACCTATGCTTGCAAATGAGTTCAATGTTTTCTCATGTTTTCAATATGTTCAAGGTTTTTGAACAATACATCCCACTCTCCTATGTCAATGTAAGTACATTGTTGTCCCCTTGCAAAACCAATTCAAGATTTGAAACAAATTTGTCTTTTGTTTTTGGTTGAAAGCAAGGTTATAGCACCTTGAAGTTTTTTAATTACACAACAAGAGTTGGAAATTTCAAAGAATCGCATATGGTCATTTATATTACACCAAAACATGATATTCATGACTTGACCATTTATTATTAATGTCCAAACCTAATCATGTAATTGTATGTGTCATGTAAAATGCCTTGTCATTATTATTATGATTACATAATTATAGTCATTTTTTTCAATGGTCATATTTACAACTTGAGATACAATTAATGACAATCTTTCCAAGTGGATGAATTGTATGTGAATTTTCATTCATCTAGCCCATCACATATCATATTAGTTACAAATATAACCAAATATTGATCACAATGATGACATGGATTTAGATTTTTCAATGCATCTTAAAGTTTATTAAAGATATAATAAAGACATACATCTAAAGATATAAGGGTAAGTTAAGGGCTAATACTAGGTAAGTAGGCCTTTCTACTTATCTACCTATCATTAGAAGAAATTTGGAATTAAACAATTATAATTTTAATTGCAAACAACAAAATTTTAGTCATAATTGACACATGCAACTACAAACTTTATAATCGCCTTGGACAAGTGAGAAAAGACAACTAATCTCAAAAATATCCACATGGCATGTATAGTCACACTAGTAGTCACATATCACTTGCAACTACAAGGATTTTTCATCCATTGATTAGTCATATGACTATGTGATTACATAAAATATTGGGCAACATTTTGAAAATCAATTAAATTTAAATGGTTTAATATATTTTTAATCACATTTATATTAAATAAATTATTTATATTTTTACAAATAATGCAATATATTCATATTATTAGTAATTTTATAAATTTTCATCCTAAAATTATTAACACATGTCATTACCTAAATTGGCCTAGCAAGTGATAATGCGTAATAAATTATCAAATAAGAAAATTATAAGTAAATGCTCTAAATAAAAATAAATAAAAATTCAATTTTCTAAAATACAAAAAAGGCACAACATACCAATAACAACAATGTTTATGCATGCAATTTTAATATTCATGTTATAACAAATCCATTATTTTTGGGGCTTTACATACCATGTAGGAAAGTTGATGCCTATTGGCCACCAGATATTAGGGATTGGGTGGAACAAAATAGATTATTAATTATTATTCTTCAAGAATCACATACATGGATAAATTTTGGTAAAATCAAATTTTTATTAAACTATACAACATAAAAATTGCAAAAAAGTTTTTAAATGTCAATCCAATCAATATAATGATACAAAAGACATCGGAAAATTACAAATATAATTTAATCAATACCACCAACATCCTTCACAAATTAGTTGAGGCATTAGCAACATCAAGATTAACTTTAACTTTATTAACATAAGTAGCAAGAATATTAATTAGACTTTTGTTTGTGGTATTTTTTCAAACAAGAATAAATAAAATATTAGTTGAAATGTCAAGCCATTATTTTGGATCTGCTAAATTACATTTCTAGTTCCCATTCTAACAATTTTCATACAAATGTTGTTCATCCAAATTTGATCTTTCTTTCATAAGAACCCCCATCGAACTCTCACCATTTTAAAATTTTCACTCTCTTCATCTTTGACAACATCACCTTCTACTCTTCCCATCCAGAGAGGAACAAGATCAAGATCATGCGGTTTCACAAACACAAAATTTCCAACATTAAGATCTTTAAATGGTATATATGCAGTTAAAGGTTTCATGTTCTTTGGCCCGCAATAAGGAACTCAAATTGGATCTTCTAGATCAACAACGTCCATCATGATTGACAATGAAGCCCTAACATAGTTAGACCTCTAATTGTTTGAAAACTAGAAGCCCTCCAAAAGAGTTGTATTTTGAGGCGGTAACGATCTTGACAAACGTAATAAAACATCTTCCCAATACTCCAAATATGGCTTCATCTTCATTTCATATGTGGAATTTTGCACAATACCCACCCTCCAAAACTCCATGTATTTGGATATTCCAAAACTTATAAACTTTTCTCTCTCCATTAACCTCGATCATCATTTCCCCAAATTGGGCAATATAGAATAGGGCTTGGTACTCCAATAAGTAACTTTGGTGAATCATTTGGATTAACTTTCCATAATCTAATCGGAAGCCCATCTACTAAACTCCAAATAGGATATGTGGGGGAAACTTTGTATTACATGACTACCCAGCCTAACAAATCATCAAAAAATCTAAACATATGCATATCAATATGCCCTACCAACGTTTTAGGGCCAATTTCAAACAACCTAGGACCCAAGATTTAAAATTTAGAATCTCCTTAATCAAATAAAGAATGAACAGTCTTTCCTATGAGATCATGAAAGCTTTCATCAAATTTGCTAAAATGTAATTGTTGTCCTCCCTCAACTTTTTTGACAAATAGCTAAAACATCCATCTATATCCTCATGTGTATGGCAAATTACAAGAAATCCCAATTTGACCTTTTCAAACACATCCCTCACCATCAACAATGATAGAAATGCTAACAAATGTTGATTCTTATTATCTTTAACACAATTATCCATTGGAATGACAATTTTTTTGGCAAAGGCTTCGGACCGACAATTTGATCCGAGGTGCATAATTTGCATATGCAATGCAATTTCCTTTGCAACATATGTGCAAAGAATGAATTTTATTGGGGAGGGGAGGGGGGGGGGGGGACAAATATTTTGAATTTGAAACTTGGGTTACTTCCAAAATTGTGAAAAG
>Ga0116227_10000811_pt1 | contig 64955 bp, 56 predicted proteins | sample S1TSphgellanicum_FD_89693 | JGI IMG/M metagenome (GOLD analysis project Ga0116227, IMG submission 89693) | Host-associated microbial communities from peat moss isolated from Minnesota, USA - S1T2_Fb - Sphagnum magellanicum MG | ecosystem: Host-associated > Plants > Peat moss > Unclassified...
ACGGTCTTCGCAGAGTTGAGCGCGAAGCTGTACCCATAGAGATAGTAAGTGCCCGGTAGCTGCGCGCCGCTCGGACTCAGCACGTAGCTCATGCTGACCGCCTTGGATTCGCCCGAGTAGTTTTGTGAAGTCCACCAGTCGCTCAGGCTCTGGGTGAAGGTGGTGGTGCTGCCGTCGGTGTAGGTCACCGTGAAGGTCTGCGCGGGCTGAGCGCCGTTCATGCCGGTCGCCAGCAGTTGCAGGCTCGTGAAGTTGCCCGCGGTCAGCGGCACGGTCACCGAACTCGCGGCGTCGGCGGCGCCCGCGGCACCCAGCGCGAAGGTCGTACCCGACCAGGTCTGTGAGGCGCCGAGCAAGGTCTTGGACATGGCATAGCCATAGGTATCGAGGCCGCCGTTGACGGGCGGCGTGCCGTTATTGGCGAGGCCGTAGACGTTGTCCACTGCAGAGAGGCTCACCGCGGCGTTCGTGCTGGTGACTGGGGGTGGCGTGGTGGTCGTGCCGCTCAGCGTGGCTGCGAATACTACGACGTAGCGATTCGCCGGCAGCGTCAGGCTCTTGACGGTCTTCGCAGAGTTGAGCGCGAAGCTGTACCCATAGAGATAGTAAGTGCCCGGTAGCTGCGCGCCGCTCGGACTCAGCACGTAGCTCATGCTGACCGCCTTGGATTCACCGGCGTAGTTTTGCGGAGTCCACCAGTCGCTCAGGCTCTGGGTGAAGGTGGTGGTGGTGCCGTCGGTGTAGGTCACGATGAACTTCTGTGCGGTCTGACCGCCGTTCATGCCGGTCGCCAGCAGTTGCAGGCTCGTGAAGTTACCCGCGGTCAGCGGCACGGTCACCGAACTCGCGGCGTCGGCGACGCCCGCGGCACCCAGCGCGAAAGTCGTACCCGACCAGGTCTGTGAGGCGCCGAGTAGGGTCTTGGAGACGGCATAGCCATAGGTATCGAGGCCGCCGTTGGTGGGCGCTGTGCCGTTATTGGCAAGTCCGTACACGTTGGCCACGCCGGCGAGGCTGACGCTGATGGGCGTGCCGGTGACGGGGGGGGGCGTGATGGTCGCGGCGCTCAGCGTGGTTGCCAACACCACGACATTGCGGTTGTTGGGCAGGGTGACGCTCTTGACGGTTTTGGCCGTGTTGAGAGCGAAGCTATATCCATAGAGATAGTACGTGCCAGGGTATTGCGCGCCGCTCGGAGTCAGCACATAGCTCATGGTGACCGCCTTCGATTCACCGGCGTAGTTTTGCGGAGTCCACCAGTCGCTCAGGCTCTGGGTGAAGGTGGTGGTGGTGCCGTCGGTGTAGGTCACGATGAACTTCTGTGCGGTCTGACTGCCGTTCATGCCGGCGGCCAATAAATTCAACGCCGAGTAGCTCCCCGCGGGCAACGCGATGGAGGTACCGCTCGCACCCGAGGCGGCGCCGGCCGTGCCCAGATCGAAGGTCACGCCCGACCACGTGACGCTACTACCGAGCAGCGCACCCGACAGGGCGTAGCCGCTACCGTCGAACCCGCCATTGCTGGGGGGAACTCCCGTGGTGCCGATGCCGTAGACGTTGTTCGCGGCGGTCTGGATCACGGGGGTCGAGCCCGCCGCGGGTGGTGGGGGCGTGGTCGAAATGGTATAGGTCGCCGTACTGATGGCGCTGGCGGTGTAGCCGCTGGCGCCCGCGAACGCCTTGACCGTGGTAGAGGCGGCGATCGTAATGGGGACGGTGTACTGGGTCGAGGCCGTGGTCGGGGTGGAGCCGTCGATGGTGTAGTAGATCACCGCATTCGGCGTCGCATCCGCGAGCGTGACGGATTGTGCCGACGTATAAGTGCTCGGAACCGGAGAGAAGGTGGGTGCCGTGGCGGTGGGCACCGCATTGTTCAGCAGGCCCAAGGCCGTGACGGCACCGCCGCTCGGGACGTAGACCTTGCCGTTGGCGATCGTCGGCGTGACGAACTTGATCGCCTGACCCAGCTGGTCACGGTGATTCGCCGCTTGCGCGCTGGTATAGAGAAGGTTTTTCAAGTTGGTGGCGTCGTAGGCATACAGCGTCTGGCAATTCGATCCGCCGGAGCAGGTCGAGCGCGCGGCACTGTCGTCGATACCCCAAACGATGCCGCTGGTAGTGCCGTTCGCGGACACCGACGGCACCGGGCCCGAGAAGTAGAATGACTTGGCGCTCACCGAAGAGGCCGTCGTGGAGATGGTGCCGTTGGTGGTGTTGAACGAGTAGGCCTTCAGGGGTTCGGCTTCACCGGTGTTATCGTTGCCGCCCCCCCAGTAGAGGTTGCCGTTCCAGTACGCCGGCGTGCCCCAGAGACCCGACAGTACACCGTCGATTTCCTGAACGATCTGCGGATTCGAGTTGCTGCAAGCGGGTGTCTGCGTGATGCAGTACTTGCCCAGATTGGTGCGATCCAACAGATAGATGTCGCCGTCCTTGCCCATGATCACGGCCAGCTGCTTGCCGCTGGTCACGGTGGGCAGCAGGATTACCCCGCCCGCGGACAGATCGTCATCCCAGTTCGACAGGTTGCCCTGGTCGTAGGGCGTGAAATAATCGAGCACCGGGAGTTTGGCGCCGCTGGGGGGGCCTAGTCGGACGACGCTATCGCCTTGGTCGGCGCTGTCCCAGGTCCCGTTGCCGGTTGCGAAAAAGATGTTGCCGGCGGTATCCGCGGCCAAGCCGCCACCGCTCATCCAGATGCCATTGCCGTAGCCGTTCGGCGATGAGTTATACGTGCCCTCGAGCGTCAGCGTGCTGGCGCCGTAGGACATCACCCAGCCGTGCCAGGGATTGGTGTCGCAATGCGACGTCCAACCGATGACCACGTGGCCATTTTCCAGCAGTAGGGCCGCGCGCTGGTTTTCCTGACGCGGATTGAACGTGACCAGCCCGCCGCTGCCGTCGCTGGCATTGCCCGCCACCGTGGCGGTGATGGTGTTCGGGCCGCCGAACTTCTCGGCCCCGGTGGTGACATCGAGGGCGTGCAGGTGCTGGGAGATCGCGCCGTTGAGCTTGACCTTGGCCACGACATAGAGGGTTCCGGTGGTCGCATCGATGACGGGTGTGCCGGTGATGCCGACTTCGGTGGTAATGTCGCCGCAACCCAAGTCCGTGCTGCTGCTGACCGTGCTGCCGCCCGCCGGAATCAGGCTTTTCTGCCAGTAAATCGTGCCAGTATCGCCGTCGATGGCATACACGCTGTCGTGCTGGGTGGCGACGTAGACCACATTGTGAGTGCCGCCGGCGAGGCCGACGTTGGACAAGTACAGGGGTTGGGCGTAAACCGCGCCGTCCACCGCGATCGTGAACAGCTTGCCGAAGCTATTGACGTTCACATTGGCAGGCGTGAGGGTCGTCTCCTGGGTGTTTTCACCGGTGCGGGAATTATCGTTGTGATAAGTCGTGACGTTGACTTGCGCGTAGGCCGCGGTTCCCCAAGCCGAGAGGACAGCGGTGCACAAAGCGCCCGCGACGCAAAAACGGAATCCCATCTCTCGACTCTCCCAGCTGAAAGCGAACCAAACACCGCTCGCAAGTGTAGAAGAATATAGAGACCCAAGCTCCAATTAAGAATGATGAGACATAACTTGCCTACAGATCCGGCGACGCGGATGCCCACCACGCGGATACCGGTTCAAGCGGACACTTTCATACGTCATGGCACCCCGGCTTTTCGACGCACCAATCTCGCGATGTTCGCCGGCGGGGTGGCCACGTTCGGCTTGCTGTACTGCGTGCAACCGTTGATGCCGGAATTCAGCCGGGAATTTCACGTGAGCGCCGCGCAGAGCGCCCTGTCGCTGTCCCTGCCGAGCGCGGTGCTGGCGGTGACCATGCTGTTTGCCGGACCTTTTTCGGACGCCTGGGGCCGCAAAAAGATCATGACATTTTCGCTGTTCGCGTCGGTGGTCGTCATGCTGCTGGCGGCGGCCGCGCCCAACTGGCGGGGGTTCCTCTCGTGCAGGGCACTGCTGGGGCTCACCTTGGGCGGACTGCCGGCGGTGGGCATGACGTACCTCAGCGAGGAGGTACACCCGGATTCGATCGGTCTCGGAATGGGGCTGTACATTGGCGGTAATGCGGCGGGCGGGCTGGGTGGACGTTTGATTGCGGGCGTGCTGACCGATTACTGGGGCTGGCGCGTCGGTATGGGCGGAGTGACGGCGGCGAGTGCGATCGCCGCCGTGGTATTCCTGCGCTGTCTTGCGCCCTCGCGACACTTCGTGAGCCAACCCTTGCACCTGCGCGCGTCGCTGCGACGCTTTCGCGCTCTATTTCGTGATCCTGGTTTGCCGTGGCTGTTCGCCGCGGGGTTGGTGCTGCTCGGCGCCTTCGTGACCGTCTACAACTACATCGGCTATCGGCTGAGCGCGCCGCCGTATGCCATGAGTCAGACGGTGGTCGGCATGATTTTCAGCGTTTACCTGATCGGGATCTTCAGTTCGTCTTGGATAGGGCATCTGGCCGGACGCTTAGGCAGGCGCAAAGTGCTATGGACCATGTTCGTGCTCGAGTTGGCCGGTCTGGCGTTGACCCTGTCCGCCGCCGTGGTGCCGATCGTGGCGGGCGTCGCGGTGATCACCTTCAGTTTCTTCGGCGCGCATTCGATCGTGAGCAGCTGGGTGGGTCGTCGTGCCGGCGAGGCGAAAGCCCAGGCGGCCGCGATCTACCTCTTCGTCTACTACATGGGTTCCGCGATCGCCGGCGCGGTGGGCGGCTTGTTCTATGCCGATTTCGGCTGGAATGGCGTCGCGGCATTCATCGCTGGGTTGATCGGGCTCGGCTTATTGGTGGCATGGCGCCTGTACCACTTGCAGCCGCTGCCGCTGGCGCAGGCACCGGCGCGGGAGCCGCCGCTGCCGTGAAGGGCGGTCCTAGAAGCGCGAGGTGTGCGATTTCGTGTCGCGACCGACCGCCGCGCGGTTGTGACTCAGCCGCGCATTGTCCTCCAGTGCGCCCAAGTACTGACGCGCCGATGCGACCATCGAGCGTGGCTTGATACCCAGCTTGGCAAAGCCATCCTCGTTGCACACGCTATCGACGGTGAGCGATCGATCGTTGTCGCTCGAGAATGGGCGACCGGGTACGAAGTTCATCACCATGCCCTGTAGGCGTGCGGCGAAGTTCGGCAGTCCGATGATCCATTTGCGCTGCCCGGTGAGCTTCGCGACCAGCCCGACGATCTCGCGCAGGGTATAGATCTGCGGTCCGCCCAATTCATAGGTTTGCTCGTTGGATGCGGCGCCGTGCAGGCAGCGGATCAGCGCTTCGATCACGTCATCCACCAGCACCGGCTGAAAGCGCGCGTTCGGCCGCGCCAGCGGAAAGACGAAGGGCACCGAGGCGAGCAAGTTCGCAAAGCGGCTCAGGAACGAGTCGCCGGGACCGAACATCACGGAGGGCTGGAAAATGGCCCACTCCATGCCGGTATGGGTGGCGCGAATCAGTTTTTCCGCCTCGCCCTTGGAGCGCAGGTAGTAGCTGGGCGCATCGGTGGCCGCCTTGAGCGAGGACATCTGCAGCAGCCGTGGCACGTTGGCGGATCGTGCCGCCTGGAGGATCACGCGTGTCAGCTCGGTGTGCGCGCGGCGAAAGCCGCCGCCGCCGAAGCCGCTTTCGTTCAAGATGCCGACGAGGTTGATGACCACCTCCTTGCCGCGGAAGTGCTCGCTGAGTTGTGCCTCGTCGTAGACGTCGCAGTTCTGCAGCGTCAGGCCCGGCAGCACCAGCAGATGCTTGTGCCGCTCGCGGTCGCGCGACAGCACGGTGACGCGGTGGCCGTCCCGGATCAAGCGGGCGACCAGTCGCGTGCCCACGAACCCGCTGCCGCCGAGAATGCAAATCGACAATAGTTTCATAAAGTTAACGAATCGGTATGAGTAGCAGCGCCGGACCGCGGCGAACGTTGAGTACCAGTACATTAGCGCCCTTCGCCGCCGCGCGGAATGCCTTGGTGGTCGAAACCGGCGTCCGCCCGACGCCGACGATGAGGTCGTTCGCCTTTATGCCGGCCTGCGCGGCGGGACTGCCGTCCTGAACCGAGCGCACCAGCACGCCGCCACCGTCCGGTGCGTCGGCTAGTTCCGCCCCGTCGAGGCCTTGATGGATCTCCGCGGCGTTGGCCGCTTCGGTATCGCCGCGTTCCGCGACGAATGCGGTCACTTTGAGCGTCTTACCGTCGCGCAGCAGTCCGAGTTCGACTTTATCGCCGACGCGTAGCATGCCAATGGCGTTGCGCAGCTCGCCGGCGCCGCGCATGACGCTGCCGTTCAGCGACGTGATGACGTCGCCCGTCTTGACGCCGGCGCGTTCCGCCGCCGAGCCCGGCGTGACCCCGGCCACCAAGGCGCCGCTCAAATCCGCGAGGTCGAATTGCTTGGCGATCTCCGGGGTGATGCTATAGATGTTAACGCCAAGTATGCCGCGCTTCACCTGGCCGTACTTGATGAGTTGCTCCATCACGCCTTTGACCATGTTGACCGGGATAGCGAAGCCGATGCCGATGTTGCCGCCGCTGCCCGACAAAATGGCCGCATTGATGCCGACCAGTTCGCCGCGCAAATTGACGAGCGCACCGCCCGAGTTGCCCGGATTGATTGAGGCATCCGTCTGGATGAAGTCTTCGTAGCCCTCTGGGTTGATGCCGGAACGGCCCAGCGCGCTGACAATGCCCGCCGTCACGGTATGCTGCAGTCCGAATGGGTTGCCGATCGCCACGACGAAGTCGCCGACCTCGAGCTTGGCCGAATCGCCGAGTGGGAGCGCCACGAGATTGGGTTCCTTGGCCTGCAGCACGGCGATGTCCGCTCCCTCATCGGTGCCGATCACCTTGGCAGAAAAGCTGCGATCGTCGAGTAACGTGATGGTGATCTCGCTGGCGTTCTCGACCACATGGTTGTTGGTTACGATGTAGCCGTTCTTCGCGTCCACGATGACGCCCGAGCCGGCGCTCTGGAATTGATGCTCGCGCGGCTGCGAGTCTGGGGGCACCTGGAAGAAACGTCGGAAGAAAGGATCGTCCAGCAGCGGATTGCGTTGTCCCTGCTTTTCTTTCACCACGCCGCGCGTGGCGATGTTGACGATGGCGGGCGAGGTGCGCTTGACCATGGGAGCCAGCGACGGCAGGGGAGAGTCGGCACCGGCACCCGTGGGCAATGCCGCATGTGTCGCCTGCCCGAGGACGAGAGTCGCGGCGAGGGAGGCGGCCGCGGTGAAGAGGCGTAGTTGCATGCGCGATCCTGTGAGTCGTTCGGCCGAAGGAATACCCATGCTAGCGCAGACGCAGAGGGGCCGGAGGTTCAGTACCTCCGGCCCCTTGCGTTCCCTCGAGCGGGCTGCGCGATCTTACGCGGCTTCGACGGCGATTCGACGAGGTTGCACCTGCGCCAGCTTCGGAATCGAGACTTCCAGCACACCATTGAAGGCCTTCGCCTTGATGTTCTGCACGTCCGCGGTTTCCGGCAAGCTGAAACGCCGCTGAAATTCGCCGGTGATCCGCTCGATGCGACGATGGCCTTCACGGGAGTCCTTGCGCGCATCGTCGCGTTGTCCGCGAATGGTGAGCACGCCTTGATCCGACGTGATCTCCACGGCTTTCGGATCCACACCCGGTAAATCCACGTTCAGCACGAATTGATGGGTTTCTTCATGGATGTCGACCGGCGGCACCCATGCACCCGAATCCGTGGCAGTGGTCTGCGGCGCGGTGAACAAGCGATCGATATCCTTTTGCAGCCGGTTGACCAGTGCCCAAGGCTCGTAACGTACGACAGTCATTTCTCGCTCCTTAAAATAAATAAATGTTGATCGATGAGTCTTGAAGTAGACGCTTGCAATACAACGCTGCGTGGTAACGAAAGTTGGGATGCGGCCGATTTTTTCAACAGCCACGAAGGGCGATTTCGCGGGGCCATTGCGACACAATTAAAAATGTCAAGGGAAGATATTGTTAATAAGTTGTGCAAACACAAGATGTTGCGATTGCGGCAATCAGTGCTTGACCTGGCCTTTAAAAAAGATAATCAACTATTTTCACTGGAAAATAACGTAACCATATAATAATAAAAAGATTTTATGGACTAAAATTACTTGAAAAATCTCTTGACGTTGGTTCGCCTCGGTCTTAACCTGCCTCTCCGGACACAATATGTTGTGGTCTTCCGGGTTCTGCAATCGTTTCCGCTGCCCTGCATTCGGCGGCCATGGTTTTTTTATTTGGGCCGAGGTCTTTTGTCTCGAGATCTCGCGCTATAAATATAAGGGAGCACTTTTAATACCCATGAATACGGTGGTCAAAATACAGCCCAACGACGTCGCCAGTATCCCGTTCCAGGAGGCGTCATTGGACATCTGGGACAAGAAGTACCGGCTGACCGCAAAAGATGGTTCGCCCATCGATAAATCGATGGACGATACGTACAAGCGTGTCGCGCGCGCGCTCGCGGACGTGGAGTCCGAGAGCGTTCGCGAGCAGTGGCACGAGGCGTTTTTGTGGGCATTGCGCCACGGCGCCATTCCCGCCGGCCGCGTGACCTCTAACGCGGGTGCGCTCGAGCACAAACCCGCCACCTCGACCATCAACTGCACGGTGTCGGGCACGATCCGCGATTCCATGGACGATATCCTGAATAAGGTCCATGAGGCTGGCCTCACGCTCAAAGCGGGGTGCGGTATCGGTTACGAGTTCTCGACCCTGCGTCCGCGCGGCGCGTACGTCTCCGGTGCGGGCGCCTATACGTCGGGCCCCCTGTCCTTCATGGATATCTACGACAAGATGTGTTTCACGGTGTCCTCGGCCGGCGGCCGCCGCGGCGCGCAGATGGGCACGTTCGATATCGGGCATCCGGATGTTCTGGAATTCATCCGTTCGAAGCGCGAGAACGGTCGGCTGCGTCAATTCAATCTGTCGTTGCTCATCACCGATGAGTTCATGAAGGCGGTCAAGACCGACGCGGATTGGAAGCTGGCGTTTCCGTTGGGGCTCAAGGAATACGAAGCCGATCAGCCCGATCTCGACGACGAGACGAAGTACGTGTGGCGTGAATGGCCCCATACCGATGGCTATGTGGCGAACGAAGCGGGCTTGGTGGCCTGCAAGATATATAAAACCTTGCCCGCGCGCCGTGTGTGGGACGTCATCATGTCATCGACGTACGATTTCGCGGAGCCGGGCTTCATCTTGATCGATGAAGTCAACGACATGAACAACAACTGGTGGACGGAAAACATCCGGGCCACCAATCCCTGCGGCGAGCAGCCATTACCGCCCTATGGTTCCTGTCTGCTGGGGTCGGTGAATCTGACCAAGTTCGTGGTGGATCCGTTCACCGAGGACGCGCGCTTCGATTGGGACACCTACCGCAAGGTGGTCAAGGTGTTCACCCGCATGCTCGATAACGTGGTCGAGGTCAACGGCCTGCCACTCGCGCCGCAGCGCGACGAGATCACGCGTAAGCGGCGGCATGGCATGGGTTTTCTGGGACTGGGTTCGGCGATCACCATGCTGTGCATGAAGTACGGTTCGAAGAAATCCGTGGCGTTTGCGCAGAACGTGTCGCGTGAGATGGCCATCGCCGGTTGGGAAGCCGGCCTCGAGCTGGCCAAGGAAAAGGGACCGGCACCGATCATGAACGAGGAATTCACCGTGACCAAGGGGATGCTGCGCAAGCGTCCCGAGATGGTCAAGGACGGCTGGCGCGTCGGCTCGAAGATTGCCGGGCGGGTGTTGCACGCGCGGTATAGCCGCTACATGCAGCGAATCGCGGAGGCGTCTCCGGAGTTGGTCGATGAGCTCGCCGAAGTGGGCGCTCGCTTCACTCACCATACCTCCATCGCGCCCACGGGCACGATTTCCCTGTCGTTGGCGAACAATGCCTCGAACGGCATCGAGCCTTCGTTCGCGCATCATTATTTCCGCAACGTGATCCGCGAGGGCAAGAAGTCCAAGGAGAAGGTGGACGTGTTTTCCTTCGAGTTGTTGGCTTATCGTGAATTGGTCAACCCGCGCGCCATGCCCAATTCGCAGGTCGCCGCCGAAAAGCTGCCCGATTATTTCATCTCCGCCGACGACATCGGCCCCAAGGAGCATGTGGATATCCAGGCGGCCGCGCAGATCTGGGTGGACTCGTCGATCTCCAAGACCGCGAACGTCCCGACGGATTACAAGTACGAGGACTTCAAGGATATCTATATGTACGCCTACGATCAGGGATTGAAGGGCTGCACGACGTTCCGCTTCAATCCGGAGGCCTTCCAGGGCGTACTCGTCAAAGAGGAGGACCTGAAGAACACCACCTATGTCTTCACGCTGGAGGACGGCACGGAGGTCGAGGCGAGAGGCGATCAGGAGATCGAGTACGACGGGGAGATGCATTCCGCGGCGAATCTGTTCGATGCGTTGAAAGAAGGCTACTACGGGAAATTTTAGAAAAATGGCGCACATCAAAATCGACAAGAAGATCGCCAAGTACCGCGTGCAGAAGCCGGAGGCGAAGGAAGCCGCGCCAGCTCCCAAGGAGCCGCTGAAAGCCCAGGACAACGTGATCTGGATGCATGAGAAGCTCGAGCGGCCCGAAGTGCTGATTGGTTCCACGTACAAGATCAAGACTCCGGTCTCCGATCACGCCATGTACGTCACCATCAACGACATCGTGCTCAACGAGGGCACACCGCACGAGGCTCGCCGGCCGTTCGAAGTGTTCATCAACTCGAAGAACCTCGATCACTTCCAGTGGATCGTCGCATTGACGCGCGTCATCTCGGCGGTGTTCCGCAAGGGCGGCGATACCACCTTCTTGGTGGACGAACTCAAGGCGGTGTTCGACCCGAAAGGCGGCTACTGGCAGCCGGGCGGTAAGTTCATGCCGTCCACGATCGCCGAACTCGGGTACGTGATCGAACGCCACTTGCAGTCGATCGGCATGTTGAAGAAGCCGGAACTCGACGTGCATCAACGCAAACTGGTCGAGGAGAAGCGCGCCGAATTCGAGGCGCGCGCCAAACAGACCGACGCCTTTTCCAAGTCGCATTTCCCCGAAGGCGCCCAGCTGTGCGGCAAGTGCAACACGGCGGCCGTGGTGATGATGGACGGCTGCAACACCTGTTTGAATTGCGGCGATTCCAAATGCGGGTGAGTTGATGGTCCTGCGATGACAGGACTGCCGCACGTCACAGTTCGCTGCCGGCGACGGTGACATAATGCGAGCGGATACCACCATCGAGGCACGATTTTGTCCGCAGCACGTTTTGGTTTATCTCGCTTTCTGAGGGTTTTGGCGTTCGTACTGCTGCTCGCGCCGGTCGCTGGTATTCATGCGGCGGCCGGCGACGCCACCGACCCGTTCGTTCACCCGCCGGAGCTGGAGCGCGACGTGCGCTTCTGGATACGCGTCTACACCGAGGTCACCACCGACCAGGGCTTGCTGCACGACGATTGGAACCTGGGCGTGGTCTATGAGGTGCTGCGCTTCGATCCCGGCTCCTCGCCCTCACAGCGCGAACGGCGCGTCGCCGAGGCCAAGGCGCACTACGCGGCTCTGTTGCGCAAATTCGCCGCGGGCGACACCGACGACCTGACGCCCCATGAAAAACGCATATTGCATGCCTTTGGCAACAACGCCACAGCCGGCGATTTTCGTGAGGCCGTCGAGCACATCCGTTTCCAACTCGGTCAGGCCGACCGCTTTCATGAGGGCTTGATCCGCGCCGCGGTGTGGGAGAAGCAGATCGCGCGCACGCTGGCGCAACATGGTGTCCCGGCGGAGATCGCGGCTCTGCCTCATGTCGAGTCGTCCTTCAATTTGGCGGCCTATTCGAAGGTCGGCGCGGCGGGTCTGTGGCAGTTCATGCCCGGAACCGCCAAACGCTATATGCGTGTCGATAATCTGGTCGACGAGCGGCTCGACCCCTACAGCGCGACGGATGCGGCCGCAAACCTGATGCTGTACAACTACCGCCTCGTGGGTACCTGGCCGCTGGCGGTCACTGCCTACAATCACGGTCCCGGCGGTCTGCGCAGCATCCAGGACGAACTGGGTACCAGCGACATCGCCGTCATCGTCAAACGCTACCGCGGAGCGACCTTCGGCTTTGCGTCCCGTAACTTCTATGTGGCGTTCCTCGCGGCACTCGAAGTGGATCGTCATGCCGAGAAGTATTTCGGGCCGATCACCCGCCTTCCCGACACCGAGAGTACGGCGGTCGAACTGCCGGACTATGTGTCGGTGGATGCGCTGGCCAAGGCCTTCCATGTCGATATGGGCGCACTGCGGGTATTGAATCCGGCGCTGCGGCCACCGATTTGGAACGGTAGCCGCCTGGTGCCCCGCGGCTACACCTTGAGGTTGCCCGGCACCCAGCCGCAGAGCGAGATCGCGGCGGGCTTGGCGCGATTACCGGCGACACAGCGCTACCTCGCACAGCGTAACGACGGTGCCCACCGGATGCGCAAGGGCGAAACCTTGGCGGGGGTCGCGGCGGCGAGCGGCGTCAGCGTCGGCCGGTTGCTGGCGGCGAACGGTTGGGCGTCCGCGAGTGCAGCGGTACGCGGCGTGACCGTGCATATTCCGATGCCGACGTCGCGTGCCGATACGGGCAGCGGCGCTGGTACGGTCGGTGCTAGTGCTAGCGCCAGCGCCATTGCTAGTTCTAGTGCCGGTGGCAATGCCGGTACCGGTGCCAGTGTCGCTGCTAGTGCCGGTGCCAGAACCAGTACCAATACTGGAGAGGCGGCTGTTGGCAGCACCGGCAGCGAGCCGGCTCTACCGGCTCCGCTTGCGGAGTCCGTGCCGCCACCGGCGCACGTGGCCGAAAGGACCTCATCGCCGCCCGGCGAGCCCGTCTCCGCGCGTCAAACCAACGCCAACTCGCTGTTGCCGGTGGCGAGTCCCACGGGCAGTTCGGATACCACGAATTACGCAGTGTCCGCCAACGATACGACCATCGTGCAGGCCGCCGAGACTCTCGGACATTTTGCCGACTGGACGCATGTGGATGCGCAGACGCTCCGCACCTTGAACAAACTGCACAAGAACGCGATGGTGACGCAGGGTAAGAAGCTCAAGCTGGATCTTTCCAAGGTCACGGCGGCGCAGTTCGTCGCCGCGCGCCGCGAGTATCACCATCACCTACAGGAGGCATTCTTCGCGGGGCATCGCATTGCCGGTACGGAAACCTATGCGCTCAAGCGCGGCGACTCGCTGTGGACGATTGCCCAGCAGAAAAGCGATTTACCGGTGTGGCTGGTGGCGCAGTACAACCCGGACGTGAATTTCAACGACATGCGGGCGGGCACGACGATCACCTTGCCGCAGGTCGTGGGCGTCAATCGCGAGTGATGCGCCGGCTGGGTGCGAACGATCGAGGCAGCGGGCAAGCAGGCTCGTCTCCATGGGCATCAATCGCCGGTAATGCTCCGAGTGCGTGCGAACTCGGTCAGCGCGGCGCCGGTGGCATGGCTGGGCAGGAAGTCGACGGTGGACGTGTCGACCCCTTTGAAATCCAGCTCGAGCTTCTGGCTGGCGGCCATCCGCTGCAACATGTCCACATTGAGTTCGAAGTAGGCGCTTTGGCCCCAGGAGGCCACCGGCTTGTAGGGGCCGTGACCGCTGCCCGGGCCATCGGGGCCATCGAGCGGCCTCAGCACCACCGGACCGTCGTCGAGTTCCAGCGTCACGGCGCCTTGCGACTTGATGTCACCGACCTGGGCATCGTTACCGGGCGCCACGTGGATCCATAGGCCATAGCTGATTTCGCCCATCCGATCCCATTCGATCGGTCCCAGGTAAGCGAAGCTTTCGCGCTTGGCATTGGCCAGTGCCGCGTTATGTGCGCTCTCCACGAACTCGAGGGGTTCCGCCAAGGCGCCCTCGGTCGTGCCGGTCTGCTCGTCCAGCACCTCGGCGGGTTTGATGGCCTGGCTGGAGCAACCGACCAGCACGCCCAAGATCACAGCAGCATGAAACAACGGCAAACGCATCATCTTCGATTGTACCTTCCGTGAGCTACGGCTGATTATGTCGTTCGGTGGACACGCTATAATTCGCAGCATGGTGAATCAACACCGACGTATCGCGGTCGGCAGCTTGTTGGCAATTTTCGCATGGGCGGGCGGTGGCAGCGGCGCGACCCCGGCTGCCGCGGCCGAACTCGTGACCGCCGATCACGTGGTGGTTCACAAGGCCCAACGAAGGCTCCTCTTATACAACGGGACCCGGTTGCTCGGCGAGTACAAAGTGGCCCTGGGGTTGAACCCGGTCGGTACCAAGGAGCGCGAGCGCGATTTCCGTACCCCCGAGGGGCATTACTACCTGACCCGGCGCAACACACGAAGTGAGTTTTTCCTATCCATCCAGGTGTCCTATCCGGACAAGAACGACGAACTTCGGGCAAAGAAAAACCATTGGGCCCCCGGCGGGTCGATCATGATCCACGGCTCGCCCAATACGCCGCATCATCCGGCGGCGTATTATGCGTCCAGCGATTGGACCGACGGCTGCATTGCTCTGTCGAATTCGGATATGGTCGAAGTGTGGCTGCGCACCCAAGATAACATTCCCATCGATATCTATCCCTAGCAGGTGCCCGCGTGGAAACCACGATCTTATCGTCCGATTTAGTGGATGCGCGTGTCGGTCCGAAGGGAAGCCTCGAACATCTCTCGCAGCAGGAAATAGCCAAGCTGCTCGATTCCGGGCAGGGCGGCCTCTATCCGCTGTTTCGCAAATGCGCGCTCGCGGTTCTCAATTCCGGCAGCGATGCCGACGATGCGCGGATCATCTTCAGGAAATACAAAGACTTCGACCTCAAGATCGTGCGCCAGGCGTGGGGCATCAAGCTCGAGATCAAGAATGCGCCCGCGGCCGCGTTCGTCGACGGCGAGATGATTCGCGGACTCCGGGATCATTTGTTCGCGGTGTTGCGTGACGTGGTGTTCATCTCCAACGAGATCATGGAGAGCGGACGCTTCGATCTCACGGCGTCGTCCAGCATCACCAATGCCGTGTTCCACATTCTGCGCAACGCGCGGGTGCTGGAGTTGCAGGCGCGTCCGAACCTGGTGGTGTGCTGGGGCGGTCATTCGATTCAGCGGGCGGAGTACGACTATTCGAAGAAGGTCGGTTACGAACTCGGGTTGCGCCGTCTCGATGTGTGCACCGGCTGTGGTCCTGGCGCCATGAAGGGCCCTATGAAGGGCGCTACCATCGGACATTCCAAGCAGCGCATCGTGAACGGCCGCTACCTGGGCATCACCGAGCCCGGGATCATCGCCGCCGAGTCGCCCAATCCCATCGTGAGCCAGTTGGTCATCATGCCGGACATCGAGAAGCGCCTGGAGGCGTTCGTCCGGCTTGGCCATGGCATCGTGATTTTTCCGGGCGGAGCTGGCACGGCGGAGGAAATTCTCTACCTGCTCGGCATCCTGCTGGACCCCGCGAATCGCGACATGCCGTTTCCGGTGGTATTCACCGGGCCCGCGGAATCGGTGGAATACTTCACGCAAATCCACGAGTTCATCGGCGCCACTTTGGGGTCGGTCGCGCAATCGAAGTACAAGATCATCGTCGATGATCCCGCGGCGGTGGCGCGCACCATGGTGCAGGGACTCGCCGAGGTGCGCGACCATCGGCGGCGGGAAAGCGATTCCTACTGTTTCAACTGGCTGCTCAAAATTCCACTCGAATTTCAGCAGCCGTTCGTCGTGACGCACGCGTCGATGCGTGCGCTGCGCCTCGAGCACGAGCAGCCGGTGCACGAGCGTGCCGCCAATCTGCGGCGCGCGTTCTCGGGCATCGTCGCCGGCAATATCAAGGAATACGCGGTGAACGCAATTGAAAAGCACGGGCCGTTCGAGTTGGCGGGAGAGGCGTCCATCATGCGCCCGCTCGATCGTCTGCTACGCTCCTTCGTGACCCATGGGCGGATGAAACTCGCGGGAGGCGAGTACACACCCTGTTACCGACTGGTGGCGTAAATCGCCCGCCGGCGTTCGCGTCAGTCCCTCGGCAACGTGATTTCGAACGGTTGAATTGACGCTTGCTCGAGTCGCTAAACGACACAGAAAAAGGTCTGGGTGGGCGGGTATCCGGGCTATGTAAAACGTTCAAATTTATCGAGCCATTTAACTCATCGTGACATTCCGTGAGATGCCTATCGCAACCTCACGCTTAGGCAAAGACGCCGCCGGTGCGTCGTGACACAGTTCCTGTCGAGTACGGTGCGGCGGACATACTGTCACGCACATTACAGAGGCGACTGAAGATGAGCGACATCAAAAATTCGAATCGTTACACCGGCGTCGATCGTCGTGCCCCGCGTCCCACGCCCGGCGCGGCGAAAGCAGGATCCGGCGCTCCGCGTGAGGTGTACAAAACCGGTGGCCGCCACGCGGCGATCACCAATAACCTGTACAACTTTCACAGCTACAAGAATTGGGCCGACAAAGTGCGCGGTAGCTGGGAGGACAAGAAGTAGCGATCGCAAGACGTAATGGATCGCTAATCCAAGCTACGCCTATTCTGGGCCTACTCTGGGCCAACTTTATGTCACCGCCGCGTCAGGCCGTTTCAGGCAGCGGACTCGGGTAGAGCGGCGCCGCCGACTCTTCCTTGGCCCGTAGCCACTCGAGCAGCGGCTTCCAATCCTCCAAATCCTGTGCCACCTGGGATGGTTTCATCTCGTGCAGCCCGACTCCCTGTTCCGCTGCACGCACGTAGTTCTGCGAGTCGCGCAAGGTGGCGATGACGGGAATCCGCAAGGTTTCCAGGAAGCGCATCAACGATTGATAGATTAGCGTGTTGCGTTTGATGCGATTCGCGACGACTCCGATGCGGTTGTCTTCGCGCCGCACCTTCGCGATCAGCAGTAGATCGGCGATGCATTTCGAGAAGGTGTGAATATCGATGTCGGAGGGCATCACCGGCACGATGATGGCATCGGCGGATCTCGTCATCTCGGGCATGTCCTGCGCCATCACCGCCGCCGGCGTGTCCACCACCACATGGCCTGCATCGGCCGGTATGCGCATCTGCCACGAGCGTGTCATGCGGCTGTTGCGCTCGAAGGCGGCGATGCCGCGAATCAGTGGTTGTTCCGGCTTGCGCTTCTTCAGCCAGCGCGTACTCGATCCCTGCGGATCGTTGTCCGACAGCAGAGGACGGTCGCCCAGACTCGCGAAATAACTCGCGAGATTGATAGCAACCGTCGTTTTCCCGGAACCGCCTTTTGGGTTCAAGACTAGAATTCGCTGCATTGCACTAAGCCTACGCAGCACTCGCCGGCATGGCAAGCAGGCAAAGGGCAAGCGCCAAGAAGGCCAGAAGGCCAGAAGGTCAGAAGGCAAGGGCAAGAAGCTTGTCTGACTGACGATGCACGCTCGCGACCGCGCCCCTAAGTCCGACAGGCTCCTGGTAAACGACTGCCGCGCGGAAATCCTTTAAGATGCTCGCGTTATGGGAACACTACGCTACCGCCAGTGCATCACTGGCGCCTTTCTAGGGCTTCTCGCGGCGTGCAGCGGCAAACCCGCTGCTCCCGCAGCCGGCCCCGGAGCCAGTCAATCGGCCGGAGTCACTCAATTGGCCAAAGTCAGTCAATTAGAAATAGTCGAACTACAGCCGGGTTCCGGCGCAGCGATTACTGCGGGTCAGAAGGCGGTGGTCGAATACACCGGTTGGTTGTACGAGACGTCCGCCGCTGACCACAAGGGCAAGGAATTCGATAGCTCCAAGAATGGCGGACAGCCTTTCCGGTTCATCGTCGGCGCGGGCCAGGTCATCAAAGGCTGGGACCAGGGATTGCTCGGCATGAAGGTGGGCGGCAAGCGACGCCTGACCATTCCGGCGGAACTCGGCTACGGCGATATCGGTGCCGGCAATGTGATTCCGCCAGGCGCGACACTGATTTTCGACGTCGATCTCACCGCCATCGAGTGACGGTGGTCGCTGCATGCGGGATCGGGTTGTGGAACCGCCGTGAGCGGTGAGAGGCACTGACCGGGGCGGTCGACTCGGCCTCGAGTTGCCGGTTCAACCGCCCCCGAAGGCTAAATCTCGGTCAGTTGACGAACTCTTTGAGAGTCTTCAGTGCGGCGATGCGCACCTTTTTGCTGGCCGGCTTGGCCTTGAAGATCATTTTCTCGCCGTTGAACGGATTGACGCCTTCGCGCGCCTTCGTCGCCGGCTTCTTCACTACCTTCATCTTCAACAGCCCGGGCAGAGTAAAAATGCCGGGACCGCGCAGACTCTTCTTGATGGCCGCCGAGAGCGAGTCAAACACCGCTCCGACCTGCTTTTTGGAAAGTTCGGTTTCCTTCGAAATGGTAGCGAGAATTTCAGACTTGGTCGGCGCTGCATTCTTTTTCGCCATATAAAAATCTCCTGATGGTTTTTCAAACGCGGGCAATAGATGCCCACATACGCAACTCGGCGCCGAAAATAACATAGAAAAAAGCCGATGTTTAGCGCATTTGCGAAAAAAGATACGCAGTCGAGGTGCGCGCGAGCCTAGTTTTCTAGGTATCTGCGTCGCCCCGGCGAGCACTTTGCAGCGTTTTCAAGCATGTGCGCCGGCATATTCAGTGGACCAGCACGAGCAGCGCACCAATGCCGATCGATACCCACAACACCGAAAAATCGATCTGACCGATGGGTGGGATGATGCGCCGTACCGGCTTCAAGATGGGTTCGCAGAGTTGCGAGAGCAGACGCAGGCCCGGCGCGTAGCCGCCTGGCGAGACGAAGCTGGTCAGCCAGTACAGCAGCAGCGCGAATAGATAGATGCGCAGGGTCAGATCGATCAGATCGACCAGCGTCAGGCGCAAAAAGAAGAGCGCATCGCCGAAACCAGTGCCGCCCAATGCCAACAGCAGCGCGGTGCGGACCGAGGCGATCGCGATGACGGCGACGACCGTCGCCGAGTCGATCTTGCCGATCGGCGGCAGCAGGCGCCGCAACGGCATAACGAGCCAATTAGTGACGCGCACCACGGCGTCCGCCATGGGATCGCGAAAATCGGCTCGTACCAGTTGGAACAAGAATCGCAGCAGAAACGCCAGCGTCAGCAGCCACAACAACGTATCGACGATATATCTGATCGCTTCCATTTCAACTCAAAGTCAAGTTCGCCCCGCGGCGTCTCAAGGATTCCCGTACTCGGCGGCGAGTTCGGCGGAGCGATGCTCCGCCGCGGCCACGGCATGCGCGACGATAGCACGAAGCCCCGCCGCATCCAGAACCTCGAGTGCCGCGGCGGTGGTGCCGCCCTTCGAGGTGACCTGTTCGCGCAGTGTATGCAAGGTCTCGTTCGACTGACGCGCCATCTGTGCGGCACCGAAGGCGGTCTCGAGCGTGAGCTTGTGCGCGATGTCGTGGGGCAGTCCGCGGGCATGGGCCGCGGCCTCGAGCGCTTCCATGAACAGGAAAAAGTAGGCGGGTCCGCTTCCCGACAAGGCGGTGACCGTATCCATCTGCGCTTCATGATCCACCCAAACGGTGGCGCCGACCGCGGCCATGATGTGCTCCGCAAGCGTTCGGTGAGCCGCGCCGACGCTGTCTGGCGCGTACAGACCCGTCGCGCCGCAACCGTTGAAAGCCGGCCGGTTCGGCATGGTTCGCACCACCGGCACTCCGGGGCCGAACCAGCGGGCGAGGGCCGCGTGCGGAATCCCAGCGGCGACGGACACCACCAGTGGCTGCGATCGCGCGACGCGCGGCGCCAGTGCCAGCGCCACGGCTCGCATCTGCTGCGGCTTGACGGCGAGCACGACCGCCTCGGCATCCGCCACGGCGCTCTCATTGTCGGCTGCCGCGGCGACGCCATGGTCGCGGATCAGGAGTTGCAGTTGCGCACGGCTTGGATCGGCGACGACGATGCGTGCGGCGGGCAGACCGCGTTTGGTGAGTCCGCTGATGAGTGCCGCGGCCATGTTGCCGCCGCCGATGAAAGCCAGTTTGCGAATGTCCTTCATACCTTCCCTTGCTGCGAGTGAGTCGTTCTTCATCGACCACCGAACAGCGTCGTGCCCACCCGCACGTGGGTTGCGCCCTCGGCGATCGCGGCTTCGAAGTCGCCGCTCATGCCCATCGACAGGGTATCCAAATCATGGCCGGCGGCGTTCAATTCAACGAGCAGTTTTCGCAGCTGCGCGAAGAGTGCGCGCGCGGCGGCCTCGTCCGGTTGCGGCGGCGGTACGCACATCAGCCCGCGGAGCTTCACCCGCGGCAGCAGGCGGATCTGCTCGACCAGCGTTGCGAGCGCCCCGGGTTCGACGCCCCCCTTGGTCGGTTCCGGGACCAGCGCGACTTGGATGCACAGATTGAGCGGCGCCGCATGGAACGGCCGTTGATCCGACAGCCGCCGCGCAATGCTCAGGCGATCGATACTGTGCACCCACTGGAAGCGTTCGGCGATGATCCGGGTCTTGTTGGATTGCAGGCCGCCGATGAAATGCCATTGCAGGGGAACTTCCCGGAGCTCGTCCAGCTTCGGAATGGCTTCCTGGAGGTAGCTTTCGCCGAAATCCGTGACGCCCAGCGTAGCGGCCAACCGCAGTATTTCGGCAGTCTTGCTCTTGCTGACGGCAACGAGCGTGATGGAGGCGGGGTCTCGGCCCGCCGCCTCCGCCGCTCGATGTATCCGGGACCGGACGTGGTTCACCCGAACCGCCAAATTCTGCGGACCAATTAACATATTGGGTGGTTACACCCTCTTATATACTGCCGGCGACAGCGTCGCATCAAATGAGGAGCCGTCAATGGCTGTTGATATCGCGCAGCTTCTCGCCTTTGCGGTGAAGAACAATGCCTCCGACCTGCACCTCTCGGCGGGCGTGCCGCCGATGATCCGGGTGGATGGGGACATGAAGCGCGTCAACATGCCCGCCCTGGTGCACAAAGAAGTGCATAGCATGGTGTACGACATCATGAACGACAAGCAGCGCAAGGCGTTCGAGGAGTTTTTCGAAACCGACTTCTCCTTCGAAATACCCAAGCTGGCACGGTTCCGCGTCAATGCTTTCAACCAGAATCGCGGTGCCGGAGCCGTGTTCCGCAATATTCCGTCCCAGATCCTGTCTTTGGACGAATTGAACGCACCGAAATCATTCAAAGACTTGTGCATGCTGCCTCGCGGTCTCGTGTTGGTCACGGGGCCCACCGGTTCAGGAAAATCGACGACCCTTGCGGGTATGGTGAATCATTGTAACGATAACCGCCCGGATCACATCATCACCATCGAAGATCCGATCGAGTTCGTGCACGAAAGCAAGCGCTGCCTGGTGAACCAACGCGAGGTCCATCGGGACACGCTGGGCTTCACCGAGGCGCTGCGCTCGGCCCTGCGCGAAGATCCGGATGTCGTGCTGGTCGGTGAAATGCGCGATCTGGAAACCATCCGCCTGGCGTTGACGGCGGCCGAGACCGGCCACCTGGTGTTCGGCACGCTGCATACCAGTTCGGCGGCCAAAACCATCGACCGCATCGTGGACGTATTCCCTGCGGCTGAAAAGGATATGGTGCGTGCCATGTTGTCCGAAAGCCTGCGCGCCGTGATCTCCCAGACGCTGATGAAGCGCATTGGCGGCGGCCGTATAGCGGCCCACGAAATCATGATCGGGACGCCCGCGATCCGCAACCTGATCCGCGAGGGCAAGATCGCCCAGATGTACTCGGCGATTCAGACGGGCCAGTCCTTGGGGATGCAAACCCTCGACCAGTGCCTGCAGGAACTGGTGCAGAAGGGCATCGTCAGCCGTGAGGAGGCCAGATACAAGGCCCAGAACAAGGACTCCATCTAATGGAACGCGAGCAAGCCATACGGTTGATGCAGGATCTGCTGCGGCGAATGATCGAGAAGAAGGGTTCGGATCTGTTCATCACGGCGGGATTCCCGCCGGCCATCAAGATCGATGGCGAGATCCGGCCACAGTCGGACCGATGCCTCAGCCCTGAACAGAGCGCCGGCATCGTGCGCTCGCTCATGAACGATCGCCAGACCAAGGAGTTCGACGCCACCAAGGAATGCAATTTTGCGATCTCGCCGCCCGGCATCGGACGGTTTCGAGTGAGCGCCTTCGTGCAGCAGGGGTTCTCGGGCGCGGTGCTGCGCACCATCAATGCCAAGATTCCCACGATGGAGGAGCTGGAGCTGCCGAACGTACTCAAGGACGTGGTGCTGTCGAAGCGGGGTTTCGTCATATTGGTGGGCGGTACCGGATCCGGTAAATCCACCTCGCTGGCCGCGATGGTGGGCTACCGCAACGAAAAAACGCATGGCCATATCGTGACCATCGAAGATCCGGTCGAGTACGTGCATGCGCACAAGGGCTGTGTGATCACCCACCGCGAGGTGGGTGTCGATTGCGATAGCTGGCATCTGGCACTCAAGAACACGTTGCGTCAGGCGCCGGACGTCATTCTGATCGGTGAAATCCGCGATCGTGAAACCATGGAGTACGGCATTCAGTTCGCCGAAACCGGCCACCTCGTGCTGGCCACCTTGCATGCGAACAGCTCCAACCAGGCGCTCGACCGCATCATCAACTTCTTTCCCGAGGAGCGTCGCGAGCAGCTTCTCATGGACCTATCGCTCAATATCCGGGCCCTGATTTCACAACGCCTGATACCGCGCGAAAGCGGTACGGGCCGCGTCGTCGCCATGGAGATCATGCTGGCGTCGCCGCTGATCTCGGATTTGATCTTCAAGGGCGAGGTAGCCAAGATCAAGGAAGTCATGGCGCGGTCCAACCGGCTCGGGATGAAGACCTTCGATCAGGCCCTGTTCGACCTCTACGAGGCCGGCCTCGTTTCCTACGAGGATGCGCTGCGTAATGCCGACTCGAAGAACGAGCTGCGGCTGCGGGTGAAACTCGAGAGCAAGCGCGAAGCGAAAAGTCCTGAAGATGCCGGTCAGGCCTTGCGGATCGTCGAGGAAGAGGAAGAAGGCAAGGTTTTCTAGCGCATGAACATTGGCATTCCGGCCCAAATCATGAACACCAAGCCGTTGTTCAGACTCATGGTCGAGCGCAAGGCCTCGGATTTGTTCTTCACCTGCAACGCGCCGGTCAAGATCAAGATCGAGGGCAAGATATTCCCAGTCAACAAGCAGGTCTTGAGTCCCGAGACCGTGCGGCAGGCCGCACTCGGACTCATGAGCGCCGAGCAGATCGAGCATTTCAACGAGGAATTGGAGATCGACTTCGCGATTTCGGAGCCGGGCCTCGGCCGCTTCCGCGTGAATGTGTTCTACCAGCGCGGCTACCCGGCCATGGTGCTGCGCTACATCACGGCCGAGATGCCGAAACTCGACGATCTGGGGATGCCGGAGATTTACAAGGATCTCGTGATGTCGAAGCGCGGCCTCATCCTCATGGTGGGGGCGGCCGGCGCCGGTAAGTCGACGACGTTGGCGGCGATGCTCAATCACCGCAACGAAACCTCGTCGGACCACATCCTTACCATCGAGGACCCGATCGAATTCCTGCATACCAACAAGAAGTCCATCGTCAATCAGCGCGAGGTCGGCCTCGATACCAAATCGTTCGCGCGAGCGCTGCGCGGCGCCGTGCGTTCCGCGCCCGACGTCATCCTGGTGGGTGAGATCCGCGATACGGAAACCATGGGAGCCGCTCTGACACTGGCGGGAACGGGCCATCTTTGTATCGCTACCCTGCATGCCAACAACTGCGCGGAGACTCTGGATCGCATCATCAATATGTTTCCGCGCGACCAGCACAGTCAGATCTTCCTCGACCTCTCGCAGTATCTGCGCGCCATCCTGTCGCAGCGTCTCGTACTGGGGAAGAACGGCCTGCGGGTGGCGGCCTCGGAAGTCATGGTCAACACACCCTACATGTCCGAACTCATCAAGAAGGGCGATGTGGTCGCGGTGAAGGAGGCGATCCGCACCGGAACCGAGCGCGGCATGCTGAGCTTCGACAGCGCGCTGTACAATCTGGTGCGCGAAGGCCGTATAGAGCTGGAAGAAGCACTCGTCAACGCCGATTCGCGTAGCAACCTCGAGGCGAAGATCAACTTCGGCTAATAGACAACGTCGCGGGGACCCGCGACTCGTCCAGCGGTACATGGCCAAGATGCGGCGTCTGATTCGAGCCGCAGAAGACGAGGTTGCTTTCGAATTCCCGGGCGCTCGCATCCCAGCCGAAGCGCAGCGCATGTTCGACGCAGGTGGCCGGGTCCAGCGTCAACGCCCGCCGTGCGGCCCGGGCGAGATCCTCGTCCAGCGCGCCGGTCACCCCATCCTCGATCACATCGATGGGTCCGGTCACGGGATAAGCCGCCACCGGTACGCCGCAGGCCATGGCTTCGAGATTCACGAGCCCGAAGGTATCGGTGCGGCTGGGAAATACCATGATGTCCGCGGCGGCCAGATGGGCTGCGAGATCTGCGCCGAACTTGAAACCTGTGAACCGGGTGTGCGGGTGCTGTGCTTGCAGCCGGCCGCGTTCGGGCCCGTCACCGATGACGATTTTACTGCCCTCCCATGGCATTTCCAGAAACGCCGCGATGTTCTTCTCGACCGCGACCCTGCCGACATAGGCGGCGATAGGCCGCGGCAGCGTGAGGAAATCCTTCGCCCCGGGTTTGAACACCTGGGTATCGACACCGCGCCGCCAACTGGCCAGGTTTTTGAAGCCGCGGGCGGTCAAGTCGTGGCGCACGGAGCGGGTGCTGACCATGGTGCGCACCGCCGCGCCGTGGAAGCGGTGCAATGCCCAGTAGGAGGCCGCGATCGGGATGGGCAGGCGTGCCCGCAGGTACTGCGGAAATTGGGTGTGGTACGAGGTCGTGAAGCGCAAGCCGTGCTTGATGCAATAGCGGCGCGCCGCGAGACCAAGGGGGCCTTCGGTCGCGATATGCAGGGCGTGCGGCGAAAACTCGGCGATGCGCCGCGCGAGCGACTTGCTCGGCAGCAACGACAGCCGGATTTCTGGATAGGTGGGACAGGCGATACTTTTGAAGTCCCGCGGCGTCAGCATGCGCACGTCATGACCGAAGCGGCCGAGCCAATCGGCGGTATGCGACAGGGTGCGCACCACGCCGTTGGTCTGGGGAACCCAGGCATCGGTCACGATCATGATTCTCATGTCCGCCGACCTTCGCACTCGCGCATGACGAGCAGATGACCGCGACGCTATTTTTGTGCGCGGGGGTGCATGCGCCGATCTGTCATTGTCGTGTAACCCAAATCCTATATTTGTTTCACGGTGAAATTTCGCAGCCATCTGTCCCGAGGAACCCCCATGCAAAGCTTTTTGTCGGAACTGCGGACCCAGCGCTGGGACGATCATCGCTACTACCATCACAGCCGCATCAATCAGTCGCTGCACCTTCTCAGTGCCATCACCTTCATCGTTGCGTACGGATTGATGTTCAAGGATCCGGTGGCGGCGGCACTCATCGGCTGGCTCGTGGCCATGGTGAGCCGCCAGTCGGGTCATTTCTTCTTCGAGCCCAAGGGCTACGATGAAGTCAACCAGGCCACCCACGAGTACAAGGAGCGCATCAAGGTGGGCTACAACCTGCGCCGCAAGGTGATCCTGCACGTCGTCTGGGCTCTGTCTCCGGTGGTGTTATGGCTGACGCCGACACTGTTCGGTATTTTTCAGCCGTACAGCGGCGGCGAGGAGTTCGTGCGCCACGTGGGCGAAGTGTGGCTGGCGGTCGGCGGTGGCGCCTTGGTGTTTCGCACTCTGCAACTGTTCTATTTGCGCGACGTGCAGACGGGATTGGTATGGTTCACCAAGATCCTCACCGATCCCTTCAACGATGCGAAAATCTACTGGAAGGCGCCGTTCTATTTGATGCGCGGCGAGCTCATCGACCCCAGGGGCGAAAAGCTGCGCGCTTGAAACATCTCTTTGAGGACGCGGCGCTTGATGGACTGGTTCGTGAGTGCGGGATCCGTCCACCACCAGCCGTCGCTCTGCATGGCCCGGGCCGCCGACACGATGAGGTCGGCGACCTGGGCAAAGTCCTCATCCGTATAATTGAGGCTGAAGATCAGCCGTCCGGTGCCCACCCAGCTCAGGGCGAGTCCGGCGGCGCGAAGATAATATTGAAACATCCAGTTGTAACGCGAAGGGTGGAGGTACCGGATAGTCCAGATCGACGAGAGATTGGCGACTCGTATCGGCAGGTCGGCGCCGCTCAGCCGTTCATTCAGAACTTGCGCACGGGTATTCCACACGGTATCGAGGTCGCGGTACACGGCCCGGATGGCATCGCTGTCGAGGCGTTCGAGGAACTCGAACATGGCGCCCATGACATAGGGATGCGAGTTGAAGGTGCCCCGCGCGAAGCAGACGTCGGCCGGCCGATCCTCGCGGAAACGACGCATGAACTCATGTTTACCGCACAGAACCCCGATGGGCAGGCCGCCGGCCACGCTCTTGCCGTAGGTCACCAAGTCCGCGCGAACGCCGAAGTACTCCTGGGCGCCGCCGCGCGCCAAACGGAAGCCGACGAACACTTCGTCGAAAATCAGCACGATGCCGCGTTCGCTGCACACGGCCCGCAGTTGTGCGAGCCAGCGCGTGTAGGCCGCCCGGTCGAAGTGGGCGCGGCGACCACTGTCGACCAGCGTCGAGTCGCCGGGTGCGGCGGCGTTGGGGTGCAGCGCCTGCAGCGGATTCACGAGTACGCACGCGATGTCCTTGCGGGTGCGCAGCACTCTGAGCGACGCCTCATTCATATCTTGCAGGGTGTACGTGTTCTGCGCGGGCAGGGGATTGCCGACCCCCGGCTGTACGTCGCCCCACCAGCCATGGTAGGCGCCGCAGAAGCGCACCAGATGGCTGCGACGCGTATGATAACGGGAGAGCTGCACGGCCTGCATCACGGCCTCGGTTCCCGACATGTGGAAGGAAATCTCGTCCAGGCCGGATATCTCGAGCAGTCGCCGCACGTTCGCGGCGGTCACGGGGTGATAGGCGCCGAGCACCGGGCCGAGTTGCCGTACCCGCTCGCTGCCGCGTTCGATGCACTCCTTGTAGAAATCGTAGCCAAAGACGTTGACGCCGTAGGACCCGGTGAGGTCGTAGAGCCGGTTGCCGTCCAAGTCGGTGATGGACACGCCCGCCGACGACTCGAGAAACACACCGGCCTTGAAATGCTGGCGAACCACCCGGCTGAACTGGAACGGCACCCGATAGCGGGAGGTGAATTGCAGGTCCGACACCGAATCGACGATCTCGGCGGTCAGGGCGGCGGTCCTCTCGAAGCGTTCGGCAAACAGTGCCGCGAGGCGCATGAAGCCCTCGCGCCGCATGGCGGCAACATGCGCGGGCGCGGCATCCGCGTTGAAAAATCGTGCCTCGTCGTACTCGTAGTAGGGCACGAGCCGCGCGAAGCGGCGTGCCATTTTCGAATGCCCGGCGAGCGAGCGATGCTTGGCGCGCGAGAGCCGCAGGCGCACCCACACCTTGTTGACCACCAAACCCGTGGCGCCGGCGCCGGCGGTATACCAAATGATGTCGTTGAGCACAGCTTTCCTCCGCAACCACTGTATTTCAGTCGGGTGACACTACGATGACTGCACGTTCCTTGATCGAGCGCATCGTCCAGCAAGAAGATGTCAACTTTCTGCTGACCAACCGGATTCCGCGGCGCTGGCTGACGCTCCTGGTCGGTGCCTTGAGCCGGATCGAGAACCGGTGGTTCTGTGCCGCCTGCATCGGGTTATGGCGGCTGTTCTCGGACTTGGACCTCAGCGAGGCGAAGCAGACTCGCTTCAACAGCCTTAAGGATTGTTTCACGCGGGAGCTGAAGGAGGGCGCCAGACCCATAGACCTGGACCTCGGTGTGCTCACGAGCCCGTGCGACGGTCTGGTCGGCGCCCATGGCTCGGTTACCGAGGGGATGGTGCTGCAGGCAAAGGGCTTTCCCTATGCGCTGATCGATCTCTTAACGGATGCGGAACTCGTCGACTACTACCGCGGCGGGCAATTCGTGACGCTGCGGCTGACGTCCAGCATGTATCACCGCTTCCATGCGCCGGGCGATTGCCGGGTGGAACAGGTGAATTACATTTCCGGGGATACGTGGAACGTCAACCCGATCGCGCTGCGACGGGTGGAGAACCTGTTCTGCAAGAATGAACGCGCGGTGATTCAGTGTGGATTGGCATCGGGCGTGCGGCTGACGCTGGTGCCGGTCGCAGCCATCCTGGTCGCGAGCATCCGTCTGCGGTTCGTGGATGTGCTACTGCACCTGCGTTATCGGGGACCGAACCGCATCCGCTGCGATGTACCGCTGGAAAAGGGCGAGGAGATGGGATGGTTCGAACACGGCTCGACCATCATCCTGTTCGCACCGCAAGGGGTGTCTTTGGTCGATGGAATACGCGAGGGGAGTCGCATTCAAATGGGACAGGCATTGATGCGCTTACCGGGGCATCGCACCGCGAGTCCGTAAACCGCGCGTATGGCCCCAGCGGCGGATTGCTCGAGGTCGATGCGAGCTCGGTGGGCGGGATCCTGCGCACGCCGCGGACGGTGCGCGGGCGGCTACAGGGGCTTGCGGTGCCGCGTAAGCGTCGTGGCAATCGAGGCCAGCACCGCCATGCGCACCGCCACTCCGTTGTTCACCTGCTCGCGAATCACGGAGCGTGGGCCGTCGGCCACCTCCGAAGAAATTTCGACGTCGCGATTCATCGGGCCGGGATGCATCACGAGTACGTTGGGCGCGGCCAGCTTCAGTCGCTTCGCATCCAATCCGAATTCCTGGAAGTACGCCGCATCGTCGAGCGAGGCGCTTTGCGCCATGCGTTCCTTTTGAATGCGCAGCATCATCACCACGTCCGCGCCGGCGATGCCCTCTTCGATACGAGTGAAGCGCTGGGCGCCTTGGAATTCGCTTGCCGACGGCAGCAGCGCCTCCGGTGCCACCAAACGTAGATCGGTGGCGCCGAGCGTCATGAAGGCGTAGGCGGAGGAGCGGGCGACCCGCGAGTGTTTGATATCGCCCACGATGGCGATTTTCAATCCCGCAAAGCGGCGCTTATGGGTGCGGATGGTGAGTGCGTCGAGCAGTCCCTGGGTCGGGTGGGAGACGTGAGCCTCGCCGGCGCTGACGACCGACACGTGGGGGGCGACGTGGTCGATCAGGAACTCCGGCATGCCGGCCTCGGAATCGCGAATCACGAACACGTCGGTGTTCATCGCCTCGAGGGTGTAGATGGTGTCCAGCATGGTCTCGCCCTTGGCGCGCGAGCTGGAGTGCAGGTCGAGATTGAGCACATGACCGCCCAAACGCCGGCTCGCCAGGTCGAACGACGCGCGCGTGCGGGTACTCGGTTCGAAGAACAGGTTGGCTACCGTGACCCCGGCGAGCTCGCGGCCTTCGTAGGCCGGCTGTCCGGGAAGGCGGCGATAGGTCTCGGCCCGATCCAAGATGGCGGTCAATACGTCGCGAGTGAGCCCGTCGAGGGTGATTAGGTGGCGCAGGCCACCGGCGCTGTCTTGTTGTGAACGCATGTGCGCCTCATGTTGATCAGGAGACTGTCTGAGTAAACCAGCGCTCCAAGATGACGCAGGCCGCCGCCGCGTCCACGTCCGCCTTGCCCACGCGCCGCTTGCGCGCGCCCGATTGGCGCTCCGACTTCAAGCGCGCCCCGGCCTCGAGCGACGAATACCGTTCGTCCACCAGATGCACCGGAAGCGCATAGCGGGCCGCGACCTCACCGGCAAAGCCACGCGCAGCCTTGCTCATGACGTTCTCGGAGTCATCGACATTATACGGCAGGCCGACCACGATGAGGGCGGGTTGCCACTCGCGGAGCAGCGCGTCGATGTCCTCCCAACGGGGACCCGCGCCGGAGTTCGCGACGCCTGTCAGCGGCCTCGCGCTGCGGCTCAACGTGTCGCCGCAGGCGGCGCCGATGCGCCGCTTGCCATAGTCGAATGCCAGGACGAGCTGTGGCCCGCCGGCTGGCGGCGCTGCGCTAGTGTCCTGTCCCATAAATTCCTAGCTCGATCCGCCCGCGAATTGTCGTGCCGGGCGAGGCACGCCGACGAGGCATAATGGGCATTATGGTGAGGAGACGTAACGGCGCCCATAAGTCAGAGAGGCCGGTAGGTCAGGCATTGCCGCTCTGCGGGCTGAGCCGCGACAGATCGACGCCCAGCAGGCGCGCCGCCGCACGCCAGCGGGACTCGAACGGCAGGTCGAAAATGATGCCGGAATCCACCGGAGCGCTCAACCAGGCGTTGGCGCGGATCTCTTCCTCGAGTTGCCCCCCGTCCCAGCCGGCATAACCCAGCGCGACGACGGCTTCCTCCGGCCCCGTGCCGCGCGCAATGGCCGCCAGAATGTCGCGAGAGGTAGTGACGTGAATGGTGTCCGAGACCTTGAGCGTGGAGTCCCAGTCGCCGCCGGCACGATGCACGACGAAACCTCGGTCGGTCTGCATGGGACCGCCGCGCAGTACGTGGCGGTCGCGGGGTGCGCCCTCGGCCGGCGCCGCGATCTCGAGCTGATCGAACACTTCTCCCATGCGCATCGGCAGCGGTTTGTTGAGTATCAGGCCGAGCGCGCCGCGCGGGCTGTGGTCGCATACCAGCGTTACGGTTTGCGCGAAGTTCGGATCTCCCATGGTCGGCATGGCGATGAGCAGCTGGTTGGTCAGATAACCTGGGGCTGTCATGTGGGTGCCCCGTCAGGGCGAGGCACCGGGCGCGTTCGGGTCCGCGTAAAACACGCTGGAGCCTTGCGGGCCGCCGCCGATGAATTCCCACTCGTAGGCGATCCGGATCTCGTCATGTTTGGCGCCGAGGTCGCGCGGGAAGGGATCATAGGGCGACGCGAGCTTCAAGATGCGTAGGGCGGCCGCATCGATCTCGGCGTGACCGCTGCTGCGGCGCAACTTCGTCTCTATCAGGCGGCCATCGGCGCTGATCGTGACCTCGATCACCGGTGTGCCCGAGAGCTTTCTGCGCCGCGCGACAGCGGGAAAATTCACGGTGCCCACGCGCTCGATTTTACGCCGCCAGCCATCCAGGTAGACGGCGACGTCGGATTCCTGGGTGTCCGCCGTCACCCAGAGCTGATTGCGCGTCTCGCCACGCATGCGCAGTGCAATGCCGTCGTCATTCGGCAGCATGTCCAGGTTGGGCCTCTTCTCCAAGGGCTCCGGCATTTGCGTGGCTTCTTGCGCGGCCGCCGGTGCGGCGAAATACAAGGCAGTCACCGCGCGATCGTGGGTGGCCACCACTTCTTCATCGCCGAAATCCGTCGCCGCTTGTTGTGCGGATAGACCGCTGCCACCCGCCACACCGGCGCGGTCGAGGGCCGTCAGCGAGGATCTAGGGATGAGTGCGCGATCCCCGCTCATCGTGTTGCCGGTGCCGATTTGGGTGCGCTGCGCGATGTAGCGCGCATTCGGATTCTTCGCGGCGGCCGGTGCTTGGTCGTTGACCAGGACGACTTCGAGAGCCGGGGGGTCGTGACTCCCGGCATCGAGCTGCGGCGCGCTGAACGTGATGCCCAGGATCACGATTCCGTGGAACAGCGCCGCCAGAAAGCAAGTCGTCAACATGCGGTCATTCGGCGGCGGCAGCCCTGCTTGCAACAGATCCGACGTCACGCGGCGTCCAGGGTCTTCTGTATCGCGGTTATCAGCATTCCGCCAATGTCGATCGCGTGTTTCGCGTTGAGTTCGCGGATGCCGGTCGGACTCGTCACGTTGATTTCGGTGACGTAGTCGCCGATCACGTCCAGGCCGACGAAAATCATCCCGGCCGCCTTGAGCTTGGGTCCTATGATGGAACACAACCAGCGGTCGCGAGCGTTGAGCGGCCGGCTTTCGGCGCTTGCACCAGCGGCGAGGTTGCCGCGATTATCGTCGGCGGTGGGCATGCGCTGCAGTGCGAACGGCACCGGCTCGCCGTCCACGAGCAGCACCCGGCAGTCGCCTGCGGTCACGATCTCGGGGAGGTAGCGCTGAATGATGGCGTACCTTTGACCGTAGTCGGTCAAGGTCTCGAACACGACGTTGCGATTCTTGTCACCCTCCTCGACCACGAAGATCGAGCGGCCGCCCATGCCGTCGAGCGGCTTGCAGACGGCGCTGCCGTGCTCGCGCAGGAAGGCGCTCATGTCACGCATGTCGCGGGTTACGAGCGTCGGCGCACAGCATTCGGGGAACCAGGCCGTGTACACCTTCTCGTTCATGTCGCGCAGTCCCTGGGGACGATTGAACACATGAGCGCCCTGTTCCCTGGCACGATCCAGTATGTAGGTGCTGTAGATGTATTCCATGTCGAATGGCGGATCCTTACGCATCAAAATGGCATCGTAGCTGCCCAGTTTGTCGATCAGAGTCGGGCCCCGCGTGAACCAGTGTCGCAGATCGTCGAATACCTGGAGCGGCGCCAGGCGGGCGTACGCCACTCCGTCGCGCAGGTACAGATCCTTCTGTTCGGCGTAAAAGAGCTCCCAGCCGCGCGCCTGCGCCGCATTGAGGATGGCGAGCGTGCTGTCCTTCGCCGGCTTGATGGAACCGATGGGGTCCATGACCACGACGAGACGAACTCGGGATGACATGCTCGATCCTTTCAGCTTCAATGGGTTGACGGGATACTGGTGGGTCGCAGTCTAGCAGCCTGTCCGACTCATGGGCGCCTTCACCGGGGTGGCCGCCGGGCGATAGGAGGAGCACGGGCTGGCGCCGCCCGCACATGTTCGAGGTCCGCGCGCGCTGCGATCCGGAGTGTCGGCGTCTTCGGGAAAGTGTGAACCACGCCTAGGTTGTTTGCTCCTTCTTGCCTCCAAATGGCGGCCCCGTACCGTGGCTTGCGGACCTCGGATATGTTAAAAAGCCATAAGAATACAGCACATTACGAATGCGTGGCCTCAGGTCCTCGAGGGCAGCTTCATGGAGAGCGCGATCAGCAACGTCAAGCCGAGACTCGCGGGACTCAAGGTCCTGGTCATAGATGACAGTAAAACTATCCGGCGGACCGCTGAAACATTGTTGACCAAGGAGGGCTGCGAGGTCTTTACTGCGGTGGATGGGTTCGATGCGTTGTCCAAAATCGCTGATCATCAACCGGATATCGTTTTCGTGGATATCATGATGCCGCGTTTGGATGGCTATCAGACCTGTTCGCTCATCAAGCACAACAAGGTGTTCAAACAGATCCCGGTGATCATGCTGTCGAGTAAGGATGGGTTGTTCGACCGCGCCCGGGGGCGCATCGTCGGCTCGGAACACTACCTGACGAAGCCGTTCACCAAGGACGAATTGTTGGGCGCCATCGAAGCACACGTCGGTAAATGACGGAGAACGCGAGAATGGCATTGATCCTCATCGTCGACGATTCGCCCACCGAGGTCTTCGTCATGCAGAAGGCGCTCGAGAAGCATGGCTTCAAGACCGCCGCCGCGGAGAACGGCGAAGAGGGCTTCCGCAAGGCCAAGGCCATGAAGCCCGATCTCATTTTCATGGATATCGTGATGCCCGGCGTGAACGGCTACCAGGCCACCCGCATGCTGGTCAACGATCCGGAAACCAGCCTGATTCCCATCATCATGGTGACCACCAAGGGCCAGGAGACGGATAAGGTATGGGGTTTGCGCCAGGGCGCTATGGATTACCTCGTCAAACCGGTGTCGGCTCAGGCGCTGGTCGAGAAAGCGCAGGCCGCGCTGGCCACATGACCAGCACCGTCGGCGGGATCGACACCAGTCTGCGCAGCCTGCGCGATCGACCGTTCGAATTGCTGAAGGAACTCGAGAAGCGCAGCCGCAGTCTCGCGGCGGGCGGCTCAGCCGATGCGACCGCGGGACAGGAATGGGTGGGCGTGGCGTTCAGAATGGGCGGCGAGACCTTTCTCGTGGCACGGGAGGAAACCCGCGAGGTGTTGGGATACCCTGCCGCGGTGACGCGCATTCCGGGTGCCAAGACCTGGGTCAAGGGGCTTGCCAACGTGCGCGGGCAGCTCCTGCCGATGTTGGATCTGCGCCAATTCTTGGGTAGCGGCGCCACCACCGCAGGCCGCAACACGCGGGTGATCGTGGTGCACCACCGGGAAATCCCCGCCGGGCTCATGGTCGATGAAGTGCTGGGATTCCGGCGGTTCGCCGAATCCGAGTTCCATGGCGAACCGCCGCCCACGGTGATTCGTTGCGATACCTACCTGGCGGGCGCCTTTCGGCGTGGCGGCGAGGTATGGCCGGTGCTGAGTTTGAAGAGTTTGGTGGAGAGCCAGAGCTTTTTACAGGCCGCGAGCTGACCGCGGCCGGAATCCCTCTATGAGTACGCGAGACATCCCCCCACCGAAAACGATTCTATTGCCGGCTCTGCTGGCGCCCATCGTGCTGTGTATGGTCGGCGCCGCGGTGCTCACCCTGATGACACATACCTCGCCATCGGCGGCGGCACCGGCCGAACAATTGTCCATCGCGGTGCAGCGCCTGCCGTTCGAGGCGCAAAACGCGCTGCGCGGCAACCCGACCGCCTTCGACGCGTTGGCGCAAACCAGCGCTCGCTTGAGGATTTTGCGCGGTGCGCTCAATGATCCCAAGCTGTCGTCCGATCCGGACTGGAACCTGGTATCCGACGGCGCCATGCGGGTCGGCGATGCGCGCGCCGCCGTGGAGGCGATCAATACCGCCAATCAGGAGGCGCGGGAGTTGGCGCCGAAGCTGCTCTCCGAGCTGGGGGATCTGGCGAGCGCCGTCGGCGTACAGAAGCTCGACGGCTGGAGCCGCTACTTGGACCGCTTCGAACTCACCGTGCAGCGGGTGCAGCAGGAACTCACCGGCTTGAGCTCCGGCGTCAGCGATGCCGGCCCGACGGCACAACGCCTGGCCGACAATCTGGAGTTTCTCAATCAGGTGATGCGCGGACTGTCCGGCGAGGAATCCGGCTTGGCCTTGTCGCGGGTCACGGGCAACGAAGCCGAGCAGCGCCTGAAGGTCGTGGTACAGCGCAATCAGCAGTTCGCGGCCGCGGTGCGCAAGGCCATCGCCGCCGCCGAACCGCTGTCGAAGGCGCAAACCGCCGCGCGCGATTTACCGGCGCTGAGCGGTGATTTGGCGCTGAAGATCGGTGCCGCGATTCCGTTGGGCGGGCCGGCCGACTCCGGCTACAAATCGCTGATCTTGACCTTGCTCGGTGTGGCCGCCGTGCTGCTCGCTGCAATGACCTGGGTGTTCCTGAAGTCCGTCAACGCGCGCCGCACCACCGAACTTCGGGTGCGCGAGAATGAGCGTAATCAGGAAGCCATCATGCGGCTGCTCGATGAGCTGTCCAGCCTCGCCGACGGCGACCTCACGGTGCAGGCGACGGTGACCGAGGACATCACCGGCGCCATCGCGGATTCGATCAATTACGCGGTCGAGGCGCTGCGCGAGCTGGTCACCACCATCAACGACAGCGCCATCCAATTGGACGGCGCCGCCAAACAGACGCAGGGCGCGGCGGCGCACATGGCTCGCGCCAGCGGCGCCCAGTCGCGGCAGATTTCCGCGGCCAGCGAATCGATGGCCGACATGGCGGCGTCGATCGAGGAAGTCTCCGGCAATTCCGAGCGATGCGCGGATGTCGCACGTCATTCCGTCGACATCGCGCACAAGGGTGGCGACGCGGTACGTCGCACCATCGACGGTATGAACGCCATCCGCGAGACCATTCAGGAGACCAGCAAGCGCATCAAGCGCCTCGGCGAGAGCTCGCAGGAAATCGGCAACATCGTCGAACTCATCAATGATATCGCGGAGCAGACCAATATCCTCGCGTTGAATGCGTCCATCCAGGCCTCAATGGCGGGCGAGGCGGGGCGCGGTTTCGCGGTCGTCGCGGATGAGGTTCAGCGCCTGGCCGAGCGCGCGGCGAATGCCACCAAGCAGATCGAGGTGCTGGTGCGCACCATTCAGACGGACACCAACGAAGCGGTGGTGTCGATGGAGCGCAGCACCACCGACGTCGTGGGGGGCGCACTGTTGGCGGAGAATGCCGGTGCGGCGCTCGAGGAGATCGAGCAGGTGTCGAATCAGATCGCAAGTCTGGTGCAGAACATTTCCGCGAGCGCGCGCCAACAGGCCGCGGTGTCCGGAAATATTTCGAAGAACATGCAGGTGTTGCGCGAAATCTCGTCGCAAACGGCTGAAGGGTCGACCGCCACCTCCACGTCGATCGCCAAGCTGGCCACCCTGTCCGCGCAGTTACGCAAGTCGGTCGCGGGCTTTCGGCTGCCCGGCCACGCGGCCGCCGCCACGTTGAGCCCACCGACTGTCGCGTTGCCGGGCTCGGATCCCGTGAGCGTGCAACCTACCGGACGGCTGCGCAAGGCGAGCAGCGTCGGCGTCTAGCCGCCCGAGCTTCTACAATGCCGGCTACCGACATCAGTTCGCAGACCCTGCATATCGTTGCCAAGGAACTGGCGACCACCCTCAATGAGGCGCGCACGGCTCTGGAGACGTACGCCGAACGCTCCGATCAGATCGTATTTCTGGAGAAATGCGCCGACCAGCTACACCTGGCCCATGGCGTGCTGCAGATGGTGGAGGTGTACGGCGCCGCGCTGCTCGCCGAGGAGATGGAACAGGTCACCCGCTATCTGCTCGCCGCCAACCATGATCAGAAGCGGCAGATCGAAGGGCTGGATGCGCTCATGCGGGCCATGGTGCAACTGCCCACTTACCTGGAGCGAGTGCTGTCCGGCGGCCGCGACCTGGCGCTGGTGCTGCTGCCACTGTTGAATGATTTGCGGTCCATCCGCGGCAGCCCGTTGCTGTCGGAAGGAACGCTGTTACTGCTCAACCTCAAATCCGATCAACCGGCGCAGCCGCAGGCGCAGCAGGGTGAACCGCCGCTCAATGTCGCGCAGTGGGCGCGACGGCTGCGACCGCGTTTCCAGGTGGGGCTGCTGGGATACATCCGCGGCGAGCGCACGCTGCAGAATCTCGAGATCCTGTCGCAGGTGGCCGAGAAACTGGAACAGGTGGCGACGACTCGCCCGGTATTCCAGTTGTGGTGGGTGATCGGTGCGCTGCTGGAGGCGGTGCAGGCGAATGGCCTGGAAGGCAGCGCCACGCTGAAGCGTCTGTTCGGCCAGGCCGATCGACAGATCAAGCTGCTGTACGAGATTGGCGAGGTGCGCTACGCCGAGCATCCACCGGTCGATCTGCTCAACAACCTGCTGTACTACGTGGCACGCGCCTCGACCAACACCGGCCGCATCGCGGCGGTGCGCGCCTCGTTCAAACTGTTCGAACTCCTGCCGGTCGATGACACCATCGAACAGGAGCGGGAGAGTCTTTCCGCCCCGAGTGTCAAACTGATGCGCACGGTGGCCGCGGCCATCAAGGAGGATCTTTCCAAGGTCAAGGATGTTCTCGATATTTTCGTGCGGCGCGGCGGCGGGCGCAGCGACGAACTCATTCCGCAGCTCGACTTGTTGAAGAAAATCAGCGACACGCTGGGTGTGCTGGGTCTCGGCGAGTTGCGGCAGCGGGTGCAGCAGGAGGTGGCCGAACTCGCCGACGTCTTGACCGATGGCAAGACGCCTTCCGAAGCCTCGCTCATCAAGGTGGCGGGCGTGCTGCTGTCGGTCGAAGACAGCTTGGACGAGCAACTCGTCCGGCTGATACTGCCGGTCGCGACGGCGGGCGTGGATCTGCCCGCGGATCAGGATCAGGACTTCCGGCTCGTCAGCGAAGCGGTACTGCGGGAATGCATCGTGAACCTGGCGCGCATCAAGGAGGCGGTGTCGGTCTCGGTGCAGAAACCCACGGATTTTCCGCCGCAGGGACTGGACAACGTGCCGCAACTCTTGCGGGGCATCACGGCGGGACTGTTGATGCTGGGCAAGGTCCGCGCGGTCGAGCTCATGGATGCGATCGGCGCCGAGGTGCGCAAGCTGATCGAGCCCGGTGCTGCCACGCCGGATGCACTGCGCTTGGAACGGATTGCCGATGCCATCGTCAGCATCGAGTACTACATGGAGACCCTGCAAAACGGGCGTAACGATCCCTGGTACATGTTGGACAACGCCGAGATGTGCATCAAGGCGCTGGCCGAGGATAGGACGCCGCGGCTCCCGGCAGCGGCGGGGAGCGGGAGTGACGCCGGCGAGACCGCCCAGTTGTTGCCCGAGCCCGGCGTGGTCGGTGAGCGGGCGAATTCTGTACAGGCCGTGACTCAGCCGTTGGCGGTGCTGGCGAAGCCGGAGGCCGTCGATCCGCAGTTCGTGGAATTGTTCATCGAGGAAGCCAAGGAAGAGATCGCCTCGATCCAGAAGGGCTTTCCGGCGTGGGACGAGAATCCCATGGACTTGGAATCGCTGGGCGTATTGCGGCGCAGTTTTCACACCCTCAAAGGCAGCGGCCGCATGGTCGGCGCGCGGCTGATCGCCGAATTCGCGTGGTCCATCGAAAATCTGCTGAATCGCATTCTCGATAAGACCTTGTCGCGCACGCCGGCGATGATGGCGCTGCTGCGTACCGCGATGGCGGCATTGCCGCAACTGGTAGAGCAACTCGAGACCGGCAGAGCCATTGCGGTGCCGACTCAGGACATCATGACTCGCGCCTTTGCTTTCGCCGACGGTCGCGATGGAGAAGCCGCGGCACCGCGGGCCGTGTCCGCCGCCGGCGCAAGTTCTGACCCGGCCGCGGCGACCGATGTGGCCGGCACGTCCTCGGTGGTCTCGATGGATGCGGGTTCATTCGCACCGCCGCCGAAACCCGTACCGGTTATACCCACTTTGGTGCCTTTCGACGCCGCGCTGCCCGGCGTACCAGGGGCCGCGAGCGCCGCAAGGGATGCGGCGGACCGGAAAATGACGGGGTCCGATGGCTCGATCGATGCCATCAACAATGCCCCGATCACACCGGCCGCCACGCGGGAACCGCCCGAGACGACGCCCGCCGCGGCCGAGTTGACCGCGCTGGACAAGGCGCCGAGCATGGATCCGCTGCTGCACGATATCTACAGCAAGGAAACCTCGAGCCATCTGGCGGAAATTCGTGACTACCTGCGTAAGCGACAGGGACAGGCTGCGCCGCACGACCTGCCCGAGTCCGTCTATCGCGCCGCACATACCCTGAGCGGTAGCTCGAAGATGGCGGAGGCGCGGCAGGGCATACGCATCACGGAGCCGCTCAATCATTACATCCGCAAGGTCTACGATAGTGGGCATGGTTTGAGCGATGTCGGGCTGGCGGTGCTCGCCGATGCGGTGCGTGCGATCGAGCACGTGGTGTCGCACATCGACGAAGCCTCTGCGTTTTTCGCGGACCAACCCGCGCTACTCGACCGGCTGCAAGCCCTCGAGCTCGAACTCGATGCCGAGCTCGCTAGCACCTCGGTGGATACGGGCAGCGTTGCCGGAGTCGCCGCGAGCGTCGAACCGGCGATCATCGAGGAGCCGCCGCTCGCCGCGGCGGCGACTGCCGTGCCTGACTCCCTCGAGGCCGCGCCGCCCGAGGAGTTCGATCACGAGATCGCCAACATCTACAGCGAGGAGGCCACCGAGTTGCTCGAGGCGGCGCAACTCTCGCTGACGGGATGGAATAACGACCGCCGTGGCAAGGAGCGGGTGGCGGAGCTGCAGCGTCATCTGCATACCCTCAAGGGTGGTGCGCGCATGGCGGGCATCTCGGCCATGGGCGATCTGAGTCATGAACTCGAGACTCTGGTCATCAGTATCGACGGTGGCAGGGTGGTCGGGGACGATTACGCGCACGCCGTGATGCAGGCCAGTCTCGACGAGCTGGCCCGTATGCGCGACTTCGTGAGCGCCGGTACGCTGCCGGTGGCGGCCACGGCGCTGCTGGCACAGATTCGTGGGCTGGAGGCGGGAGAGGTTCCACCCGAGTCGGCCGATCAGAGCGTCGCTGCTGCACCTGAACCGGCCGCGGTGGCTGCGATATTGAGCACGCCGGAGCCGTCCGTGGCGACCTCGCCGACGGTGCCCGAGGCGCCGCCGCCTGCCGCGGAGCCGCGCGCGTCCGTTGCGGCCGTAGACGAGCCTGCGACGGCGGCGCGCTCGGAGGTGCCGCCCGTGATCGCCGCGGCCGACGCCACTCCACCGAGCATGCCGCCGACGGCGCTCGATGAGGATTCGATACCGCCTCTCGAACTCACCAGCGCACCGCAATTGCCGGGACGCGAGAGTGCGCCGACGGAGCGGGTGGAGATGGCGCGGGTGGATGCGGAGCTCCTCGACACCATGCTCAACAATGCGGGCGAGGTGAGCATCTTCCGCGCGCGTCTCGACCAGCAGGTGAATTCGATCGATTTCAACCTGGCTGAGTTGGCGCGCACCGTCACCCGGCTCAAGGACCAACTGCGCGGCTTGGAAATCGAGACCGAAGCCCAGGTGCTCAACCGGCATCAGGACGAGGATCCGCGGCGCAACGATTTCGATCCGCTCGAACTGGACCGCTATTCGGCGTTGCAGACCTTTTCCCGCGCGCTCTCCGAGACTTCCGGCGACGTCGCCAGCATCCAGGGCTTATTGGAGACCTTGACCCGCGAGGCACAGAACCTTCTCACGCAGCAGGCGCGCGTCATCACCGAGCTGCAGAACAGCCTGATGCGCACACGGATGGTGCCGTTCCAACGCCACGTGCAGCGTTTGACCCGCCTGGTGCGGCAGGCCGCGAACGACACCGGCAAGCGCGCGGAATTGGTGGTGCAGGGTGCGTCGGCCGAACTCGACCGCCAGATGCTGGAGCGCATGGTCGCGCCGCTCGAGCACATGCTGCGCAACGCCGTGATCCACGGCATCGAGCCGCCGGACCGCCGGTACGCCCAGGGTAAGCCGGATGTAGGCCAAATTTCCGTGAACCTCACCCGTGAAGGCGCCGAAGTGGTCGTGGTGGTGGCGGACGACGGCGCCGGCATCAACGTCAAGCTCATTCGCGAGAAGGCGATTTCGCTGGGGCTGGTCGATCGCTATGCCAAGCTCACGGACGAGGAAGCCATGCAGCTCATCCTCGAGCCGGGCTTCAGCACGGTGGGCCATGTGACGCAGGCCGCGGGCCGCGGCGTGGGCATGGACGTGGTGGCCACCGAGGTTAAAAAGCTGGGCGGTGGTCTCTTCATCGAGTCGACCGCGGGCCGCGGTTCGCGATTCACGATCCGGCTGCCGTTCACGCTCGCCATCAGCCAAGCCTTGATCGTGCGTGTGGGCGAGGAGGTTTACGCGTTGCCGCTCGCCACCGTGGAAGGGGTGGTGCGGCTGCCGCGCACCATCGTCGCGCGGCATCTCGGCAAGGATGCGCCGCTGTTCGAATACGGCGGCCAAAAATACCGCTTCCAGCATCTGGGATCGTTCGTGGGTCAGGGCGCGACACGCCTCCCGGAAAGCGATGTTTCCATGTCCGTGGTGCTGATCCGCGCCGGTGAACATTCGACCGCCTTGGTGACCGACGAGCTGGTGGGCAGCCGCGAGATCGTGGTCAAGTCGCTGGGGCCGCAGATCTCCGGTATTCGCGGTATCGCCGGCGCAACCATTCTGGGCGATGGTCGGATCGTCATCATTTTGGACATGGGGTCTCTGGTGCGTTCCGAGTGGCGTGCCAAGGCCGCCGAGACCGCGGCGCTCGATCAGCGTGACCGCCGCACGTGCGCGCTGGTGGTGGACGACTCGATCACGGTGCGGCGCGTGACGCAGCGACTACTCGAGCGCAACGGCATGCGTGTGCTCACCGCGAAGGACGGGGTCGACGCGGTCTCGCTGTTGCAGGAAAACCTTCCGGATATCATTTTGCTCGATATAGAAATGCCGCGGATGGATGGCTATGAGGTGGCGGCCCATGTGCGCGGCGATCCGCGGCTCAAGCACATTCCCATCGTGATGATCACCTCCCGGGTGAGCGAAAAACACAGGGCCCGGGCCATAGAGCTTGGGGTCGACGATTATATCGGCAAGCCATACCAGGAAAATCAGCTGCTCGACGCGATCGAGCCGCTGGTCCATCGCCGCAGCGCGATGGTGCGATAGACGCCGTGTCCGATCTGCGCGACGAACTGTACAGTCTGTTGGTGCCGCTGGCCGGCGAACGGCTGATCGTGCCGCGGGCCTGCGTCGCCGAAGTCATCAGCTATCAAGTGCCGATCGAGATGACCAATGCGCCCCCCTGGTATGCGGGTCTGGTGAGCTGGAGCGGCCGCAGCGTGCCGGTGGTGTCGTTCGAAGGCGCCTTCGGCCAGACGCTGCCCACGGTGTCGAGCCGCACTCGCATCGTGATTTTCCATGCGGCGGGCGGCAAGCTGTTGTCCGGCTACTTCGGCCTGTTGACCCAGGGCTTTCCGCAGCTCGTGCGGGTGAACGCGGACGTCCTGCGGCCGGACCCGTCGCGTAGCTTTTCCGAGCGATCGCCCGTGATCTGCCAGGTGCGCATGGTCAACGAGACACCGCTGATTCCGGATCTGCAGCGGCTCGAAGAGATGATCGCCGAGGAAACCTCGGTGCTGGTCTGACCCGCATCGATTCCGAAAGATCCCGATGTGGGGCGGCCGCCGCAGGCGCATCGTGAGTCAGACAGGCTCCTGGCTAGCAGACAGGCTGCTAGAGGTTCGTGCGGAGGTCGCCGAAGCGGGTTTGCAGCCAGGTCAGAGCGGCGATGGCGGCGGTTTCGGTGCGTAGAATACGTGGACCCAGTCGCAAGCGTACGAAGCCCGCCAAGCGGAACGCGTCCAGCTCTTCGGCGGCGAAGCCGCCCTCAGGTCCGATGGCGATTTCCACCGCGGTACCCTGCACCGCCGCATCCCCACCCGACTCGGTATCCGGTTCCAGCACCAGTCGCGGCGAGGTGGCGGTCGAGTCACCCAGGTAGTTTAGGAGCGCGACCGGTGCGGCGATGCTCGGCAGCCGATTGCGGCCGCATTGCTCGCAGGCATTCAATGCCACCGCCCGCCAATGGGCGGCCTTGGATTCGGCCTGGGATTCATGGAGCCGCACCACACTGCGATGACTCAACACCGGCACGATGCGCGCCACGCCGAGTTCCGTGGCCTTCTGCACGATGAAATCCATACGATCGCCGCGTGGCACGCATTGCACCAGCGTGACCGCCAGGGGAGATTCGCGGTCCACGGCGGAGCCATGGCCGATGGAGGCGGTGACGCGTGCGCCGCGCACACTCTCGACGGCGCCCAAGTATTCGCGGCCATCGCCGCTGAAGAGAATGAGTTCGTCGCCGACGCGGGCGCGCAGTACCTTGGCGAGATGCGATGCGGTGGCGGCCGGCAGCTCGACGACGCTCCCCGTGGCCAGCACGCGATCGACGTAGACGCGGGTCAGCCGCACGTGGCGCGCTCGATACCCTGTGCCGCGACGCGCACCATGAGGTCCATCTCCGCCGCATCGACGATGTAGGGTGGCATGAAGTACACCACGTTGCCGATGGGCCGCAGCAGTACGCCTTGATCCAAGGCATAACGGTAGACGCGTTGACCGCGCCGCTCGGTCCAGGGATACGGCTCGCGGGTCTTCTTGTCCTTGACGAACTCGATGGCGACGATCATGCCGCATTGCCGGACTTCGGCGACATGCTCGTGGCCGTCGAGTTCACGGGCGCGGGTTCCCAAGTACGCCGCCTTGGCGCGATTGCCTTCAATGATGTTCTCGGTGGCGAAAATATCCAGCGTGGCGAGCGCCGCCGCGCAGGCCAATGGGTTGCCCGTATAGCTGTGGGAATGCAGAAAGGCGGTCAGGTTGGCGTAGTCGTCGTAGAACGCCGCATAGACATCGTCGGTGGTGAGTACGGCCGACAGCGGCAGGTAACCGCCGGTCAGCCCTTTGGAGACGCACATGAAGTCCGGCGATATGCCGGCTTGCTCGCAGGCGAACAGCGTGCCGGTGCGGCCGAAGCCGACCGCGATTTCATCGACGATCAAGTGGACGCCGTGACGCTCGCAGGCCTCCCGCAAACGCGTCAGATAAATCGGGTGATACATGCGCATGCCGCCGGCGCATTGCACCAACGGTTCGACGATCACCGCGGCGACCTCGGCGGCGTGCACGGTGAGCAGACGCTCCATGTGCTCGAACTGGCGCAGCGAGTAGTGCTCCCAGGATTCGCCGCTGTCGCGGAAGTAACAGTCGGGAGACGGAGCCGTGAGTACATCCATCAACAGTGGTTTGTACAACGACTTGTAGAGTTCGACGTTGCCCACCGCCAGGGCGCCGAGGGTCTCGCCATGGTAGCTGTTGGCGAGAGTGATGAAGCGGGTCTTGGCCGGCTGGCCGCGATTGCGCCAGTAGTGGAAGCTCATCTTGAGAGCGACTTCGACCGCCGCCGAGCCATTGTCGGCGAGGAAGCAGCGATTCAGACCCACGGGCGTCAACTCGACCAGCCGCTCGGCCAGGCGCACCGCGGGCTCGTGCGTGAAACCCGCGAAGATCACGTGTTCGAGCTGGTCGAGTTGATCGCGTACGGCCGCATTGATGCGCGGGTTGGCATGGCCGAACAGATTCACCCACCAGGAACTGACGGCGTCCAGGTAACGCTTGCCTGCGAAGTCCTCGAGCCAGGCGCCGGTACCGCGTTTGATCGCGATCAGCGGCTGGGTCTCGTGGTCCTTCATCTGGGTGCAGGGGTGCCAGAGAACGCGCAAGTCGCGCGCCGCCAGCGTCGTGGAGTCGGTGGGAATGTGATGGTCGGCATTCATAGGACGCGAATTGTCGCATATGCTATCGCCACCCATGACTTCCGAGCATGCGCATTGGCAGGTCGATCCCGGCAGCGGCTTGCTGCTCGGCGCCGCGCAGATCCCCTCGCCAAATTGCGATGCAAGGCCGCCCGGAGTCGAGGCCGAACTCATCGTCGTGCATGGCATCAGCCTGCCGCCCGGCGAATTCGGCGGTCCGTGGATCGAGCGGCTGTTCACCAACACCCTGCCGACGGAGGCGCATCCCTACTTCGCCGCCGTGGGTTCGCTGCGGGTCTCGTCGCACCTGGTCATCCGGCGCGATGGCGCGGTCACGCAGTACGTGAAATTCACGGAGCGCGCGTGGCACGCCGGCAGATCGAGCTACCAGGGCCGCGCGGCCTGCAACGATTTCTCGATCGGCATCGAACTCGAGGGCACCGATACGCTGGCCTACGAGGAGGCTCAGTACGGCGCCCTCGCGCGTGTCGTCGCCGCGCTGTGCGTGGCCTATCCGCGGTTGTCGCCCGATCGCCTGGTGGGCCACAGCGACATTGCGCCCGAACGCAAGACCGATCCGGGTCCGGCCTTCGACTGGCCGCACGCCCGCCGCTCGGTGGCAGCCGCCTTGGGCCGGCGCGACCGGACATAACGCCCGCGGGTGTTGCGGCGCCTTGGGCGCAATGTGAACCGCGTCGCAATCGGCGTCAGCAGAATCCGCGAACCGAGCCGATACAGTAAGTAGCCCTGAGGACGATGGGCGGCCGTCGTGGCCGCATCCTCCGTAGGGCAGGCCAGGCTCGAGGCGGAGAATCCAACATCTTACGGTGGGAGGGCTATTGATTCGTTGGTTCGCGAACCTCCCTATAGAGCGCAAATTGCGTGTGGTCATCATGATGCCGGCCATGGCGGCGTTCGGCATTGCGCTGCTGATGCACGTGGCGACCAACGTGTTTCACTTGCGCGAGGAAATGCTACGCCGCGCATTACATGTCGCGAACGTCACGGGATGGTTCGTGCTGCGTGACCTGCGGACGGGAGAGGACGTGCTGGCGCTGAGTGCGCTCAGGGTGCTGCACGATGAGCCCATGGTCAGCAGCGTGGAAGTGTTTTTGGCGGACGGTAGGCGGATCGCCGTCTATCACCATGACGGTGACGATGCGCGTCTGGAACCGATCGCGGTCAAGTCGACGGTCATTCTGCCCATCATGCCTTTCCCGCAACCCGAGCATCCCCGCATGAGCTGGCAGTCGGGGCGGATCCAAATCCTCGCGACCGTGGCACATGACGGCAAGGTCGTGGGCTTCGTGCGCATGGTGCCGCCGCTCGATGCGTTGGCGCCGGACTGGCTGGGATATCTTTTGATCATACTGGCCGCCATCGCGGGAGCCGCGGCTCTTTCCTACTGGCTCGCCGCGCGGCTGCAGCAGCAGATATCGGGCCCCATCGTGAATCTGGCGCAGACCATGAAGCGCGTGTCGTTCGAGGAGGACTACACACTGCGGGTGGAGCGACAATCGCAGGATGAGATCGGTACCCTCATCGAAGGGTTCAATCAGATGCTCGGCCAGATTCGGCATCGCGATTCGCGCCTGCGGTATCTTGCGTATTACGACCCCCTCACCGCGCTACCGAACCGTGCACGGCTGTTGCAGATCCTCGAGGCACAGGTGGCCTGGGCGGCGCTGCGCCGCAAAGGCATCACCGTGCTGATGCTCGACGTCGACAACTTTTCGCGCATCAACGACACCCAGGGTTCGGCCGTGGGCGATGCGCTGCTGAAGGAGATCGCGAACCGGCTGCAGCTCTGTGTGCGCGACACTCAGAACGGAGTCATCCCCGGCGGTGGCGGCGGGTCGCAAGACATCAACGATTCGGTGTCACGGACCGGAGCGGATGAGTTCGCCCTGGCGCTTCCGGGCGTATCCACGGCCGAAGCGGCGCAGGCCGTGGCGCGCCGTGTGCAGCTGACGCTGGAACGACCGTTCGCCTTCGCCGACCAGGAAATACCACTGTCCGCGAGCATCGGCATCAGCATTTCGCCGGGAGATGCCGACGGCGCCGAGGCGTTGGTCAAGAATGCCGACGCTGCCATGCATCACGCCAAGAAGGCCGGCCAGAACGGCGTCGAGTTCTTCAAGAAATCGATCAGCACGCGTGCTGCCAGGCATCTCTCGCTGGAAACGGATTTGCGCAAGGCCCTGGAGCGGCAGGAGTTCACGCTGAGTTACCAGCCGCGCTTGGCCCTCAAGGATTTGCGGGTCGCAGCCGTCGAGGCGCTGTTGCGGTGGTCGCATCCGCAGCGCGGTCCGGTGCCGCCTAATGAGTTCATCCCGCTCGCCGAACAGAGCGGATTGATCGTCGAAATCGGCGATTGGGTACTGCGGGAGGCCTGCGCTCAGGCACGGCGCTGGCAGGATGCCGGCGCACCGAGCTGGCAGGTGGCGGTCAATGTCTCGGGGATCCAGTTCCGCGATGGCAGCCTCGTGCGCCGCGTATCGAACGCCATCGATCTGGCCGGCATCGATTCGCGCACCATCGAGCTGGAATTCACCGAGGGTGCGCTCATCGAATATTCGAGCGCCGTGAACAAGGCAGTAAAGTCCTTGAAGGATTTGGGCGTGGCCACGGCGCTGGACGATTTTGGCACCGGTTACAGTTCGATGTCGTACCTGCGGCACTTTCCGATCGATACGCTGAAAATCGACCGCATCTTCGTGCGCGATATCGCATCGCGGAGCGCCGGTAACGCGCCCTTGGTGGATGCCATCATCGCCATGGCGAAGAGCTTGGGGCTGGCGACGGTGGCCGAAGGGGTCGAGACCGAGGCGCAATGGCAGTATCTTCGGGATCGCGAGGCCACTCAGGTGCAGGGATTCTTGTTCTGCGAGCCCCTGCCAGTCGCCGAACTCGAGCGTTGGCACAGCGATTGGCTGCATTCCAGCCAGATGCGCGCGGTGAGCGTGGCTTAGTCAGGCAGACTGCTAGGCTCGTTGCGCCTTTTTCCGTCGTTCATGAATAATGCCCGTCAGCGGGCCTCAGGGCTGGCGCGCCGCGCGCCGCCAGATGACCTCGCTGCCTTGTTCGTGGCGTGCGAGCACGCGTGCCAGCACGAACAATAGATCCGACAGCCGGTTGAGATACTTGAGGGCTTCGGGCGCGACCTCTTCCACTCGCGCCAGCGACCACACGCGCCGTTCGGCGCGCCGGCAGACGGCGCGTGCCACATGACAGGCGGCGGCCGCCGGGCCGCCGCCAGGAAGGATGAAATCCTTCAGCGGCGGCAGCGCGTCGTTGAAGCCATCGAGCGTGGCCTCGAGCCGATCGATGTAGGCGGCGGTGATCATCCGATGCCCCGGAATGCACAGTTCGCCGCCGAGATCGAACAGGTCGTGCTGCACTTCGGTGAGGCAAGTCTTGATCGCTACGGGCAATGCCGGTACGGCAAGCACCACGCCGATGAAGCTATTGGTCTCGTCGACGGTGCCATAGGCTTCGACCCGCGTATGCTCCTTGGGTACGCGCGCGCCATCCCCCAAGCCGGTGGTGCCGTCATCGCCGGTACGGGTGTAAATCTTGGTGAGCCGGTTGCCCATGACACATAACTCCTGGTTGGCGTGCGACGGTAGCACAAGGTTTGCTAAGGTGGAGTCCCAAACGGAGTTCAATCCATGAGTTTCTCACCGGAGTTGCAGGCGGCCCTGGACGCCGCCGCGCGGGCCGCCGACATCGCGCGCTCTTTATACCAGCGCAATCTCGACGTGCAGATCAAGGCGGACAAGTCGCCGGTCACGGAGGCCGATGTGCGCTGCGAGAACGCGATCCGCGAGATTCTCGAGGCGCGCTTTCCCAACTATGGATTCTTCGGCGAGGAAACGCTATCGCGCGGCCTGGACGCGGAGAATGTATGGCTGGTCGATCCCATCGACGGCACCAAGGCGTTCGTGCGCGAATATCCGATGTTTTCCACCCAGATTGCCTTGCTGCGACGGGGGGAAATCGTGCTCGGCGTGTCGAGCGCACCGGTGTACGGTGAGTTGGCCTTTGCGGAGCGCGGTCATGGCGCCTACCTCAACGGCAAGCCCATCCGCGTGAGTCAGATCGCCGACGTGGAGTCGGCAGCGCTGTCGGCCGGAAACCTCAAGTCCCTGGCCTCCGGTCCGCAGTGGAATCGCTATGGCGGCTTGGTGGCACGCGTCAATCGAATCCGGGGGTATGGCGATTTCCTGCATTACCACCTGCTGGCGGCGGGCAAGATCGACGCCGTGATCGAGACGGATGTGAATATCCTCGACATTGCGGCCGCCTGTGCGATCGTCAGCGAGGCCGGAGGCCATTTCACGCAGCTCGACGGCGCGCCGGTCACGCTGCAATCCAAGACAGTACTCGCGACCAATGGACCTCTGCATGCGCCGGTGATGGCGGCGCTCGGCTGCGCTTGACCGAAAGATGGGAGCCGATCGGCCAGAAAAATTCACTCTAAGGCCGCACGACGCTGGCCTGTCGCGCAACGTCGAGTGCCACCAAAATATCGGCGCGCGAGGGCATCTCGTCGAGTATATGGCGCGTCAGTCGTTCGTAGTGACTGATGAAGTGCAATACCTCCGTGTCCGACATGACGTGTGCCGAGTGTCTGCCGCGTTTCGCCAGGGTTTCGCGCAGCCGCTGTTCCTGCTCGAGTCGCCAGCCGAAAACGACATCGAAGGCGGGGGCTTTTAGAAGAATGAGCAGATCGATGCGCGAAAATAATTGTTGGTATATCCCTGCGAGCGACTCATTGACGAATCGCCGCCAGACACCCTGCGGATCGAACTTGCGTTCCCAGTCATTGATGGGTACGAGCAACGAGGACTCGCTTTGCGGCGTTGCCCCTACACACCATCCCTCGAATAGGATGACGTCGACCGGGGCACGGACTTCAAGCCATTGCGTTGCAGGCACCCGATCGTCGTGCGATTTATCGAAGGCTGGAATGGACACCGTGCCGCTACGGCCGAGGGCGTCCAAAACGGCCAATCCCAGCTCCACATCATGAGTGCCGGGCACCCCGCGGGTGCGTAGCAGCGGGTGCACGTTGCTTGCCAGTTCCAGGCGCGTTTCGCGCGTGAAATACAGATCGTCGATGGATAGAACGACGACTTTTAGTCCGTCATTCTCCAGCAGCACTTTGAGCTCCGCGGACAAGGTCGACTTGCCGCTTCCCTGCGCGCCGCAGATACCCACGAGCAGGGGATATTTTGCAGTCGCTCGTGCGCGACTCGTGATGTGCCCCACCAGGATATGTTGGACGGACGGCATGGCACTACTCATTGTGGGTCACTCTAAACGGCCTCCATGCAGCGGTGGGTTGACTGGTCATGAACATACAGTCTACGGCGGGCGCCGTGTCCAGCGTATCTCCTCGGCCGTTGCGGTGCCGATCACCACTTCGTCGAGGCTGAATGCTTGTTGCCAGCGATCCGGGGCGAGCATGCGGCGGCCTGCCATGAGCTCCGCATTTGCCTGCGGATACAGAGGAGATTGTCGCGGGTCGCCGTAGCCGTCGGGAAAACGCGGCGCATCGTTCCCTGGGTCGTACTTGTCGGTGGCGCCGACGGTATGCAGCAGTTCGTGCGCTATCACGACGTCGTTCTCGTCGTTCATCGTGGGTGTGGCGAAGGCGTATACCACGCCGATCAGTCCCTTGGTCAAACCCAGTGAATGCGGCACGGTGGGGGTGAGCGCGGGGTCATGGTAGAGCACGAAGACGCGGACGTCGGCGGGCTCGTGCGAGGACCGGCTGATTCGCCATGCCCAGTATCGCAGCTGCAAACTCCACAGTGCCGTGCCGAGCAGTCCGGCGTGCGACGAGCGTGCGGGTGGGCGCTCGTTGAGCTCAGGTTGTAGGCGCGTGCGGAAGGGCTCGCTGGCGGCGAGGCCATAGCGTTCGGCTTCCCGCGCGAAGAAGCGATCGATCGCCTTGAAGCGTTCGCCCTGGAGCGCATCGAGATAGGCGCGCGTCACCGGGCTGTCATCGGCCGCGATGGGGTAGAGGGCGACGAACAGCGGTTCACGCCAGCGTGTGCTGCGATAGCGATCCTGCCAGGTAGTCGCGGCGACGACGGCCAAGATCAGCAGCAATACGACGATGCGCAACGTCTTGAACCACGGCAGTCGAGGGGCGGGGGAACCGGCCCGGGGCCGCGCCGCCGGGGGGCGTGGCGGGACGGAGGGTGGGCGCGGCGTCAATCGGTGGGGTCTACGCGAAGCTCGGCGAGCTCACCGCCTGCCGACGAATACGTCACCAGCATGGGCTTGCAGCAGACGGGGCAATCCTCGATGTACGATTGGTCAGGCACCGAGAGATCGAGCGTCAAGCCGATGGTTTCCCAGCAATGAGGGCAGGTGGCATCGTGGCCCTGCAGCAGGTTCATGGCTGCAGTCGCGTCACCGACCACCGTGGGCCGGTGGACTCGGGGACCCCGGTCCCGAGCCGCGTCCAACGGGCGCGGTCGTGAATACGGAACTCGCCTTCCACCCAGAGCTCCATGGCTTGCACGTGGAGGCGGAAGCCGCCCCAGTTGTCCGGCCGTGGCACCTCGGTGGTGATGCCGCTGGGTTCCGGCGCGCCGGGGCCCTCGTAGGGAATGGCGAAGCGCCGGGCCTGCGCCGCCACGGCGTCGGCGAGCGCTCGACGCGAGGCCACCGGCTGACTCTGTTGGCTGGCCCAGGCGCTGAGCCGGCTTTGCCACGGTCGGCCGCGGAAATATTCGTCGTTCTCCGCGTCCGACAGGTGTTCGACGCGCCCCTCGGCGCGGACCTGTCGGTGGCGATGGTCCCAGTGGAACACCACGGCGGCGCGGGAATTGCCCTCGAGCTCCGCACCCTTGCGCGACAGGTAGTTGGTGAAGAATTTGATGGTACCCCCCTGCGCATCAATGCCTTTGCACAGCACCACCCGTGCGGAGGGTTGACCCTGGCCATCCACCGTGGCGAGCACCATGGCGTTCGGATTCGGCTGGGAGGCATCGATTCTGGCCTGTTCCAACCACTCTGCTGCCACCTCGAGCGGATTGGCGGGCAGCGGCTCGGGCAGGGTTTCGGTCCAGTGGGACGTTTTGGGCGTATTCATCCGCCGATGGTATCCAAGCCGTTCCGCTTGCGGTAGCGGCGCCTGCCCCGTAAAAGAGGAACCGGCACAAAATGGGATAGCTTTTATGACTCTGGATGAATTGCGCACCACGTTGACCGACCTCGACGAGCAGTTATTGGGGTTGGTTGCCCGCCGCCAGGCGCTCAGCGAGCAGGTGGCGGCGGTCAAACGCGCCACCGGCCGCGCCACCCGCGATTTTGGCCGTGAGCGGGAGGTCGTACTGCGGGCTCGCAACACCGCCGCCCGCCTGCAGATCTCGCCCGACCTCGCGGAAGCGCTGCTGCGCCAGTTGATTCAATCCTCTCTGACGACCCAGGAACATGCGCGCGTGGCGGCGCATGCCCATGGCAGCGGGAAGCGGGCCTTGGTGATCGGCGGCTGCGGCAAAATGGGCGGCTGGTTTGCGGAGTTTCTGGCCTCCCAGGGGTTCGACGTGAGCATTTCCGACCCCGCCGGTTCCCTGCCGGGGTTCGGCCGGCTGGACGATTGGCGTGAGGATGCGCTCGACTTCGATCTGATCGTGGTCGCCACTCCGCTCGGTATCACCACCAGCCTGTTGTTGGCGTTGGCCGAGCGGGCACCGCGCGCCTTGATCTTCGATTTAGGTTCGCTGAAGACGCCACTGCGCGCGGGCCTCGAGGCGCTGGTCAAGGCGGGTTGCCGCGTGACCTCGGTGCATCCGATGTTCGGGCCGGACACGGAATTGCTGTCCGGCCGGCATGTCATCTTCATCGATCTGGGTAACTCGGCAGCGTTGCAGGATGCGCAGGATCTGTTCGCCCCGACCATGGCGGAGCGGGTGGTCATGGACCTGGATGAGCACGACCGCTTGATCGCCTACGTGCTGGGTCTGTCGCATGCGCTCAACATTGCGTTCTTCACGGCGCTGGCGGAGAGCGGTGAAGCGGCACTACGTCTCGCAAAACTGTCGAGCACCACGTTCGATGCGCAGCTGGACGTTGCCAGCCGGGTAGCGGCCGAAAGCCCCGATCTGTATTTCGAGATCCAAAGCTTGAACGACTACGGCGGCGAGTCGTTGCTGGCCCTGAGCGCCGCGGTGGAGCGCGTGGTGCGGGCGGTCAGCACCGGGAACGCCGCCGAGTTCACGGCTATCATGAACCGTGGGCGGGCCTACCTGGACGTGCGGGCCGCGGCGCGCGACGGGACCTTGGCGCCGATTTGAGGGTTTTTTGCGAATGGATGCAACGATTCAGGAAAATGAGGCACTCAAGCAGCGTCTGAAGGAGATGACCGCCGAGGCGGCGAACAACGAGCACATTCTCAGGCGCACCCAGGCACGCGAATTGACTCTATTGCGCGCCGATACTCTGGCGCAGCTCCTGCGGGCCATGGTCGACGGACTGCGCGAGTCCTACCTGCTCGATGCGGTCAGTGTCATATTGCTCGATCCGCAGCACGAGATACGACATCTGTTGCTCGCGGGCGGGGACCGCCCCGACGAGTTCAAGCAAATTTTCTTCGTCGACTCATTGGTCGGATTGGCGCCGCAATTGGCGGCCTTGCACAAACCCTGGTTGGGGCCGTTCGTCGGTGCCGACCATCATCTGCTGTTTCCCGGCAGCCCCTCGCTCAAGAGCGCGGCCCTGGTGCCGTTGCCGCGCAAGGATCGCGCCACCGGCGCGCTGTGCTTCGGCAGCCGTGATCCGACGCGCTTCACCCGGCACCATGCCTCGGACTTTCTCGCGCATTTGGGGGCGGTCGCCGCGGTCTGCATCGAGAACGCGGTCAATCGAGCGCGGTTGTTGCGGGCGGGGATCACGGATTTCGTCACCGGCTGGCACAACCGCCGTTATTTGCAGCAACGCTTGAAGGAAGAGCTGGCGCGGGCGCAGCGGCGGGCCGGATCGATTGCCTGCCTGATGATCGACATCGACCGCTTCAAGAGCATCAACGACGGTTATGGCCATCTGGCCGGGGACAACGCATTGAAGGAAATCGCCGGTCGGGTGGAGACGCAGATTCGCAGCATGGATACGGCGGCGCGCTTCGGTGGCGACGAACTGGCGATTCTACTGCCCGAAGCCAGTGCGGCGGAAGCCGCCTTGCTGGCGGAGCGCATTCGTGAGGCGATCGCGGCGGTGCCGTTTTCGCTCACCACGCAGATCGTGCGCAATTTGACAGTGTCGGTCGGCGTGGCATCGATCTCACCCGGACGCCATGAAACCGACCTGAAGTCGGTGGCGGACCGCCTGCTGGCCGATGCCGATGCGGCACTGTACCGGGCCAAGGCGTTGGGCCGCAATCGCGTCCAATTGGGAGCGGGATGAGACGACAGGCCGTCACAAGGTGCTCTCGATATGGAACAATCAGACCATGTCCGCACAGCCCAGTACTGATTACATCGATAAAGACGGGTTTCGGGCGAACGTGGGCATCATCCTGACGCGGGGAGCGGGCGAGTTGTTCCTAGGCGGACGGGTCGGTGGTCGCGGGTGGCAGTTTCCGCAGGGCGGGATCAACCGGGGGGAGCGCGTCGAGGAGGCGCTATTCCGTGAGCTCAAGGAGGAGATTGGCCTGGAAACCCAGGACGTCGAGGTGCTGGGTTCGACCCGTGGGTGGTTGCGTTACCGTCTACCGCGGCAGTATGTACGGGATCGATGTATCGGCCAAAAACAACGCTGGTTCCTGCTGAAGCTCATCGCGGACGAGTCGAAACTGCATTTCGACAGCACCAGTACGCCCGAATTCGAGCAGTGGCGTTGGGCCGATTACTGGACGCCGGTGCGTGAAGTGGTGTACTTCAAGCGCCGGGTCTATATGCGGGCATTACATGATCTCGGCACACTCATCTTTCCGGCGGGGTTGCCGCCCTACCCGGAATGGTGGCCGCAGATCGCCGCGGACTCCGCCGAGCGCTAGAACGGCTTCACCACCACCAGGATCACGATGCCGATCAGCAGCACCGACGGTACTTCGTTGAACGCGCGAAACCAGCGGGCGCTGTGGGTCTTGCGGTCGTGGGCGAAATCCCGCACGAACTTGTAGCAGATCAGGTGATAAACGATGAGCAGCAGCACCAGCGCCAGCTTGGCGTGCAGCCAGCCCATTTTCATATAGCCGGGGGCGAGCAGGATCATGGCGATTCCGAGCCCCACGGTCAGCAGGGCGCCGATGCTCATGAGGATGAAGAGGCGCCGTTCCATGACGCGGAAGCGTTCGACGCTGATCCAGTCGCCTGAGTCCGCGTGATACACGAAGAGGCGCGGCAGATAAAATAGACCCGCGAACCAGGTCACCATCGCGATCACATGAAAGGCCTTTAACCAGAGCAAGCGTGTTCCTTAGCCGTTTGAGTAGCCGATGATGATAACGCGTGGGGCGGCGCTTCGTGTAATGTCCGCTACCAGCCCGCCGCGGGCGCGTGCAAGGCGCAGGTCTGCTCACTGCGATGCCGCCCGCGGACGAGCTTGACGTCGGGCCGGTCGCAGGCCCATGGGTTCACGCGTCGCCCGGATTGAGACGACCGTCTAAAGGTTACTGTTCATGGCGGATTTGTTCGGCAAACTCGTCGTTCGCGTGCATGCGCCGAAGCGCCGTGCGGTACTGCTCGGCCTGGGTGTATTGGCTGGGATTTTGCTGCTGTATGCGGTTTTCGAATTCGGTCGCTACGAAGCGGGTTTCGATCTGATCGATTCGATGCGCGGCGCGCTGGCCGCGAGCAAGCGCATCCGCGATCTCGAGGCTGAGACCAAGCGTCAGAGCGAGCAATTGGAAGCGGCGGATGTGGCTCGGCGGGTGGATCGGGAGGGATATAAACAGGTGGAGCGGAGCCTGGGCGACATGCAGAGCCAGATTGCTCGCCTCACTCAGGATCTGTCGTTCTACCGCGGACTGGTGCAGCCGGATTCCTTGGTGCACGTGAAAGTACAGACCATGCAGATCGTACCCCAGGCTGAGGCTGGGCAATTCGGCTTGAAATTCGTGTTGATGCAGACCGGCAAGCCGGAGAAGAACGTGGCGGGCACCGTGGCGGTTGCGATCGAGGGATTATTGCGGGGCAAACCCCTCAATCTGAGTCTGTACCAGGTCTCCGTGGCCAAACGGCCGGGACTGGCTTACTCGTTCCGCTATTTTCAGGACTACGACGAGCCGGTGCAATTGCCCCCGGGCTTCGAACCAACGCGTGTCGACATCGAAATCCACGCCGGCAGGGATGCGGCGCATGGGTTCCGCCAGGCCTTCGTCTGGAAGGCTCAGGGGATGTCGATGGAGACGGAAACCCGGGATGTTTCCGACCCAGGGACCGCCTCGGAGTGAATTAATGGTAACTTGATCCACAGGTCGGCCCCCGGCAGCGGTTATCGTGACGCCGGTCCAGGTTGGGTGGGCCAGCCACTTTGATTGGGCACGCGCTGCCGAGTACACTACGACCATGAGCGTTACTTCAGAAATTGCCGTTTCCGCGGATTTCATCCCGCCGCCTCCCGATGTGCTCGTGTTTACCGATGCCGCGGCGGCGAAGGTGGGCGAACTGATTCGTGAGGAAGCGAACCCTAACCTCAAGTTACGGGTATTCGTGTCCGGCGGTGGATGCTCCGGCTTTCAATACGGCTTCACCTTCGACGAGAAGATGGAAGAGGGCGACTTCTGTGTGGAGAACCAGGGCGTGCAGCTGCTGGTCGATCCCATGAGCGCCCAGTACTTGATGGGCGCCGAAATCGACTACAAGGATGATCTCGCGGGGGCGCAATTCGTCATTCGCAACCCGAACGCCAAGACCACCTGCGGCTGCGGGTCTTCATTCTCAGCTTAAAAATGTTGACCGTGTAGATGAGCGGCCGTGTCGTGCCCGACGTGCTCGCCGCCGTCGATCTGGGCTCGAACAGTTTTCACATGGTCGTCGCGCGCTATTCGCACGGCCAGCTCGTCATCGTCGATCGATTGCGGGAAATGGTGCGTCTCGCCGCGGGCTTGAACGACAGCGGCCGTTTGGACGAGGCCGCCACCGAGCGCGCGCTGCGCTGTTTGGAACGCTTCGGTCAACGTCTGCGAGCCATGAACGCCGGCAGTGTGCGGGTGGTCGGTACCAATGCATTGCGCCGCGCCAAGCGCAAGCGCTGGTTTCTGGAGCGTGCCCGTGCCGCGCTCGGGCATCCCATCGAAATCATCTCCGGTTTCGAGGAGGCGCGTCTCATCTATTCCGGTGTGGTGCACACCAGCCCGTCGAGCCCCGACAAGCGGCTGGTGATCGACATCGGCGGCGGTTCGACCGAGGTGGTGATCGGCGAGGGGCTCAATCCGCTGTTGCTCGAGAGCCTGTCGGTGGGCTGCGTCGGATTGACCACCATCTGCTTCGACGACGGAAAAATCTCCGAGCGGCGCTTCGAGCGCGCGCGCACCTCGGTCAGGCTCGAACTCGAACCGATTCTGCAAATCTACAAGAAGCTCGGCTGGATGCAGGCGTTCGGTAGTTCCGGGACGGTGCGTGTGATCGCCGACGTGATACGCCGCCTGAATCCCGAGGCGCCGCGGATCACCCTCGACAATCTGCGCGGTCTGGCCGAACGGGTCATGGCCGCGGGTCATGTCGACGATCTGGATCTGCCGGATGTCGATGCGGAGCGCGCCGCTGTGTTTCCGGCGGGCCTCGCGATTCTGCTGGAGGTGGTCGAGAACCTAGCAATCGACCGGGTGCGTGTCGCCGATGGCGCGATGCGCGAGGGTATTCTGTACGACCTCATGGGCCGCTTCACCGACGAGGATGCTCGGGTGCGCAGCGTGCGCGCGATGGAGAAGCGCTACCACGTCGATTCGCTGCAGGCCGATCGGGTCGAGGCAACCGCGGTGGCGTTGCTGCGACAGGTGCGCTCGGACTGGGGTCTCGAAGACCCGCTCGCCGAGTCGGTGCTGCGCTGGGCCGCGCGCCTGCACGAGTCGGGTCTGGACATCGCGCATTCCAAGTATCACCGGCATAGCGCGTATCTGATGCAGCATGCCGATATGCCGGGCTTTCCGCGCGAGGAGCAGTTGCTGCTGTCGGCGTTGGTCGGGGGCCATCGCAGGCAGCTCTCGTTCGAGGCCCTGGAGGATCTGGTGACGCCGTGGGATCGTCACGCCGAGTTTCTGATCGTGCTGCTGCGGCTGGCGGTGCTGATGCATCGGGGCCGCAACCCACAGCCGTTGCCCGAGGTGGCACTGCGGGTCAAGGGCCGAAGCCTCACACTGGAACTGCCGCAGCGCTGGATGAAGGAACACCCCTTGACGCTCGAGGATCTGGAGCAGGAGCGCATTTATCTGAAGGATGTCGGCTTTCGTCTCATGACCGGGTGAGCGGTCCGCGCCTAGGGTCTGGCGCATCGAGCGTCGCGACTTTGCACCGTCAACCTTCGATTCGCGTAGCCGGCGTCGCGCCCGCGTCCTCAACGCTCCGCCTACTCAACTCTCCGAAAGCGCCACCCGGTCATCGAACAGGGAGAGAAATTGCGACTGCGCGTTCAACGTTCCGTCGGTGCTGGTCCGCGTGTAATTGCCGTCCGGGGATAGCACCCACGACTGACAGTCATCCGCCAGATAGAGTTCCAGATCGTCCGCCACCCGCTGCTTCAATTCGGCGGCTTCGATCGGGAAGGCAACCTCCGTACGGTGCAGCAGATTGCGGTCCATCCAGTCCGCACTGGCACAATAGATCTCGCGAGCTCCGGCGTTTTCGAAGGAATACACCCGTGAATGCTCGAGGAAGCGCCCGACGATGGAGCGCACCTTGATGCGCTCCGAGACACCGGCGACACCGGGCCGCAGGCAGCAGATGCCGCGTACGATGAGATCGATGTCGACACCGGCGCGCGATGCGCGGTACAGCGCCTGAATCACGGAGGGTTCCGTCAGGGCATTCAGTTTGGCGATGATGTGGGCGGGTTTGCCGGCGCTCGCGTGCAGCGCTTCACGCTCGATCTTGGCGATCAGCGACGAATGCAGGCTGAAGGGCGCGTGCAACAGCTTGCGTAGCCGCGGTACCCGGGTGAGGCCCGTGAGTTGCAGAAAGATTTCGTGAATGTCCTCGCCGATCGACTCGTCGGCGGTCATCAAGCCGTAATCCGTGTACAGCCGGGCCGTCTTCGGATGGTAGTTGCCGGTACCCAGGTGACAGTAGCGTCGCAGTCCCTTTTCCTCACGCCGCACCACCATGACCAGCTTTGCATGCGTCTTGTAGCCGAACACACCATACATCACGTGCGCGCCCGCCTCCTGCAGCTTGTTGGCGAGCGCGATATTCGCCTCCTCATCGAAGCGCGCCCGCAGTTCGATGATCACCGTGACGTCCTTGCCGGCCGCCGCGGCGTCGGCCAATGCGCCCACGATGACGGAGTCGCTGCCCGCGCGGTACAGGGTTTGCTTGATGGCGAGCACCTGCGGATCGCTGGCCGCCTGCTTGATAAAGTCCATCACCGGACCGAAGCTTTCGAAGGGTTGGTGCAGTAGCACGTCCCCCGCGCGCAAGGCGGCAAAAATATCGGTGCCGACCTTGAGCCGTTCGGGAATGCTGGGCAGGAACGCGGTGTACTTGAGCTCGGTACGATCCACCAAATCGTAAACCGCCATCAAGCGGTTGAGATTCACCGGGCCGGAGACCTTGTAAAGATCGTCGCCGGTGAGTGCGAATTGGTCCAGCAAGTAGGTGAGGATCTCGTCCGGGCAGTCGTGCGCGGTTTCCAGGCGTACCGCATCGCCATAACGGCGTGAGGCGAGTTCGCCTTGCACGGCGCGCAGCAGGTCGTCGACCTCCTCTTGCTCGACGAACAAGTCGCTGTTGCGGGTGACTCGAAATTGGTAGCAGCCGCGCATGCTCATGCCGCCGAACAGGCGCGAGACGAAGGCTTCGACGATGCTCCCCAGGAACACGAAGTGCCTGCTGCCTAGTTCGTCCGGAAGGCGGATCAGCCGCGGCAGAGAGCGGGGAGCCTGGACCACGGCCAGACCGCTGTTGCGGCCGAAACCGTCCTCGCCTTCGATCACCACGGCAAAATTGAGGCTCTTGTTGAGAATTTTCGGAAATGGCCTGGCGGGATCCAGCGCCAGCGGGCTCAACACCGGTTCCACTTCACGCACGAAGTAGTCCGACAGCCATTGCGCCTGAGCCTCCGTCCAGGTGTCGGGCGTGACGAATACCACGCCGTTCTTCGCCAATTCCGGCATGAGGTCATCGTTCAGGAGCTGGTACTGCTCCTCGACCAGATGGCTGGCGCGGGCGCGAATGGCCTTCAGCAGGTCGGGCACGGCAAGATTTTCCGTCGCCACCTGCACCGCCGCCCCGGCTTCGACCAGCTCCTTGAGGCCGGCCACACGAATTTCAAAGAATTCGTCCAGATTGGCGCAGGAGATACACAGGAATTTCACACGCTCCAGCAGCGGAATGCGGATGTCCTTGGCCTGTTCCAACACGCGTTGGTTGAACTCGAGAAAGGAGAGCTCGCGGTTGATGTAGAGCTGGGGGGCTTGCAGGTCGATGTCTTTCATGGGATCAGGAGTGTGCGGGTTGATATGTGACAATTTTATGAACCCCGAGTTTTGAATCCCGGCAACGAACCCGCGTTACCCAGCTAGTCCCCTCGACACACTGAATCTGACCGTTTCACATGGCCCGAATGAGCGGGTATCCGGACGGGAACGGAGCAGTTCCCGTCCGGATACCCGCTCATTCAGACCTTTCCTCGAGCCGTTTGGCGACTCAAACGAGCGTCAATTCAACCATTCAAAATCATGTTGCCGAGGCATGAATCTCAGGTGACTGACCCGGTTTTTGAACCCTGGGGCGTGCGCCCGGCGCTGTTCACGCGTTGCGATACACGCCGCCTAGGATGCGCGGTCCTCGGGCGCCGGTGACGCTATCGGCGCTCGACGTCAGACCGGCCAGCGTGCGCTGCGCGAACCAGGCGAAGGCGACGGCTTCGACGTAGTCGGGATCGAGGCCGAGTACCGCGGTGCTCGCCACCGGATTCGGCGCAACCCGGCGGGCGATGGCGTTACGCAGGCCTTCATTGTGCGCACCGCCGCCGCAAAGGTACAGTGCCGCGCGTGGTGCGTAGCGCCGCACGGCGGAGGCCACGCTCGCCGCGGTGAATTCGAGCAGGGTGGCCTGTACGTCCTGTGGCCGGCGCGCAAGCGGACCCAGCGCGCTGTACAGCCACGGCAGGTTGAACAGCTCCCGGCCGGTGCTCTTGGGCGGCGGCAGCGCGAAATAAGGCTCGTCGAGTAAACGGTGCAGTAGTGCGTCATCGCAGATGCCGGTGCTGGCCCAGTCGCCGTTCGCGTCGTAATCGCGGTCCAGGTGCCGTGCGATCCACGCGTCGAGCAGTCGATTAGCGGGTCCCGTGTCGAAGCCGGTGACCGGGGTGCCGCTCGTCAATAGGGTCACGTTGCCGATTCCGCCCAGATTGACGATGACCCGGTCCTCGTTCTCGCTGCGAAATACCTGGTCATGGAACACCGGCAGCAGCGGCGCGCCCTGGCCACCGGCGGCGACGTCGCGGCGGCGGAAATCGGCAACCACGGTGATGCCCGTGAGTTCGCTCAGCGTGTTCGGATCGCCGATCTGGGTGGTGAAAGGGAGTGGCAGATCCGGCCGATGGCGAATGGTCTGGCCGTGGCTGCCGATGGCGGTCACGGCCTCGGCGGCGACCCCAGCGGTGCGCAACAACTCGTTGGCGGCGGCCGCGAAGGCGCGCGCCAGTGCCACGTCGAGCTGGCCCAACTCGTCGAGTGCGACCTCGCCCGTAGAGTCGGCGAGCGCCGCCACACGTTGCTTGAGGCCGGGCTCGAACGCCGTGGCGCTGGATGCGAGTATGCGCAGCGGGGTGGCATCGAAGTCGACCAGCGACGCGTCGATGGCGTCCATGCTGGTTCCAGACATGAGACCCAGGTAGAGCCCCATCAAACGCTCGCGCCAGCCGGTAGAGGACCGCGCGTCAGTTGAGCGCCGGCTTCGATGGGGAGTCGCTCACCGTTTGGCGTGCCACCGCGGGCTTGGGCGGCGCATCGAGGCCGCTCAGCAGCGGCGCGGCCGTACTCATGAACTTGGCGAGGTCTTCTGCACGCAACGGTTCCGCACCGGGTAGGGGCACGGTCTGCGGATTCAAGTGAACGCCGTCCTTCAAATATTCGTAGTGCAGGTGAGGTCCGGTCGCAAGCCCGGTCATGCCCACATAGCCGATCACGTCGCCCTGGTTGACATGCGATCCCATATGCACGTTCTTCGCGAACCGCGACATGTGGCCGTACAACGTCGAGATGCTACCGCTATGCAGAAGTACGATGGCGTTGCCGTAACCGCCGCGCACCCCTTCGAAGCTGACACGGCCCTCGCCGGCGGCGTGTACCGGCGTGCCCGTCGGCGCCGCGTAATCGGTGCCCATGTGCCCGCGGATGCGATTCAGTATGGGGTGCATACGATTGGTCGCGAATACGGAACTCACGCGGGTGAAATCCACCGGCGCGCGCAGAAAGGCTTTGCGCAGCGGTTTGCCGTCGGGCGTGTAGTAGCCGCTGGAGCCGCCGTCCGGGCTGAACCGGACCGCCCGATAGGTTCGACCGTCATTGACGAACTCGGCGGCCAGCACTTCGCCGTCACGCAGGTACTTGCCGTCTTGATAGATCTGTTCGTAGGCGATGGTGAAGCGGTCGCCCGCGCGGATGTCCAGTACGAAATCGATGTCGTAGGCGAAAACGTTGGCCAGCTTGAGGGCGACGATGTCGGAAATGTCGGAGGACTCGGCGGCCTGGAACAACGAGGTATCGATGGTCGCGCTTGCGGTACGCACTCGCGTCTGCACCGGGTTCTCGATCATCTTCGCGGCGAACCCCGAATCTTCGCGCACCACCTCGAGCGTCTGGGTTTCACTGACCTGGCGCGACAGTTGCTTGATCTCGCCGGCCTGGTTGTGGGTCACCTTGATGGCATCGCCGGGCTTCAAAAAGTCCACACTCTGGCGAATCCCTGGGAGATTGCGAATGGCGGCGAGGTCCGACTTGTCGAGCGCCATGCGCCGAAAAATGGCGTCCATGGTGTCGTTGCGGGCCACGATCACTTCGATGGTCGATGCGACGCCGGCCTGCTGGCTCGCCGGCGCGGTGTCATCGCCTGTGGGCCGGACCGCTGCCACGGGCGTGTCCTTGGCGCTTGGATAGATGAGCGGGGCCGGCGCAGCCAGCTCCGCCGCGGGCTTGTCCCGCGCCGCATGCCAGAGAATCAGCGCGGCGCTGGCCGCAGCGGCAACCGGCCCGACGCGGGCGGTGATGGCATTGAATCGACGGGGAATGGTCGAGGTTCCGAAGCTTCTGCGTGTCAACGGTCTTCCTCGAACGATACGGGCGATAGAGGCGCTCAAGGCTAGCCCCCACCCTTAGCTCCGGTCAATCGAAAATGCACCATAAGGCGCGCATTGTCGCAGCGGTCCGTTGCGGTCGTCCAAAACGGCTGGCTACCCTAAGGCCTCGCCCGTAGAGTGTAGCGCCTCAAAATCCGGAGGAATGGGCTTTGCCGAACAACTTGGAACAACAAATAGCGGAATTGAAGCGGGGTGCGGTGGACCTCATCCAAGAGGCCGAACTGCGCAAACGGATTGCGCGTGGCAGGCCTTTGCGGGTGAAGGCCGGCTTCGATCCCACGGCCCCGGATCTGCACTTAGGTCATACGGTTCTCATCAATAAACTCAGGCAGTTCCAGCAGTTCGGTCACGATGTGATCTTTCTGATCGGGGACTTCACCGGCATGATCGGCGACCCGACCGGCAAGAATGCCACGCGGCCGCGTCTGACCGCGGCCGAGATCGCCGACAATGCGCGCACGTACCAGGAACAAATTTACAAGATATTGGATCGTGAACGCACCCTGATCGAATTCAATTCCACCTGGTTCGGGGCGATGAACGCGGCGGGATTGATCGAGCTTGCCGCCAAGCACACGGTCGCCCGCATGCTGGAACGGGACGATTTCGAGAAGCGCTACAAGGGTGGGCAGCCCATCGCCATCCATGAGTTCCTATACCCTTTGGTGCAGGGCTACGATTCCGTTGCACTGCGCGCCGATGTCGAACTCGGCGGCACCGATCAGAAGTTCAATCTGTTGGTCGGCAGGCAACTCCAGGAAGCCTACGGCCAGGAGCCGCAAATCGTCCTGACGACACCGCTGCTCGAGGGGCTGGACGGGGTCCAGAAAATGTCAAAATCGCTGGGCAACACCGTCGGCATCCACGACGCGCCGGGGATTATGTTCGGCAAATTGATGTCAATTTCCGACACGTTGATGTGGCGCTACTTCGAGCTGTTGAGCTTCCGTCCCTTGACCGATATTGCGGCACTGCATGGCGCGGTCGCCGCGGGACGCAACCCGCGCGACGTGAAATTCGAGCTGGCGCGTGAAATCGTGGCGCGTTTCCATTCAACCGCCGCCGCGGACCAGGCGCAGCGCGATTTTACCCTGCGATTTACCCAGGGTGCTATCCCTGAGGATCTTGCCGAGAGAACGCTCACCATCGGTGGCCCCAGTGCGAAATTGACGGCGATTTTGAAGGAGTTGGGTTTCGTCGCCAGTGCCTCCGAGGCGTCGCGAAAAATCCAGGAGGGGGCGGTGCGCGTCAACCAGGAAAAGATCGCCAGCCACACCCATGAGTTGCTTGCGGGCCATACCTACGTGGTATCCGTGGGTAAGCGCTCGTACGCGAAGATTAGCCTACGGCGGGTGGAATAACCGGGTGTCGGGGGCGTCCCCTTCCGGACAGAGCGGCCCGTAGGCAGGAGTCCTACAGGCCCTTAAGAAAAGTTTTGTGACAAGCCGTTGACAGTGCCGAGACCCCGGATATACTGCGCGCCCTTCCGAGAGGAAAGGCGCTTTTCAAGACTTCGCCGTGGTTGACGGCCTCCTAAATCGCGCTATACTTGGAAGTTCACCTGGGCCTTAGTCGCCCAGGACGTTTTTTAAAAATTTGAATAGGTAACTTGTGTGGGGACTCGCGTCTTTTGCCTTTGGTGCAATTGATGATGAGTTTCCAAAACGACCAGTCGTTAATTTCGTGCGTAAAAACACGTTATGAATGAGTGAGAGTTCTGGATCTCAATTGCTTCAGTATGAAAGTGTTATTAACTGAAGAGTTTGATCCTGGCTCAGATTGAACGCTGGCGGCGTGCCTAACACATGCAAGTCGAGCGGTAACAGGTGTAGCAATACATGCTGACGAGCGGCGAACGGGTG
>Ga0116227_10000812_pt1 | contig 64924 bp, 40 predicted proteins | sample S1TSphgellanicum_FD_89693 | JGI IMG/M metagenome (GOLD analysis project Ga0116227, IMG submission 89693) | Host-associated microbial communities from peat moss isolated from Minnesota, USA - S1T2_Fb - Sphagnum magellanicum MG | ecosystem: Host-associated > Plants > Peat moss > Unclassified...
ACTTTTTTTTTTTTTTATGATTTTCAACCATTTAATTAAAATTTTTTATTTCACTTGTTTGTTTTTCTTTTTTTTTTTTTTTTTCATGTTAGTTTCTTCCATGTGTATTAATTTCAACTCTTTGATGGATTTCATCATTGGATTTCTTTTTTATCCATCAATACAAGAAATTTATGTTTCTTTTCCTATGGTGGTAGGCCTTGGCTCTTGACACATATGTATGATAAACTATGATGAATCATGGATGCATGATTTCGACTATGAATAAATATTTCATCCATTTGGTATCTTTGTTGTTGAGGTTTGTTGTCATCCATGTCTCACGCTTCATCTAGGTTGTTGAATGTCATTTCTTTACAACTCTTCTTATTTTCTTTCTAATTTCTTTAAACCTTTTCTTTTCACTTTTTCTTTTTCTCTCTCTCACCCATTCACTTTCTCCTTTATCCCTCTTCTGCTCTTTGCCCTTTTCTTTCCCCATCCAAAGTGACCTTTCCAACAGTCCCACCCCTTTAAAATTTTACTTACAAAATTTGACCAGGATTTTTTTTTTCAATTTTGTGATATTCAAATTTTCGCTAAAAATTCCAAAAAATTAGCAAAATTCTTTGTATTTACACTAGAAAATTAATAAATTCCAATAAAATTCCTATTTTTGTTGATTTTTTTTTTGAGAAAAATAAGCATGAAAAAAAATATTATTAGCTACTAGGTGTGTAATCAATGGGACTGTTGTGCATTCAGGATTGAAGCACCATCTTGTGCCCACACATAGGGTAGATGAAACTGGCACAAAATCTCATGGATGACATTCAATGTGTAACTAAAATTGACCACATTGGATGCCAGATGACCTAGACAAATTAGATCATATGGATGAATGTGAACCACATGGACACAACATTGTCATGGACCAACCTAACTACTATATGAAATTGAAATGAACTATATGATGAAACTTAGTGCACTAATGCAATTAGAGGATATTGATGAAATTGAAAATACAAATAAACTCATCACATAAATGAATGTTAGAAATTTTATAAAGCCTAACACCACCTTTCAAAATTTCCTAATTGATGAAATTGATAACATGAACAAGTGTCACCATCTAGATATCCACATGTGAAATCATGTAGATGGATGTAAGCATAAATGAAATTGACCACAAATATTAAATTCATGGATAATCCATTTCATCCCATGTTCCATCATATGGATTACAACTTGAGCTTTATTTCATAATTTCTTCCATTTTATCAATCCATTTTATTTTCCCGTGTTGTTCAATTTAATCCATGTGATATAATTCATGTATATGTGTATATATGATTCCTTTGTCCAATGGGTTTCAATTGTAAGTTTTGTCAATATTTTGTCAATTTGAAACATATGAACCAATGTCTACAAATTGAAAATTAATTATGAACAATTGATTTCCTAGCTAATATAATCTAGTTGTATTGGGTGAAAACAAATTCAAACGAGTCAAAAGTCATGTCAAACCCCTATGATCATTGGCATGTGACATATTTTGTACATATATTTTATGCATTGTCATGTGAAAATCATGTTAAACATGGGAAGTTGGGTTAAGTGATTCATATGAATGTTGGGAAATTCAAATTCAAATTTTATTTAATTAAATTATAAGTTTTGCTTTTAGTTAAGGAATTTTGAACTTGAACAAAAACCATGTCAAATAATGATAGTTTTGCTAAGGACTAGGCTAAGGATTCTTTTCATCAAAAAAATTTAATAATTAATATTTTAAAATGGTAATTAACCTGTTGCCCAAACTAAACAAAAAATCACAATTTAAAAGATGTGGAATTTGGGATTTTTAGAAATTCAAATTATTTTCTAAAATTTCAAGAACCTTTGACCACATGTAAACAAATTGTAATGTACATGGCATATAAAACAAAACTATAAATTTAGAAACAAAAAACTAAACCTTAATATAATAAACATATTTTGTTATGATTTGAAATTTTGATCATTTTTCAAATCAAAACACAAAATTTGTCAAAAAATTTACACATTTAAAAATTCACATTTATTCAAAAATTATTAACACATAAAATGTAATATATTGGGGCACTATAAACAAGTTGCAAATATTCAATTTTTTTTTGTAAAATACATTTTTTGGCAAAATGACTATAATTCTTAAAGTAAAAGTAAAACATTGGTTCATTTGAACTCATTTGGACCTATTATACATTGATATTTTTTGGGGTTATAACATGAATGGAAATATCACCTTCTTTAGTGTGCCTTAATCCTTAACCAACATATTTGAACACACATGATGTTATGCGTCATGTTTTTATTTACATTGTTTACAAAGTTAGTTTTTGTGTGGTTTGTGAACAAATGAATTTGTCGTTTCTTTTAACAACATTTTAATTGATTTACCAATGATGGGTCAAAATTATCATTTTTTACAAATGTGGTTTGTACTTTTATTCATATTAATCCCATACAAACATATATTCTTCCCAATTTATAGCTTTTATTTGAAAAATTACAACTTTAAAAGCAATGTCCCATGGTCGGTAGCCAAGTTCAATGGTAATTATTTCTAAGAAACACATTTAAAATTTTTTAAAAGATAATTAAAACATATTGGTGGCTAATTAATATTATGAAATACATTTTTAAAGGAAAAAGTACATGTCTTAATGATTTTTCCATAATTCTAGGAAATAATATATTAAATACTTGACATTGAATTGTTGAACTTGTTATGTTAGTATCCTATTCAAAAGGACAAACAACCACCAATGTCAACCCTAAAATATTAATTACCCAGTCTATGCATAATTCAATTAATATAAAATGAATCACAATCACATATAATTAATCACACCTAGCTATTTTATTTGTCAGGTTTGGCTTTCCACCATTGTAAAAATGTGTTATTAGCTTCTATAAATTCAATAAAATAAATTAGCAATAAGATAGGTTTTTTTTGCATTAATGTAATGGAAGGTATATTGTGAGAGCATCTTTTTGTAGCAAAATTGTTTAATATATAATTTTTTTTCAAACTAAATATAATGCATGCAATTTACAAGCATAAACACCAAAAGTAATCGAATTAATTTTAATTTGTACATGGTATGAAAATGAAATTGAAAAAAACTAAGGAGTACACACCATTCTATTTTTTTTAATATAATTTCTTGAGAAAAGAAGGGTGTTTAAAATGCCTAACATATTAATCAATATTGAAATTTGTGATGCATGTGTGCTTGGGAAACAATAGAAAGAAGTTCACTATACCAAAAAAATGCATGACTCAAGGATATCAAGACAAAAAACAAGTTAATCATTGCCAACTTAAGTGGATTGTTCAAGCATACTTTACCGGGAGGGTGGAGGTACTTGCTCACATTTATAAATGATTTAAAAAAAAAAGTGGGTATTCTTTCTACATCTAAAATATGAAGCCTTAAAAAGTTCAAAGCATTGATAAAAAATGATCAAAACAAGTGGAGGAAATCCATTAACACACTTTGTAGTGATTGGGGTGGAGATCACTTCCTTTCAATGACATTCAACAAATCCTTGAAATAATTAAGTGGCATTTCAATAAACTACATATACACCATGTGAAATTTTGTAACAAAATGAAAGAATCAATTGACTTTTGAAGATGCCAAAAATATGGCTAAAGTTGCACACCTTTTGAATTTTTTATGGATGGAAGTTGTTGGCATTAATGTCACCTACCTAACGAATCATATTCCAATCATATTCCTTTAAATTCAAATGGAAAATTCATTCCAAAACATGTATATACGAGTAAATCAACATAGTTGGGGCACTTGAAGATGTTTGGCTACTTCGCTTAGAGCATGTTTATAATGAAAAAGGTAACACATTGGAGCCATGGGCAAAATGAAGAATCTTTATGGGTTATGACAATGTTTCTAAGGCTTATTGAATGTACAATTTAGAAAGTCACATCATAGTCATCACAAATGATGTCCTTTTTAATAAAATTTTGGTGGAAATATTTGTGATCTTATGAATTTTTTTTTAATAGATTGAAGTGTGGAGAAAGTGATTCCATTTGCATAATCTAATCACTTTTAAAATGATAAACTTCATTACATTAACTTTAGTACATTGATAATTAAAGATTATGAAATCAAACAACAGATTGGTAGAAGATGATCATCAACCACCAATTATTTATTTGAGAATTGTTTTTTTCCTACAAAGCAATGAACTCCACCACCTCCATTTCCATTCAGAATGCCTTTGAAGGGTATTCAAGGAACATAATTTTATGCACATGTTTACATTTATTTGATTACATGATGCATCACATATTTTCAATATCATAAAATTTCAATCGAATTTATGCAAAAATCATAAAACAATATGTCCATGCAAAATCCGTGGGCTACAAAATGTAAAAGTGGCACAAAATAAATAAATAAATATATATGTACACACACACACACACACACACACATAAATGATGTGTTTAAATTTTTTATGATGATGTGATATGAAGAACATATGATTTACATTTTAACTAAATCTACACAATTATCGTAATGTAATTTTGCATAAAATTACGTGATTTTTGTGTATTAAACATGAACATTCACATATGTCATTCAAAAAAAAAATGTTTCATTCGTTTGAATATTTAAGATATTAAACATATAAAAATATTGTTCACATTAACCATAAATGAAATTTACGCAAATTTTGTATGAATTTAATGAAATTGAATTTCACAAAAAAATTGTACAAACCTACAAAATTTGGTATGTTTGTGATGTGAACACTAAAGTAAAACTCAACCCCAACCCAACCACATATGAAAAGCACACAATCTAATTTAGGAAGACTGGTTATGATAGAACAAGAATATGGTTTGATAATCAAGAATTATACTTGGGAATTGCTAAAAGAAAAATGACCTATCATTAAAAAGGTGTTCAAGATGAAGCTAATTTGATAGATAGTTGTGTGAAAAAATCATGTGGTTTCAAGCAATTTGTGAACATTGAATTCTATTAAGATGGTCACTTTGAAAATCAAATGGGCCATCATATAAAAAATATTGGCATTGGTTTCTCAACAAATTTTGTTGTGTAAACAACTTGATGTTTGTCATGTGTTTTTAAATGGAGAGCTATTGGAAGAAAGGTTTGTGGTGCAATGGAAAACTTTTGAAATTTGAATAAAGAAATATTGAGTTTGTAAATTAAAACATGTTTTTTTAATGGATTGTGACAAGTAATTATGGCATGCATCACAAACCTTTAATATCACAAAATTTCAATAGAATCCATGTGAAAATTGTGAAACAAAAAATATGTGAAAAATTTAATGGGTTTCAAAGTGTAAAAATGACACAAAAGAAGAAGAAGAAATAAATAAATAGATGAATAGATAAATACATATGTAAATATTTTTTATATAAATGACTTGTTTTATTTACTTATGATGTTTTGAAGTGAAGTATGTATCGATTTACATTTTAATTAAATTTGTGCAATTATCACAATTTGTATAAAATTATATGATTTTTATGTATTAAATACAAATATTCATGTATGCCATTCAAAAAAAATGTTTCATCTGTTTGAATATTTAAGATATTGAATATGTAAAAAGATCGATCATATTAACCATAATATGAAATCCATGTGATTTATGAACCTATGAAAACTAAATTTCATACAAAATTTGTACAAAGCCATGAAGTTTAGTAAGTTTGTGTGTGTGTGTGTATATATATATATATATATATATATATATATATATATAATTGGTTGTCATGTGGATTATGGCAAAATGATCCATTATTCAAATTTGTACAATATATGTAATGAGAAAATTTGTTCATATCCCTAAGTTGAGATAAATAAATAAATATTTAGAGTCATTACAAAATGTCATATCTTGTCATCATAGGCTTTTATATAGGAATTGGTATTTATTTGAAATGAACATGCTAGTCTTAGGACAATTGGTTTCAATACATTACTAAAACTATTTTTACAACAAACTATCACACTTTCACAATTTCAATGGCAAAAGGCACATAACTCTAGTCTTTAAATATTGAGGCAAGTTATCAAATGTCACAAAATATTAGAGTTTAATCAGGAGGCTAATCTACTACACGATCACATGATTGGATCTTTCCAACTTGGTTTGTAGTGTGAGCAGGTCTTCACCATAAGGCTCACATGATGGTGGTCAAGAGAATTTTAAAATACAAATTATAAATTTATTTCCCCTTGTGACAAAACAAATGAATCCATTTTTTTACATAAATATAGACTAGGCAAGGGCTTTCAATAAGCAAAAATCAACCATCATGTTCGTATTTAAACACACCAATCCATCTATGAAGGAAGGTAGTTTGTTTGTTTTGTACATATGAGATTCACCGAACCAAGATGCTCCAGATCATGTCTTGGTCTCTTTGGAAAGCTCTCAAGGAGGACTTGGTTCCATGGCATTTGGACTTGTGATGCAAAAGTTCTTGAATATTGAATGATTTCTTCACTGAAAATTAGATTAAATCATAGCTGAAAATTTTGGAGGAATTGGAATGTGACTTTGGTGTTGTGGAAAGATCTTGATGAGCAGAACTTAATGGAATTTATTTGGTAAGATTTGGATTCAAAATGTGGGAGATATTGATTTAAAAGTGATTTCTGCTGCTGAAAATTGAAATAAATTCCCCCAAAAATCAGATTTTGGAAGGAAAAATCAGTTGAGGACATGGTAACACTTGAAGGCTTACCATTCAATTCAAAGCATGATTTCCTTTCATATTTGACTCTTTAAAAAATCGATACATACATTGCAAAACAATGTTCACATGTTGAGTTTCCCTATTTTGTAATGGGTTCACAATTGGGCCAACGTCACAAACCACACTAGTAACATTGAATAATTAGTTATAAACAATTTTGACTCTTTCAACAAAGGAGGTTAAATATTTAGCCCACATTAACATTACACGAGAAATCACTTGATTAAAATGTATAACCCGAGGACAAGCCACAACAAGTTGCTAGGGTTTGTTGAACTTTTTAGAACAAAACAATTTTTGTGCTTAACTATATATAACACACACCAATAGTGAAAAAGGAACAATTTCAATTCACAAGCTTGTGTCAAATATTCTCCTAAACCATGATCATGTTTGCCTTGGTTTCCAAACAAATGATGCAAGCCCAAGGTGTCATTACATCACCCTTTGATTCTTCTTCTCATTCAACAACTATGAATGACCATATGAGCTATATAGGTTAGTAAGGATTGCCATTGTTAGGAATAGGTATCATTCTAGGTCATTAAACACACAAACCTTGTAAGGAGGCATATAATGAGTATTTTAGGGTTTGCTAACTCAAAACAATAAGTCCATCTTTCATGGAGGTGTCATATTAATGATACTATGTAAAGTTTTTCATAAAATATGTATTAAATATTCAAGTATGAAAGAGGGTGTAAACATAATTGAATTAGGTTAATACAATTTAAATTAATGATTGATTATTACCCAACTTCAAAATTCACATACATCCATTTCAAATTTGCATATCATACTAACATGCAATTTTCATCCAAACTCTTTTGAAAAGTCTATTTATAACAATGGCTACAACCCAACTTCTTAGTCTTTGGGGGACCCATCTCCCATTCTCACATCTAATGGACCTTAGATTCTTAATTGTTGTTAGCACTTGAAAAATGACTTAAAAAAAATCCTTTACTACTTTCCTTTTCTATTTCTTCCTTCACATTGTGTGTTCCATGACAAGTAAGTTTGTCATGGTTTCATCATGGGGGTGCTTGCTATGGAAGCAACATGGATACAATGCCAATTTTAGTTTTAGGTTTTTTTTGGGTGGGTGGGTGGGTGGTTGGGTGGGGAGTGGGAGAGGGTAATATTTTTGATCAATGGGTTTTTTTTTCTCTTTTAAAAAAATGATGAAATATAAGTGTTTTTTAGGCTTTCTATTTTTCTACTCACCAAATTTCAACTAACCTTTTTCTAAAAATTAAAAAAAAATGCTAGATTCTATACAAAGTTCAAGTAGGTAGCCAACAACATTATAGAAAGATGGTCAAATGTTTTTTGCTTTTGCATTTTTTGTATGAACAATTTTTTTGGGTTGGGGGGGGAAAGGAAACATTGAACTTCACAAGAAGAAGGGAAACGAACGAGAACTTGCGACTGTCGTCGCCAAGTGAACGAAAACGTCATCGACAGTTGGATGATACACTCCGTCCGTTCTATCAACATACAAACGTACATTTCTCGTTGTTAGGCTTTTGTGGGACTTTTGCTTAAACCCTAAACCCCCTGACGTCGTCGGAATCGTTAGAATCGTCGAGGTTAGGGTTTAGGGTTACAATCGTCGAGCTTCGATGTCGCAGAAAATTGTGTTTCGATTCCATTCAACGTGTTGAGAGTTGAGAGATGGTGGTGGTGTAGGTAATGTGTTGTTTAGTCGCTTGACCCAAAGAAAAGAAAAGATGCAACAATTTGTTGCAATGCAACTTCATGGTGTGCACTCTTCTGTCTGCAGCTCCAAATTTGCCACTAAACCCTTTTACTTCCACAGACTCCTCCCTGCCAATTGCTCTTCTTCTTCTTCCCTTTCCCAAGAATTTCTTCCTCGTTCTCAAGCGACATTCTATGATTTTAGCCATAGGAAACAGACGGGAACTGTGTGGAGTTGTAAAAGAAAACCATTTTTTGGGGCATTGTCGTCATTTTTCCACCTTACCTTATCTTCTTCTTCTTCTTCTTCACCGAGTTTCCAATCCTCGCAACTTTGTAGTAGCAAGAAAAGAGTAGGAGTGGGAGGAGGATGTGAAATAATTGCTGCATCTGGAAAAGACAGAGACAAGAAGAAGAAGAAGAAGAAGAATACAAGTCCCAGTGGAAAGAAACAAGGGGAAGGAGGAGGATCTAGAAAAGCTGCTGCAACGCCTAAAGGAAATGTTTGGAGCAAGGATTTCACTGAAAGAACCTCAAGCTCAAACGCCAGAGACTCTCAGAGTGACACTAGGCAGAAAATCACAAGCAGCTTCAAGAATTCCAGAGACAAAAAAGAGGCCAACAGCAGCAGATTGGAAAATGAGACGAGGGGAGGAGGGTTGAGTCTGTTGGAAACAGAGGAATCAGATCGTAAGGTCAATGGTGACCGAAAAGTTTCACGAGGGAACCAGTTATACAACCAAGCAGAAATTGCGAACCCTGAGGAAGACTATGGGATTCTCCTGGTGTCTGGAACAATTCCTGCAGAGATTGAAACTGTGCTACAGACTGCGGTTCTTCATCTTCACCTTCCCATTAGCTCCATTCCTCTTCGTTTGCAGTTTCTAAGGACATCTTTCCATGAGATCCTGTGATCACAGAAGCTTTCCATTATGTTTTTTCAACTATCTGTGCTCACAGTTCTATTAGTCAAGCATTGACCAATTGCAGGAGTGGTGAGAGCTGTGTTAGTTAAACTGTGACTCATCACACAGTGACATTTGTCTTTTTTTTCCGTGAGTACATGTGTTCCCAGAGTTCCTAACTTGATTAATTACATATTTTCTATGCACTTGCAGCTCTCTAATGAAAAGTGACTGTTTCTGCAGCAAGAAACAAGTCCTATGTCAGTGGTTCTCCATTAGGCTGTTGGGATCATGTCATGTTGTGTGTAACTGTTATCACAATAGCCTAATGGAAAGAGACCCTAAATCAGAGAAATGCACAAGGGTCTCATGGTTTATACCAGTTAGGGTTTTCCATTATGGAAGAGAGAGAGACATCCAGACCTCTTGCCACATGTTTTGCTAATATTTACAGTATCTTGGATTTGGCTATAGGAGGTAGTTGCAGATCCCTTATGGGACACGTTTGTCAGTAGCAATGCTGGGGTGTGGCGTGGAGTGGGTGCTGCGTTTTCTCCCATCACAGCGGAGATGGAACCTATGTCCCTTGGAAGTAAAAATGAGTACCTCTATGATGCTCGAGTACTGTGCACAGTTGAGCCAATACCAAGAGTTGAAGGAGAAGGACAGAGACATTCCACACTTCACCGCAAAATTTTATGGACTGTTGAGAATCCTCATGGCGAGAAAGGGTTTGATGATGAGGTCAAGTTTCTTGTGGAAGATTAGTTCAATTCATTTGAAGTCAACAGTAAGGAAAAAAGATGAGGACAAATTGAGTCAATTCCATGGTGCCCAATTCTCACTGGCATGGAATATGATGATTGCCAGTTCTATTAGAAAGCTTTCAATTGCTATGTTTTGGGTCTAAAATGCCACTCTGATAGTCAGTTCATATCTACATTTGTTGCAGATTCAACTGCAAAGTGAATTGCTTGATGATGAAGGTACCAATGAGTTTGAGGGAGATGCTGGCAATCAGCTTGCCATTGATGGATCAGAGTTAATCAATTTCGAAGGTGTGGACTTTTCTGATGTAATTGAGGGTGTTGAAGAAGAAGAAGAAGAAGAAGAAGACCTGCATGAAGGTGGCCATTCTGAAGCAAACAGTGAAGGAAGCAGTCAAGAGACCCCTATAGCTGAATACAGCCGAAATGGGCTTCACTCTTTAGTGATGACAGGGGAGGAAGCTCCAATTCCAGAGGAACATGTTTCCAGGAGTGAATCGATATCACAGTCATCAGTAGAAGGAACAATGTTGCTGACTGATTCGCTGTTGGATGTACACACCATGAACGACAGACCTGCAACAAGCAGTCAATCAGACAGAAATGCAGAAAATGGTGACATAGTGTGGAAAGATGTGATGGAGGAGGATGATATGGGGATGGAACCAGGCCTTGTCTTCTTCTCAGTAGGTTAATTAACCACCATGTTGACAACATGAAGCTGTGCAAATTAAGTCCCATTTCATCAACATTAAGCTGATATGGTAAAATGACATTGTGGTCATGAGGGTTTCTGTTGGCATGGAGGGGGGTGCAGGATGGTTCATATTCAAGGGGACCCGTTTCTCTGTTACCAGATGAACTGGCAGTGACTGACAACTATTTTGCACCCCCAACTTTCACAATTGAGCAGGTCTTCATAGATTCAAAAGAAATTCTTCTGTTATTTGGCACTTGTTTTTTGGTCCATGAAAGAGAGTTCAGGCTGGTAGCTATTTGTTGCAATGATGAGTCTTGTATCTGTATGGCAGTGTTTGGTGTTGGGAGGGCACCAAAGGCTACGCTTGATCCACACAATTTCCATCATGGAGTCTGGGGCTGAGATTCAAGTCCTCCGAGTTGCAGTGTACAGAGAAGAATGGATGGGGCCTTGCAATATGAAGTCCATCAGGTTCATCTTCCTGACTCTATGAATTTCCTTTTCTCTCTCATATGATAATTCCTGAATAGAACTAGTGATTTCTCAAGCCTGGAGGAGGAGTCATCACAGATCTGGTAATGCCTTGCAAAAAAGCCAGAAATCCACACACAAAATTGGCAAGAAGCTTCATTCACAACATACTAGTCCACAATAGTTTTAGCACTGTCATGAAATGTTTGTTACCCATAAATGCGTAAGTCAAATTACATTGCAAACTGACCAAGTTCACTGTCCATCAATTGCATGCATCTTCCAGTGACTCTGGTGGGCATCGCTTGGAACCATTTTCCAATGAGGAGCGCCTTTCCCCATATGAATTGATGGGAAAGTGGAAAGTGTTTGAGATCAGTGCAACAGCGATTGATTCAGACACAAACAAATCAAACGAGAGACCATCTTTTGTGTATTTCTGCAATGAGGTTGTAAAAGCCCAAGGATTGCCAGAGCCCGCTTCTGTGGATGAATCAATATGGGAGAGTCATGGGGAAGAAGAAGACAACAATGATGATGATGATGATGATGGTGATGATAATGAGGAGGAAGAGGAGGTTGTTGATGACCCGAGCTTGTTATGGCTTCCAGGGGGTGTAATTGCAGGTGTGGAAGCAAAAGAAAGTGGTATCTTGACAATCTCTGTTGGCTGGTTGTGTGCTGACAAAACAAGGCTGGTAATGGAAAGAGACTATGGGCCAAATGGAAAGCTGGCAGAGGTGCACTTGCAGTCTCATATCAAAGGTGATTGGCTGGGAGGTAGAATGTAGGACTAGCATTAGACTCACAAATCAATGATTGACAAGTTGTCCTCACTAGGTGGTATCCCTTCAGCATATATTGAAAGCATTTGACTTAATCATAATATTCATTCACTCAATCAGAATGAGTTTTTAGACGGTGAAATTTTCCCTGGTCTTTCATCACCTGGAAAGAAGGACCCTATGTAAAATCTGGGTTTTCCTAATGGGTGGTGATGAGGGTATTCCCTCAAAGTTTTAAAACCAAGCTACGAAGATCAATTTGCAATTCAATCTCTGGGTGTCCAATGTGTAAGAAACATTGTTTGGACTTTCTTTAAACTGTGTTGAATGTCCATTTCTTTTGAGTCAAAGAAGCTTAATTGGACTCCCTATTTGACCCTTCAATAAGGGTATTGAAATCTTGGGCATTTCCTATGTTTGAACCTTTGTTGGCCTCTAGGTTTAGAGGTTTTGTAGTTGCACAATTTTTTTTTTCTTTAATCCACTCTCGCGATCCCTGTGGATAACTAGCTTCCAATGTTTTTCACAATATGATTTATATGTGTAGTTTCCAATCCAATGTAGTATTACAAGGTCTTGGGAATACATGGAGGATTTGATTACATCCTTATCATCTAAAGGTGTTTCCATTTCTACATTTCCACATTGAGGTTTTGGGTTTGAAGACAACCTCCATGAATGACACATGTACTTGGTGAATCTTGGGTTATGCATAACATAATGGGTTATAGGAGTTATGGTGTTTTGTGAGGAAAATTGTTGAACAATTTTGGGACTATGACACACATGTCCGTTGAATAATTAGTTAATTTTGAAAAATTCATTTCAACAAATGGAAATATTCTTAAATTTTCACTATTATCCTTCACAATATTTTTTTGATTTGGAAGAAATAGTTTTTGAAAAATTTCAACATTTCGAATTGGCCAAGGTACTACTAGGGTACCCCCAGTTTATAAGGGGGGTTATTAGTCCAGGCCAAAAATGGTGACGAACGGTTTTGGAAATAGAAATTTCATGCAGCCAATGAGAAGGCTCAATATGCTCGTCGGGGCTTACTAGTGTTTTTTCCTTTGGGTTTTATAGTTTTACTTTTTTGTGTCCGTTCTCAATGTGTTCCCTAAGGAGTTCCCAATATTTAGCACCTCAGTTTTATCTCATATTTGTTTAGCCACAGTTCAACTTGCATGTAAATAACTTGTAAAGGGGATGCCAAATGGAAGCATGGCAAGGATTCTATTTTGATGAGGGAAGCCCAATGTTCCAGAAATATTGGTCATCTTCATCTTGCCATGTTCATTTTCACATCATCTTGATCTTTAGCCCTTGCCATGTTCATTTTACATCATCTTGATCTTTAGCCCTTGCCATATTCATTTTACATCATCTTGATCTTTAGCCCTTGCCATATTCATTTTACATCATCTTGATCTTAGCCCTTGCCATGTTCATTTTTACATCATCTTGATCTTTAAGCCCTTGCCATGTTCATTTTACATCGTCTTGATCTTTAAGCCCTTGCCATTTTCATTTTACATCATCTTGATCTTTAGCCCTTGCCATGTTGGATGCCACCACCAGTCAACCCATGCAAGCTCACAATTTGGAATCCATGCACATGTATAGTGCAAGCTTATATACCTTTGTCTCTCACCACAACACATGCTTAGGTAGTCAAAACCCTGAGGATTGAAAGTAGTAGTGAGAGAAGCAGCCCACCTCTTGTGATTCACCTTCCAAAAGTCTCAAATACATCCCATATAGGTACACCATATAATTGTTATCATAGACTCAAACAATTTTTTCAAGGGACACACACTCCCATCTGCACACCTGACCAGACAGACAATAGTGTGCAGGGTGGGGGGGTGAGGATGTTGCAGTAGAGAATCTCCAGCAATAGGTAGCAGTAGCAGCAATCAGAGATTGTATTTATTCATGCATGTGTTGTTGAGTACGTAGCTCACAATAATTGGCAGTACAAGGAAGGGATCAAGGCCGTGGTGCAAGAGCAAGCGGCCTCACACCATCATGCCGGAGCTTTTCTGCCCTTGCCTCCTCAAGGGCTCCGCAAGCATGCGCCTGTTTCATTCCGTGTGGATCCTCGGCACTGTCCTGTTCCTGCTTCTGGTTGTCTCGTCTCGACTTCTCCATATCAATTCTGATAATGGGACCCATCACGAAGAAGCAGAAAAAAAGGCTTTGGTCAAGGATCCGGTACTCACCCATGTTGCATCTAGCGGAGACCAGAGTGGAAAGAAGGTTGATGATGGGTATGTGGGTGTTGCTGCTACGGAAGAAGTGACCAGCGGCAGCAGCAGCAGCAGCAGCAATTTTGAGATTTGGGATGCTCGCGTTGGCTGCAAAGAGTATAGGAAGAAGCATCAAGGTGAATTAGGGTTAGGGTTTTCACACAATGATACTGTAAATCCCAGCTTACAACAGCCGGATGCAGTGGAGTGTGGGAAATTAAAGCAGCAGCATGTCTCAATTCTGGTGAAGAAATGGACCTGGATTCCTGAGACTCTGAACAATATGTATTCATGTGGGTGCGGGCTGACTTGCTTATGGACAAACACAGAAGTGCTGGCTGACCATCCAGATGCTCATTTCTTTGAAACTTATAAACCACCTTTGAAGGTATGTGTTCACTACCAAGCCATCTAATGATGATGATGAAGCTCTGTTCCTCTTCCTTGCGATTGAGTACTTTGCTATACATCGTGCACATGACATGGGAATTGGAGTATAGCTGATTTGGTTTGTATAGGTTGAAGCATGCCACACCAATCTTAAGCTGGATGGAAAGGTTTTGTGATTCTCAATTATGGACATTGAAAACCCTACAGCATCTCAACTGTAGTACCCTTTGATGTTCATGAGTAATTCAGAAGATGCGAAGGACTCTGTGTCATATTTTCTTGTGTTGTAAATGAATGCAGAGGGTACGGGGTGAGCCTCTGAGAGTGTTTTTGGAATTGGAAGCAAGCCCCCACAGATCAGGTTCTGAAGACTTGTTTGTGAGCTATCATGCAAGTAGTTCTGTGCAGGTCACTTATGCTGGAGCTTCCTTTCATGTGGTCCGCAACTATTATGTCTCTCCTGTGAAGCAAACTGTAAGGTTTCTAAAGCAAGCACTATTGTCTCTAGTATTTCTGTATTTCCAGCATCTGCTTTAGCAAAATGCTTGCTGTCTTGAGCATCACCTTGGTTTAAACTATATAGTGTGGAAAGCTGTCAAACCTTGAAAGATAAACTTCTGCAGCAAGAATATATGGAAATAATGTGCTGTGCATACATGCAGGAGGCATTGGTGTACTGGTCATCATCCCGATGTGTGGATGAGAGGCAAAAAATTGCTAGCAGCTTTTTGTCCCTACTCCCTCATCATTCCTTTGGCAAGTGCCTGAATAATGTTGGAGGTCAAGACAAGATCTTTGACATGTATCCTAAGTGCAAAGATGGAATTGGAGCTGGAAATGCTTGGAGTCAGAGTTTGCACTGTGCCATGTCCCACTACAAGTTTGCATTGGCAATTGAGAACACCAGAACTGAGAGCTATATCACGGAGAAACTTTATTATCCACTGGATGTGGGTACAGTGCCCATCTATTTCGGGGCTCCAAATGTGCTTGACTTTGTACCCCCCCACTCCATCATTGATGGCTCCAAGTTTCAAACCCTGCAGGAGCTTGCCGATTATGTGAGGAAAGTTGGTGCTGACCCTGTTCTGTATGCTGAGTACCATGCATGGCGGCGGTGTGGTGTCATGGGCCATTATGGTCACACACGTGCAGTCAGCCTTGATTCTTTACCATGTCGTCTATGTGCTGCAGTAAGTCAGCTTGGAGGCAAAGATGCTCCAGCATCTGGGTAAAGACCTGCTCACCAAACTCAATGTCCAAAACTGGAACATGCCTGCGCTGTTCGAGAAGATTGTTCATATACACTGAAAGCAAAAGGTAGATGGGAGCATGCAAGTGTGGAACTTGTCATTTCTTCAATTTTACTGTTATTGTCCATGTGATGGGTTCCACACCATCATAACTCTACGAAAGTATTTAGTTAAGCTTCAGATAACTAAACAAGGCTGGCAATCTGCCTCCTCATTATAGCGAACATATGGATCAACCATTTGTTGTGGACTCCTGTTAGAATGCTGGCATTAGTGGCTGCCATTTTCAAGCACCATGTTGGAGAGTCTTGGTAGCTTTGCAGAACATGACTGTGGTATTTAATGTAAGATCCATAAGTGATGGCTGCCATAGTTCTTCCAAAGGTTTATAGCAAACCCCACATGACAATTTGTTGGTGTCAGGCTTGTTTGCAACTTTCAGGTAGTAGCAATGAAGTGGGTAAGACCCAGAATTTCTTTGATTTGTTTATTGATACAGATCCTTTAGGTTCAGCATTGGCAGCATGAGTAACAAGTCTAAGTCAGAAGACAAAGTGCTCTGGACATTTGAAGATCTGTGCCCTGTGCAAAGATCTATGGCTTTCCATCCCATTTTGGTCTCACTGCTCAACATGGACCTGGGTTCGGGCAACAGGATGGACTCCTTTTTCAAGAGTGACCAGACTGAATGTGTGGTGCAGCTATTGTCAGTTTATCAGGAAGGAAGGCCAGATGGAATGAAACATGTTGTCAGCACAAGCTGCTTATGTCATTCCCTACCTTAATCGCATGGTAAACCCAGCATCCTTATAACTATCTAAATTTTCATAACAGCTTGGTCCCGGTATTGGTATAGGGTCCCTCTCTTGTCCTGTATTGATAACTCTAGCAACAAAGCGTCAACCGTAACCACCAGGGTAGCTGACTGTCCTCACAGAGCATGAGGAGAAGGGTTCTGGTTGGGATTTTAACTCCCAACCTGCTGGCTTAGCAGCTCACAAAGCCACACCCCTCATCCACTGGGTAGCTCCCTCATCCCTGTATTGGGTCTTTTTTTGAAACTTTCATAGTGGCGTGATCTCGGTATTGGGTTCTAAGACTGATTTTTGGCTGGTATGAGGCGGGTATTATAGATATGGTAGGAATTAAAACTAGTGTATGGCAGGTATATACTTGGTATCACCTCATGTCCCCACGAGGTTGCAACTGGTATAAGGTTGTGGGAGGTCATACCAGTGTGGTAGGGTCCTTGATATCGGTGTTGATACCGGATGCAGGCCTACTATATACTGGACAAATACTAGGTAGTCACAACCATCCAGTGCCACAATTCCCATGGCTTGAAATTCTGCACAATGTTCTCAATTTTTTAAAAATTTGTTCCTTTCTTAAAGAATTTTCTTTGTTCTTTCTCTGATATCTTCAAGACTACCTAGCAGAAGAATTTAAAATCATTAAAATTCTAGTTTCAAAAAGAAAAATTATTATTCTTATTCAGGTGGAAAGTAATAGTCTCTTACTAAGATTGACCATAAAATCCAAGGTAAGGAACTTTTGATTCTTGTTGATGCATTTGAAGAGTGACATTGTACTTTGTATTTTAAAGTACTTTGCATGAAATTATCTTGTATTCAAACTAGAAGAATTTTTTTACAATCAATCATGTGATGTCATTTTTAAGCCTGATAAAATCAAGTATCATTTAGAAAATGTTTATGACACATCTTTTCTTAAGGTTTTTCATCAAAATTTATTAAATAATTTGTAACTCTCCAAAATCAAGTCATTATGTGATGTGTGAAATGAGGGTAAATGGAAAAAATTCAACAATTGTGGATGATGGAAGTTGGAGTGATGAAGTTAGGGTTTTAGAAATAATAGAGTTTTTTCTTTGCTCTTTATTTTGATTTTTTCATTTGATCATCATGAACAAGCACAACAGGCCAAGCACAAGAAAATCATGATGGTGTTATGACAGGCTTTTGATGTTGTGCAGGGCTTTGATGCAATGATGGTGAGAGCTATGGGTGTGTGGAGCTTTGTGAGAATGATTCTTTTCAAGTTTAGCAATAAGGATTTTTTTGAAGATTGTGGCTATTTGCTTTTTAATGGGATTCGTAGTGGAGCTTGGTGGATGGTGGAGGATAAGAAGCTGCAAATAGGAGACAAGAGGATAATTCTTTTGGTTGCAAAACACTAAGTGATGTGTGCAATTCATAAGATAGTAGAGTTGGACTTTCTATAGAGATTCTATTTTTGTGTTGTTTTTCAAGTCTTGTGTGAGAGTTTGTGATGGCATCATAGATTTGTTGTGAATTCTCTTCTGTTGTGCACAGTGAATCCCAAGGGCTATCATGAATACTATAACCATTTCTGCTGGTAGTGAGATGATAGAAAATATGAAGTTTGAGCTCAGGTAAGTTTGGGAAGTTTCTTGCTTTAGTAGAATACCACATCCACACCATATTGATTCACCTTGTTACTTGCCTGAGAGAATTGTGGAAAGGGTCTGTAAAGGAGAAAACTTACTAGGATGGGATGGGAATCATGAGAAATATTTTTGGGGAGATGCTGGGAATTCAAGTAAATTGAGTTGGCATTGTTGTGAGCGAGGTTTGGAGTCTTTGCATGGTTTGAGTTAAACTGGGATTACTTTTCAACATTGGCTGTATCTGCATCAATCAAAATGAAGATGTTGGGTTCATGAGCATGGGAGGGTGAGAATTGATATCAATGTTTGTCTGCATTAATTGATGATGAATTTGACCTTGGAAGGAGGGTGGGAAACTGAGGAAGGCTCAAGAGAAGACTTACATGAGAGATCTGATCCCAATTCGCAACAGAATCATTATTTGCTGGAAACAGAACCAGATGGAAGCAAAAATGCTAGAGCTGTAACTTGTTCCTCAATGCTTGTAAATGTATCCATGTGAAATTGAAGTCAATGCATTTTGGTCACAACTATATCTACTAAGATCAGAATTTTTGTGGAGTTTGCTGGTCAAAACTCTATCAGATAAATGCTTGTCTATTTTTGCAATTAAGTTGTGTTGAATGATTATGTTCAGTAGGCATCGTGCTGCATAATGTTGTAACAGTTCTTAGGGTTGCAACTTGCATTGCCTTCCGTTTTGGTATTAGAATAGGTTTGCTTAGGACAGTGGAAAGATTAGGCTAACTACAAGGAGTATTGAGTAGCAGCGCATATAGCAAGTTGATTTTCTAGAGGGAGCTGTTACATTAGGTCTTAGGGTTGTCATCATTCATATTTTCCAGATTTGGTGCAATCAGAGTGATTAGTTTGGATCCATCAGAAGCCAGAGTAGGAGATTTTGTGATTAGCATTTCAAACGGTGTCTTCAATATAGAGGTGTAGATTTGGTTGAGGATGTGAGATGGAAATTGTGAATGGGGGACAATGGCCCAATATTAAGAAAGACATTATTTCTACACCACCTATTCTTCAATTCATCATTTTAATGTATGAATCAAGAGATGCAGTACTTAGGGTGGGGATATCTGGATTTCGCATGTTACAATTTCAAAGAGTCACCATGTTTGATTCTTTATTCCAGGCATGGAAGAATTGAGGCTGGAGACAGAATCATTAGGGTTAAATGCACAAGTTGTCAATCTGAATTGCTTTGTTGGAGAGCTAGTAATGTAAGTTCTTTGGTTTGTTTTCAATCCAAATGATACTGAACACTATGTGTGTTTTTGTGATGCAGTTGATGCAGGTCAAGTTTGTCCCAATTCCAGTAATATGTGACTACACATCGAAAACCATGGTTTTCAGCTTTGTTTCCCTCTTGAGACTGATCAAATCAGGTTCCTAACTGAACTCCAAGTACTGTAAGATCTTTCCAGTTTGTATTCAAGAGTATTCAATCCAAATGCACACAAACATATTTCCTCTTCAAACTTTTCCGCAATCCACTGAGCATGCCACAAAATTTATATGAGGATGCCATAGATTTGAGCATTGTTTCATAGGATGAACTTGTGACCTTTTTTGGAAGGAGAGATTCTAATGGGTCGAAGGTCAAAACATATGATACTTTGGGAGTAGAAGATTGTTCTAAAATTTCAAAGTTGTATGAAACATTGTATGCTCACCCACTTGATAATGGTGATTATTTGGCATATATTTTTGAAGGGGTGGGTGGTAGAGAGGGAAAGGGCATTCTATTAATTGGGTTTTGTATTTTTTTGACAATAACTAGAAGTAGATGAAAGAGCCAGAAGGCCACCATTTGGCAGAAGTAAAGGCATTAGTTAGGGGTCTTTTTCTTCAAGGCATAGTGATGATAATATTGATGATAATTGTGCTTGAATGTTTTAAAGTAAGGACTTTTTTCCAAACAATTAGTTAAGGTTAAGAGGCTTCTTAACAGTGTTGAAAAGGAGAATGCAAATTTCATTTTTTGGTACATTCACAAACTTAGGAGCCATTGGACGTGTAACCATTGCTTAGGTTTATTACATTAAAATCATGTAAAAATAGAAAGTTTTATGATTTTTTTTTTCCCCCATCCAAATGTTAGTACTGTAGTTTGTTAGCAAGCCCCCAAAAATTGAATGATTTCAATGACTTTGAGTTGGCAGTAAGGACTTTCGCAGTGTTGTATCCAGTTCTTTTACTCTTTAATGTGTGCTTAATTAAGCAAGGGAATATAATATTATAATACAAAATTGGGAAGTTTATTTTTTACACAAATACTAAACATTTCTCATCACAAAAGCACTATCTTTGCATGAACATATATTGAAGATATTTTACAAGGCATCCGATGAATAATACATGGATTTAAAAACATTTTTAATTATCTCAATGCTAAACACTCATGGATTATCTTTCAATACATGATTTACATGTGGAACATGATAATTTGATACATAAAAATTATTAGTTTTTGTAAGTATAGTGTACAAAAGCTCATTAGTTCACATACTAATGGCTATGGATGGCAAATGATGGAAGGGTATGGATGAATTACTATTGGCTCACTATACATCTAGTTCATCAACAATTAAGGCACATGTGCATTATGGATCGATTGACATCTAGACCTTTAGAATGGGCGTGTGTGGACTTGGGATTTTGAAAGGTTGTGTTGCATGTTTCAGCATCTTCTTGAAGGTTCCTTGGCAATGTCAAAGTTTTGAGTGTAGTATGTCATTGGCAATGGCTGATTTGTAATGTTTTTCAACTTGTTTGCCATAAACATGAAGAAACATTTGATTCAAAGAGAGATTGATCATGTAAATAATGTTGTTTGGGAAACTTTGTACATGCATAGCTACTGAATCATTAAAGGATGATTCTAATTGTGAAGAATTCTACACTCCTAAAAGTCTTTGATAGTTAGGTTCCACAAAAAGTGAACTTGAGAGTGCAACATCAAGTTGGCCAATACCAAGTTGGTGAAGGTGACCATGTACCTACTCCTATTCATGTAGAATGCACATTGGAGTTACATGAAAACATTGTAATTGAAATATTGAATCTTGCAACTACTCCACTTGCCCTTGTTTACATGGTGCATGAAGTTCAACTTTCAACTTCTAATGGTGCTAACGTTCTTGATTGAATGCATTTTCCTTAAGTTTCCAAGGAATACACTCACGTAACTTCGGCATCCAAGCACCTATAGAAGTTTTTGGGGAGGTTTGTGTCATCAATAAAAATATTTTTAATCTAAGAGATTTTATTTTGTTTTATGTTTTTTTGGCTAGGTGGAAATTTGAATGTTGTGTGTTTCTAGGTTTCATGTTTGTGAGATGGAGAATTTCAACAACTAGGAGGAGCTGAACTCAATAGAACCTATGGGGGTTGTCATAGTGGATGTTGGACACAACAAAGGAGCCTACTACAAGTGGTACAAGAGAAAATATAAAAAGAAGACACATGCAAGAAGGTGCAACATTGTTGAGATTGTAAAAGAGCTTAAGCACAAGTCAAATAACAAATCGAAATTAAAGTTGTTGAGGTTATGTGTGTTATTGAAGGTGGTGTCACAAAGTCCACTGATGTAGGGTGTTTGCACAGTATGGTGACCTTATATGGATGTCATGATGGCAATTTTTCTTGTATTCCTTAAATACAATAAAATAAATAAAATAAAATTCATTGAAATAATTTAAAAAAAAACTCATTTATTTAAAACTATCATAATCAACCTTCCAAAAATGAAAAAATCAAATCAAAATCGTGGACAGCCAATAAGTAATGGACTTTTGAATTTTGCCCACACTTTTTGTCACACTTGCAAAACTCATGGATATGGATTTTTATTTTACAATGTGTTAATCTTATGTGTTTGAAAATTTGGAATATTGGATGAATTATGTTTAAGAAATTGAAGATTCATTGAATGAATAGAATGTGATTTTAATTTATTATGTTATGGACTTTTTAAAATCCCAAAAATTGTAATTATTTAAAAAGTTTTTTTTAAAGCATTTAAAAAAAATTATTTAAAAAAATTCTTTTGTTATATTTTTTATATGTCTTATAACATCATGATTTGAAGTTAGAAATGGAAAAAAATGTTACTTTCAATATTATCTAAATATTCATATTTTAAGCCAGTTTTCAACTACACTGGAAAAGGAATTTGAAAAAGGACTCTAATTTGCCAAAATTGTGAGACCTCAATGTGCTTTCGCCTTGCATATGGTATATAGGTCTAGAAGGTAAGTGTAGAGATCTTTAGAAATATAGTGATTTACGTTGCAACAAAAGTGATAGGGTATGACCAAGATTTTCAGTATCTTGTTTTTGAGAAGTTTTTAGGGCATTCAATTTTGAAGGTTATATTATCTTTATACTTGATTGATACCTTTATTGTTAAACAAAACCATGTGAGATAGTGGGTAATCTGAGAAAAGGATTAACCATTCATTTAACTAAGGTGAAAACATGGTAAAATATGTTAATGAAGGATATTTGATTTTTTTGTGAAAAGTATCCATAAATTAACCCTTAATACATTGAATTCATGAATAGTTTTTATTTTAATGATCAACAAGAGGATTTTTTTTGACTTCATTGAATAACATTAAAAAATTACATGTTTTAATATGCATTTAAATACATTTAAAAAAATACAAATACAGGAAAGTATGTGTCCCACTTTTGAACAAGTAAATGAAAATATGATGAAAGTTCAATTATAATTGAGTTTTTTATACTTTCAAATAGATGAAGCACTAATATATATCAATGAGTTTTTAATTTTTCATATTATAATCATAATCTACTAAAGTTTTCATATAAAATTATGTTTGAAGTTTAAAAACTTGGCTAGTTTAGAACATAATTTTCATCCATTTTTTAATTAAAAAATTCCTCACACTTTGTGTGTTGCTAATAATAAATTCAATGAAGTGCACCATTGCTTCATAATGAAAGTTTAAAAAGTTTTGAATAGGTTTTTATATGTTTATGCCATAAATGTGATTGTGACTACATAGTGGATATTTTTTTGGCATACTTTACCATGCTTTCACCCATTGGAAAACATCTATCCAACCTTGTGTTAGGATAAGATATTATCTATATATTGGCATCTTCACAATTAATGAACAATGGGCATTGCTAAAATTTTGGGTGTTGATAGGTGAACCATTAGGAAAAGCACACAAATGTGCACACTTTTAGATATGTAGAATCATGCTTCTTGGTTGCACAATAGGAAGGAAAAACATGGAAACTCTCTTTTTGAGTTTACCAATAATCTTGTGATCAACTAGTGGAATGAAAAAACAACAATTCTTCCTAACTATAAAGATGTTATCAAGAGGAGGAGTAGAATAAAATTTTATGAATCACATGCAACTCAGTATCTACATGTTTCACAAGAACTCATTCTTCCTTTTTGTTTTTTGCATCTTTCAATAGTTGTTCATTCATGGCTTTTGAATTTTTGATGATGCAATTTTTCTATGGTTTGATTGATAAGTAATGGAGTTTATTTCATTACATTTAATGGAACTTTGTTGCTAATGGACAAAATCAACATATTCAAAGTGGTTGTCCAAAGGTAAAAACATTGTTCATTTTTTTATGTGCTTTTGAAATGTTGTCAAAGTTGCTATGGTGGAGATCTGGGGTTCTTGAATGCTTATAATTCCATTCTAAAGACCATAAGGTTGAATCAAAGTAAATCCTCTCCCTTTTTTCATTAGAGTCATGAATTTAAATTGCAGTATGAAAAGTGATGTAAGTGGTTCATTAGTGCTAATTATCTTAAATGTGCTTGTCCACTACTTGTGTTATACTAGGTCTTTGGTTTCATTACTTTTCTTTATTTATCCAAAGCAATGTCCTCCTTTATGTCATGAATGTGTGTTTACAATGCTTAATGTGTGTTACTTAATTAGTGTTAATTACATGGTTAATTGATTATAATGATTTTCTGTTTAACAAAAGATTCCTTGATGTTAGTTCAATGTTTCCTTACAATGTGTAATTGTGCTTAGCAGATTATTAACCAGTCCCAGACTTCAACAAAAATTAATCTATTGATTTTGGGGACCTCAAGTACTACTTTTCATGTGCTTAAATGTTTGCAATGTGTTTTGTAATGCTTAATGTGGTGTATCCTTTGGGTATTAATCATAATGATTGTGAGTATTGTTTTTTTAATATGCTTTAGGTCCATATTGATGTATGATATCAAAATAACATGGTGTATTAACATAATTGAACTAGTGATTGTAGTTGGAGTTTTTTTACTGCATTCAAGTCAAAATATTTAGATGTAGAAGTTGCATTCACAAAATTCCATGCTTTTAAACCTTGGTGGGTGTGTTGTTAACAACTTGGAATACATGTTGTTGTAGTTACCACCAAGAAGTTGAACTTTTTGTAATGTTGACCCAACAAACTAATGTGTCACAATTGACACTGATGTGATGACCAATGCAAAAATGGCACATCATGTCAGTTTTAACAATTCGAATTTACATTGAATTTGCAAATAATTCCCTTTACATGATAGGGAAGGATGTAAGTGCTTACTTGGTGAAAAATGAAACAATTGTATGTAGCAAAATAATGTTGGAGAAGTAGGATGGCAAAATGTAATGCTCATAAGAAGGTGATTAGCCCATTGTAGCATCGAACATCGGTCTCCACACTGATGAAGTTATTAGGACAACCAAAGATCTAGAGGGGGATGGCAAGGTGTGTCATTGTGGTGCCCATAATGTATTATGGGTGTAATGGCTTACATGTGTCTTGACATTCCCCACTATTTGTAGTATCCAAAATGAACCAAAAAAAAAAACAATATGTATTGGAACAAGTGATGTAGCCCCATACATGATAAGTATGCCATCTAGTAGAAACCCATTTACATCCATCATGTTTGTTTTTGGACGTTAAATTAAACACTTTATATTGGATGTCATATAGTAGTTCCAAAATGTGTATTACATAGACAAATATCAATTCATCATTGTGAACTTTAGATTGCATAAACTTACAATAAACAAATATACTATGTTGTTTGACAATTAATGGTTAGGTCCTTGGAACACAGATCTTAAATTTTTGAACTTGCAACATGAAGAGATGATCATTTAACAAAAAATGGAAGCCACCAAGCTTACACAATTGGGAATAAAAAATAGAGAGTGCTCACACATAATCTCCCAATCCTCCCTAAAAACCACAAGCATATGAGCTTTTCATATTGCAAGTAAGTACATCGTTTCAAAGGTGGAGGGTATCACAAATGTGAAAAGTGTTGTTATGGTAAAACATTCAACAATGATTTTATAATCACCCAAATCACATGTGAATTCTATTTGTCTTAGTTTTAATTTAGCAGGGTGTTTTCTTCAATATTAAACTAGACCACCACTTTACAATGTGAAAGGACACTATGGTATAAACAATTTTAGGGAAAACTAGGACTACATATAATATAGAAAGTAGTAACATGTAAAATTTCACTCATTTTGATTTTTTTAGAAATCACATGTGGTTAATTTAAACTTGAAACATAAAATAAATTATTAAACCCATCAATACACAATTGATTGGTAGTTGTATCATTGTTAGAAAATACACCAATATTTTTATAAACATTGATTTAGAACCCCTATTTTATAGCATATCACCATTTTTTATTAATTTTGAAAATCCATTCTTTTGATTTATAATGGTAAAAACAACACTTAGCCCACGTACATTTTCAATGGAAGAAAATTTTACAATTATAAAAGATCAAAATTTTCATCATTATAACATTATAATGTACTAACAAATGTTTAAAAAAATTGATATGAACTTCACAACTTGAAAAGAAATTGAGAATTTTAATGAAAAAGATTCTTCTTCATAGTTGGGTTTTTTACATGTGCGAAATTTCATGGATAAATTACCACTACATCTAATCCTTTGTAGTTTTTTTGTATAATTGTAGCATTGTGACAGGCTTGTTGCAAAGTGAAAATGTACTCCAATCACTAATTAATTTGTTCATATTTGTTCCAATTTCATGATACAATGATATATTGGGATGAAAACCACTATTAATTGAAATTTTTATTTACAAAATGTTTTCCAAACATCCACCATGATATATCAAACTTCCATAGGTATTGAAAACTGTCAAATTGTGATAGTTTTTTGTCTACACCATAATGTGTTTTCACCTTACAATAAAAAAAGTATGGCTTTGATTTATGCTAATTGAATTTTTTTTAATATTGACTGTTGGTAGGTAATGGTGAATTACTTGATGATGTCAAAATACATGGGCCACATGACATCTATTCCAATGTTGTAACTTTGAGTAGAAGGCATCAAACTATGTACACATCAAGACCAACAATAGGGAGAATGAGATCTCCTATTCCATGTATATAGTATCATGTGAGGTTGGGTTTCATGTCATTGCATGGACAATTGCAAATCGATAGAGATGGTTTATTCGCTCTTCAACAAACAAAATAGCACAAACATTTGATGATGTCATTTCAAAGACATGTTGGCAATACAATGTGTGAATAGCAATGTATCCAAAATACCTTGAATTGTGAAATGTATGGTGGTTACAATATTGGATAAACTAAGAAGATCATGCACCTACAAGTCCATAGTTGTGTCAGTTGATTATATAGCTATAACCAACTATTGTGGTAATGCCATTTTTTCTCAAGTTGCTTTTGTGGCAATGTAATTTTTGTTAAACTACTTTTGCTTGTTACTTTAACATACCCACTTTTTTGTTGAATTGCTTTTGCTTACTGCCTTGCTAGTTGATTATATAATTGTAACCAATTGTTGTGGTAATTTGCCATTTTGTCTCAAATTGTTTACATGGCAATGCAATTTTTAAAAAAACTACTATTGCTTACTACTTTAATATTCCCACTTCTTTGTTGAATTACTTTTGGTTATTATGTTAATATATCCATTGTTCACCACACAAAGCATGCCACCCAACAATCATGGAGCACAAGCTAGGTTTGAGCCTAGTTTTTTGGACATCTTAGAATATTCCCAAATCCATCCTATCATTGAGTATTCTACAAGAAACTAAAGTTTTGCAATGTTGTAGCCTTTAGCATATAGGATGGTACGTTGATGGTGGTTGGATGAGTTCCCTTTTATATCTTCATTTTAAATCATCACAATAAGAAGAGTTGTAACACTTGATCAAACCACCAATCTTGAAAGGATACATTCACACCTTATGTAATGTAAAAGTGGTAGATTGTTGATTTGGTTGGAGCATTCCTTGTGAAGGCCATTATTTGCCCACATAAATAATTTTGCTCATTTTTTGCTCATTCTTTTGGCTTGCAAAATTATGGTATGTTTGATGTCTACTTGGGTTAGACCCTAACTTTGTTTAAAGTTTAGATTGATGTTTGATCATTTGCATACCTATTGCCCATTGCTTGCTTTTAGGCAATTGATATTTGAATTCTCTAGTTTCTTCTCTCATTTGATCAATTGTTTGCATGACATTTGTTAGGATACTTAGGCTAGAAGCATCTAATTAATGAAATTGCCAATAAATTGTTTAATTTAGGGTTAAATGTTTCATGGGGTTGTGCATGTTTTGACAAGTGCATCATGTCCATGGATTCATGGATTGGGCATTCTAGTTGTGTCTTTGAAGGAGAAGGCTCAACAACTTTGGAGGTCGAAACAAGTTGCCACCATGCCCATGTAAAGATATAGTAGGAAAGAAGGGTATTTTTGTAAGGTTGCATCTAGGGAATGGGTCAAGGATAATGTTCAACACAACAAAGACATATCTATAGACGTATTGGATAGAGAAAGGGGTCCTTATTATGGAGACCACCAACTTGTTTGATGAGGTTATTTAGAAAATGTCACATGAAATTTTCAATGGGATAGGATATAATGTGGGGGATTATGTTGTTGCGAAAGCTGATGACATGGAAGAACATCCATTAAATAGGTTGGGATAGTGGATGTGGAAGGCAAAGATCACATCCATTTTCATGCATAAATTCATCGAGCATCATGACCTATTCTTTCGAGCCAAAATTTTTCAACAAATTTCAAACGTTGGAAGCCTATTTATAGTTGCACATTCTAGCATATCGCACATGTGACTGATCAAGCAAACCCCACATACATGTTCGGTGATGACATTCAACCAATTGATATTCACAAGTTTATGGTACATCCTATTCCATGTAGGAGCAATGCAATCATTACCTTTGAGCTCACACATTTGTTAGCTTCAAGGGGCTATCCACATTTCTTAAAGTGGGTGATTTGATCTTATTGAAACATTGTAGGGTTGGGAGCCTTCACATGGCTAGTATCTGGGAGTAGTTAGGAAGGTGACATTCTCTACTCATCTATGCCTAGAAGGTGATGCTGATAATAGTATGGATGAAAAGTAGCTTAAGTGGGTTGTTTTACAAAATGGAAGTATTTTTTTCATCCCCCTAAGTTGTGACTATTTTTGGGATGAACAATAAAGATGGGTCATTTTTTTTTTCTCTTATAAGGTTTTAATTTGAAAACCTCTTTGTATGTTCATAGAGCATGGTTGTTGGAACTTAATTTTGTTAGCTGTTGGAACAAAATGGAAGTCCCCCCCACCCCCTTTAATTGTGACTATTTCTAAGATGAAGAGTAAAGATGGGTCATTATTGTTTGAGTTGTCTTATAATGCCAATTTGTGAGAATTTATGGATCATAAAGGCTTATTTCAAGGACTTTTATAAAGGGTTTTGCTTCAAGATTTGTGTGTTGGGGATTGTGGGCTAGGTCATGGTAAAGATTATGTTATGACCATGTGTAATGCATGGGTGCATGTGTTTGTTTGCTTTTGTGAGTTCTATAAGTTCAATTCCACTATGTAAATTGTTGTTCAAAAGACTTAAATTTCAGCACGTGGGCAAAAGTTCAAAAAACCTTCAGGTGCATTCACAATAAAAAGAGCCAGTTGGCCCAAGGTGTAGGTCCTTTTTAAAGACTTTGTTTTTTCAAGTTTGAAACATGGCCTCTATTTTTGGATAGAGCCCATTATAGGATGATGATGCCAACTTCAAAAGTTTAATTGACATGTGTTTTCATGAATTTTCAAACAATATGTAATTAAATTGATTTTTTTAATGATAAAATTTCAAGTAAATCAAATGTGTAGATTTGAAACAAAAATAAACATGTCAATATTTTTAAAAAAAAAGTGTTTCAAACCTTCAATGATACATTATACCTTGAGTTTATCAAACATACCTTTCTTTAACATCATTCCCAATGGAGTAGAACATATTTACAAAAAAAACAAGTAATCTTATATAACACATTCAATATTCATGAAATTGTAACCTTGCTTTTTCTTATATTAAAAAAAAGAATTCTTTGAAGAAGTTCTTCAAATTATGTAGTTTTAATGATCAAAAACACATTTAAACACTAAAAAAGGACTATTGTGGATAATTAAAATAAAACATATATTCAAAATTTTAATGATACTATGACCTCATAATCATCAATATATTATCATCCACAAATTTTCAAAATTAATGGTTTGATTTTACATAAAATAAAGGATGTTCAAAATTTTAACACCTAGTCCACATTGAATTGTCCACTTTATGACTAATGAAACATATCAAAATTGCACAAAATTCATTATGATGAAAATTCATAAGTGTATATAAACATTTTGAAAGTGATTTCATTAAATTACACTCCATACAACTCATGTAATCATTTTTCAAAATCATGGGGGTGTAAGATTTTATGTGTGTACATGTAATCCTTGGCTCATTTTATAATGAATGCACCCCTTTTTTTTAATTCAACTCACAAAGGACATACATATACACACAAAAATCCCTTGTTATGCCCTTCAACAACTCCCATGGGTGATGCATATACAAAGCCCCTTAAATATCCCCTTTGATAATGCATTTCAAGGGGACTTTTGTAATGAATAGTTTTTCTATAATGGATTTCTAAGTTTTTTTCATGTCTTGCAAGCGAATCTACAATAAAATGGTGGATTTCAACATGTAAAAGAATACATAGAGGGGAAACAAGAAAATTTGCAAAACATAATGGGGAATTGATGGATATTTCTAGGTTCTTAAAGGGGAACCCCAAAATTTTTATTATGCATCAATATCCAAATATTGAAATCTTGGAAGGATTTATAATATGTGTGTTTCCATTAAATATTGTATAAATTTTTCATCCCACATTCCAACTTCAAGGCACCATCTTGTCACATCAATTTTGTTGGGCTTGGGTAGTTCATTCCCTTGTCATTTTGGTGAACACCTCAGATAAAAGGGTATTTTGTGAAGGGGTATTAATATTTTTTACACCTTATAATTATATAATATTATAATATACAACATTATTTTAACATCCTATTTCTTATGTTAAAAAATAGTCATGGAATACTATATACTTTATTTTAGCATAAAAGTTAAATTTACATAAAAATACATGTCATTATTTGCTAAAAACCCAAGACAATAGAATATCACATATCCACCATTAGAGATTTATTTTTTTCTACAAAAAAATTGGGGTTTCTAAATTTTGGTTTTTAAGGGGGTGGGAGGGGCAGGGGCGTGGGGATCAAATTGGCACTTTGCAACTTTTGGTTCCACAATGACATTTTTTTCTTGAGAGGATGATATTTTTAAGAACACCTTTTATATATGAATTAGTTATGAAAATAAATCTCCAAATTATTTGTAATATTTAAATTGATAATAAGAAAATTAAATATTTACTAAAGCAAGGTTTTTTCTTGTATCAACATGTTATACATAACCCTTTGTTTAGAAGTTTTCAAGCTTCCAATTGGCTTCCCCCTCATAAATCACAATGCATAACCTCTCCTTGTTAATTTTTGTCTTACTTATACATAATCTGGAAAAAAAATTGGTTATGGATTTTCTTCCATTCATAATAGAAGGTTTTACATCCACCCTTAGGGGGTTATGTAATATTATGGGTCATTTGCAAAACTTTTAAAAAAGGGTTTTGTTCGACAACCAATTACACCAAGACATTAGGTATTATAAATCATTTATCATTTTTTCAACTTAGAATTTTTTGAGGTTCCCATTTAATTTTTTTATTAAAAAATGTTCAATGGTTGCTTGACATGTGTCCTACCACATTAATTTCACCCTATTAGTAATCTTAAATAAAAAGTAATTGGAGCCTTTATTATAAACCCTATATTAATTAAATTGTTTCTTGCCAATAATATTCACACCTAATCTTATTTTGAAAAGTTTTAAAATTTTCATCTCCAAAGAATATATGAGACCCTTTTTTTGCATGTTAAGTGGTAATATTTGAAAGTAGCCTTCCTAGGTTGTTGGGACCTGCTTGTGTTTCAAATGCCCACCAAGTGAAGGTAACAATTTTGACAACAATTTTGCAATTGTTAGTTTTTTCTTTCTAACAAATAATGATTACAAAAGATCACTTGTATCATTAGAAGTCTTATGCTTTTGTATTAGAGTTTATATATTTTGGCAATGGAGCAATTGGAAAATGGTTTTGCCCTTGGTGCACAAAGTAGATTTAGGTACCTATGGTCAAATTGTAAAACAATCCTAAGGTTTTCATTCATGATGATTGACATTCAGTTGAAGATTTGGGGGGATTGTAATTAGGTGACCAACAATGGGGTTCACATTACGCCTAACCAATTGGTCTTTTCAACTTAGAATGAAGGTGTCTATTCACATGGTGTATTATATTGCAATGTTTCTTACATGGTTATTTGGTTTAATAGGACCTTAACCTTCAATAGGGGGGTGGTTTAGGTATGATGCATTGGTTAAGGTGTTTATAAGTTATTTTGTCTAATATGTGGACAACAATAGGTGTAGGTGCCAATATGGTAGTGCATGATATTTGTTAGGAATGTTAGTTTAGCTCCTTGGTTAGGTCTTAATTAATTGAGGGCAAACTATGACAATTTTAAATGTTCATATACTTGAACCCAATAGTTCAAGGGGGACAAAATGAGGTCTTTTCACAACTTCCACCACGTAGTTGTTTTGCAAATGTTTGTACAATTCACCATTAAACAACGCAAAGATTGTACCTATTCTTAATAACCAAATTATACTAGGGGTTGTGAAATCAATGGCTGAAAATCATGACCTTCTAACCTTATAAAGTTTGGGCAACCATGTTGCTCTTGTTAAAACTATGGCTTAAATATTGTACCACCTTTCACATGGAGGTAACAGTGTTAATATACACTAAGAAATTAGTCAACCATAGTTAGTTGCCAAAATAAATGCCTTTTTTTTGGAAAAAGAAATATGAGCATGAAAAAGCATGAGAAAGGTCATAGAACTCATATACCAATCTTTTTGAAAGGGCTCAAATTCGAAGAAAAGTCTTGGTTCAATTTCGAACACTCAATGAAGACATCCATGCCATATCAAACCAATGTCAAAAGCAATTAAAGCATGGAACCATTACTAGAAACATGTTAGAAATCATGTTTAAGAGCCACAAGTACTCTGCAACAGCTAGTGGGAAAAATACACAAATGAGCATATGGTAACCCAATTAGCATGGTGGATTCAATTAGTGAAATCAAACTTGAATTTCAACATACTCAAATCCAAATTACATCAACAAATTCTTGATCTTGGGTCACAGTGAATCATACTTTTGATTCCATAATAACAGCGTCCTAGAATTAATATAGATCATGACATTCCATAAGACAATTTACTCTGATTTTCCACATTAGAAATCTTTCCCTAATCCCATATTGGTTACTAGATAAAACGCTGCTAAGGTAACTGGGTTTGCATGCAAAATAACAGCTAGTGAGATTGATAACCCATCGTGTTCATTGGATTTATTGGATTTTCTCTTCCCAAGTCATGCTGAAGAGTATTGCAACTGTATCTGCTTTGCACCCGATCACAGATTTGAGGGTTCAACTAATGAGCAAGGCAACCACTGATTCATGAGCATGCTGGAAGGCATTGCATAATTAGGCAGCCATCACACCTCTTGTGCCCACACCCTAGTTTAGCAGCTCTACTTGACCTCATCATCTAGACTAGTTGCTGCAGAATAAGTAAATAAGATCATTCACAGAGACTCTACTATTCCAAGGTTTTTTTTTTCAATTTTGTGAGATTGAAAATTTGACAAATTTTTCCGAAAAAATAGAAAAATCAATCAAATTTATGGTAGAACATTTTCCAAATGTTTTGGTCATAAAAATGACAAATTTTGTCAAATAAAAAATACTGCTTTACTCTTACATAGGTATAATATATGCTGGTTGGTGTTCAATTCAGGCCCCAGTTCATCACCAGAATTGTACCCAGGGAGCATATTAACAAAGCTGGAATTTCTTGATGTTTAACAGTTTTAGGAGATAGCAAGTTTTATGTTAAAATGTTGATTTTCACACTCATGGAAGTGGTTAGAATGTTGGGGAATGGATTTATTAGACTGGCGGAATTGGTTTACTCTAATCAACTTAAGAGTCATGTTGATGTTTCCCAGTGGTGGTGATTTTTTCGATATGAATAAATTAGTGGATTTTTGAGAGATCCCAGATTTCCAACACAACCAACCCACAAATATAGCATGGTGGTTTGGAATGGATGTGAACTATTTGGTGGAACTGATACTAAGGAATTTGAGTAAGAAGTGGATCTTTGTAAGAACAAATTGGAATTTGTACAAGGCTAGATTTTCATCATGGGTTTTTGGGTGGGTGTTGACAGATAAATTGGAAGGCAAAATAATTTAGATCCCAGATCCACCAAAATTAATTAATTTTATATGTACAATAAAAAAATAAAGTCAATTGCACAAATGTGATTGTTGCCTAGTCCTGTGGGCAACCTAATCAGAGAAAGCTTTCCCACTCTTACAATAACTGACTTCAACTACCTACCCTAAGGTCAGTTTTGTCATTAAATTTAAATCCTCAAAATAGTGAAATGAAAATTTGTGAAAAATATGAAGTTGAAAATCATCATAGTTATGATAGGCTACACTCTGAATAATTTCACTACTCTTTTCACAATATTATAGTAAATGATTGAAAAAATGTATAATTTCAAAATTAAAAAAACGATTCATTCATTTTTTGAAAAAAATAATTGTTATTTGTTTTGTCAATGTGTAAACTGACCCTAGTAGTCTAGGGTAGTATAGGCTGACACATGCAATTCTCCAAAATGACCTCTCAAAAATGACCTTAGTTTTACAAAAGTCCTAATTGAAAATATCTGATTTAATGGAATGGCCAAGCCCCCTGCCCATTATTATGTTGGGCAAGGTTCCAGGCAAGCCCTTTAGAGCAAGCTAAGTTACGCACCCAGCATAATGGGCAACAGTGATGCCATTCCATGGTAGACTCTAAGACGTCAAGAATACAAATTAATATTATATAATCTTTATTTTGGAGTATGTGCATTAGTTGAACAAACTAATTATACATTTTATTGGTTTTTGGTTTAGTTGCGTGTAATGGAGATGGAACCAGACCTTGTCTTAAATTGGATTGACTCTAAAAAAAATTTGTGAAAATATTTAGAATCAAAAAATTTACAAATCCAAAAAACTAATGTCAAAACCAGGTCAAAAGACCCAACAAAAACAAAAACAACCCAACCACAAAAAAAAAAAAAAACCCCAAAAGAAGTTAAAAGTGAGATCGAAGGTTCCTTTTGAAATCAAGAACTTGACAACACTAATCTTGATGTTAAGGATGGAAATGAATTGTTGATGGAAAAAGTGTGTAAGAAGCCCAGATTTTGGAGTTCTCTTCAATTACCTTTTGCAAGGAGAACAATAATTGTTGATTCAACTCTAGCTTCAACATAGAGTTAGTTTAAGAACAGTCTATGATCCCTAAAGTTCACAGGCTAGAGACAATAGGAAGCTCTTGTGCAATGTTCCTAATCTATGGAAAGGGGTGTTTGCATGGTAGGGTGAACCCAAAAACTATCACAGTGTTATAATTTTCACTACAAGAAAAAATTGAACAATTTAGGAATATAAATTTAAAAAAGTTTAATGATCAAAACATGTAATTAAACATAGGTCACATCTTAAGATATCATTATGTTATGAAATCTGATGCAATAATCTTTTGGAATATATTTGTAACATAAAGTCATTTGTCGCAAAATGATTGTTTTAAAAATTGAAATTAATTTTTTTTAAATTAATTTTTTTCAATAAAATCTTACACATCAATATATATATATATATACAAAGAATAATTGTATATCAAAGTTTTTTCAATTTGATTTAAATTATTATTATTTTTGACATTAAAATATGAAAGATTTAAGATTAATTATATTTTCTTTGACTCTTATTAGTGTGTTTTCATCCAAATGTGTTAGGTGTTATTTTTATATCCACAAAATTAAAATATAAATATTTAATTAATAAAAAAACTATAACACTATCAAATATGATGTTTTAAGCAAATTTTTATAATGTGATTAGTGCACATTTACTTATAGAAACAAAAGTGAAACAATTTGATAATCATGATCATCTTAACTTATTTCATATTAAAAGTCAAAATCAAGTACATTCAATTTTTAACAAAATAAACGAACTTTAAGTTGTGATATTTTTAATAATTTTTGTACATCTAGATCTGATTACATTTGTGTGCACCATAGCATGTAAACACCCAACAACAATTGCCCACCAAATTTGAAATGCAAGAAAGTCGACTTCTTGTGAGACTTCTTGTGATCCTTGTGGCATCAAGTTGTGACAGTTAGTGCCAGTTGATTCCTAGAGGGCTAAGATTAGCCAAAACATATTGGCAAACTATCCCTTTTGTGGTCTTGCAGTTCTTGAATTGACCACTCATAATTCTAGCTATGCCCAAGGGCAAAAATGGCCTGGGAGATTGCTTTTGCATTCTTGTATCATCTTAAGTCTCCGCCCTCACTCCACCTGCACATGGGATGCTCTCAATTTTGAACAAATTCATGCTTGTTCAACAAGAGATTGTCGGAAAGGTTAAAAAGATTTAGTTACCTTTGGTCTTTGCAGGCAGCACATTATAATACACTTGGATTGATGGCAATGATTTGGTTGTCAATACGAACAAGTGGCATAGAACTTGAATCGAAAGAGCAATCTTGGATGGTCTACTAGACTACAGTAGACTAATATGATAACATGTGCCATATTACTTGTTAAGATTTGTCCTCAAGATGAAGGTAGGCCTTTGATAGGTTTGACAAAAGTGTTGAGCCCCCACTATGTTATATGTGTGAGAGATGGATGTAATATAAGGTGATGTTATTAACCACCCATTGGTTTCATTAAAGTGGTAGGTTTTTGTTTCTATCGGGCTGGGGTTGGATGTTCTTTGATCCGTGTTCTTGTTTCCTTTTTGAAATGGATTCTTTCCATTTGTCCCCAAAAAGACCAAAATTGTGAATTACCTAACTTGGCACATCCCCACGATCCTTAATGAAAATGCAATTCTAGATTATCAGCTTAATGTGGTTAGCACCATACATATTCCTCATAAATCCAAAACCAAACATTGAAAAGAATATAGGTTTGGATTCATTTGTGAAATACAAAACTAGTGGAAAAGCCCTTTTTTATAAGATTGATCAAACATTTGACATAATATGTTCTCCATGGTAAAAGTGAGCATTGAAAGGACACATCTACATACATTAAGCTAGGTGTTTGTTTGATGTGGTCATACCTTAACCTGAGGGTATGTAGATGAGTGCGTGGGTAGGAAGGTTGGGGGGTGGGTTAGGGGTGAATGTTGTAGGTAAGTAGGTACATCAGGGTTAGTTGGTAGGATGAAAATGAAGGGTAGTATTTTGAATTTTGAAACCAGGGGTAAGTGAGCTCAAATTTTTTATTTATTTTAATACAAAGCTAATAAAATTATTTAATATTAAAATAAATTTATAATTTAAAAAAAGAAAAGAAAAATGATATTAATTAACCAAGTTGGTTCTTAAATTTTATATTACTTTTCTTTCATTCAATCTTATTATGGCTAGTTGAAATTATTTGTTAGATCCTGTACAGTAATTGCTGAAGTACATGGAGAATAATAAATAATGCCCAGGTGGGGGGAAAATAACAAAATAAAAATAAAAATGGAAATGTATTGCATCATGAATATTGCAAGAGACACACCAACTTTGTTCCCTGCAACTCACAAGACGAAGAAGAAGAAGAAGAAGAAGAAGAAGAAAAACAAGCTTGTTGCAGTGAAATCAATCAATCCATGAGCTGGTTGCAGAGCAAAGTTTCAAGTATGGCGGCATGCCGGGGTGCAGCTGCCTCCAGCAGCAAGATGCAAGTTATAATCCCGGCCTGCTGCTGCTGCTGTTGCAGCAGCAGCAGCAGCTCATTGCGACGAGGTGGTGGTCGTGGTCGTGGTGGTCTGGCTTTCAGTACCAATGCCCAGTACATGAATCTCAATGGGATACTTGCAGAAGAAGAGAAGCTGATGCAGTCGATTATGAGCTGCTGTTGCTGTTGCTGCTGCTGTTGCAGGTACTCGAAATTTTCATCCGTTGCAGCAGGAATTTCTAGACATCTGCAGTTTTTGTGCAGCTGCAAATCTGCCGTGCGTCGACGACGGTTAATTCGGCATCTGGATTTCATGCCGCGTGATCAGAAAATCTATAGAATAGGAGATCAGATTGACTGGGTTGCAGCTAGCACAGTCATGAAGGTAGGTCTTGTGCAAGATCAAGCATTTGGGTTAGGAAATATTGCGAGGGGATCAGAATTACTCGATCGGTTCAGCCAAGCTGATGGTGGAGCAGTTCGCCAGCTTCCTGTAATTAAGGGTGCAGCAGGATCTATTAATCTCAGACCTCTTGTGGCAGCCATGGCGACATCCTTAAGAGACCAAAAGAATATTGATCATGATCTTGTACAAACGCCGGAATCTGTACAGCCCGAGACTTGCCACGGGAGTACGACTCCTGAGCAAGAGATGATGATGCGGGCGACGTCAATGCAGCAGCCACAGCAAAAGGTGGCTGTGAACGGCACTGCACCCAGCACCAGCACCAGCCTGCTTATACGTCACCCTGCAGCTGGGTTACAGCAGCTGATAGATCATTCTGCTTCCGAGGAGGGATCAGCTCGCTTGATCGACGATGGCATACTGTATCGCCAAAACTTCGTGATCCGGTCTTACGAAGTGGATGCTAATAGGACTGCAACGCTTGAAACGCTTACCAACTTGTTGCAGGTACACACACACTGCTATATAATGCAGCTTGCTTGTATGCATGCATGAGTTTGTGATCTGAGATGAGGGAAAGTGGACTCGTCTCTGATTGTTCTTGGTAAGGTAAAGCTGCTGTTGAAGGGAAGAGCATTGATCCCCCCACATCCCCCCATATAGAGATAGATTAGTGGAGATCCACATGTGTAGTGTCTGGTGAAGAAGATCTCCATAAAATGTATGAGTAGTTCATAATCAGTTGTATAGTAGAGTTAGGAAAGGGTTGATCTTCTGCTGGTGGTGGTGATGGTGGTGATGTTGCGTGCAGGAGGCTGCTCTGAACCATGTATGGCTGTCGGGGATCGGAAGCGATGGATTTGGTACCACCATTCAAATGAAGCTACACGATCTCATCTGGGTAGTCAATCGCTTGCATGTGGAAGTGGATCGCTACCCCAAATGGTACTGTACGTCTCATGAGCTGCATGTCTCCACTCTCATCACTGTCGAAGAATGAAGAATATTATAGTCAGCTGCAAACGTACCCCATCTGCTTCTTCTTCTTCTCCTTCTTCTCTAAACCCAAACAAAATTCAAGGGTACTTACTACAAGTAGACTTGACAAGTTCTTGCACAATTTTTGCCTCCAGGGGTGATGTTGTGGAGATCGAGTCATGGGTGGGAACGGCAGGGAAGAATGGCATGCGACGTGATTGGATTGTGCGTGACTTCAACAATCGTCAAGTCCTTGCACGATCAACCAGGTACGTCTAGTGCAAACTTGCTGCAAGAATCTAAGAAGAATCTAAGAACAAGAACAAGAAGTGGGGTTGATCGATCAGATATGCATCACAGCTTCTCTAACTCTTTAATGATCATCTTGCATGTTTCATTTCCTGCAAGATCTGTATGGGTTGATGTGTTGCAAGCAGTGATCTGATGGGAATTCTTCTTTTGGCTTCCGCTGGGGATCTTGGGGGTGCTGCCTGCCTGCCTGCCTGCCTGCCTGAGACATGCAGTACATGGGTGATGATGAATCAAATGACAAGGAAGTTATCGAAGATGCCAGAGCAAGTGAGAGCAGAAGTTTCACCCTACTACTTGAACTCCAAGTTTGCCATTCCTCAACAACAACTTCTCTCCATTCCAAAACTCGATGATTCAGCTGACCACATTCGATCTGGCCTTACGGTAATTAGTACACAGTTTCTAAACCTTGCTTGCAATCAGCATGTACATAATCCGTGCAGCTGCGCCTGTATTTGTCTGAACTTGCAAAGTATTGTTGGATTTGTTGGTGCAGCCTCGAAGAAGTGATTTGGATATGAACCAACATGTGAACAACGTGAAATACATCAACTGGATGATGGAGGTACTAAACGATTCCGACTTCTTCTTCTTCTTCTTCGCTTACTGTGCACATACATGTATGTAATGTTGTCTCTAGCTAGATATCCTGCAAACAACTCCTGAAGTACCAGAGGCCTCTTTGTGACAGATTGTTTGTTGATGTTTAAGGAATTTTTTGGGTTTATTTATGGGTCTGAAGAGATGATTGTTTCAAGCTGATCTCGAACCTTGAATTGTTTCTGAACTCTGTGCACAGAGCGTGCCGCCATCACTAGTCGAGACACATGAAGTCAGCAGTATAACAATGCAATACAGACGTGAATGTGGTCCATCCGATGTTCTGCAGTCTCTCACCAGTCCTGCAGATGAGCACCAGCTGCCAGAGGTACTACGACCCTTTGAAGATCATCCAAGTCGAACTCAGGCTTCAGATCTCAGCAACTGCAACTCTGATCTCAACAGCAGCAGCAGCAGCAGCAACAGTTCTGCCACAATTGACAACCAATGTTCTGAAGTAATTGGAGATGATGATGGGTCTGAGTGGCAATTCTCAAGTGTTGAGAGGACATTGCTGACTGCATTCAGCAGCAATCCAAGCTGGTTGAATTATGAGCCTTTCCATTTTGCACATTTGCTTCGCACCCAACGAGGTGCTGCTGAAATTGTTCGCGGAAAGACAATCTGGAAACTCAAGAAAAGTTCCCATATCCAAGCTAATGAGCTTTGAAATCCAAAGCCATATCCAATCTGATGAGCATTGAAATCCAAACCCATGACCAATCTGAGCATTGAAATCATTCGCTCAACACAATTGGATCTTTTGGTCCAGCATTTTCAGAGATTGGTAGCTTAAACCCTAACCCTAAATATTCTGGTAATCAGCTAATATGGAAGACCTATATAGATTAGATGGTTACATCTTTCTTGTTGTTGGGCATGCATTTTGAGCAGCCAAACAATAGACTGTAGAATTCCATTTTCAGATTATAATATTGGGTGCTAAGTGCACTAACAGAGTTTGATCACCACCCAGAGATCACAATTTACTATAAGATTCACACCGCATTTTGTGTCTGCAAAACAAAGCATACAACAAATTCTCTAGATCTACAAGAAGAAAAAAGTTTGCAGAGACAATAATTATTATTCTCCTTAGCTTCCAAGACAAAGGCATTACATGTACATGGTACTACAGAAGGTGCACATTGTAGCCTGTAGTTACATTCAGAAGATTGCAGCTGCATCCTAAATTTTATAGTCTACTACAATTGACTGATCAATATATTTTATTGGCATACAGTTTGAGGATCAAATGGGTGTGGAGTAGTTCTATAGCCAGAGGCAACAAGTTTCCAATCCCTTGAGTCATTTGTCATGATACTAGTGTGACTCTCATAGGGTCCGAGCCTTGAACCAGCACCCACCAGTACACCAAGAAGGATGGATGATAAGTGGACAGGAAACAGTTCTCTATTGGGTTCCAGTTCCTTAGCTAACCATGGTGGTTAGCTAAGTTGCTTTTTCTCTACCAACCTACTAACAACCTGCTTGCAACCCACAAGCAGGTTGTTAGTAAGATAGGTACTCGAAACCATCTACTTAAGTAGTCACCTATTTCTTAGGTTTCTACCTCTCTCTCCACTACTACAAAATGTGAGTGCAGTTCATTAGTCCTTGTTTGTTAGACGAGTGAATTCATTATTTTTCACTGATCCCCGTTCATTAATGAAATCACTTGACATAGGGGGACACCTTTTGTTGTAGTGCTCTCTGTATACATTTATATATATGATGACATGCTTCTTACACAATGGATTACCAATTAGGCACTGAACCCAGATCTTAACTCGTGAGTTGAGGTTCATCCACAACTGAGTCATATAGTGAGCATCCAGTGGATGATGGGCTAGTGGATGCTTGCTCTGGTCCTCTTATATAGCCTACTAGTTCTAGAAAATGCTTAATAGTCATGGATGACCAACATGGCTTTAAATGCAGTTTCACACCATGTAAAGCCTGATCTTCACTTACATTATAATTTAGAGGTAATTGCTGTACATAGTACATGGGCAGCAGGAGCTTCAGCATGTGTCTGCTGAAAAATTAATTAATGCTGAAGATTTCATTTTGAAAAATAGAATATTTCAAAAGATTCGGCATTTTCTTTCACCCAAATTTGTTCTTTGAGAAAAGTGGTTTTCTAAAATTTCAGCATTTCTAAAAATAATATAATTTATGTCAAAGTTACCAATGCACAGCAATATATTCACTATTACCAAATGTGAGTGTAGTTCACTCATCCCCATTCAGTCTAATAAAGTGAATTCACTCAAAATCCAGTAAAATCACATAGTGAACAAGGACAAATTTTGTTGTACTGATTTTAGCAAGTGAAGTTGCTCTTACACTGCAAAGTATCCATGGGTACCAAAGCTTGTGGCAATTGATTCTTCCTTTCTCTTTGTTGTTTAAAATATTCATCTGTTCATGGCTCACAAGGAGTGCCTCCATGGATGGTTCCATTCATTCATTAAGAATTGATTGTCATCTATTATGGATAATCCCTTTCATCCATTAGGACCTGCTCATCATCCATTAGGTCTAACTGTCTCTCCCTTTGGGTTCCTGATTCTTCTAGAATATTCTTACTAGGTTAGTTGTCTTTCTTTCAAAATTTAACCATGGTCCCTAACTTCTCCTCTGGTTATGAGATCCTCGCTCCAGTGTCACATGGGTGAGCTAGTTTCAACAGTCTTGTCAATTCATCTCAAAAACTGCAGCTTCCATGGTAGCAAAGTTGCATCCCACATAAGATATCCACACTTTTGTCTACAACTGTGGCTGACATCAATGGCCCTTGCTTCTCTGATGAACATAACTCCAGCCATTGCATCTTTGTCCCAGACCGCAACTTCTCTTTCAGCTTCCAATCACTAGCACTTCCCTCTAGTGACTGTAATTGCATCTGCACTTTGACAGCTTTAAACTGCATTATGTTGTTGCAGCTGATATTCCCACAAACTTCTTCTCTCTGCACACACCAGGATGGACCCATGAGCACCTTAATTTCAAGACAAACCAGCCCAAAAGTCTGAAAGCATAATTGACCCTCCAGTGAAGCTGTGAGCTTATACCTATAGTCTACCAAGCCTACTAAGCAACCCCAACACCCAAAAGATGGCATTGCCTCCAGTAGAAATGGTTTCTGCAGCTTTGTACACTAAGGATCTTATTACAAGCCAAGAACAATAAATAGACTAGAAACTTGACATCCTTGAAATGATAAACAGAAAAAATGCAAATTTGAGTTATTTGAGTGACCTACCCAATGGAGCTCAGAGGAAAGGAAGTGGCTCTCTGTGCTTATGCGAAAGGTGACACTTGCTCCCTCAGCATTGTTGGCAGTGAGCTGAATTGCAAACAGAAGCTGCAGATCCAACTAGTACTTGAATACCTCTCCATCCATGATCCTCTTCCCTTGGAACTCACAAAACCAAGACTCTTTTCCTTACATCTCTTATTTGTCACTCTTCGATGGAAGCCTCTCATATGAACCAAAACTCTCTCATATGTGACTCTCATACATACGAGAGTCATCCAATACTCTTTGAGCACTCGTTTTCTTTGGAATTGTTTGAGAACTATGCGGATAAAACCAATCCTACACAATCAGGTACCATCATGTCTATGTCTATGATTTTTGTCGCATTTTTAAAAACACAAATCTCCACACACTCATGTAAGTGATGCTTTCATCCACACAGATTTTAACAATTAGCAGATGCTTGAGGGAGTTTTTTTTTCTGTTGCAAAACACAAACCTACTCATGAGTTAGGTTGGTTGGGTCAACTTCTTCTTGCTCTCAGCCCTTTGCTATGCTTTGCAAGTGGGTCGTGATGATTGTTGTGCCATGTGGCTATCATCAATCTTCTATCCATGGTCCTGAGCACCAATGAAGAATTTGCGTTAGAAAATCCATGAGCATCTGTGGCATAAGATTTGAGGGTTGTGGCTGATTATCTCAAAGCCATATTTTTCTCCTTTTCCTTTCATTTGTTTTGGTTTCTGATCCCATGTGAAAGATGAAATTTAGGAGGCCAAATGCATATTGACTAGTAAAATTTAAGGGAGATTTTCATGGGGAAGAGTAGGTAATGTGTTTATAATATGTCCTTTTGATTCGAAATGCTCCCAAAGTTAGGAAGGTTTCTTGTTCTCAAGAGCGATAAATGTAAGAATTTCAAGTCAAGGTTCTGTGGTCACATAATCTTTTGGTCTCATTTGAAAACATCAAAATTTTGAACACCAAACCTGGGATGGAAATTGTCCAACTTTGCAAAACAAGTTAGTTTTTGTTTCTTATGCCAAAAAAGTTTTGATAATTTCATAAGGCAATGAAACAATTTCCATTTCATATTTCTAAAGACCAATTAGGTCTCCTATAAGAGATCTAATGGTCAAGTTTGACATATAGCACTTACTAAAGGTCTTTTGACACCTTCATATGGGCTTTAATGTGCCAACCTTGGCCCACTTATTCCACCAATGAATATTATGAAAGGTGATCTCCCTATAACTATATTTTAGCAAGCCATTCTCACAATTCCAACACATATGATCACATATGAAACAAGTATTCAACTCAAAAGATATCAAAATATTGAAAAGGTTTTAATTTAGCTTACTCTTGTTGCTTTATAATAACTTATGAAAATAGTATTCACCAAAATCCATTGGGATTACAAAATCTGGAAATATTTAGATCAAATGCACTAAAAATGTATTCTAATGACTGAATTTTGGAATATGGACATAAGATTTCATATCCAATATTGGCTTATTTATGTAAAAGATCACATGATAAAATGCTTCAAGAAAAGTATTTTCTTGGGCTTCAGGAGAAGAGTTTTAATTTATAATTTGTTGTCCTTTGGAATGTTAAAGAAATGAAATTTGCAAGTCATTCCACCTTCAAGCAAATAAGTTATCTATTGATCAATGATACACCTTGATTGTCTTCTAACATACACATGGCTCCATCCTTGCAAGGAGACAATACCTTAGATCTTAAGTGTGATATCTTTGTTGATTTGGTGAGGGAATTAGAAAATCTTTTGGGTGAAGGAGATTGGAGCATTTGGTCTCATCAACCTCCCGTAAAGTAAATGGGGTGTTGGACACCAGACATCACTTGACTAGCTCCAATAACTCTCAAACAATCACATTCTACTTAGAGCTTCAATTTGAAATTACATGTCTGTGAGAAGCTAATGCATCAAAGAATTCCCTTCCTCACACATCAGATCATTACCATGGCTCATTAGCATTTGTCACCCAGATTGCTTCAGTTTGTTTGAGCATCCAAGTAGCTGATCAACCAGACATTGTGACAAGCAATATATACTACTACTTCCTGATTTCACTGACCATTGCACACTCTTCACACACAAGCTCTCACACACTAGCTCAGACAATCCGGTAAGGGTAGGTCACAGGTATGGCATCATGGAATAATCACATGTGTTATGCTGCTTCTACCATGTTATTTAACTCATGTCCCATGCACTAAATCTGTCTATTGGCTCATAGATCTAGATCAAAACCACAACACAAAGGTTTCTTATGTTGCTTCACTCATAATTGTGTTCTCTAAAAATTTCTAACAAAATTCATTACACATCACACACTACAATTGAATATGCAATATAGAAATTGGAAAAAGGTCATCAATACTTCGTGTACTTTGTGTGTCATTTATTTTATGCAAAATCGAGCTAACCATGCATAAACTAAGGTGTGAAATATGTATTACATAACCTCCAAACCTAAATATGAATCTAATATTTGCAACAAGATCATGGCCAAACTTTCATTTTACTTTCAACATCAAGCCATCATATCTTTGATTTTCTTAATTACCATATTATTCAATTGATGTGAATTTCCTTTCAACATTTTATCCCCCCCATGTGCAACCTAACCTTGTCTTTCCATTATATTCTAAATATTCATCCACATTAGTGTTGTGCTTACTTTCAATTGACCCTCCAAAAATTTGTACAAGAACTTTGTTTCATTTTTTCCTTATGAAAAACTTGGACCTGTATATTTTCAGATTTTTATTATTTCTTATAACCTCTCTTATATTCTCAAGTTCTATTTTACATTATGACTTATAATTATCTACCTTACTTGCAATTCAATAGCAAAAAGTAATTTGAGAGACAAAGAATCAAATGTTGAAGGGTAATAAAATAAAATCAGGTTAAATCCATTGCATTAAAATTGAGTCAAGATGACAAGTGATTACAAAAATATAATCACAATTGATTAATTATTCTAATTTGTTCATTCCTTTTCTTATCATGCCATTACTCTCCCATCTCTCAAGTCTTCTTAATTCACTTTCCCGTTAACCTTCATTTTCTCAAAGTCATGTTTTATATTCCTCAACTCTGAAGAATTGATCACCTTAACCCCTAAATACTCAAAGTGTCCCTTAAGATAAAAAGGGGTTATTTTTATTATTCAACTTCCATGTTCACATGCAATTTCAAAGTTTGATGCCTTTTCCATAGGAGTAGATTCCAATAGTGTCAACAAAGTCCCCCAAGAATATCCAAAAAATTTATCAAATTCAAAACAAATCATTCAAAATTGTATATGAAGGCCATTTTTATATGCTTGAACATGTTAGGATTTGTACTTTGACTAGAATTGAATTGTTTCACCACAAATTTCCTTACATGGTTGCATCCCACTTCGATAGCAACATGATGTTAGCTAGGTATGACCTCACAAGGTTTGAAGCGGAACAAAAGTCATATGAGGAATTCAAGTGCAATCCATGATAACCATTAATAGGCTCACCATTTTGAGGGGACAAAGGAAGGCAAATAAGTTTACTTGGAAGTACACCAGTGTTGTTAAGATATTCAATAGTACAATGAATCAAATGCATCAAATTTCACACCTTTTGAGCAAGATGATAAGGCTTGAGATGTGATTTTTATTTCAAGGAGTTCCTAACAACTTGAAGATACGTAATTTGCATGGGAATCATGAAAAAAATGAGTCATTGGGTGTGGTCACAATCAAACAAATCACAAACCATGTTAGATCCCAATGAAAATTTCCAACAATTATAAATGTTTATGTATTGTCTTTTGAAAATGGTAATAATCATGGCAAGTTATGTTAAATGATTAATATGAATGTTTTGAAATTTGAATTAGATTTGTATTTAGTTAAAATTTAGGTTTTGGTTTGAATGAAAGACTTTTGAAAACATGCAATTTTTGTGTTAGATAATTTTCATTTTCCAAAGACCCTTTAATTTTCTTAAAATTGACTTGTTGATGGTAAAAAAATTGAGGGATAATGAACTATATATCACATTCGAAAAGCATTCATTGTTCAAGAAATGTGTGATTTGAATTTTTTAAATTACATTTGAGTTTTCAATATGTATGAATTCCAAAAGTCCTTTATCACATGTCAATGGCTCTAATGTTGTAGGATGTTGTAGGATGTTCATCACAAATTTCCCATCCCACAATTTGATAATGAAAATTATGCAAAAATTATTCTTTCATGAATTTGTGTTATTTGCACATGAATGTCATGTGTCTAAAACACATATGAAGCATGTATAAGTAGGATGAAATATTTCCAAGTGGTTGAAAATATTTCATCTTACTTATATGTGCATTATGCATGTTTTAAACACATGACATCCATGTGCAAAAAACATGAACTCATGAAATAATAGATTTCTTGCAAATTTTGAATGAATCAACGAAATTAATAAGTTTATGATGTTGAAGTAAAAGAAAAAAAATCATGACATAGTGAACACAATTTGGTTTGATTTGAAATTTTGATAAATTTTCGAAGGAAACAAGGAAACATACACATTTTCAAAAATCAATAGTTTTTCAATGTTGATTATCACCCCAGGGTGAAATCACGCTCAAAAGAGCTAGGGTGCCAAGGTAAAAGTCCTTTTTCAAGGACTGCACATGACATGTGTCATTCCTATGTTGGTTTATAACTTAAAATTTTGTATTTCAAATACCCCATTTAGCACTGCATTTTAAATATAAATACATTTTGACTAAAAATTCATTTTAGATCATGTATATTATACATTCATGCCTTCTATCATATATATATGAACAACTTTTGTTAAAGCCACACTTTCAAAATTCATAATTTTCAGGGTTAAAAACATTTTTGAACCAAATGCGCTCAAATGGGTTATAAAAACAATTTTCATCAATTCAAGTCATGTTGCCATTCTAATTATCAATCTTAAAATCCTCTCCAATTTTCAAAAGGAATGGTGCACATTTGGTAGAAAAAAGGACATTCAATAAAAACAAAGATTGTCCACTCTTGAGGTTTGAGTGCTTTGAACATGCAAAAACATTTTTTATTTGTGTCAAGCTTTGAGCATGTAAACTTTGCAATTAATGGAAAATATTCCCAAAAAAAAATGATAATCCAAACTATTATGTTTCCCTTGTGATATTTCAAACATACAAAGATGTAATTTTAAAGAATGTCCACTCACTTGGGTAGCTCCTTTGACTGTGATTTTACCCCCCAAGGAAAACACTATATGTTAAAATTTGACATTAAATGCATCAAAGATAATATTGTTTCAAGAGTATAATTGATTGAAAGAGCATTAGTCTTTTCCATCCTTTTGGAAAATGTGTTTGTTTCCTTGTCTAATTTTATGATATCCACATATTTAAGCTCCATCCTTAGGGAGGTCAAATTTCTAATTTATTTCAAATTGTGTGCACAAAAATATAAGGTGCAAATTATTGAAATATATATAATTTATAATTTATTAAAATATATATATGGAGTTTATAATTCATTATGAAAATATGCCTAAAATATTATTAAATATATTTAAAATATGCCCATCACAAGCTTCCAATATCTCAAAATTTGAATAGAATTCATGTGAAAATCATAAAACAATATGTTAGTGCAAATCCAAAAGACTCAAAATGTAAAATGGCACAATATATATATAAATATATTTTTTATATAAATGATGTTTCTTTTTCACTTATGATGTCTTGATGTCAAGTACATATGATTTACATTTTAACTAAAATTTTGCAATTATTATGATGTAATTTTGCATAAAATGATGTACGAACTTATGAAAATTGAATTTTGCATGAAATTTGTACAAACCTATGAAGCTTGGTAAGTTTGTGATGTTTAATCTTCCACTTGACCAATGGACATGTACATTTTGATTAAAGGCCCAAAGTTTGAATGACATGTCTATTATTTATTAACCAATTTGACTAGAATCATGACCTATTTCATCATTATTTATCAAATTGAACATCTAATCAAGTTGAACAAAAAAATGACCACTCTAGTCAAAATTGCCAATGGGTTCCATTCAAATGGGACAAATAATCAATTTGAACATATAATCAACTTGGAAAAAAAAGGACTTTGCCTAATCAAAATAATTAATGGTTTTCTAATCAAACAAGACATGTTATGTTAACTAATAAACCAAGCTAGCTATAAACAGTTTAGTTAAGTAACTTAGGGGCTTAAATACTTACCTACAATTATATTACCTACCTATTGACTTACCTACTTCCTACCTACAAGTTACCATCCTACCTCCCACCTACCATCCTACATGTACCTACCTACCTACCTACCTACCTACCTTCGACAAGTTTACTCATTGCTTAACTTCCTTCCTTACCTTCATAAATCATATACAACAAGAACATGTGAAATAATTTTTTTAACAAAATTACATTACTTTATGAAAGTGTGGTCCAATATCACTTAATCACTTCATGGTTTATCATTGTGAGGGTGATGGTTTCAAGTCCTTATATTTATAAGTATGTACATGCCTAGGGGCTAACATAACTAAGTTAAACTAAATTAAACTACTACCCACTTGCTTACCAATAGATATTATTTTTGATAATAATCCAAAAACTAAATGATTTTAATTAAGGTAGAAATTAAGCTAGTCAAATGGTGTGTTGTTCATCAATCCAAATAACCAATCCAATGGTCCATTATTTTACTAATAAAAAAGACCATTTTAATGTCAAAATTGACTTGACCAAAATGACATGATGCGTGAAAATCCTTTAAGGTGTACCACACATGACGAAAAAGGTTTTGTTCTTATTACAATCCTTCTTTACCCTATATTGTGATCCCCATAAAAAATAATGAATCAAAAGTTGTCAAAAATTTCAAAAAGACTATATTTTAAACATTACAATTCTAGATTCCATCATAATCATCCATAAATGTGTCTTTACATGGTTAAAAGGGACTAGGTGAAAAAGACAAAAAAGAATGACGTAGTGACAAGATTTTGGTACACTTAAAAAATTTTGCACCTTGGTAATATTTTTTACATGCATCCAAATGGGATTTTTTATTAGATTTTTTACTCACAATAATTTTTTTTTCTATTAATGTGTGAGGCATTAAATGTTGTTCATCACAAGGACAAAATGTTTAGAAATAACATGTTTTTCAACACATATATTCCAACACAACATGGCATCTCTTCACTTGTTATCTACTTACTTTATGTTTAAAATGTGTAAACCAATTCAATTTCATTTGCTCCCCACCCAATTACATGTATGTGCACAACACTAATTCCACAAAGTTAATTATGATATTTTTTAAAAATTCTAATACTAAGGATTAATGTTCATCTTATATATTATGATTACTATTTTGAAAATAAATAGGGTCCCATTATACTAATAATTTAATAATAATTTTTACCCAACAACCAATATACAAGACCCAATATTTTTATCCATGTAATTTTCCATTTCCAAAAAGAATGTATTGTCTTAGATTATCACACAAACGGTGAGGTGGTGGGCTAATCCATCAATTAATTTTGAGACTTTTGATCTAAAGATCTCTATTTCTCCATTGCAACTTTCAATTTTTAATTTAATTTTATCATGCTTTCATCTTGGGTGTGCAATTTATTTAATGGGGGTCACACTTATCCATCGCACTAAGTTCCAATTGGTTCATTTTATCTACTATAGGTAATGTACATCATTCTTTAAATGATTTAAAATCATCCATAGAAGTCCATCCTAATTCAATCACGACAACAGATCTTGTTTTGTATGACTAAATTATGGTAAAAACAAACCCTAAATAAGGTGTTGCTTTATTTAGGTTTGATTAGTCATTTACAACAAACACAAAATAATATCTTAGTCATATCAAACATGTCAAACAATCAGTTGTGTCCATTATGTCACATTTATTTTGACTAACAATAAGTCAATTTTTCATAATAATAAGTCAACACAAAATTATAAGCATGAATCAATTTCAAATTTTCTTGTGTATGTCTTACATATTTACATGCCTAAGGAAGGTAGGTATATTGTAAAAAGGTAAATGGTGAGTATTTAATAGTTATTTATGTACCTATTATCAATCTACCTAGATTACTAACAAGTTACCAACCTATTCATAACTAACCCCAACTCCCTATATTACCTATTTACAACCTACCCTTTTACATGCCTATGGGAGGCCTCAACATTTAATGTGATCATTACTAGAAGTTGAATAGAATAAACCATAATTCTGATTTTGCCCTGATTGGGAATCCACCTTAATTGAAAATGAAATTGAAAATGGAAAATTAGAAATGAAAAAAAAGGATAGAATTACAAAAGTTGCTATAATTTTGGTAGAAAGAATAATAAATGGTCCAAAAAAGAAAATTTACCCACTTCTCATTAATCAAAATGAAATAGTAAAAAGGGATTCGAACCCTCATTTATTTTATAAGTTGGGCTGAAAGAATTTACAAAATTGTCATGATCAACCGCTTTGTCATTTATTCAAGAAATTTCATGATAGGGAAGTGGATCGAAGATAAGGAAGTAGATTGAATAATTCATAATTGATTGATGAAAAATAAATTATTATCTTCATTATTATCTTCTTGGACTATTTCACAAAAATCGAAAAAATCGAGATGGAAATATTGTATCACACAAGTAGAATTTGACTCATAGTATTACGAAACATTAAAAACAAAATTTTAGATAAATTAAAAATTGTTGCAAATTAAAACGCTTGTTACAAGATTTGGATATTGAAATAAATCAAATAATTCCTTAAGGAGGCTCCATACAAGATTTTCAAAATTTACCAAAAGCTTGGTTCAATTTAGTTCCTTACCATTAAGTAGGCTTAATGATAGAAATTTACTTAGAAATTTTTTTTGGAATGCCCTATGTATTTACGACACCCATGGGAGTTGTAAATACAACCAAATGTATTTTTAAAATACACATATTAATAAATTAGCTCTTGTTTCATTAGATAGAACATTTAATTATGAATCTTATATCAATCAACAAATTAAGTTTGTTTCTCAAGTTGTTTGATTCTCAAGATCTATTGATTGTCCATTGATCCATCTAGAGATGGGGAAATTTCGAGTAAGAAAAAATGAATATAATAGATTGATTACATGTTTAGCAAAGCATATTTGAATTTTGGAGATGAATCCCTATATATATAACTAAGCTTTTATTTTGAATGAAATTTAATTTATCATCTTCATGTGTGCCATAAATGACCTACAAAGAAAAAGAATTTTGAAACAAAATGTGAGGTAGATAACCAACTTTGGGGAGAAACATAATTTACTACGTTAATTTCAATAGCTACTCCACTCATAGAATTTTTAAAACCTATTGGAACATGAGTCATATATTTTGCAAAACATCGTTCTTACCAAGGTTGTATGTCTTTTTTCAGTTTACTCAAATCGAATCCATTAGGACCTTCCAAAGGTTCCAACCAAGGAGCACAAAAATCCAAAAGTGCATGGTTTCCCTTCCAAAAATAATTTCTCGGGTGGGGGAGTGCATAAGGTATTTACCTAAACCCATGGGTCCTTGGGTAGAACCCACATTAACACCAAGGTGTTGGTCTTTAATTAAAAGAGTAAAAGCGTGAGCTTGAAAAGCTTCTAGCCTAGTAGGCCCATAAAATTCACTAGGATAGGATGTATTATTGAACCAAATGAAGCAACAAGTGGTAAACCCAAAAATGGAAATAGTTGCTAAACTATAAGATAGATAAACCTCACCGGACCATACAAGAACACAACAAGCCCATGGAAAACATTTGGTCATGATATGCCAGATTTCACCAAAAATACAAATGGAACCTAACCAAATATGTCCTCCAATAATATCTTCTAGATTATTTACACTAACAATCCAACCTTCTCCACCAAAAGGTGATTTGAACAAATAACCGAATATGACACTCAAACTAAGAGTAAAATTCATAATCCTCCTTACATCTCCATTACCAAGAGCCCAAGTATCATACACACCTCCGAAATACAAATCTTTGAGCATCAATAGGAAAGCACCAACACCTAACAAAATTAAATGGATACCCAAAATAATGGTCATTTTATTTTTGTCTTTTCACACATAACCAAAGAATGGAAAATATTCTTCTAGAATTTTTGGTTTGATAAATGCATGCTAAATACCTTTGAAACCTAGGACTGCAAAAGAAATTAAGTGAAGTATTCTAGATACAAAATATGAAAAAAATCTATAATTTATCCACTCAAACCTACCCCCCATCCCAAAGTAGCTAAATGGGGCAATAGAATTAGGCCTTGTTCATACATAGGTTTCTTTGGTATGAAGTGGGCAACTTCAAATAAATTCATTGGTTCAGCCCAAAATACAATGAATCTAGCATTAAGGGGTCCATTAAAGAGCATTTCCATGGGGTAGAACCTCTTTAGGGAATACCAGATTTTCATGCGGCTGATCTTGGGTTGTCACCCAAGCACAAATACCTTAGTTTGGAATAATATTTTTGGTGTAGAAAGTTTCAAATTCAGGATCTTCCATTGCACAAATCTCCTAGGAAATGAAATTATATGCTTGTAGGTTTAGAGCTAGACCAACTACTCTCAATAACACTCATCCATAAACCAATTATCGATCTGAATAACATAAAGAAGTGTAACCAATGTTTGTTGGAGAAAGCAACATCAAAGATTTGGGACCAAAAACAATTGACTGTAACCATGGAAAAAATTACTTCATATTGGGTTGGATTAAAATCACGAAATGTATTTGCACCATCACCATCCTAAAACAAAGTATTTTCCACAGTAGCATCATGAATAGCACATAAAAAAATAGCTCCTAATACTCCAGCAACTCCCATCATATGAAATGGGTTTAAAGTCCAATTATGAAAACCTTGAAAAATATATATGAATAAGAAAATAGCTACTATATCAAAGTTAGATGTGAAAAACCAACCAAATTAACCCAAAGGATGAATTAGAAATATAAAAACAAAAATAACAATTGGAGCAAAAAAAACAATTGCATTATAAGGATGTAATTGTATAAATCGAACAAGTTCAAATTGACACAACATGAAGCCTATCAAAACAAACGCTCCATGAAAAGTGACAAAGGTCCATAAACCTCTTAATTGACATCAACGGGTAAAATCTCCTTATGCTTCAAAACCCCATAAAAGTAGTAAAGAATGTGCTAAACTATTAATAAGGGTCAAAATTGCAGCAATTAGGAAGTTACAACCTTTTAAATGAAAACTAGCCAACCCATGGGTATACCATGAAGTCACAAAAGTTGTACTTGTGAACCACCACCTAGTGAGAAATAAGCACAAGGAAAAAGCAATAGGCCAAACCAACCTACAAATATGAAATAGTCTGTTTTTAGCCAATCATCCATAAACCATTTGATTTTTTAAAAGACTTTCCAATGGCTATAATCATAATGATTCTCCCATTATATTACTTTAATCATTTTTTTTAAACACCTCAAATATGATATAAAATTCCAATAATTGATGGATTATTCCTTAATGAACCCTCCTATTTCTTTATTTTTAATTTTATATTCCTTTCCAAACTAACCGGATTGGACTAATTAACCAAATAAATTACTATATTTACTTCCTTTCTGGAAAATATAACACAAAAATTTTGTTTCATTATTTCATCCTAGAATAGACTCGAATAATTAAAAAATAACTCTAAAATAATTTTAATTACTGTAAATAATAAATAAATAAAAATATTTTATAATGTATTGGAATTTCACTATTTCCCAAAAAGATATCTCTTCCATAATATTCATTCCATTAATTAATCGAAAATGAATGACTCAACGACTTGGTCCAATAATTAAAAAATATTTTGTAAAAATTCTTTTGTACTAATTGATCAAACATGTTCGTTCGATATATGGAATAAATAAATGAATAATTTGTATTACTACTTCTATTAAAATCCATTATAAGAGTAGCCAAATTATTGAGAAATAGTAGCATCAAGTTTGCTAACAAATAAAATATTTTATTTCATTTTTGTGTCTCAAATGCACAATTTCAAAATCTTTTTTGTTCATACCCCCATCCCCTTTAAATTTCCATTATGATTCGATTGATAGGATATAAGGAATAATAACATACATAAGGAATAATAAGTCTATTTCTTTTTCTTATATTTCTTTTTCTTATTTGAAAGGTTCAAAATCTCTATCTTATTACGTATCTATAATTTTTTACTTATTCGAAGAAATAATAAGAGCCTTTTATCAGATTTGAACTGATGACTTATGCTTTACCATGGCAATACTCTACCATTGAGTTAAAGGGGCAAGTAATCAAATAGATTATTGAAGAAATAAATTTATATATAATGTGTAATAAAAATAGTATTCTTGTCAACCCAATTTAAATAAATTTATATGAAATCAAAAATTTCAATTTTATATGTTTCTATTTGCTTCTCTCCCCATGTACATAGCATAGGAGGGTCGACACATTTAGATCTAATACATATATACATAAAATAACATTGTCAACGATCAAAATCTAAGACACATAACATGGAGGGACATAAATTAGTCACACAATTATAAGCATTAATATCACATAAGTATGACCCCATCCATGTATAATTAATAATGTTCAATTTGACGAAAATTTTGAATTGACTTAGGCAAACTAAACATGCCTATTGTTGGGGGTGGTGCATAAAACAAGCAAAAATACCCCTTTATTCATTTCAAAAATAAATTAATGATGTATGTCATTATAGTCACTATGTTAAGGGGCATAAAAAATATGGTTTTGTTATAATGAACGGAATCAAACTTTTATTATGTAATTTTTATTCCATGCACAACATTTGACTTCAAGGTATAGTCATGGAATAATGAGTTAGGGGTGCACCTTGAGAGTTTTAATAGGGAGTCTTGAAGGTCTATTGACAAGTTGATGTGGTAGCTTGTGATGGGCCAAAAAAACCTAATAGTTTTGAAACAATGTTGAAATGGCAAATCAAACATTAGTTACACCGCTTTAAAAAAGTGTTTTTGGTTATTTTATACTTATTAAATTACTTTCAAATTTATTCATGTGCTACATTAATATATTAAAAACATAGTGATATAAATTTATTAAGCATTCAAAAAACATTGGAATTAAACATAATCATATAAACTAAGCATTCGTTACACTTCTTCTAGTTGATCCTTATTTCATGAATGTACCTTGCATTCATTTCATTCACTTCATTAGGTACAAAACCAATGGGGGTAAAATTCATCCTTCGAATGTTTTTCAATTCATGTACACTCATTTAGTGAGTTTTGGTTAGTCCACAAGACTTTCGAAGTTGTATGTTTGCATTTGTTACATTTCATACAATTACATTTTTTACCTTATCCAATGGTTTAGATTCATCAATCAATTTTTAATTTAATACATGAAAAAACAAAATGTAAATGGCAGAAGACCTTCTTGCACATGACCAGGTCTTCATGTAGCACGAGAAATTATTGATGTGGGATGGTTACATTTTTAGGCTCAACACATCATTGGACTAGTTAGTACAAGAGAAAAAAGGTTTTGCATGTGACCTGATGATACACCACCATATTCAACAATTGTTCCCATTTCAATCAAGTTGACATGGGCAACATGTGTCCATAATAATGCCACTCATGGTTCTTTTAGTTTCTGAATACTTTGTCCCTTGCTTGCCTTTCTTTCTTTCTCTACAAGAGACAACACAAGTCACGAGCAATCCCAGCTAGTTGAGAACTTAATTCATCCCATCATGTGTCAAAGGTAAGAGGCCACACACCATGTGTCTTTCATCATGTGCATATATAGTGCGCGTATATTGTACCTGGCAACTGATAGTTAGCAGTTTTTTTTGTCAAAATATTTATTCATTTCCATAAATGAGTCTGGCAAGCCCAATTTGTCTATTTCAGATTTTTAATAGTTGGGCATAAGTATAAAATTTCCAGCTTATGAGAATAATGGAAGAGGCAATAAATAAATTTCTTTAAAATATTTCATGCAATTTCTTGAAAATAACTGAATTTTCAAACAATTCAGAAAGTTCACTGAGCATCTTGGATGATTAACTATCAATATCTCATCCCCTTTTGTCCGTTAATAACATCATTATGCCCAAACATTATAACACATGAATTTCCTCGCTTGGTGTTCACATTAGCATCTCCACATAGTGGAAATGTGGGGTTTGGGTCTAATTTTTCACATATAATGGATGACCCATCAGATCTAGGTCTAGGGAATATTCTTTGAAAATTAAAACCCATTGGTTCCAGGGCCAAGTTCAATTTTTAAGATTGTCAATTTTCTAGGTCAATGGTTCTAGACTTTTTGAGGCTAGTCAAATTTTAAGTTCAAGGCAAGGCTAGTTTTAGACCCTTATTTGGGATGGTTTCAGGGTCGAGTTCTAAATCAAGTCCAGATTTTAGGCCTATTGTTAAGTGATGCATAAAAATCAGATATCAAATCATGTAGACACAAAATAATAATAATAATAATAATAATAACAACGCATCATGAATATTATGATAAGTGTAAAATGTATTTTTTACCCTGATTTTCTCAAACAGAGCTTTTTTTCAAGAGCACATATTCTCATTATCACCTCTATGGTCTGATTTTCTTTCAAACACTAAGAAACGAGTTGTTGTACAACAAAAGTGTTCCTTCACATCAAGTGATTTCATTAAATTATTATGAGCGAATTCACTAGTTATAATGAATGGGACTTAACGAAGAAACAATGAATTCACTGGTCTAGTGAACAGGGACTAATGAATTGCACCCACATTTTGTAACAGATGATTTCCATGTAAATCTTACAGGGAATGAGAAATGAGAGAAAAAGAAACAAACTACAATTGCATAACCTTGTACCTACACCTACGACCTGGCCCTGAACAAAAGATCCCAAGACTCACGAGACTGGACCTTTTGTTGGATCCAGCTGATCCAAGGTTTTCCCATACCAGACTTAAGGCCAGATTTTTCCACACCTAAACATATGGGGCAGGTCTTGTGACAAGTCTTCACACACCAAGACCCATTAGGTTGGGCACCCAGGCTGAAAACCCGACCCAGGGCCTTGTATTTATCAGGCACAAGATTAGGGACAATTGTGCCTTAAAAAACAACTTATGCAACAAACATCCGACCCAAGTACTAGTTTGCAGCCAATGCAGAACTCCAATTACCTCATTATCTTTAAATTGATGTTTTGAGTCAAGGGCTTCAAAGGTCTTCTTAGCATGTCCAAGTTATGATGCCTTTGCTCAAAAGGCCCAGGATGAAGCCAGTGGGAGAAGCAGCCCCCAATCAAACACATGATGAACTTGAGCATGTCAACTAGTGTTGGTCTGGTATGTATATATATATTCATTCCTGCACATGGTATCTACTATCAACACTAGTGTCAAGGACCCTACCAGGCTGGTATGATCTAAGGCCATATCAACCTTGTAGTACTACCATCCTCGTAAGGTGATTAATGCCAGCCTTGTATCAGTTTTATATCAGATTCCATACCATGTATGTACCTGCCTCATATCAGGCATGAATTGGTCTTGACCTAACAAGAGGACCAAGCTGGTATGAAAGTTTTAAAATGGACCCAATAAACTTATCGGTAAAGTCAGGCGATTAGGGGGTGAGAATGGCCAGTTTCAGCATAATAAGGCATCAAATGTGTATCTGAGAATGAACTCTACAAAACGAAATAAGGGGGGACCCAAACTAGTTTTTCCACCAATTTTGGTAGTAAACTGAGTTTCATCCCCTCTTTCCTTTTTCATGAGCGCCTTCACCGCCGTTACATATATTTTCACTGCTCCTACCTGTACAACTACTATAATTATTCTCAAACCTTGTGCATTAAATGTTGAGTTTCAGCATTTCATACTAAGATTTAATAAAATTTCCTTACTTTGCGGATACCACTGAAAAAGGAGATAGGGGATGAAAGAGAGGGTGACTTTATGAATAACTTTAATACCAGGACCAAAGCTGGTATAAAAGTTTTTAAAAGGATTCACTACCAGGTCTAGGCTGGTATGAATTTTTTTGAAAAGTACCCAATACCAACACCAAGCTGTTATGTTCCAAAGTCAATACTAGACCAACACTGATATGAACCAGCCTGGTGCCAGCAACCATACTTACCTCTTTGGCTGTCATCTGATACTAGGTATATAGCAGATGTGAAGAGTACCTCTTGCAACAAGTATAGAAGTACATTACAATTCAGAGTGGAAAAGCAACTCCCTAAGTTATTATACTCATAGCAGGGCAGCAGCAGCAGCTCAATGCAGAATATTTTGAGCTGTCATCAAAGATGTGGTGGTAATCTTCAATTGCTTAAAAGAAAGTTGCACAACAAAAGGTGTCACATTATGCAGCTTCCCTGAGAATGGGCCATTTTGCATGCTGCAAATTATTCATGCCAATCTGCACAGGTGGTGGGTTATTGAAGATATTTGCCAAAAAGCAGCCTGGACAGCAGCAGTGTAACCAACCATCTGTCTATGAAGGAAGGTAGTTTATTTTATTTTGTTTTGTTCAATATTCAAGAACTTTTGAACGCTAGTCCAAACATTATGGAACCAAGCCCATGCACCCATCTTCGTTGAGAGCTTTCCAAAGACACCAAGAACACCATCTGAAGCATCCCAGTTTGGTGGATCTCATAACTACAAAATAAAACAAAGCAAACTACCTTCCTTCATAGATAGATATATGATGGGCTGACATGAATGTAACTTGCCTTTCTTGTGATAAGTTAGTTAGGTTGAAAAGAAATCTTGCCTTTCCAATGATGGGTGAAAGACTAGAATTGATATATTAGACCAAGATCTACTTGTTGATGAAGATGCCTCTATATTTTAGAGATAGAGGTTTGTCACAATGGAAGGAACCAAATTTCATCCCCCAGAGTTGCCAACTCACCCACACCTTCATTTTGTGTCAAATACAGTTCACAATACTCTCATAAACATGTTCATTTCAAACCCTCTTATTACACACTCTTTCACATGTTTTTTTTCTTTCATTTTTTTTTCAAGTGAAAAAAACAAGCATTTTATGTTGGAAAGTTCTCAAATATCTATGCACAATAGACAAAATATAAAGTCATTTGTGAGGAATTTTTTTTTGAAAATTAGTTGTGTTGCACAAATTTAATTTATTGTTATTTCTACAAATCATGTTCAATTGAAGTAGAAAAATAGTTGATCTTATACTAAACTTTTAGGTATTTTGCATGGGACAAAGACAAAATCTTAATTTTGTTTAAATGTAATCAAATTTTCAAGAACCTTCAATGGAAGAAATATATGTATTCATATTGTAATTTGTAAATAGATCTTTCTATAAATGAATTTTGATGACTTTTTCTTTCAACACAATTTTTTCTTCATAATCAATCTTTGTGGTTATCACATATTGTCCAACTTTATTATTCTATTATTCATAAATGATTTTGCAAATTTGTCCCACATTCTAAATATTTAGTCCATTTAATAATAAGACATTATGTTTGTATAAAAAGTATTTAATTTTTACTTGGGCTAAATTTTACACAAGCATATTTTAGATGAATTCAATTTTGGTTAAGACATCATTACACATTGATACATTGATTATCATTTGTTGTTGATCAAACCATGTATGTCCAATTTTAATTTTCTTTTTAATAAAATTTGATGAACTTTACTCCCATGGATGGGAATCTCACATTACACATGTGAAACATTTCATTGATTTGAGAAACATCTTGTTTGCATCTTTTAGAAAACTAGTAATATATTCATGTTTTGTGAGTCACACATATTATGGCATATGTTGTCGTGGTCTTGTGAAATATTGTTTACATCCTTGTTGACCAAAATGACATTTTAGTGAAAGGTAACCATGGGATGCACCCATGTATATATATATATATGATAGCAAAAGGTCCATGTGCAAGCCCCTTGTGCAAAATAGCAAAGCAAACCAGGAACATCCATGGACATCTCAAGATATATTGTGATGAAATGAAACAACTAGAATACCATAATACCTTGGCAGCTTCAATGCTGATTATATTATTTTCAGAAATATTAAAACTTTCCCAAAAAAATTCAAAGAGCAAAATTTGGTGAAGGATAATATTGAATCTTCAGGAATACTCTGTTTGTCAAAATGGAAATTACAAAATTAATTAAGTATGTGACAGACAGACATGTGTTGAAGTTGCTATGGTAGAATCTGACAGCCCAAGGGGAGGATCACAGTAAAGATGATGTTGCAATGACATAGGTATCCATGATCCATCATGATCAAATCAGAACATAGACATCCAAACACAACCTTCAAAAAACTCGTTTGAAACACTCATGGACTTGGTCTCTTTGAGTAAGTGAGTATAATACCATCTCAAATCAACAGAACTTTTACCATACAATATGCTAGAACATGAGATCAGGTCACCCATCAATAATAACATCTGATAGTAACCAGTTGACAACTCTCAGCGCCTCCAGTACACTGCTGCTACATATATTTTCACTGCTCTTACCTGTACAACTACTATAATTACTCTCGAACCTTGTGCATTAAATGCTGAGTCTCAGGATTTCATACTCAGATTTAACAAAATTTCCTTATTTTGCGGACCTCCTCACGCAAAGAGGGGATGGTGGATGAAAGGAAGCCCAAAGACAGGATGATAGCTGGCCAACACCTGTTGTTTTTTCCTTTGGTTTTTCTTTTGATACCCTAACAGGCTTAAGCATGAACCCAATTGGCCAACACATGCAAGCCTTGTGTTCATCTTTTCAGTCTAGCCTTTCATTGTTTTTGGTCGAGCTGTGACGCCCAGTTGCATGCTTAGAAGTCAGGTCACCTTCCCTCTCTTCCATTGCTGAGAATCTTTATGGTTATGTCGTACTGAGCTTTGATTGGGCCCACACTGAAATTTGGTGGAAAGCAGCTGATGCAAAAAAGCTTTAAGTACCCTAAAAAGATTTGTGTTGTCAAAGTTCGTATCAATTTTGTCCTTTCTATCAACATTTTGTTGTGTTGTTCATTTTCTGCCTTCTTTATGAGCTTTTTTAGCTTTGAGGCAATCTGCTTGGGTGCAAAGAAAGTCTTTGGGTATAACAAGGTGGGCCTGGCCTTCATAACACCATGGGCTTAACCTTTTTGGGCTTGAGCACTCAATCATACTAGCACAAAATTTGAACAATATTGGTTGATTGTAAAATAGTTCTACTTTGGAAGTGCACATACCACATAGCCTTGGTGTCATTCATGAACGAATGTGCATTGATTTGAGAAAGAAGTCACACATTTTACAATCAACCAATATTGTTCAAATTCTGTGCTATCATGCTGATTGGGGAGGGGAAGGAAGCTGATTGAGTCCCCCTGAGGCTGATTGGGAGTGCAGCCAATTCTGCCACCCACCCTTTTTCTTTAGGGAACTTAATTGGGGAATGCCTTGCTCTAAGGACATTACGCTGCGTAACAAACCAGACAGAATGTTTTACTTCCATATTTTTTTCGTGATATGTGGTGGGTATCCACCAAGTATCATTGGAAAAAAAGGTGGAAAAAGAAAAGATGGAAGGCATTCTGGCCCACTCTAGTAAGTGTTTTTGGTCTTTGAAATGCCTCCTCACCTTTCATGGAGGACAAATTCTGGCTTGTAAAGTGCCCTCCAAATATGCTAAAATAATTCTGCTGGTGGTAGGGGCATGGTGGGCACATTCTCAAAACAAGGGGCTTAGGATGAGCTAGTGGAATCTGGCCCCACATTTTGGGTATGTCTCCCACCTTGGGGTTTTACCCAACCTAAAGTGCGGGACAAAGGTTATCATGAACCTAAACATATACATTCCACAAGGCATAGGAGGGGGGAGGGTTGTTTTGCCTCCTCCTTAAGAGCAGGAAGGATCTTAAGCCTATGAGATCTTACCCTTACTTATAGATGTAAGATCTAATGTTAAGCAATCCTCACATACACAACCAGTTCTCAAGCTAGTTATTTGGTTGGTTCTCTCAATGAGAATTCGCATTTTTAGTTTAGGTTCAAGGTATCATTTGGTGCCAACTCTAATACCTAGGGTGATTATTGGGCAAATCATCAAGTCCAATTCTCACCTTACTAGAGGTTAAAAATTCTAGTAGGTTGAGAAAATAGGCATATACCTTGTCAAGTGAAAATTCAAACCCAATGACACACCCCCATGTTCTTTAAAAGATTCAAATGTCAGTTCAAAAATGGAAACAACAAAAGAAGGAGTTGTGTCTAGCTCGCAACACTTTGTGTGTAGAAAGGCATGTTGGAGCTCTGGGATGGGGACTATGACAAATAACAAGCGGATCAATTATTCACACCAACCTACACAAATCAAACAACAAGTTGGTTAGTGCATGATTGGAGCACTTTTGGTGCATGGACAAGCCACGAGCATACAGAGATTCGCAAGACTCATCACAACCTGGAATTGGCAAAAACCACCACCTTCCCTCTTATAGTATTCTTTGTTATGATCATGAAGCTTACACCCAAATGTCATTTTATTCCAAGACTTCCAACTTGGGAGTCTCAAATTGCTGAAATTAGGACTCCTTTGACTTTGGAGGCTTATAACTTTTTGTGCAAACCTTCAATTAAGGTGATGTGTGAAGCAAAGTTGTAACCCTTGTTGAGAGCTTTCCAACGATATATGAAACGCCACTTGCACACAAGTAAATCAGGGCAATTCTTGACTTTTAATGGTCAGGAATCAAATTGGCACTTTGATTCCCGACCTTTCTTTTAGCCATAACTTGTGTTTTAAATATTCAAATGGGATGCATGAACCCATTTTAGACATCTACATTTCAAGATCTTTCTAATGTTATAATGAACTTTTCAATCAAATGAGTTTTGACCCCTATAATCATTTTAAAGATTCAGGAATCCATTAGGACTCCAACTCCCAAAATGGGATCCCATTTGGGAATGTGTGGGTTCATTCCCTCACACCTTCATACACTCCCAGGAGCATGAAATGTGACTCCCGGCCTTCATTCTCAGCTGTCGCAACCCTAGCCTTGGCTCGCGACCAAGGCAAGTGAAAGGTTGCGGGCCTATAAGTAGACCCGGGAATCATATCCCATGCTCCCGGGAGTGCAAAGAGTGTGAGGGAGTGAACCCTCACACTCCCAAGTGAACTCCCATGTTGGGAGTTGGTGAGAATTGGAATCCCAAAAGGACTCCCAGAACTTCAGAGAGCGTTTTGAGGGGTCAAAACTCCATGGCTTGTTGCGCTCTTTATGTCAATGGAAAGGTCTTGAAGTGTAGATGTCCAAAATGGGCTCGCATTGC
>Ga0116227_10000813_pt1 | contig 64895 bp, 49 predicted proteins | sample S1TSphgellanicum_FD_89693 | JGI IMG/M metagenome (GOLD analysis project Ga0116227, IMG submission 89693) | Host-associated microbial communities from peat moss isolated from Minnesota, USA - S1T2_Fb - Sphagnum magellanicum MG | ecosystem: Host-associated > Plants > Peat moss > Unclassified...
GACTCATACAAATGATTTTTGTGGAAAAAAAAGTGACAAAGTGACCACATTTTCAGGGCCAAAAAAAGAAGAAGAAATCGCCATTTTTTCAGAATAGGTTCCAATAGGTCCCCAAAACAAAAAATTCGCCGATAAGTGAATTAAGATATTAGTTGGGATCTGGGTTTCAGGACCTCGACAGACGGACAGTTGGGATCTAGGTTTCAGGACCTCGACAGACGGACAGACGCCACCTGCGGGTTCTGCCATAGAAAAGGCCGGTTCTGCCAGCGTGTGTCTCTCCACCACCTGCGGGTTCTGCCATAGAAAAGGCCGTGTCTGTGCAGAATTGTCGTCGGACAGACAGACAGAACAAGTGAATTTATATAGTAGATTCCAGTTTGGTTTTTGACTCATTGGAACTACTGAAACCACCAACAGTTCTAACCTGCCCAACATTGTGCACCCTGCCCAACATTGGTAACTCTTATGAAAGAGGCCAAGTAGTATAAGGTAAGTAGGTAGTGAATGTAAGTAGACGCTACATAGGTTGGTAAAAAAGTAAGACACTAGGTGACTACTAGGTATGTAGATACATGCCTCCGATGGTTTTGTATATATAGGTAACCACTGTGGTTAACAATGGAACTAGAATACAATGAAAAAGTTTATCCTCTGTTTACATAACATCCATCCTTGATGTTGCACTAGTGAGTGCTGATTCACTCTGGCTCCCATTAGCACTCTCCCTTCTCAAGAGCTCTTCTCTCCCCTCCCCTCCCCTCCCCTCCCCCTTGAAACTGAAAGCCTCCTGCCTGCTTAGTTGTGTTTTAGGCAAGTGGCAAATAGCCTGCCTCTCTAACTATAGAAAGCCACAATTGGCTCTGCTACAACTGTGAACTCCCACGTTGAGAACTTATTGTATACAGCAATGCAATTGCAGATTCTCCATGCCACACTATTACAATTATATACATGTTAGAGAGGCTATGGCAGATTCTTCTGGCACCCAACTTTACATGAACTACCTTTCCAAAATAATAGGTTGGAACTTGGGATGTATGCATGTCCAAACATACCCACCATAAATACCTACATAGGTACTTACATACATCACATAACCACTGAGTTCCCAACAAGTTCCAACAACAACAACAAGGCAACAAACAGAAAGCTTAGGTGCAATACAATGATGGACTTCAATGCACCCAGAACAATCATGTAACTTGGAAGGCTAAAATTATATAGGTCCAATAAAGTAGGTAACTCAGGAGGGTGAAATTAGGAAATGGAAGTGATAATAATAATAATAATAATCATAAGAGGAAAAGCCAAGTGCAAGCAGTTTTTTCACAAGCAGCCGAGTGCACACTAGCAAGTTTCACACCAATTTGGTGTTTGGGGGCAGGTGGGGGGAGAGGTGTGTATATAGGGCCATAGGGGGATTCCCAAAATAAGGGGCCTTTTTAATTTTCAATATGTGAGAATTTTTGTAAGGAGTGGTTTTATATGTTTCAATGTAAAATGGATGCCACATGATGAATTAATGTCAAACAATTATATATATACTTTTTTACTTTTTTTTTTCAATTTTGGATTTCATGAAAGTGAAGATTCTTTGCTGAAAAAGCACACATGCTTTTGGAAGAAACATTGGAATTTTTTCTCAAATTTTTCTTTAAAAAATAGTGAAAACTCATCACCAAAAAAATCACCTTGTTTATATTACTAAAGTCACATCTTATAAAAACACAAGATATTAGAAAAAGAATTGAGAGATAAACACAATAAATTAAAGTGAAGGAATTTTCATTGAAAAGGACACTCATCAGAATCTGATCTTATGTTGGAAATGTCAATTTGTTACAAATTTATTCTTTAAAAAAACCTTGTGCTAAAAATGTGAATTTGTCACCAAAATGTAATTTAAAAAAAAGAAAATTTATTGTGAACAAAAATTTTGAAGTTAGGAAAAAAAAAGTTGAAGAAGGAAGAAATTAGAGGAAATAGAAAAAAATAAAGGAAAAAATAAAAATAAAAATAGTAGACTGCAGGAAAAAGTGGAAGAAAAATTTGTGAAAGAGACACTAACTTAGAAGTCCTAACTTATCTCTCTTTTTTCTTTTTCTTTTTCTTTTTAGTTCTTTTGGTCTCTGAGATCTCTTCACTTTATACGTACAATTATACGACCATACGGACAATTGATACATACAGTACTTATTAGTGATACGTACATTTATACTACCTCTGAAGCTCTTGTAGCTCTGAGAACCTCCTCTCGCGTTGTGAAGCTGCGCGGCGCGCCTCTCTCTCCCGACAAAATAGTCGCGACCACGGGCCGTGAGCACACACCTTCTTCCTTCCTTCCTTCCTTCCTTCGTTGGAAGTTTTGGTTTCTTGGAGCTCGTGGAAAATCCGTAACAATTTCTCCACATAAAAGTAGCATTCGAGTTGTTGTTTGGAAAATGGATCATCACTCGGCTCTGATCCGACTACCTCTTGCAGGGCAGCAGCTTGTGGGACTTGATCATCAGTGCTCACTCAAGAAACAACAAAAGCCTTTGGTGGTGGTTTCTGCAGATGGCGCAGCTGGTCCGAGCCAGCAGCCTTTCGACGCAGTAAATTTTCCGATTGACGACTTGCTGGATTTCTCCAATGAAGACATAGCGGGGCCGATAGGTGAAGAAGCTGCAGCAGATCACCAGCTGCAGCTAGCAGCTGCCTCAAGTTTCACAGCAGTTGTTCCATCAGTTACAAAAGTCGAGACAATTGGTTGCCTGCAGGCAGCAGCACTAGCTTCTTCTGCTTCTTCTTCTTCTTTTTCTGTGGAGAAAGGAAGTACAGCGCTGGAGCATCTGCACACTGAATTACCGCAGTTAGAAGAAGAAGGCACAGCAGCTGCAGCATCAATCGAAGAAGCGGACCTCTGTGTCCCAGTAAGTCACCATCAACTCCTCCATCATCTGCACACCTTGCATGATGTCGTCGGTTTGTAGAACGTGGATCTGCAATATGGGGCTTATATTGCTTTCTCGAGACAATACAAGAGGACTGTGCAAAGCAATCACCTGCATTGCTACTGTGTACTGAAGTGTCCAGCCATTGCACTCGAGTTACTCATAGCTGTCGTGCTCTCTCACATTGTGCTCTTCTTGTGAGGCTGGCTGCAGTATATCGAGGAGCTCGAGGAACTGGAGTGGGCATCGAGGCTATTTCTGGAGGATTCATTCACGGTAAGCGATGATTCTTCCTGCAGGAGGACATGGTCGAATGATTGTAGTAGTGTCATCTCGATTGAGGAGAGGGAGAGCGAGATCTCGGCCTTATTCACCACGAAGCAGCGCGGCCCAGGGTACGACAAGGCGGCTGCGAGTCCCTTGTCTGTGCTGGACCAGCAGACCAGTGCCACATCATCGGAGCTGACAGGCAGTGAGCTTCATAGCCTGGATTTCTGTGTGCCTGCACGCGCTAGAAGCAAACGCTCACGGAATGGAGGAAAGATTTGGGTGTCAGGCATTCTGTCCTCTACTACAACCACCTCATGTGGTACCAGTGCTAGAATCTCGGCAGCAACGTCTCAATGCAGTGCACAACAAGACACGGTAGAGGAAGGGGAGGAATGGCAATCGTTCTACTCCCAAAGAGCAAAGCAAACCAGGAAATTATCTGCATCCCAGCAAGGAGGAGGAGAAATACTACAATGCCAGCACTGCCAGACCCAGAAAACACCGCAGTGGAGAATAGGACCCATGGGACCCAAAACTCTGTGCAACGCTTGCGGGGTGCGCTACAAATCCGGCAGACTTCTGCCAGAGTATAGGCCTGCTTCTAGCCCTGCTTACATTGCCCACAAGCACTCCAATTCCCACAAGAAAATTCTGGAAATGCGGAGGCAAAGAGAACTGATGGGGGCGTCACCAGCTTAGCATCACCTTGCTTGTTTGCAACAGAGATTGAAGTGTAAGAAACATCAAATCGGTGCAATCTTTCACAAACTGAACACTGGTTGCCAAGAGGGGACTAAGAGTAGAAAGACACCAAAACAGATGAGGACTTCAATGCGGACTCAAGAGAACTGTGACCCAGCATTTCTTTTCTGGTGAGTTGTACTCAGTGTAGCAGAGGAATGTTTGTGAATTCTGGAGTAGCTGCAGGAGAGGCAAGTTTGAGGCAGCCACTCAATTTAGAGACAGAAAGGCTTGAGAAATTATGACTCGCATTTGGTAACTAGTTTGAGGGCAAGAAAGAGAGAAAAGAGAGGAATTTCATCGTGCAGACATCTGCTAGAAGTAGACTTGGACAATGTGACTCACCACATCTGCCCAACTCTCTCTCTCCCATCCAATTTTGCTCTGCATTCTGTAATTGCATTTCCAATTCTACTTCTTGCAGCCTAGTTTCTATACCCACCATGCTCAAATTGGGTTGCCTTCTAAGTGGCTCTCCAGACAATTTTATGATCAATCTGATGACAGATTCCAACATTTGATGAAATGATGACAGTTAATCACTTGTCTTTGGACGTGATGCAGTCCACATCTGCTGAACCAAAGTCATTGGAACTTTATCCTCCCCAACATAGGTAGAGGAATCCTACCTTAATTGCTGTAGATTGCACTATGCACCATTTTCTTGAGGTGTACAGCTTCTGGTACCTCTTCAGAAAGTAAGTAGCTTCATTGTCTGATGGTCACACAACCTGTGTTATCTCAGTTGGACACTGGATTAGGTTCCATCAAATGGAATTCTCTCCAGATAATGCTGTCAGAAGTAGAACTGACTGGCATTTAAGATAGACGATTCTCTGTTTGTTGAACTATAAAGAGAGTTCTAGCTACCCTCTGGTAGAGTGGTGAATTAGAGAGTTTTGCCTACATTCATTTTGCTCCATCTTAAAAGGAAAGAGATGAAATATGTATTATAAACAATGAGTTTCCAGGGATTACATTTAATAGCAACTGAGAGAGGACAGCAGCTACATTGAATGAAAGAATGAGTTAAGAGATTCTGGTGACTGACAGTCTGATGTAGCCATCAAAAGCTGCTTGGGGACAGTTCACAAGTGGCCAGAGAGGCTCTCTTGAAGGCAGTCAGACTCTTCATGTTCCTTCAATAATCACCAGTCAAATTCCCCCAAACTGCAAAAACAAAATGTCACAGTATGCTCTACAGCACAGATCAACTGACAAGCCATGTTATAGACAGGACAGTGTGTCAGATGAAAAGGTGACAGTAGATGTTGCTTACAATCAGGTTAAAAAGGGTCAGAACATCTACAATCATGTAAGAAGTTGACAACTAGAAGAATAAACTGATGGTGAACAAAGATTTCAAGGTTAAGATTTGCTCATATGTGTCCAAAGAAGTACACCATTTCCAAGAGTGAATTTATTGAAATTGAGGAATCTTACAACAGTAAGGCTTTAGCTTGTCCTATCTTGTTCAAGCTAGATCTTCTCAAACATCTGAACTCAAATTTAAATTCTAAAAATCACCCCACCTTCCAGAAATTCCAAACAATGTGCTCAAATTAAGCATTCAGTAGATCACCCAACATAGCACGGGGGTCAAAGACCTGCTGTGAAATGCCAAAAACAAAGTTTAGTCTAGAACTCTCCAGTTTGTGAATCACTGACATGAAATACCTCAAGGTTGCTCTACATTATTTCCAGGATGTGCCTTTTTAAACCTCCATTTCGAACAAACTCCCGATGGTGCTTAATCTTGCAACCCAAAATTTTCTAACCATCACACAACCCAGGACACCAAGAAATGCAGAGTGCATCCTGTACAAAAGCATGTGCACATCATCATATGCACCATGCAAAAGCATCCTCCTCTGTTTGCCCTACACTGTATATGGTGCTGACAATGGTTTTCTGCAAAGGTGGTTCATTTCAGTCTGTGGACTAAATTTCTCTGACCACCTTAATGGTTTCATTGGCTTCCTTAGCTATGCCCTAGCTGTGCCTCCAGTTCTGCTCTTCGTCTGTGGACTTCCTGTTGAGAGCCAAAAGTATACAGCAGTGCCAACTTAGTTCTGGGCACAATGCACAAATGTCAAGAACACTCCATCTACAGTTAAATCATCTGGACTAGTCATGGCATTAAATCCTAGCCTTCAGATAACAGGTTCAAGATTGGAGTCATAAATTGTAATGGTCACAGGATTGATACTCTTTGCCACAATCAAACAATTCCAGATAAGCTTTCTTGAGGTTGATATCATTCCTTCAACAATACGGTTCTGAACAAGGGAGTATACCTCAAGGTCTTTAATAGCTTGTTGGTGCCTGTTCGCCTCTCTCAAATGACTGCGCTTTATTCGCCCAATGCATAGTAATCCCTGCATACAACACCATGAGAAGACAGATACCAAAACATCAGGCAGTCACAATACACAACAACTGTTCCAGGTTGTGGGTGTCAAAAATGTAGTGCTACTCAAAGAAACGGGAGGGCCTTGGAAATGAAGGATTGATACAAATGTCACAAATAAGTCACTTTCATCTACAATGTCTGAACAGATTCACAAAGGCTAACTTACAGCAGCAGTGTATACTATGCCACAAATCAGAAGCCACCAGCTGGCTACTTCATGTAGAACACTCTCTGCCGGAGTCTCTCCACTTGCTCGTGCGAGCACCTTCGTCAATGTTGCAACGCTGTCATAACAACATATCACATACACCACACTATATCATCATGCTGTTGACAAGGTTGTAACAATCAGTTCCCTTCAAGAGCCAGCTCCCTAGAATTCAGAGGGGATTTGCCTCAATTCAATAAAAACTGGGGTCACCCTGTCAGCACTGATGCAAGAGAATAGTTTGGAAACCTGTGGTCAGGACACAATGCAATCAATGTTTTAATTGAGAGATTGACATTATAGTTATCACTTACAATATCTGAAACATCCCTCGCCCAACCCAATATTCCAGCACCTGCAGAAAGTCACTGTCAAATCACCAGACTTGATCCACAGCCCAGTAAACACCACTCCACTCTAAGATGGGAGTACAAGAGCATCTTGTGGTGGACGCTGCATGAGAGGTGGGGGTACAGATGTCAAGACTATAATGCCATTATAAGCATTAACACCTCTGTTGGAATACTTTTCAACCAGGTGACTCAGCGATAAAACATCATCTGATAACCTGTTTACTGGCTGGCACAAAAAAAGCCCTAGATGTTCTTATCATTTGTCTAGGATTCTCACCAAACTGATCCAATTCTAGAACAGGGCTAAAATTCCTCCCAAAATTAAGACAAAGGACCCACTCTCAGGTTCTTCTGCAATTTCATGCCTGCAATTGCTGTTTCAACTCCAACAGGAGCTTGCACCAGACACAAGCTAATCCATGACCAGAAATGAGTTGAGAGGAAAAAATGCACCTGCCAGAGCCTGAATATGACCTCCCACTCGGTCTCAGCAAGAGCAACAAAGAAGGCAATGGCAACAGCATAGCAGCGCAAGATCAAGACAAATGGCTGAACAAAAAAATTCCAAACCAAAACTGTGTCAACAATGCCATCACTGCATCCATTGCATCATAATTCTCAAATGGAACTCACACAATTCTTTTTCTACAATCATACTCCAATACATTAGCCTTGTACAATTTGCAGCCTGATAGAGGCAAGGGCCATACAAGTACTTCAATAAACAATGCAAGGAGCAGTACAAACATTGGATTTCTGAATTCAACAATCAAGAACTCAAACTGCCAAATGGGCAAGAACAGTGGTCCCGTCTCTTCTCAGCTGGAATTCATGCAACCATGCAACAAGTACGCAGGAAAATAAGTGGATAAATGTTCACATGTTCACTGAATGCATTCATTATCCTTGACTGAGTGTGAGGGAGAAACAAGTCCCAGAGAAGTCTTCTCTTTGGAGTCTGGTTTACAAAGTTCGCCCAAGTGCACCAACAAAAAAGCAAGAATGATACCTGGCAAAACTAATACAAAGTTGGAAACAAAGGAACTGGAGGTGACGTGCAACAAGCATTCCAGCCAGAAGGATTGCCATTTGAGCAATCATTCAGGTTGGATTGGAAATTCAGAAGGGCTTAACAATTAACCTAAAATCAAACAAGGAAAGAGCCGACAGGGGAAAACGTACACTGACGCGATAATCGAATCCGCGAGAGTCGAAGGACCGGAGGAGTGACACGAGGTTCACCACCATGCACAACACGGATCCCAACGCCGAAACTATGCTCAAAACCAGGCATACGTAAAGCAACGAGTCCGTCGGGGGCGTAAGCGGCCGATTCTCCAGCAACGGCGCTCCGTCCGCGACCGGCGGCTCATCGGAATTCTGCAGCATGTGCGCCTCCAAATCATTGTCTCCTCGACTCGTCGTCGGGGGGCGCACCTGATCCGAATGTTTCATCTCTCCAAAACCCTAATTCTCCACACCTATGGAAGCTACTAAATTGCTCTGCGGTCAACTAGCTCTCCTGAATCTCTCTGGCTCTCTTGCAACTTTCTACAAGGTCTAAGAACCAAACTCCCGAGCTCGCTTGAATCAGACAAAAGCTAAGAAACCTTCGCTCTAGTACAACTTTCTTCAGAAAATTCGATCGAGGGTTAAGCGAAGAAATCCAATCAAAGTCGAGCCAGCCAAAATTCCACAGACCGATTCATAAACAAACTCCTTGTAACTGCACCTGATGAAGCTCACAATTACCTTGGAAAACACAAATTAAGTTATGCAGTGGAAATTTGCGCATCGTGAGGTGCGGCTGGAGGCCGGCCGTGCCACGCGTATGGCCAAACGCGCAGGACCTAGCAGAAAATCGGCCCCTGTGACCCGGCACCCACCACCAGGGCACCAGTTTGGGAATGGGGACGTTTTCAGATAAACTTAAACTTAGGGACTTTTTTTTTGCCCCTCTCTTTTTTCTTTTTGTCTTTTCTTCCTTCGCTATAGCGTCATTGTAAAAACAGCCGCCTCCACCATCGCCGCCGGAGGAGGAGGAGGAGCTTTGAGTAAAGAGGAGAGGTGTTGCGTCGCTACAGCGGCAGCATCTCCGTCATCGCCGTTAGAGGAAGGAGAGGATCAACACCTTCCATTGCTGAAAAAGGCAATCCTGGGCACCTTTGAACTTGTGAAGGGGGCTCCCAATGTCAAAATCATTTGATAATGAACATTTGCATCTTGAGAATGATGCTTGATCAATTTTGAGACTAAGTGAGCAAAAGGTAACTACTTGTGCATGATCAAAAGTTGCATTAAAATGGGATTGCTTAGAGGAAACAACACAAGGGCAACAAGAGATCATTAAACTGCCTTTGGTCAAATTTGCTTTTAAAATCCTATTGAAAATTTTGAAGATTTTGAATTGAGGTGTGAGATACATCCTTCAAAATGCATTCTCATGAATTAAAAACAATGAAAAACTTGATGAAATCATCTTTAAGTGCAAGTTATCTTGTGTGAGGAGGGCAAATAAAGGTCGCATGCCACCTTATGGGAATAGGAATTTAGCAAGTCCACTCAACTTGAGGATATGCAAACAAGCCTTCATTTCCATGCATTAGAGACCATTCATAAATGGTATCTATTTTAAGTTCAATTGTTCGATTAGAATTTGAAATTGATTTTTACAAAATGTGTAAATTTTGATGTAAGTTGCATGGAATTACAAATGACTAATTTGTGATTAATGTAGTTCGTCTTACTATAAAGCATCATCAAATGTACACCAATCATTATGCAACTCTAGTGAAGGAAGTGGTTGAAGCTTATTGCCAAGTTCATGGTTTTAATAATAATAGTCATTGAGTAACTTTTTGAACATAGACATGTATTTTTGTAACTTTTTAAACATTTTTGTACAAATTGATGTAGATTATTATATTTTACATTTTGGATTTTTCATGGGGTTTTTTTATGTAGTTTTTAATATAATGTTTCATAAACCATATTAAAAAATCATTTTGAATCACCTTTTTTTTTCAATGCAGTAGTTTAATGCCTTAACCCTAATATACGTGTTAAAAATAATAAATGAAAAAAAATTTATTTTGTGAAAATTAAATTCTATTCGAATAAAATATTGAATGACATTGCACAAACCTTGAATTGAATTTAGATTTAAATTGAATTAAAACCAAAGCTTTGATATTTGAAATTGTCATCACAACTGCATAAATATTAAAATTAAATTTAAAAAAAAAATAATTGATGTACAAGTTAATTTGTTTTCTCATATCCATGTTGATGATGGGTAGGGTAAAGGAGTAAAAAGATAGTTATGACAAAGAGGTAAAAATAATGGTAAAGAAATTGGAGATTTTTGAAAAGATATTCCAATAATAATAATAATCATAATAATCATAACACCATTACAATATACATAACTAGAGTACTTAAGCCAAAAACTATGGATACATCTAGAGAACATAGTTCAAAAATCAAATACACCATATTTTAAATTTATTTTATTGGTTAAAATAAATTCCAAACAAGTACATATGTATACACTTGGGACCATATTATGTATACATATAATGTATGCATGCATGCATGTACGTATGTATGTATGTATGCATGTATGTATGTATGTAGGGACACTAGGGTCATCGAGTGTATAATACGTGTGTAGATACCTACTTTATACTCCTACCCCTATTCTAGGTGAATGCGAATAGGTATTAGGTAGGTACGTGTGGACGGGGTGTTGTTTTCACGAGGAAGAGCTCGAGATCGAGATTTAGGGTTTGGTGAATCGTAGCGCGCACTCGAGGAGGAGAATTTCGTGATCGAGCGATCGAAGGAGCGAGCGAACGGGCGAGGACAACATCAACTGTAGCAGCGACTTATTGGCCATGGCGTCGCTGATCAGGCAGTTGCAGAGCAAGGCTGCAGTGGCCACGGAGTTGGCGGCCAAGCACGGATCCACTTTCTACAAGCGGCTGTTGGAGGAGAACAAGCAGTACATCCAGCAGGAGCCCACCGTGCAAAAATGCCAGGAGCTTTCCAAGCAGCTTTTCTACACTCGTCTTGCCAGGTTTATTTTCTTATTATTACATGTGTGTGCATTTGTGTGCATGTGTGTGTTTGCCAGTTGAGGAGCATCAAGCCATTTAGTAGTAGTAACCCTAGCTTAGTTATTGAGAGGTTCTTGACGTTACTAAGAGGATCTTGACTTCACATTCGAAGTCTGGAAGCTATCTGCAGCCCCCCCCCCAACCCCCCTCCAAAACTTGGCCAACGTCTTGGTCCCTAATTCTTAGATTCATTGCATCACGTAGCATATCTTGATGGTGAATGCCAAGAGTTCTCCAAGGTGTGTTGACTAGACTTTCCAGCTTCTGGCCAAGAGTTCTGTGATCCCTGTGCTTGGCTTCGATGAGGGGGTTTATGACAATTTGTTGAGAATGCCTGCCTGGAGTTTCTCATCTGTTGGTGGGTGAGAAGAAAGCAGAGCTGGTCTATTTGGCATGACCTAATTCCACACTGTTTGTGCAGCATACTTCAGCAACTCCTTGAGTAATTAGTGCATGCCTGCAGCTGAGGATTAGCTGCCTAACATCTCATGCTGCATATGAGGCAATTCATTTTGCTTCACTAACAGTAGGTGTATGATCAATGGTTACCTTCAAAAGCTTTTTGGGCAACTAGTTCATGTTAGGTTATGGGTGAATCTAGGTTTCTCATGACAGATTGGGTGTTGGGCTGCTGCAGTTTGCCAGGGAGGTATGATGCACTATGGAAGGAAATTGACTATGTGAAACAAAAGATTTTTGCAAGGAATGACCTCAAGCTAGAAGAGCTTGGTATTGCAGCTTTGTTTTTGGGAGAATGCTATGCTTGGTTTTGTGTTGGGGAGATTGTGGGTCGAGGTGGCACTCTCACAGGTTACAAGGTTTAGTTTCTGCTAGTTGTCCTTTGCAGTCAATAGATGTTAGAGGTCAATAGTCCTGTTTCCAGCAGTTGGTTTGCAGTCGTCAGGAATAACACTCTTATGCACCAGGTGCAATCTACTCAAAGATTGCTATCATGTGCAACCTTTTGAGGGAGTGTTTTAAGAGAGTTGACATTATAGCTGAACACTGCTAGTCAGAGCTCATATGATCTACCTGCACTTTATCCTTTGCAACAGGTGGATGAGTAGTCAGTAAGAGATCTTTGCAGTATTGTAATGAAAGCGCACAAAGATGGACTTGTGACACCCAATAGTCCAATGCTGATGATTATGTGTGATCCAGGTCTCCATGAATAGTGTGGATGTCCTCAGGAAATGAGTGCTGATTGTTGAGGGAGTCCTTACATGTAGATCTGTTGTCTCTGTGCACCTTTTAGTTCTCTCAAATCAGTTTATTGGAATCTGCAGAGCTAGTCTAGTTTTACATGCAACCTTGATGGGGTCTTGTGGAGTTCAGCACCAAACCAAAATATCTGGAAAAGTCTTTCTCAGATTCTTAACCCCAAAGTGGTGTTGGACTCACATTTTCTAGCTGTAATGAAACCTCCAAAGAACTTGGGTGCTGCTAACAGACATCTTAAAGAGTCACACCTCTTCTTATCTAGATTAGGTTAAAGTTTTGCAGGTCCTTAGTATGAGACATTCTTTGAGTACTGATGTTGACTCGTGATGAACACAGTCCTTTTGTTAAAGTGAGAGGATTGGGAGCTCAGGAGAATTGTGCATAGTTCACCTTCAAGAAATTGAAATTCTTCACAGAATATTTCCTGTACATATCTACTGCTGTGAGGTGGTAGCATTTTGTTCATTCATTAGTGTATGTAATACTTTCTTCAGTTTCTCCAGGCTGAAGGATGACCACCTACACTCTTGCTATGGTGCATCCTGTTGACATCAACCATGAGGCTTTCATCTTCACAATTTTGAACTGTTGATTTTCTTCTGTTATGGTTACTGTACTTTCTGTATACACACACTGAGCCAAAGACTGTAGATTTGTCGGCTTTGGAATCTTGGGTGAAATGAAATAGAGGCTCTGGCCCAAAGAACTCCTCTTTGTCATTATGTGGGCTTGTCTATCTGATCTCTACCAACATATCTACAAGCTGAGTCAAGTTCCTTCAAGATGTTCAGGAATGTATTCCAGTCAGGCTTCCTCTCAATTCTGTATAGCATTGAGTGAGTTCATCTTCACTTTTCTTGGCCTTCCAAATCCTTGATACTTGATAAAAATTGTTTCTTTTCAAGCTCTTAGTAAAGAATTCTACTCAATGTGAACTTGGAAATGAGAATGTTCAGGCCATGTCATTTGCAATTTTTCTTGAATGTGTATATGTCCCTGTGGACCATATCTGTCTATTTTCTTTCACAGGTTGAACTGCATTACATCATCAGTGTGATGACTGCCAGAAACTAAGAAAAGATGTGTACCCTGGGTTCTGGTGGATTCTATTAGCTGAGAGAGTTGTTCAAGTGTTTCACCAAATGGTGTTAACTGTTTTCTATTTGGGTGGTGGGGATCAGCAAGAAACCTCTGAAGATATGGAGCCAGCAAGGTAAGTCTTCTTTTAGACATCAGTATAAGATGGTCAATCCCACAGATTTATTTTTTTGGCATTGCTGTGGTTTCTCTTCATCAGGACTACCTGAAGGATAAGCTTATACATATATAAAGTCTAGCACTGTAATGGCATCAGGCAGCAAAACCTTTTGGGGTAGTTTGTGATCTCCTCTTCGTAAGGAGGTTTGCCTAACACTTTTTTCGCAATTTAATCTTCTGGATTAGGAGCTTGGGTTCACTTTCTTGGGTTTCCTCTGAGATTTATGCTGCATAATTGGGTGTGACATCTGCTTGGCATACATGGATTGTGAACTCATTATTGTCTGGTCTTTTGGAACTCTGAAGTTGTTTATTGGTGTTAATGCACTCTGGAAATCTCAGTGGGTATGGCATTGTATGGTGCCAGTACTACAACATGGGCATGTCAAGAGTTGTCCTGATGAAGACGTACAGTCGAGTGTTGTGGAAGTCATGGGAAGAAACGTGGAGTCAAACTATATAACATGCCCTCGCGATCATGAGGAAGTGTTGGCAATTAATCTGCCAATTCTTGTCTTGATCATAAAAAACATGAGGAAATACTTTGCATTTGAAATTCAGCTGTTGGATGACAAAAACATTATTCGTCAGCTTCGAGCTGACAACCGTCAGGTTTGGATCAGCCCTGATATGTGTCCCTTGTAATGTTTGTTGACAGGGGCCTTGTACATTTCTTATTCATTTCCCAAGTGATGTTGACAGGAATCATGATTGAAGACATGGTCACATATTTAGGGCAGCCAAGATCTTGAAGTGCATTACTATCCATACTTTGTTTATTGTAACACCCATTGGTCACCATGTTGGTCTAGATTGGCAAGTACGCTGAAATGTGATGCCGTAGAACTGCAAACAATTCACCAAGTTTTTGTGTCTGAGGGGCAGCAAGCAACGCGATTTGTCAACTACTTTCACTTTCCATTAAAATTGGATGTGGGGTGGAATCAACTTCAGCTGAATCTTGCGGATTTTACAAAGAAGGCATATGGTACCAATTATGTGGAAACATTACGAGTGCAAATTCATGCAAATTGCCGCATTCGCCGCATCTACTTCACTGACCAACTTCATAAGGAGGAGGAGCTTCTTCCTGAGTACAAACTCTTCTTACCAATTCAAGTATGGGGCAGAGGTCCATTTGTTTTATTGGTTTCTTTCCTTGCCAAAAGGCTACTGGAAATATAAAGATGAGACTCCGAAGTATGAATATGCACAAATTTCTACATCAATTTTGAGGCTGGTCCAGGGGTGGTTTTTGTCCTCATATTTCATCAGTGGGCAGCTTTTCTAACAAGTGCAAGTTCATGGCAGGATTGGCTACGGAATTCGGTGGCAAGTCCCAGCAAGAACTTCTATATGCAATGGCCTTATGGCAAGATCCAGATATTCAAAGATTCATTCTATGGTATGTGCAGAAAACTTGAGTCTCTTCGCTTGGATGGCGTTCCTGCAATTCGGCGTCGCCGTCCCAAGAGTTGTATTGCTTGTCCTTCTTGATTACACTCAAATGGGTGGTGTGCTGATGTTCTCATGGGTGGCCTTTGATGACCTTTCTCAAGTACCTTCAGCTCAATTGGTTTTTTTGGGCACAAATTTTCGCATGTTTTTGACCTGAAAAATATGATTTGCACAACAAAATAGATGAAGCTGCAAAGTTTACATCACAAGATGTGTTATGAACCACATGGCTCCATCAAATTTTGGGTCAAAACACCATGTATATCTTATATTGAAATGGAGGAAACCCAAAGTTTATTACACAAATGTGTCATGAACCGTGGTTGTACAAAATTTACCATGGTTTTGTGGATTCATCCATTTGTGTAAAATTGTATTTGTGATGTTTAACCATAATTAGACATTAGTGTAATATGTGTCATATCACATCCACATGTCTTTTGCCATAGGAAAAGACGTATCCTATTGTGGTGGTGACATGTTGCCGTCTGAAAGGTTGCACTTTGCCATTTGGCTAGGATGATGCTCCACCTTGTATGGCATCATGTCATGTATATTGTACATCATACATGTATGCGGTGCATATGACACATCTTCCATGCCATGACAATACATTGGAGGCAGGGGAGTCTTATTATTTAGTCCCAAATTTTGGCTAATTCCTCTTCTGGATAATGGGCAGTGTGGCTACATCAACCCAAAAAGAAAAAACCATGCTTGGAAGGTGGGGCCATGGAATAGCCAATATATTTTCAGTGGTCTAAAGACTCTATATAATTGAACATTGGGCCTTAGCTATAGCTAACCATGGTGGTTAGCTTGGTTGCTTTTTTTAAACCTACCTACCTACTAACAATCCACAAGCAGGTTGTTAGTAGGTAGGTAGGTAATAAAAGCAGCCTTTACTTTGTATAAACAATCTACTTACCTACTAGTTACCTATTTTCCTACCTATCTACCTATATATGAGACCTATTTCCTACAGACTGGGTTACCAAGGTGAAACCAAATATTAACTCAGTTGAGGTTCATCCTCAGTTTATGGTGCAGTGGTGGGTGCTGGTTCTCCGTGGCCCCAGTGTGGTAGCCTTTTGTGTTTTGCATCTTTTGCATGAAAGTGTTTGGTGCAATTGATCCAACATGTTCTTGATCCTTCATGATAGATCGGTCCATTGCAAATTCTTAAAAGGTTCAAAGAAGTCTTGATGAATCAGAATTGTAAAGCTTTCATTTTTGAACATCAATTTGTGTTTTTTCCCTATAGTTTTAAAATTTAAGTACTTGTTTCTAGCATCATCTTAAAGGGTGATTAAGCAAGTACTTAAAATTTAAGTACTTGTGTCATAGAAGCTTACAAAGAGATTTTGAATCAAAATTTCGGAGGACTAATGGAGGATTTAGTACTAGCAACAAGGATTGTCCACCAAATTACCAAAAATATATATATATATTTTGAATTCTCCGACCACAATATATTGAACTTTAGCTTTAAAACTTTTCTAAATGCAATAGCTTTGAAATTTTATGAACTAAACTCATTGGTTGTTGCACAAGGGACATTAGAGAAGAAAGTTGAAACTTGGACAAAAAGCTTATTGGCAAAAGAATGAGAAAGTATTCAAGAAGGGTTTTTATGTATAAAATTGTTTTCTTATACTTGATTTTGCATGTTTACTGGGTTATCCTTTGAAGCTGTTATGTTGAGTTTGAGGTATGTGTTTAGGTTTAGGTTTTAATAATTCCTCTGCGAACTTCAAAGAAACATCAAAATCGAATATCAATCTTATTTTTTTAGGAAGAAAGGATGTAAGGTTGGAAACCCCACCTATTTTCACCGTGAGAAATAGAACCGCTTTGCTAGCTAAGATTACCACCCTTTAATGTTAACAACTTCTTATTTCCTCCTTTAGGTTCTTCATTTGTCTTTTGCTTTCCTTCTTTCTTGTTCCAATTGATGAACCAAATTGGTTCTTAAAGTAGTTCCATCAGCAGCAATAAATTGATGTACACAAAATATTTTCAATGAAGTACAATTGTTTTATAGTGGTGGACCATAAGAAAAATTGTTTACATATAAAAATTTTCCCAAATTATCCTTATGGCATTCATTTGTGACAATCCTCTCTGTGAAGGTGTTCGAATCGGTAGTCTTGGCTAGTTATGGGTTTGAGCTGGTTGTCGGGGTACCCAGACTAAAGGTTTTGCACACTTGGAAAATCAATATGGGAACAGATCCTAGAACCAGCCTTCCTTTTAGGGATTGGAACAGGAGCGGACCTTTGAACTAGCCTTGTATTGGAATCTGAACTTCCACACTTGTTTTGATGTAGGTTTTGGTTTCCTGCTCAACCTGTTATTTTAAACTTAGGCCATACAAAGCAATGAGTTTAAACAAGAGTGCACAGCATTGAAATGAGAAGAAGAAAAAAGCCCTAGGTCGCATCTGTGATGCATTCCATCCAAGAATGGGAACACACTTATAGGCAAACTCAAACCACTCATACTTTGACATATATCTCTTTGTACTGTAAGAACCTCAAGCACACTTTCTACTTAAAAAGAGTGCTTACAATTCAGCTTACTTGCAACCAAAAACTGAGGAAAGAAGTTAAGGGAAGTCACCTTGTGAGCCAAGGTGCGCCCAAAGGAAATTCCTTGTGATGAATTTCCTTGTACATGCAAATTGTCTATCAGCTTCGCCTACATGTTTTTGTATACAAATTGGCAACATCATACATACTGGTCAAGAATAATAACAGGCCAGACTCAGTACTAGTGATGATTTCTTTCACAAGCTCCGACACAACATCATTGTCATTCACAAACTTACCTGTTCCTGGGTTGGTGGCAGCAACCAGGAAGTAGGTAACATTGAAGAGGATGAGGGGTTCAAGATCAGTAATGGGCACACCAGTTTCAATGTTGAGCTGTGCGAGAGTGCCTTTACCTGTAATGATCTCTCCAATGATCAAGAATGCAATTCCTAGCTGGGCCAGGCGTCCCACAAACAACTCATTTGCTTTTGTGAAGCCGAATGTAGGACCTGCAACAGCATGGAGTTACATGTGAAAAACACAGCTCTGAAGCCTCCAGCGAGGTCTACATCCCTTGCCAAAAAAAATCAATTCATACTGCACAAAACTGTCGAAATTCTCTAGGTCCCACAGTTTGAATCAGGAGTTACCAACTCTGTAATCCCTGGTTTCAACTGATTGAGTTTTTCTTGGTAGCATCAAGCATGCACATGATGACATTTGACTATAGAACCATATGGTTTCTCTACTCACAAAATTCAATTCTCATTTTGATTCACACCACACACGTGCAGCCCACCCTTCTCATTGAGGCCTAGAGCAGACTTAACACCCTTCCCAGGAGAAATGACAGCTCTGTCCAGTCCTGTTATGGGTGCTGCAGCATCAACAAATCTTCTGTGAGCTCCCAGAGCTCCAATTGCCCCAAGAAGGGTGAAAAGGATGAAGAACAGCAAGAGTGGCTCTGCTTGGTTCAGTGGAATCCTTGTTTCAATGTCAAACTGGGCTTGGGTACCCTTTCCTGGCAAAAGGTAATTGTTTTCGCTTGTCTAAAAACAAACAAACAGCACGAGGAACAATCTTTCTCTGCACACTAGAGAGAGTCTGAGAGAGAGAGAGAGAGAGTCGGAAATGTACCGCAAAGCCGAACATGGCAACTCGGCCCACGAAGAGTTCGTTTGCCTTGGTGAGTCCGATTCCTCCAGAAGTTCCAAAAATGCCGTCCACAGTCTTCTCCTTCACTACCTGCATGAGCGGAACCAAGTTCACGACTTCAATTAGAAGCAACGCGGAGCAGAACTCCGTGCGGAAAACACGACAAGCAGAAGAAGAAGAACAACGACCAGAACAAGAACAAAACAAGGGAGAAGAAAATGTGCACGATGAAGTACCTTTCCAGTTGTGGTCTTGGGCTTGGAAGCAGGTTTAGAGCCAAACAAGGCAAAAGTCTGGATGACGCCCACGTCCCTGAATCTCATGCACCCGCTGACATGAATCCCAGCAGCAGAAGAGGAAATAAACATGGAGGAACCATGTTCTCACAGACGCCAGCTTCCTGGACTCCGCAGCAGCAGACACCGACGCAGGAACGCCACGACAAATGAGCGCTGCTTGTGCCATGCTCAGGGAAGACAGACAGACAGACAGACAGACAGAGGGACCGACAGAATTCTTTGAAAAATATTTAGGAAACACCAAAACGTAAAGCACTGCCTGGATTTTTCCTTTGTATTTTCAGCTCCCTTACCTGCCCTGAAGAAACCTGTTTTCAGGAAGCGGGATCTTCTGCGGTGGAACGTACCAGCCACCCTCTCACTACTTCTAAAAAGTGAAAAAATCCCAGCTCTGCTTTAAGGGGGAAAAGGACCTGAGAACAGGCCCTTCCTGATTTGAGATCTATGCCTGAGGCTGGTAAGCACTTAGGCCCATTTCTCCTATATGAAAAGACCTCAAGAGAGAGAGAGAGAGACAGAAAGAGAGAGAAAGAGGAGCGTTACAGAAAAGAAACTGTGAAACTCACTTTGTGAAGAGGCCTTTTTAGGAGTTTGATTCACAGCTCCACTTCTTCTTCATGGACAATGCTGAAAACTGATCAGTTTTCGGGTCATAATTTCCATGCAGGTAATGAGGAGCCTCCAGATGCACTTACCAGGGTCCAGTTGTTTTCATTTGGCGTTTTGGGGGAAGGGAAGGGGGGAATTTTTTTTAGGGGTTTTCCTTTTTCCTATTCACAATGTGTTCGCCAAGATGTTCCCAATAGCACCACACTTTTATCTCATATGCGTTTCGCAAAGGTGGAGAAGGGGGATATGATGATCATTTGACAATTATGAAGGAGGTGAAATGATACACTAGGACTCACCCTTCCTCAATGGATTTTTTATTTAGAACAATACATTGTATGCTTAACTCTATAATGTGAAAATTTTGTAAGTTCCTTGACAATAATTTGAACATAACATGCTAATGAGTGTAGTCATAATGTTATGAATTGTTTCACAAAAGTGTCAAACACTCACCTTCAATATGAATAGGAGTGCCGAGCTGCTAGGATTATGCACAAACTTCATCAGCTCTGACAGTGCGTGTAGATAAGTATACAATCAGCTCACAACCTGGGCAAACCATCTTCCAAAATCTGCACCGTGAGCCCTTGTCACATTTCTGAAAGCAAGGGGAAGATTCGGTCATGATGGTGGCTAGCACCCAAGACAGATAGCTTATCAAGTAAGTCAAATGGTATCCTCAGTCATCTGCAACAAGCTTGTGAGGGTCAGCTTGCAGTACATAGCATCAAAAGATATTCACCTGCTTTCTTCTATCGAACCATCTCTCAACCTTAGATGTATGTGACAAAGCTGCAGAAGGGGAATTTAACTTGTAAGGGGGATCTGCTGCCAATTCAATTCCATTTCCAGTTACATTGTTTAACATGACAACAGGATGCAAATCTGCTTGGTAACATCAACAATATTGTGAAGAAGCCAACTGCATCCTACTGTGCAAAGATGCAAAGCCCAAAAGTCAACTGCAGCAGCACATAACAGCAAAAACGTGGCCGTCACTGTGCATCATGGCTGCAACCAATGCCTCAGAACTGGATCTAACTACATTTGCCACTTCCAATTGTGGCACGGTTAACTACCTAGCACTCTTGTGGAGTTTGAACCCAAATATCCTTGGTACATAGCTCTGTGTTGGCTTGGCTGGTTTTACTTGAGGATAAGTCATCAAAAACAGATGAGGAAATGTTGTCCCAAAGTATGCGCCATCAATATCTGGACCTGTATTAAGAAAATCACAGGAATAAAGGCTACATAGCAGTTGAGTTCCACACTTAACAGGAACATTATCCCATGACCAATATTCAATTACCCTCCACCAAGAAAGGCCCAAAACTCAGCTCCAGGCACTGCTCTGATGGTCCAGTGACAATTTAGTACCTGGCTGTTCCAGGCCTCTCTGAACATCATCCCAAACGGTCTGCCAACTAAATACAGTGACATTTATGAAACTGGGGCAAATGACAACAAAGTAGAATCCCATACTCTAAAAGAAATCCAACTAAGATCAGGATTCCTCTTAGAATGATTGAAGTGCCACAGTTCCAGGAATGCCAAGCTACTGCAGTGACAATTACAAACATGATGTCAAAGCATAATTAACAAATGTTCAAGAAAATGAGGGAACTGATTATTTCTGCAATGCACCCCAATTGATTGCCACATGACATGACAAAGCAGCAAACAGTCCATGTGAAAGAGGATACTGCCTTGGTACTTGGACCGGGGGTAATATATGTCTTCACACTTAGGACAGTAAATTTTCACAGTACTTGTCCTCGAGACATCAGACTGCCCCATAGGCAAACATGGCTGGCCAGAACAATATGTTCTGGGACACCTGCCAAAGTCCACATTCTTGCACTTCTCTAACTGCAAACCAATCAGACCACAATCATGTAAGATAAACCTGCTGCAAAATATAACAAGGACATTCATATAACTGAATCAATTGTCGCTACTTTCAACTTCAATGCAAAAACTTCACACAACTATTTGGACATGACCCCGTAGCAAATTGGCCTTCTGACCTCTTCACAAGGACTGCATCTGACCTGCCACGACACAGAGATATGACATACCATGGCATTCATCCCTTTGCTAGTAAGGATGTATCGGACATGTATGAGTCCATACAGCATCTCAGCAGCAGACTCAACGATTTCATTTTGCTCCTCTGTAAATAAATCATCTGTGGTTACAGGGCAGTATGTACATTAGAGACAACAAGAGTACACTAATTGGTTCTCTGAGAGTTCTAACTCTTCTTAAGTCATCACAACCACTGCAGATAAAGTCAAACCCCTCTTTTTCTTCCATGCCTCAGTATAAACACACTTCATAAACACATGAAAGACTTCTGAACACTACCAACTTCCTGGACAATTGATGCTTGCCTATATGTCTAGACCATAAACACTACATTGTGTCTGCTGTTCACATCTCTCGAGCATGAAACTTTCGGTGTTCAATGGTCAATACCAAGAAGCTGCCATGAACATCTGCCTCCCTTATCATTTTCAGCAGCAGAATGGAAAGGGAGATGCAGTGATGTTCTCTTACCATTTGGAGACTCCACATCCAGAATGAGATCGAGTGCATAATCATAGTAGGGAACCTGAGTGCTGAGACCACTGAGATTGAACTCATCATGAATGTACTCATCATCCACCTCACAGAAGAACTCATTGCCTCTCAAGCCACAGAACCAGGAAATCCATGAAGTGTCCTCTCCATCAGATCCACTCACATCTGACTCCTCGTCGCTGTCTGTGTCTGAATCCTCTGCAAAAACAAGTCTATAAACAGTGAAAAGAATCTTCACTACAGTTCAGATTGTTGATATGGTTAACTAAAATGAAATTGACAACATGGCATCAGCATTTGACAGTCAAAAGAGTTGGTAAAATCTAGTCAAGTTTCAAAGCTCTTTTGCCTTACGATGAACCAGAACATGAATGACATCCACTGTCAGAGCAAGAGCATTCCATTAGTCTCCAAGAAATGGAACATGAAGACTTGGCTGAGATGCATTTACATCTCACAAAATCCACTGTTCCAAACCCTAATATTACAGGGTGACAGAACAATACTATATTGTCATCCTTGTTGCCAAACCCTAGAAAAGTTTGTTTCAATCAGAGCTGTGGTCGGGAGGGAAGCGATGAAGCGAGCACACTTCTCCGTGAATCCAAACACACAGAGACTCAATCCATTCTTTCTCCAAACAAGAAACCAATAAAACCAAAACTTCAAAAAATCGCAATCATCATCGTTTTGCATCATTTTGGAAATAACAATGAATCAAAGAGCCGGGAAAAAAATGCGCACCATCATCAGGGTACGTGGAGTTGTCCATGGCGCCACGAAAGTGAAGTGTAGAGGCAGCAGGTGCTGCGGACGAAGGCACAGATGGCCGCTCCTTGTTCCGTCCGTTGTTCCCGTTTTGGAACACAGCGAAACCATTATCAACGGCACTGCTCCTGCGCTCCTTGCCGCTGTTGTTGAACATGTCCGCCCACTTCCCCTGCGCGATCGAAGTGCACAGAAGGCGCAGCACGAGAGCGCGCGCACACACACACACACTCTCGCGCTCTCTCTATCTCTCCTGTTCTCGTCCTCCCTCGTCTCGCGGTTCCGGTTCCAGTTTGGTGTGGTCTTGTGAACATCATCCCTCTTCCTCTGGTTCCGGTTCCAGTTTGATGCGTGCTCTTGTGATCATCCTCCCTCTTCCTCTGGTTCCGGTCCCAGTTTGGTGCGTGATCTTGTGATCATCCTCCCTCTTCCTTGGTTCCGGTTCCAGTTTGGTGCAGGGTCTTGTGATCGTCCCCCCTCTTCATCTGGTTCCAGTTCCAGTTTGGTGCATGGTCTTGTGATCATCCTCCCTCTTCATCTGGTTCCGGTTCCGGTTCCGGTTCCGGTTTGGTGCGTGTTCCTGTGATCGTCCGCCGTCTTCCTACGGCCCGGTTCCAGTTCGTTCCGTGTACGTGTTCTCGTTTTCCCTCTTCTTCATGTTCCGGTTCCACCTTGGTCCATTTGATATTTTTGGGGCCTTTTCTTCTAGGATTAGGTATGCTTCATGTAGTCTTGTTCCACTTTGGACCACTTTGGATCATTTTGGTCCACTTTTCGTAGCTTAACCAACGTGGGTACATATTTTTAGGTACACAAGGTGGCACCTTAAGGGGTGGAGAATAGGGCTGATGTCAAAGGGATGGCACCTTAATGGCACCTTATGTGTAGGGTAAGGATCAAAGAGTCCAAAGCTATTCTGGGAATCCAGGGCCTACTACAACAAGGTGGGAGTCAAGTGCAGGACTCAAATTCACAGAAAAAAGCCTTGTTTTGAAGAAGTCCTTACCTTGTGTAAAGATCTTGTAGAATTTTAAATTGTTGTGATTCATTTGAGAAGCAAAGGAGGTGAGGTGAGGCCTCTTTTTAGGCCTAAGGTTAAGGGGCCTTCCTCTATTGAAATAGAAATTTAGCTTGGTGTAAGGTGCCTTAAAACATACGCTCGCAAAATTCTACTAGCTCCTTATGTGTAGGGTAAAGCCTTCCGGGTGTGGGCATTCCCCTAAGGACCCTTCACACCTAGTGTGGTAAGTCTGTGTTTTCTCAAATGTGGTTTGAGATCACACATCTTGGGATTATATCCCATACATTAAATATTTAAAATTGTGTTCACATTAGAATTTGCTTCATAGTAACTTATCCTAGTTTACTTATAATACTTAGGATATAATCACATTCCTAACAATGGTCGTGCGCTACCATATTAGTACCTACAAATTCTTGAAACTTTGGACTAGACTTTGTGCATTGAAACACAATTTATTGCTATAATGGAATTATATAGCTTGGGTTGCTATTAATTACTACATGCAAACCTCTTTTGTAGATTCAAGAACAACAATATTGCATATTTGTGGTTCCAATTTTTTGGAACTCTTTGGAAAAGTGAAATACATAGATAGTGACAAAACTTGTTTATTAGAAAGGTTTTGAAATTTTTTACCTTCATCTAATACATCACTAGAATTGTCAAAGCTTGAAATTGTTGAGTTAAATTTGTCCATGCCTCTTGATTATACAAATGCAACTTTGTTACATGTTTAGCCAACACTCCTTGCGTAGTAATGCTTTTTATGTCAATAATGTAACTTTTGTCATGCACTTGTGGTGATGTTTTTTGTGTGACCATGCAGTGCAACTTTTGTTGTGCATGGAACTCTTGGTATAGATGCAACTATGTTTATTACAATTGGAAAGAAGGTATCAAGAATTTTAGATTGGTTATGTGTTTATATCCTAATTACTATAAGTAAACTAGGGTAAAACATTGTCGAACATGTTCTAGTGTGAACATAATTTTAAATAATTAGTGTATGTGATATAATCCCAAGATGTGTAATCTCAAATCACTTTGAGATTCTAGAACACATGATGATTTTCCATTTTGTAAATTTTATATGTTATACCAATTTTCTTTTGCACATGGTGTTTTTGATTTTCCATTTTTCTTTGGACTTTTAACATTGTTACATATGAGTCATGTTTTGAATCACCAAAAATATGGTCTAGTTTTGTTTAGTGTTGTAGTTAGATTCAATTTTGTTTTTATGCATTGGGTTTGTAATTATGTGTTTTGCACTAGGACTAGTTTGTTTGGGAGCTTTGTTTAGATGCCATGTGGAATGTTGGTTATGTTTTTGTTTATGTAGTTATAGCTAGTAGAAGTTGCAATCAAGGGGCACTACATGGTAGATAAAAAAGCTTGCTCAAATATTTTTGTGATTTTTGAATGATTTTTGGTTTAACAGTATGTGAGGAGTTGAACCCCAATTGAATTTGGGTACTTAGAACTTGAAAAAGTTCTAACATGAGGAAACAAAATAAACCTACAAGGAAAAGCCCTATTTCTATCACAAGGCCCCTACCCCCTTGTTTTCTTCAATCCTTTTTTCTCTTTCATCATCGTGGTTGTCTTCATGGTGGTTTTGCACCATAGCAATAGTAACAAAACACAAGACTAGGGGGAGGGGGGAGGGGAGGGGAGGGGAGGGCATGGGTTGTCAATGCCATCATCATTGTTGGTGAGCGAAAAGCTCTTCTCCTTGTCATCATTGCTTTCTAATGGTGAAGGAAGGGGGGTGGGCATTGACATTTTGTTAGCATCCTTTTTTTTTCATTGTCTTCTTGTGTTTTCTAAGTGTAGCAAAGATAGAAAGAAAAGAAGGGCCTAGGTAATGAAAGGAGTTTGAAGTTCCATCATCATCACCAACAACTTTGGAGGTCACCTAAACCTAGGAACTTGTTATGTTCAGTGGGCTTGGAAGCTTTGCAAAACCTAGGGAAAGACCTATGATAAGAAGGTTTGAAAGGTCCAACCAGACCTCCCATTTTATTTTCGTGTTTTTTTCAATTGATCAAACCTAATTGGAAAGTTTGTTAACAATTTGATTTTGCCACATCTTGTTTTCTTGGAATTTTTATAAATTTATTGCAATTTTTGGGGTTCCATTTGTTTTTTTTTTCCAATTTTTCATCCATGTGGAATAAGTTTCATCCATAGTTTAAGTGTAATTTGATTTTCATCCATCTAGTGGGCAAACATGGGTTAGTTAGTGGGTGGGTAGGCTAATAAGCAAACATCCCACCTATGGGCAAACACCCTACCCATGTTCAAGCACATTTTGGACACTTTTGACTCTATAATTAAACAATAAAAATAATTTTAATTAATTTCAAATTTCTTTTTGGAATTAAGTGGCATTCTTATTCAAGAAGACATATTTTAAAAATATGACACTGGATTGGGGATGTGATATTAGTGCCATTAGGGTTTTTTAAAAAAGGTTATGTGTGTAAAGCATGTAGAAGTTTTGAAAACAAATTTTTGGAGGCAAAAAGTTTTTAGATGTTAAAGGTACATCTAGTTTATTTACTTTCCTAATTTTATGGAATTTTGTATGTTTTTCCATTTCAAAATGTTCAACAATTAAAATGATTTTAAATATTTATTTCAAAATTTTATATGTAATATCTAAAATGAAATTATTTCGATAAAACATTTACTTTCACAACTACATTGAACTTTTTAATTTTTTTAGTTTCATACTGTGAAAAAAGAAGCACTTAATTCAAAAATTCATATATAATGTTTTAAATCTTTGATTGAGTTATAATGTATAATTATTTAGGTAAAACTAATTTACTAGCATAATCACATTGAACTTCTTGATTCCTTTCAATTTCAAAATGTGAATAAAAGAATTATTTGTTTCAAAAATTGAAATAATGTTTAATTTTTTTGCTTGGGTTACAAATTTTGAATACAACTATTTAAGTACTTTCAATTTATTTACTTTCATCATTGTCTCCGATTTTATAGTATTTTTAATCCAAATTTTTAGACATTACATTAATTTATATATGTCGATTTAGGCCATATGTTTATCAAACATAAATTTTTTTACAAAATATTTTAAAAATATTATAACAAGAAAAATTCACATGTGAAATTAAATTAAACATTTGTGTGTCTTCAATCTTATATCAAGTTTTGTAATAAAAGTACAAAAAATTGAACTCAATGCTACAATGCTTTTGTAGTAACAACGGATTTTACTTTAATTTTATAAATTTAGTTAATTTCTATATCCTTTTTAATTTCAAATTTAAATCACATGACCATTAGTTATATTATATTTTTGTAGTAAATCGAAATAATTTAAAAATTTTATTCTTCCATTTTACTCATCTCATTTTTAGTAAATGAATAAATTGATGGTTTAGTTTGGGGCTAGCTTAATTTGGAGATTTATATTCATTCAATTGATTCATCATAAACACTAATTTAATCATGGATTTTGAATAGTTCAATATTATCATGTACATTTAGCTGATTATTATCATTTTTTTTAATTATATTAATAAAAGTATGACGTTTTAGATTAATACTCCAGTTTTTGGTTACTTTTCCCCCCAAAATTTTCCCCCTTTTAATTATTTACTTATTTGAATAATTATGAATAATAATTGAAAACATAAGAACTATATTTTTATTGTCATTTTTTTCATAATGTAGTTTTTAAAATGAAAACATAATTTTTTTCTATTTTATTATCATATGTTATTAAAACGTAGCATTACAATCATGTGTGTCATATTTTATGATTAATTTCAATCATGTTAATTGTATGAGTCAACAGAATCAAGTCCAAGTAAAAGTAAGCACACACATTTTCATGTGTGCAATATATTGTCCAATTTAATTATAATGCTAATTTTTTTAATCATAACATACATTGCAATCACTTTAGAATACTAGTTTAGTTTAGTTCATAACATACTATATAATCATTTTAGACATGATGCTAATAATATAAAAATTACAATTTTATAATAATGCGTTTTCCTAATTGAAATTAAAATTTTAAAAAGAAAACCAAATCAAGAATCAGATTCCATTTCTGTATGGAATTGGAACCTTTTTAATTTATTGTATAAAACTAGAATTAGAGGTTCTTTATAAAAGTAAAAAACTACCCAACACTAAGTTCCTATGTTCAGACCCATTACTTTCAAAATAGGAAGTGGGTGACAAGTACTTTTTGACTTACCTCTATCCTTTTAGCTGGTGATCTTACTAGATCTGTAACAATCAAGAAGCTCTTCATTTCATGAATACTTTATAACTTCTTTTCACTCAATGAAAATAACAACAAAATGGCCTTTCACTTTGGAACCAAATAAGAACTTCTTGTGATGTTCGGAAGTGGAACCAATAGTTGCTTCTTATTGGGTTGTAAAGTGGAACGCCATTTTGTCATTCTTTTCGTTGGGTGAGAGGAAGGTACAAGTTATCAAAGGAGATTTTGAAACTATTTTCGTTGGGTGAGAGGAAGATACAAGTTATCAAAGGAGATTTTGAAACTATTTTCATTGGGTGAGAGGAAGATACAAGTTATCAAAGGAGATTTTGAAACTATTTTCATTGGGTGAGAGGAAGATACAAGTTATCAAAGGAGATTTTGAAACTATTTTCATTAGGTGAAAGGACGACTCAAGTTGTGGAAGGTTGTTTCAAATTGACCTTCCAATTTGGAACCCTAGATGAACTAAATTTTGTTACAATGGATCTTCAATTTCGGAAGTTCCTAATCCAAGTTAGGAATGCATATTGTCCCCCTAAATGTCAAGACAGACCATGTTGGTCTACTTTCCCATGGGATTTCAAAATCCTCGACATTTACTTGTTAACTATTGAATTTTTCACCAAAACATTTGTTTAGATCTTTGCCATTCTTCAATGGGTATTGGTTTCCTTATAATTCAAGAACGAGGTATAGAAATAGTAAAGACCCAATTACATACTTGATGGGCTCCAAGGCATTCCTTCTAAAGAATGAATGCAACTTTATTTTGGTAAAATGTGGAGCATCTACTTTATAGTTGTTTAAATGGGACAACATTGCATCTTTGTTTAGTTGTTAAAAGAACACACACACCTTGTACACATATCAACTTCAATCATTCGTAAAACAATCTCTAATCTTTTTATTTGTATACAAAGAGGCACCTCCTTGCACAAAAGATGTTTTCATCTATGAAAGGGACTAATGTTGTGCAGGTACCCAGGTTAACAAATTACTCAAGGTGATTTTGGTTTCGATTATTCAAAACGTAATCGAAATTGGGTCTTAGGTATGGAACTAGGTTGGAACCACAACCGAGGTTAGGTTAGGTTTAGGGTTTAGGACAAGGCTTTCGCTCGCATACACTAATGGGTTTGAATTCTTGATCTTGATGATTTTGTGGTCCTATTTGACATTGTGAAACCTAACTGAGAGGTTACTCAAAACCTTCCTTAAACTACCTTAGAATCGAGAATCAGCTTGATTTGAAAATTTAAAAAAAAATGAGAATGGAAATTGATCCTCATATTAGAAAACCAGATTTCAAATTGGGTCTCAATTTCATAACAAAAAAAAGGAACCTACCTGAAACCAGAACTGGCCTCATAAAGTTTTTAAAAATGGAAACCAGAGGTTCCTTCTAAAACCTAAGAACCACACAACATTGGAAAGGACCCTCCACCATTTGAATGCATGAATGACCTTTCTGTACTTATGCTTGAAAAGGGCTTCCTGAAAAGTTCATGTAAGAACTTGTGAACCTTTTTCTTCCTGAAATTCTAAGTTTTACTTGTCAGACAAAATTTGTTGGGTCATATACATGATGGTCTGATCATGTCCAAAAGGTTGCATGATCCAAATGGGTCTGATCCAATTTACACAGATTGCATGAAATTATTTGCGCTGCATGTCCATGAATCACATATATAACATATTTCTGTTCAGAGTATTCCATGAGACTACTAGTGTGATCATGGCATGATCATTCATCATAATTGGATGTGCTTGTTTTTTGCAGCTTCACGCTTGAACATATCCATGAGGAAACCAAGCATGAAGTTTCTTCTGAACTGTGGTGAAACTCCTATTAATCTCTCACTGGAAGGATGAGACTGCAGTTTCAAAAGATGGTGCCAAGGTGGATCTGGACTCGGAATTGGTTTCAACTGCAGCAAAGCTTCTTCATTGAGAACCCAAATGTATGATCAAATTACTGCAGAGCTACAGATTAGCAAGCTTCTAGATCCCACCCACCAGGCTCAGAGCTTGCAGATGGATTGATCTCTAAAATCCCTGAGAGCCTTGCAAATGGATCATGAACCTTACACATGTTGCAACAAAATGTATTGTAAGCAAAATTATGGGTTGTTCATGCAACCTTGATCACTAACTAGTATGATGCAGCAGCAGATTTGGTGAAGAAAATGTTTTCTGGGGTATTAAATAGAAGAAGAAGAAGAAGATCTTCAGAGTACACCAGAAGAAGAACTTTCAAAAAGAATGTGACAGAAAAAACTTTGGAACCAGCCTTATATTTGCTCATCTTTCAATCCATTCCTTTATCTATTCTGCTCCAAATGAGCATTTTTTTTTTTCCTATTGAGTGATTTGCCCAACTGGCCCCTAAACCCTAATAATATGCTCGATGCTCCAGATCATTTGAATGTTGGGGACTAAGGATTTGTAGCCATTGGGAATCTGCTGGTGGGAACTCAAGGAGAAACAATTGGTTTTATGTTAAAATTTCAGTTGTGTCCAATTTTTTGCATTTTGTGGCAACTTGTTGAATGAAACAGGAAAATTTTGCAAAAGTGAATCAATTTTGTTGTTGACTGAGGTTGAAATATAATTCAATTTTTTTTCAAGTGAGAAAAGGCTCGAGTGGAAACTTCAAATTCATTTAAGTTGAATCTCCAATTCTATCCATCATTTCCAATTAAACACTTCAATTGTATGAAAATCAAATATAGCTCAAAGTGGTTAAACCTTGAGGTTTGCCTTATAACACTAAAATTATGAGTTCCATTTGACACCAAAATTGTAATTATCAGATCAACACTAAATTTTCATCAAAAATTGAAAAAAAAAAAAAAAAATCTATTTTCCAAAAATCAACTGATGATATTTCATAGGCACAAAAATACTTGCCTCTCAGCAGCACTGGTTACCTCAAGTTGTTTCAGACTCCTTAAAGGGAGCTTTGTTTCAATGCTGTGTTTTGAATCCATATACAAGTCATTAATAGATTTTTAAATAAAAATATGGGTTCTTAAAATTATTAACTAATTGATTTCTATAATTTCAACAATCAAAAGTTGGGGGGAAAAAAAAAGTTCCATTTTTTTTTTCTTTTTTTCAAAACTTAAAATTTACAGGTATGAAGTGCATACATAACATTGGTAGATAACCATTTAAGGATTGTGTTTTGGTCTCTCTTCGGTGTTGAGAGTTCATGATGCCCTTAGACAAAATTTACATGTTTTACAACTTTTAATCAAGCTTTAGATTGTCAAAAGAAAAAAACATTCATTTATCCCAATCCCTTGCACCATATGTTGAATTTCCACTGTGCACATTGGACCCTAAAATCCTCTTTTCGTGTGGACAAAACACAAAAACTCTATGTATATATATATATACATATGTTGACGTAGAATCCTATATTGCAAATGTCTGAAGGGACAGATGAAAATCCTTGTACAAACATGAAAAACTCTTTTAACCCACAAAAAACAAGAGAGAGAGAGAGAGAAGATCAACAGAGTAAAAGAAAATAAAACTATGATTGCAAATGACTCCCAAGTGGCAAGAGGGAGGAAAACAAAAAAACAACAATGCCATAGTTGTTCAACTCTAAAAGAAAAACAGCATGAAAAAAGGGCAAAAGTAAAGATTTTTCTTTTCTGTAAGGTCTCATAATCGATGACAACTCTGAGTGACAAAAAATATACTCAATCTTTGTTGAATCTGCTCCAGAATATACATGTTGTGTTGACGGGCTTGAAGAATTGGGTCTGACATTATTTGCATTAAATCTCTCTTCTGTGGACAAGGAATTCTCTCCTCTAGAAACAATCCCATAATAATGGTGCACAAGCTTTTCAGCAAAAGTTGCTTTGTTTCTTCTTGTGGAGAAAGGGAAGAGTGGTCTTTTTCTATGATAAAGATTGGCTTTGCGGTGTTGGTGATGCAACAAATGGGTGTTGAAGAAGCTGCTTCAAAAAAACAAGGGACACATCTGAGTGGGTAATTGGATCTCGTATCTTTTGTATAGATGGGAATCACCTCTCTACATTTCTACCCAAATCATCAAATTTTCAGGGTACCCATTGAACCAGGTTTGTTGTGAAGCGGCTTGCAATTCAATTGAATAAGATCTGGGTTTAAGGTGAATTTGCTCTATTCTATTCAATTACACAGATGAATTTCCCATAAATGCCATCCAACACTTTCAACTCAAGGAAATAAAGAAATCACAGACAGAGCAGCAGGAGATGCTATCCATCTGATGTTCCCAACCACAGATTTTTCCAGCCTTCTGAAGATTGGTAGGAAACTATGATGCTGTCATCTTTATTGCAGATTGGGTTGAAATACTTTATTTTTCTAGTTTAGCAATATCACTGTGAATTCACATGTTATGTGCAATGATAGTAACATCCTCACTTGATGAGATTTGATAAACAAAAGGGTGAGAAAACGATAGCCATAGAAAAGATAACACTTGAAAAGAAACAAAACAAAAAGCCAACAAACATGAAGACAACAAACGTATTGAATCTAGCAAAGTAGGAGTGTGTAAAGAGCTTTGCTTCTCAAAGTGTTTACCTCAGTAGATGTTGGCCGCTTCTTTGGGTCCAGCCGAAAACAGAGTGACAAGAAATCTTTCACTAGTTCTGATGAAGACTCTGGAATCGGAGGTCCACTGCTAGCTTTTGCAATGTGGAATATTGCTGTCCATGTATTGTCCATCCCTGGCCAAGGGTGCCTGTTGCCCCCACTCCCATATTTCTTATCTTCAAGAAATTTCCATTTTTCATACATGGTATCATGTGTCATCCATCATCCAAGTCTTTTGCATCCCATTATTGTTGAATTAAAAGGAATTCTTAATCTGTCATCTTACCATAGCTCTATACTTCAATTCCAATTCACGTTTCCAATTTCATTAGTTTTGCTCAAAAAGTTTATAAATTAATTCCATGCATTCAAACCCAGTTCACCACAGTTCAACAATTGCATAAGATTGTCGTTTTGCATGTAATAAAATGACAAGAGGTACAAAGCTGACAAATCGATGCATGAGAACGTAGGAAGGTGGAATAAAAAATGTGAGCATCGAAAAAATTGCAAAAGAGAACCAAGGGAGAAAAGACTGAGAAGCCACCATGCTCCTAGCATTGAGGGGCACACTTACGTAGCTGTGAGCATTTCAATGACTGTGCATCCAACACTCCAAATGTCAGCACGACGTCCATAACCATCACCTTTGATCACTTCTGGTGCCATCCAGAAAACAGATCCTCGTATTGACTTGAAACCATCTGTTTGTGTCGGATCGTGGAAAGCCTGCAATCAAGTTAAAACCAGTTTCCTCATTAATTACCAAATTGAGAACAAGAAAATTTGCCATCATCTCATCGTCAGTTGCAATTTACATGCAGAGCTTACATAAGAATGTCAATGGGTCCTGAATGATTTGAAGAAAGATAGTTGCACTATATTCAAATGACTTTGTCAAAAGACTGTCCAAATGAACCCCTGCTTACAACAAAATCCTTGCCATCATGGATCACACTGCTTTGTGCACAAAACAATGAATTCAATTTCTAGATAGAAACCAGATATTAACATGTGTTATGGCGAAAATTTCAACATCTTCCCATCAGAAAATCAAAGACTGAAAGGAAGTGGGTAAAGAAGAGACTGAGAAAATCAAGTACCTTTGAGGCACCAAAATCTGCCAACTTGACAATTCCATCAGCATCGACAAGAACATTTCCACCTTTTATGTCACGATGCACGATTTTTTTCCCATGTAAATATTCGAGCCCAAGGAGTAACTGCCGGGTATACACTCTCACTAATGGCTCACTAAACCGCCCAAACCTCTCCAGCATACTACAAAAGACCCAAATCCAAGAAGTCCAGTGTAAGAGAGAGAGACTTTTTTCTGAAGAGAAAAACAATACAAAAAATTACAGCTGATGATCAGACAAGAAGCCCTAAGTGTGGACCCACCAAGAATTCATTCCTTCCTACCTCTGAATGGAGCCTCCAGAGACATATTCCAAGAAAATGTAAAGGCTTCCAGAAGCTACGTCTTGCTCCATGTTTATGTAGCCAACAATGTGCTTATGCCGCATCTTCTTATACAATGAGATTTCACGTTCCAGTGACTCCAAGTAGAATTTCCTCTCTTGACCTTCGGCAGGTGTATCAAGCTTGAGCTGCTTCACTGCCATGAGCTCCCCTGTCTCCTGATTCAACCCTGCAAAGACCTGCGCACAAAGTAGTTGACGCCCTCACACTTTATGCACCCTTCACATTTGTTGCATGAAATCCCAAAACCCGTAAATCCCAACACACCAAATCCAAATACAATAACATGGGAAGAAGAAACATGCTCATGGAAAAACAGAGTTGTAAAAAAAGATGTTCCAGGACAAGAGGGTGGGGACCAGAAAATGGTACCTTTCCATAGGCACCTTCACCAAGCAGCTCTCCTCGGGCCCACTTGAAAGAGCCTGTGCTTGTGGCCTCAGCATCAGAGAAAAACTCCTCATGGACTGTATTTGTACTACTACTACAAGATGCATCATTCTTGTCTGGATCAGGTTTTGGTTTTATAGTGGCTGGGCTCAGGCATTGTCCATTGCACCCTTCTTTTCCACATCCAATACACCCAGAGCAGGCTGCATCTCGCCAGTCCTCTCTGATGAGTGCCAAATCCTCTTCACTGGGCTTCAGTGAAGCAAACGTCACAGATTTCTTCTCTTTCACCTTCTTCAGTTTGCCATCTCCCTTCACACTGAATCCCTTTAATACCGAAAGCAGATTAGCATCTGCGAGAACTTCCAATTCTTTCCCTGATGATGAACCAAAAGATGACACTCCACCAGTTTCCAGCTCTTGAACAATTGGAATATCCTTCAAGCCACCTACGAGAGTTACATCTTGATGCGTTACTGCAGGGAATTCACCTACTTGTCGGGGAGTTTCTGGTCCTTGTGGTGTACCCACCACATTTTCCATTGATATTTCTAGTGCACCTCCTTGCACATTCAATGGCTCAACTACTGGGTGCTTGATTTTGTACATCCTTGGTGATGAACCATCCTGCAATTGGGCAAACTTGGCTGTTTTTTGCATGACTGGAGCTCCATAAACTTCAAGGACTGGACTTTCCATCATATCCATGACCTTGTTTTGCATGAGGAATTCCTGAGCCTCCTCATCTTGTCTTTTTCCTGCCAACCCAATTCCAACTTTGTTCTCTACTACCTGAGAATCCATGCTCAATCTCTCTTCCCCTTCCACAGAAAACAGTTCCTGATTTGCTCCACTCCTTGATCTCAGATCTGTACTCATGATTCCATCTATCTCTTGATTCATTTCTGTGGGTGCACTTAGTACTTTCTGAAGCATGGGCATGATTTGAGGATCTCTTATGAAAATTTCTTGGCCCCCCCCTGCATTTCTCAGAAGCTGATGATCTTCATGAATTTTTTCCAAAGCTTGGCTCATTTCTGGTGCACTTGCCACTCTTGGAATTGGAGTCAACACAGATGTTTTACTACTGTCCCTGCAAAATTGCTAGTTTAGGTAAGGATGACTGAGTAAGAAGAAGAAGTAAAGAGAACAAGGGAAAGAGATATTCTTTTGCCGAATACAAAATCCAACCAGGGTAGACCAGAATGCAAGCAAAGAAAACAAGCACCTATTCTCTGGAAGTCTCCAAGGCGACCATCTTGGGTATCTTGGGCTCGCATTTCCAGACTTATCAACCCCCTCTGGCATCCAAGCACCACCCATAAAAGTTGGCATGCGTTCCTGTTGGCACTGACCCATGAAGAGGGCAGCAGTTTCATCATCTGGAGGTCCACCATCACATGATCTTGTGAACCCATTTCCACCAACACTTTGGTAAGGACCTCCTCCTGATGGATGAAAAACCTCCCTTGGGGAACCATGGTTTTCCCAGTCTCTATTACCAGCAGCAGCAATTGTGACAACTGGCCTACCCACTGGAGCCAGAGAGTTCAGCTGCTCAATACCTGTTGTAGTTGTAAAGCCCGCATTATTCAATGACTCACCAGAATGGCCACCTGAGACAGATTCCTGATATGGAAAGCTCTGAGCATCTACAACAGTTCCGGCCCGAAAATCTGATGCAATCAGAAACCTTGTATTTGGGGATATGGAGTTCATGCGGTCCTCCATGTCTGCTCGCATACGAGCACTGAGGTATTTGTAGATGGATTCATCAGCTGCCACTTGAATAGGTAGAAGATTTTCATCTGTCTTGGCATAAAGATTTGCACCAGCCACCAACAAGAGCTTCAAAATGCCCCTGGAAAAATAAAATGGGAGCATTGCCCAGTTATTAGTAACTATGGTGCATTGGAAAATTATAGCAAGTTGAACTTCACCCCCTTGAACACTATACAGAAGGAAATAAACACATGGAAACATGCACAGATCCCAGACTGTCTGTCTGTCTGTCTATATATCCCTGCAGTACAGAAGAGGTGCAGCAGCACAGTTCAACATAAGAACAACATAAAAGAGCAAATGTAGGAGACAAGCACCGATATGCAGAAGCAGCAGCCACATGGAGAGCTGTGACTTGTTGGCTATTACAGCCATTTATGTTTGCTCCTGCATTCAGTAAGACCTTCACTATCCTTTCATTTCCTGTACTTACTGCATACAATAGTGGCGGTGGACCCTGCTGTTACAAATTCACCGCAATTATTTTCAGTATTCCTATCCCCCCCCCACCACCCATTTAGCAAGAACATTGCTATGAATATGCTTCCGCATGAAAAATCAGTCCTGGGGTTGCTCTCAAGGATTAGGGTTTAGGGTTTAGAATCCAAAAACAGAGCTATAAATTTGTTACCTTTGAAGGGCCACTACCTTCTCGCTCACCATCTGGACTGAAGCCCTGTTCTAATAGCATCAATACCTGCTCCACATTCTGGCTCATGATTGCCTCCTCCAATGGCCCTATACCCATCACATATAACCCACATTTTTATGGTTCACATAAGATCCAGTGATTTTCCTGAAAGAGAACCAACCAACACTCTACACACACACACACACACAAAGCCTCTGACCCAAAAAACCCAAATGCAATGGCAAAAACCTTAACAACGTTTGTGTTTGTGGAGCTAATAATAGACCTGCTGCTAGATCATCATTTGGCGAAGAGAGTGAAGAAAAGGATGATAGAACCCACCTTTTGAAGATTGATGGAGATGGTTAACTGTCTCCCTGTGACCACTACCACCACCCCCTCCTCCTCCTCCTCCTCCTCTCCCATCAGGTAACTTATGATAATTCCATCCAGAGACACTGGCTCCCTCTCTCCCATGAATTGACTCATGCCAAGCAGTTGGAGAAGAAGAAGAAGAAGATGAAGACACCTCCCCAACAACAACATTCATACCTGCAGCAAATTTCCTGGGAGATCTTGGAAATGCTGGGCTTACAGGTACACTGCTCGGTGTATTATTCCTGTCCATAGATGAGAAGTAGTGCTGCATCATCTCTTGTGCACCTGAAGTTTATAATACATACGTACACACACACACACACACACACACACACACAACAGACAACAAAAACAGATCAGGATTGTCCTACTTGTTGAACTGCAACTGATGGAGCTTTGGTTTTTCTGAATACAAAGGAGACTTATTTAGTTTGCTAACTTTAAGTGGAAGAACTGAAAGAGCTGTTCAGCTGAAGAGTTGTTAGTTGTTACTACCTTTTATTTCTTTCTTTCAGAGGTGGGGTGTATTCTAACTATTTCTTTTTTTCTTTTTTAAATAAGTTTTTTAGACCCAACCCACAAGCGGTTGGCACCCCCAAGCCAGGCTCAGTGGCAGAGGGCCAACAGGGCTTTCACCTGGACACCAGTGGGGTTGAACCCACAACCTTTTTTTCAGGTCCAGGTTCCTAGATGGGCTATACCACTGAGCCATCACCCTGGGGGTGTTCTAACTTCTAACAACCTTGGTTGCAACATGGATACATCACCTTGCATAATTTTCAAAACTATTCATACCAGCCTGGTCCTGCTATTGGGTTCAAGACTGATTTTGGCTGGTATGAGGCAGATATATATACCGGGTGTTGAAACCAGTATATACCTGGTGCAAGACTGATATTACCTCAAGTCCCTACCAGGCTAGTATTGGTTGAAGATTGGTATTGTATCAAGACGTACCAGACTGGTAGGGTCCTTTGAAACCAATGCATAGACCAAACCACATACTTAGCATGCATAGCCCTCTGTACCATGAGACCAACATCTAGCATGCCTCAATGATGAATTGAACCCACAACCATTTGCAAAAGCAGAAATGGGTCCTAATGACTTTTAGCATTTTTAATACTTTAGTGATCACCTGACTCAGTGACCTTTGTTAGATAGGAGTTGGGCTAAGTGTAGTAGCTAATATCTAGCACAGCCTTATGATGAATTGAACCCACAACCACTTGACAAGGCAACCATTGATCCTAATGACCTTAGCAATCCACTTACTCAGTGACCTTTGTTATCTAGCTGGGTTAGGTGTATAGTACACAACAACATCTAGCACAACCTAGTGCTTGAAGTGAACCCCCAATCACTTGGAAATGGTCTTTTTGATTTTGGCAAATTTCCACATCCTTGTTACAAAGGAAAAGCTGCAACAAATACAAAGGCTTTTTTCTGGAAAAAAAAATGGCCCAAAGTCGCCATGTTTGAGGAACAAAGTTTTAATTTGTCATATTTAGATGATAGGTTCTAGCATATCACCAAAATATAGCACACCTCCTAAACTTCTCTACTTTCCTCTCCAACCTGGTATGAACCAGTGTTGGTCTGGTATATAGGTGCACACATTATAAAGTCTAGTCTATGCCCTGGTATTGAAAGACCCAATACCAAGACCTGGTCTATGCATAGGTATGGAACCCAATTCCAAGGCTTGGTCTATGCACTTGTTTGAAGGTACCCAGTACCAAGACTTGGTCTATGCTCTTGTATGGAAGATACCCAATACCAGGACCAGGCTGGTATGTTCAAAAGTTGATACCAGAACAACATGGGTTTGTATGAACTACTAATTATGTGTATCAAATATGAGTGACCACCACAACAAAAAATTGCAAGTATGAGTCAATTCTAAAGGAACATAAAACACTGGACAAAGTATACAAAGGGCATTGGGAAACAAACTCTCACACACCTGCAGATTCAGTGGCAATAGTATGGCGTCGAGAGGGCAGGGGTGGCATAGCTGGTTGTGCTGGAATTAGCAGACCATCACTGCTATAACTAGAAGCCCGTCCAGGAACAGCCCTTGTAGGTGGAAGAGGCTCAAATGAAGAAGAAGATCGAGTTGAATTTTGAGGCGCCTACAAAAATTCGTGGTTTTTTTTTGTTTTTGCATATGCTCTGGCCACACAAATATTACCAAGAAAACCATGGCAAGAGAGACACAATTTCAATGCTGGGAACCATACGATAGACAGAGGAGTGAGAAGAGGACTATTTTAGATTTTTGTAATTGCTATTACCATTGGATCTTTCATTCAGCAGGTTTTTTGTGCCAACGGGAAAAGGCAAGCAATTGAGTTTCAAGAACAAAAGAACTCAAAACACAAAGCCCAAAATCATCCAATTCCAATTGGATTGTCCAATTCCAATTGGATTGTCCAATTCCAATTAGATGAGTTTGAAAACAAATCACTTGGAAATGTAATCACAGCATGAAAAAACAATCAATGAAGAGATTGAGGAGACGTAAAGAACTGGCTGGATTTTTCTTAGTGTATTTTTAGGACACTGACCTGCCTGAATTTTTCAAGGGAACTTCTGAAATCTGGAAGGTCCCCACTAGGCTATCAACTGGGGCTTCCGGATTTTGGAAGTTCTTTTCAGGAAATTTTTAACAAAATCAGGAAAAAGCAGGCTGTTTCTTTATGCATGTGAAGGGTCTAAGTATAGGCCTGGAAGTCCAGATTTTTGGCCCCTCCACTTGGCCTACCAGCCTTGTGATGAGAGTCTCAAATCCCAAAGGGACTATACTCAGACCCATCTCCTATACTAACCCAACACCAAGAAATTGGATGAAGGAACTTTGCACTAAGTCTTACTTTGCTCCAAAATGGGGATGAATTGAAGGGGAGATTCAGATTTTTTTACCTGTGGCATAGAAGATGATGATCCTTCGAAGAAGAAACTGGGTCTAGGGCTCAGGTTAGGGTTAGGGTTTTCACTGGTGATGTGATCAGGAGGCAACAGCACTCGCAGGGCTGAGAGAGAAGACTCAGAGAACCTGCCATGCCAAGGTCCTGTGTGCGGTGAATTTGGAATCCGTGGTTGAAGAAGATTCCCTCTCCGCATTAGTCGCTGATTGTTTCCAGCAGGCACTGGTGGTACTGGCAGATTGTAACTTGAGAAATTCATTGAGTTGAGTGAATTTGCTTGACCAGATCTTCCAGGACTCACTGAATTGCTCACTGGAGGAACAGTTGCAACAACAGAATTTCCAGCCAAAGAAGAATTTGTATCATCACTAGTTGTTGTTGGCAATGAGGAGCAGGAGGAGGAGCTCAGGAACTTTGCTGCATTTAGGGTTTCAATTGTTGGTGCAGCTTGTGGATTTGACATTGGGTTCATGGATGATTGGATGAAATTGGAGCTGTTGCCACCAGGATGCTGCTGCTGCTGTTGATGATGAGGTTGATGATGGTTCATTTTGTTGTTGGGTTTTGAGTTTAATGTCTGGTTGGTTGGTGCAGAACTGGTCACAAGATTTGTTGTTGGAAGTGGAAGTGATGGACGTCGGAATCTTGAACTGGAATTTGGGGAACTGGGTGGTACAGGGGATGTGACGCCTGCAGCAGAAGGGAAGGTGATAGGCATCACAGGCAGTGAGATTCTTCTGCCAGGCATTGGGGAAATTAAGAAGGCTTTTCCTCCTCCACAGTTGTTGTTGCTGCATTGTTCAGCCTGGCTGCTCACACTTGTAACTGAGTTTGCAGAGTCCTGTGAGGAACTGTTTGTTGTTGGAGTTTGTGGAATCAAGAGACTTTCCAAACCAGGGGGAGGAGGAGCCTTGCCAAATTGTGGACGTTGTTGTTGATTAGCAGCTGCTGATGCAAGACTCTGATGATGATCCATGATGGCTGCTGCTGCTGCTGCTGCAGTCTGGACCCCCTGAGCTTCCTGCTCCTCATTTTCAGGACCTCTTCCATTGCCAGTCACACAGACAACATTTTGTTCCTCTTTTCGTGTTGTTGCCATCTTCAGAGCTTCACTCAGCCTCACCTGCATGCATCAACATGCCAAGCAGCCCTTGTTTCCTTCCCATGGGCCTTGACATGAGCAAATTAGCTGTGTCAAATCTTCTGGAGGAATATCGGGTGTGTATAGAGGATTGCAAAAGAACTGGCAGACCTTAATTCCAGAAATCACCATGTCTTCTTGAGAAGAGACTTATATCCTCCTCAGATTCATTGCAACAAATACTACTTGAGCACTCCTCCTCCCAGGCTCAAACCCTAATAATAACAAGAATTCCAACAACAAAAGCAAAACAGGATCCTCCTACCCATAGAAAACTATACAGCAACAACAGATTCAATGCAATGCATACATGTCCAAATCCTTCCTTCTCCCTTGATGTTGCATTTTCTCAGCTGAATGCTTCAGAAGAAGAAGAAGAAGACCACATTTAGAAATTGGGAAAACAACCCAATTCTTCCCGCAACGTCAGTCATAAATCATATTCCATCAGTTCGGAAAAAAGCAAACAACAAAAAACAACAAGCTCTTCAAAGAAAAAAGGCTTGCAGCTAACTATAATAACGAGAAATCCAAAAACTGAAATTGCAAACTCTGTACATATATATCTTCGAGCTTCTGTACATATCTTCTACAGTTGCACTACTCCTGCTTCTTCCTCTTTCTCCTTCTCCTCTTCTTCCCCACAATGGAAAAAACAAAACCCAAAAGAAAACAAAGAACAAGAAGAAACTACGAAAGAAAGGGTCCACACAAAAACTAACAAAAAACACGGAACTTGATACAGAACAAAAACAACAAGAAGAACAACAAGAGAATGTAAAGAGATGGGGATTTTGAATTTGCATGGGCGATGATGGAGAGAAGACGATTGATTTGTCGAGAGAGAGAGAGAGAGAAAAGAGAGAAGTAGTGACCACCAGCAACGTACCGCTTCACTAACCACCTTTCTTCTTCCCCTCCAGCTTCTGTTCGTCTCCCCTGCCCGCTTCTACTCTGCCCGATATAAATTTTCACGTCGCCCGTCCTCGATTTCTTCTACCCGATCTACTTTTTCACCCTCTGCCCTAGCTGAATATGCTACCCAGTCTCCATTTTGATTCTGCCCGTTATCAATTTTGATGCTGCCCAGTATCCATTTTGATGCTGCCTGACCTAGACTTTATTCATCCTAATCTAGATTTTCATGCTGCCCTAAATGAATTTTCATGTAGCCCCTTGTAGATTTTCATGGCTACCTGATCCAAATTTTCATGCAGCCCTGGCTACCTGATACAAATTTCCATGCTGCCCAATCTAGATTTTCATGGCTACTCGATCCAAATTTCCATGCTGCCCGATCTAGATTTTCATGGCTACTCGATCCAAATTTCCTTGCTGCCCGATCTAGATTTTCATGGCTACTCGATCCCAATTTCCATGCTGCCCGATCTAGATTGTCATGGCTACTCGATCCAAATTTCCATGCTGCCCGATCTAGATTGTCATGGCTACTCGATCCAAATTTCCTTTCTGCCCGATCTAGATTTTCATGTCTACCCGATCCAAATTTTCATGCTGCCCGATCTAAATTTCCATTGCTACTACTTGGAATTCCATACTGGCTTGGGCATTTTTTGAGCCTTTTTTTCTTACCTTCTTTTTTTTTACCTTTCTTTTTACATTTTTTTACTTTTCCAACTTCTCATGTTGCTGCTTGGTAACTGTTTAATTGGATTCACACCAAAGGATGTTACTACGGGTATAATCATTCCGTAAAACCCGTCCTCATTTTTTTAAAAGTGTATTTTCAGATAACACTTACAAAAGCATAAAAAAGAAAGCCATGTGCATATTTATTTATTTATTTATGCATATTTTTCCATTTTTCAAAATGCCCATAATCAATTTTTTTTTTCTTGTAATACTTGACGGGTATCAATCGATACCTATTAAGAATCACAAGAAAAAATAAAATAAAATAAACAAGTGGTGGGATTTACATTGTGCAACATCCCTTAGGCCAAGGTGTTCCCGAAGTAATGGGCCCCTCGATCTCTAGTGTTAAGGACCCATTATTTTGGGAAGGACCTCAAACCGCGTTGTTTTAAGGGTTTAGACTCCACCACACTTGGCTCACACCTTGTGTTAAGCCTTTGTTCCAAGAATGGGGCCTTAACCCTACACATTTAACCCTACACATTTAACCCTCTCTTCTTGTTTAGGGGTTTTAAAAGGTTAAGGTTTTAAAAAAATAATGACTTCTTATGTTGTTCACAACAAGGGGATAAGTAAAAATAATACGATCTAGAGTTAATTTAACCTTTACATTGAGTGATTCAAACATTTGAACCTATGGCGGAAAATTCAAATGATAAATTTAAATGACCTCTAAATCATACAATGGGTTATGTATGTTAATCTTAAAATGAAAGGGGTCAAACTATTCTCTTATTTATTCTATTTAAATTGAAATCAAATATTTAAAAAAATAAATGGGTTTTCATGTAAATTTTTAAAAATTAGAAATGAAAAAACCCTCTTTCATTCTTTTTTTGGGGCATATAAAGCCCATGGGTGAAAGCATTACCAAAATTGAGTTGCATTCAATTGTCAGCTCACATAAGCTTTATCTTATATTTTAAAGCTTTCTAATCAAGAGCAAAACGAGGAAATTATGAGCTTTCAAAGTGATGGGATTCATAACTTAACAATTTCAAGACAATCAGATGGGTGCAAATACGTTTCAAGGATCCATCATGATTATTTTATAAAAGGATTGTGAGTTTTTTTTTTTAGTTCTTTTCATTTTTTCATATGAAAGAATTTTTGAATGAAATATTTTGCAACTTGTTATTAAAAGCATACTAATCACGTTGTTTTGTATTAATCATTGTTGAACAAATATGAATTTTTCAAAGTGTGTAGATTTCATTAGATTTAACATTTCATTTTGAAAAATAATCATAATTTTGAACCATAACAAAATATGTTGACTCTTGTAAAAATAAAAATTATATCATAAATTACAAATAGTTTTTTATACGTCATGTAAATTACACCCCCATTTACATGTGGTAGAAAACTCTTGAAATTTTTAGATTTTGAAACATAGTTTGATTTTTTAAAAATTTTAAATACAATAAATTTTTAATTGTGAATGCATTTTGAATGTGGGTAGTAGGTTAATATCATTTAAATTATTTTTATGATCAAAATTTTTTAATTAAAAAAGTCATTTACTTTAATCCTTTTTGCAAAATCTGATTGATTTTGATGCAACTATTGTTCAAGTTCAAAAATCCATTAATAAAACCAAAACCCAAAATTTTAATTTGATAAATTTTGAATTTTGAATTTCACAACACTCATATTAGTTATTTAGCACAACTTGAAATGATTAATATAATTTTAAAATATCAAAAAAAAAACATATGTATAAAAAAATTTATAATTTTTACCGCTATCTAATGTGGTTTTTGGTTCCTTTGAACATATTTGCACCACATAAAATATGTATTAATCCCCAATATAAACACATAATATATGTATTTTAAAAATAAATATTAATTGTCAATAGATTGTTCAATTAGTAGGTTAATAAATGAACTAATAACCAAATTTGGAAAAACATGAAGTCAAGAATCCTTCAACATCATTGACAATTGAATAATTTTGAGAAAACTTACATTTTAAATGAGTATATTTATGTTTTACCAGTTCCCAATTACCCAATTGGAAAATACATTAAATACATATGGTATGTTGAAAAAATAACAATCTTATCACATAATTTTCTGATGTTTTAGTTGCATCTTATCACTCCTCACAACTTTTATTGAATGTCCTATGCAAATTCAACGTTCCACGATATCGAGGAAACAAGTTCCAAGATTTGTCATTGTGACAAATTCCAATCGTGCAATCTTGAATTATATTGTAATCATCATCTATTGAAGCTCACTTCTCATTTGTGCAAGTATGTTTCTCATATGTATACTATGGTTGAATCCCATAACAATTATTCCAAAAATCTTCCACTTCTAGATTTTGCTCTTAAACCAATCTCTCAAATCAACCAACCACATCCAATGAAGCTATAACATGTTCATTTTATTTTTCCTTCTTGAACCATGGATACTATTTCTTGATGCTCCCAATTAGCTTTCAAGTCTTTTTTTATAGGGCTTATATTTGTGCCAAAATTGGAAGTTATTTTTCTATTGTCCCTTGTTTTTTTATTTTTCCCTAATGGTGCTTCAATCTTCAATTGAAGGATTCCCAAAGATGTCAAGAATGCATGTCCAATTTGCATTAAAATTCAAATTATGTTACCCAATTCATGGTATTATATACTAATTGCATTGTCTTGCATAGTATGTGTATACATAAGAAAAACCAAAGATGCATGGAGATGCAATGGAACATACTTGATGCTTTTTTGCATGTTGATTGCCATCATCATAACTGAAATCAAATCCACATGCCTCCATGTAATTCACTGCTGTAAAAATTGCAGATGGAGTTGCCAGGGGACAACTTTGATCTTGTAAACTAAATGGGTGAAGTCAAACAAAAAATGGAAAAAAACTTCAGAGAACACAAAAGACAAAATGAGATGATTATTAAGTTATGAAATGATGATACCAAAGACCATGTGGACTAGCAAGAGGAGAATGAGAATTCACAACTTGAAAAAGATAGCTGCGTCAGTCCTGTCCTTCCCGGGTACAAAGTCTGTATGGAAATCACACAAGACATGCACTGCACAAATAGATAAGAGGACCAACAGAAGAAGGCAGGACACTCTGGAAAACATCTTCAATGCTGAAGATGCAAATCAGGTAGCAACTAGCAATGCATCTGGAAATGAGAATGTCAAAACTCAAGGAACCCTTCAGTCCAGCTTGCAGCAGGCTTGCAGGTATCCAAAGAGCAGTCCTACCATATTTAGCCTATGAGATTGCCAAGAAAAGTCCACAATAACACTTTCAATGTAACTGTTGTGTCAGTTCCTGCAAAACTGACATGAGAAGAATTGAGTACAGTTGTACGATTCTGAGCTGCCATGACTCCCCAGAGATTTCCATCAGCTCCCTGGCACTGGGTGTAGTAGACAAGAACACAATAATCCACCCAAAACTCTAGCCAAATAATTATACAAAATCTGCATTCAAGCTGCAACAAGCATGTGAGGATAAGCTTCATTCATTTCAGTTTGGTCCTACCTATTTCCCCCTTGGATTGACTATTGCTTTTCTGACCAATCCACTGAATATTGGAATAGCTCCCAATGCTCACCTCATGCCAGGGGGACATTGGCATAGACATGAGGAAATAATCTCATTCCGGCCATGATACATTCATGCAAGGCATCAGAAACAATCAGTGAATGTACACAGTCAAAGTATACACGGACACCCATGTGGACCTTCGGTCCACTTTCCTACAATGACTTAACTCTCAGTTGTTCAGGTCCCCAGTTGCTGCAATCTCCTACTGAGAAATTCGTACTCTGCCTCCTCTGCTTCAATACCATCTTTAGCACCCAATTTCCTGGGCACAGCTTTCACTAACCATCCACTTTGTACTCTACCTGCTTCTTCCCTGCTAGTGTGCCCTCTTGGCCTTGCATTGAGCATTGCACATGCCTCTGAAGAAATTTCAGGAACTTCTAATCCATGTTTGATTCTTTCAGGAACTACAGTTTCTGGCCAGTTGCCCAAATACTTCTCTGCGTCTGTCACCAGACTATCTTTGCAACAGGAGGTGCTCTCTGCATTGGAATACTCTTGGTTGCCAAGCTGTTGCTCATAATCAGATGCTTGAGACTGGCACTCCCAGTCAGCCCTCATACCCAGTAAAGGTTCTCTTCTGCTCAATCCATCCCAGAAAATGATTCTGTCAGCCACTCGCGGGCTTGATTTTCCTGATGCCCATTCCAGCTCTTGACCCTTTGACCAAGTGCTCAACAGAGGCTGTTTCCTGGAATAATGACTATCAACTGGTGTGTTGACTCCTGCATGACCAAGTCCGCTGTCTCTATTCCAGAAATAGGTAGTTGTATTGTGATTGCTGGCAGTCAGAGACTTAATGCTTGGATCTATGTACTTGGCAGAACTCCAAGTAGTGCCAGTCTTCATGTACTCTCTGGGCTCTCGATCTGAAACTTCAGAGATTGCCATTGTCATTTTACCTGGCCTTCCATCTAGTGCAGCTGTAATCTGATCAGAGATTTCACTAGCATTCTGGAGTTCACCTCTGGTACCCACTTGCTGACCTGTTGCTGAGTCAGACCTAGAGGCCCAATCATCCAATGTTGAGACTGCATCAAAGAAGTCAGGAATGCTTGGATAAATGCTTCTCAAGTTGGAGGTTTTTGGTTTCAGGTACTCAGCTTGCAAGTCATCAAATGCTGCCAGTTTGAATTCACTACTCGCTTGCCTGTCCAGCTCATGCCAAGCAGGTGTCTCCACTCCACCATCCACCATAGCTTGAAGAAACTCATCACATACTTCATCATTGGCCCTCAAAGTCTCCAAAGCATCTCCAAAGTCCAGTCTTCTGTCCACCCCAGGGTGTCCCTCCTGCAGCAGCTGGAAGCATCTCAATTGGAATGTTGATCATACAAAAATACATCTAACTTTGGATCAAAACCGGGTCTTGGGTTTAGGGTTTAATCGAGCAGAAAGTGGATTGTCAACTTTTAAAGTCCACAGATTTAACTAGACAGATCAAAGTGAGTCAAGCAGGAAAGATAGGTACAACACCTGCTCAGGGCTCTCTGAGAAAGTTGATTTGGAATCTGCAGCCATCATTGAGTCTGGTTCACCATGTAGCCTTGTGCTTACCTTTGAAGAGTCACCACAAGTTGATCCCTCATGCATTCCATACTGAGCATCCAGAAGACTCACACTCGAAGGATCTGATGGCTCCAGATGGACCTTAACATCTTGTGCACCTCCAGGTACAGTACAACCATGCATGACTGCACCAATTTTGGTGATGGAGTCATTTGAGGGTGAAGACTTCTCAAAGGGAGTGAATGCACTGCCAGTATGCATGGATAGATCTTCCCCTGCAATGATACATCACAATGCATGTCATGAACTCAGAAATAGTTCATGGTGCATGAAGGACCTGGAATGCATGTCAGTGCAGGCATCAAGTTGCTCCTAGTGATCAAGATATCTATCAGTAATTCTAGCATTCCATGAAGCAATGATGATTAAAAGAAGTAAGAGAGGGCCCAAAAGTTTGCCTGGAATAGGAGAACAAAAGGAGAGTTCATTGAGACGGAGCACATGCTTCTTCCACTGCTCCAGCTCCTCTTCTTTTAGTTGTAACTGTGTCTCAGCTAACTCCAAATCTGTTTCTAGTTTTGAAATAAGCTCCTCCTGCAGCAAAAAAAGTCTGGAAATTTCAGATGGAAAATCAGGTTGACTTGTGAGATAACCATGAGCCAACAACTACTTCCCTGTTTTTAGTATCTGAGCTGTTCAATAACTGAAGTGGCATATCATGTGGGTACACATGTCCTGAGGTAATCTTAAGGTTTCACCTGTAATTTATAAAGTCGTTGTGTCAACTCTCTTGGAGAAACCACATAGTTGTTAATGCAAGTCACCTCAGAATCAGAATCATCATCCTCATCAGGGTCCACTTGTGCAGGTAAGCCCCTAATGTTAAGATCTCCTTGCACCATAGCAGCAATGCCATCCTGCAGCAGCAGCAGCAGCAGCAGCAGAGACACTCTACATCAGGAATGTTTCTTCTTTCTCTCCAGTCTGCAGCAAACTCTCACAATTCATTGATCATACAGTATCTAGAATCAAGCTTGAACACAAACTCTGTTCTGACCAGAAACACCAGACTTTGATTGCAGCTGTGAAATGTCACAAATCAACACATCAGATAACCAAAGAAGATATTCACATAACAACACATGACAAAACAGAAAAGTCACAGGTCCGAACCTCATCTACATCAGAAAACTGTCCTGCTAGGTGCTCCAGTTCAGCCTCCAACTCAGCCTCAAGTTCAGTCATTTGTTCACCAGGCAGGGATGATGCATCCTCCCTCAACAAATTATCAACAAATTCCTCACCAGATTGTGTTCCCTCCACATTTCTGTATGTTCTCAAGGAAAATTCAGCACCATGCTTTTGATTGGGTTCCTCCAATTCTTCACCCACCTGTGTTGAAGATGGATTCAACATGCAAAAGCACATTGTCAGCAGTGCCTGCTGAGACAATAAAGCCCAAAAGAACCCAGTCCTAGAAATGCTTTGATTTGAGAACAAACCATCAAATAGATTTACCTGCAAGATGTGCTCAGCTTCAGGCACACAATTTCCATATCTTTGGGCTTCACGTATAGTAACTTCAAGCTGAGCTTGTGCCTCTTCAAGCTGCTGCTGCAGTCTCTGGATCTCACTGGTTGTGGACTTGGATGCCAACATAACTCCAATGGCCACCCCACATCTGAGAAGTGTCACCTCCCTTGTGCTGACATCTGCAGGGCCTGCAGAGCACCATTTTTAAGTTCACCACTCTAATGCAAAATGAACACTAGTGTCATCAACAAACTTCCGCTACAAAAAGACAGACAGTCCAGAATGCTGCTTTGTCTTATGGAAGTACCTGCATCAGACCCCACATGAACAACCGAATCCATAGACAGAGACAAGTCCAGTGTCCTATGAAAAAGTTTGCGTCTCTTGAGTCTGATCCTGTGCAGCAAGTTCTCATCAGTATAAGAGCAAGCTCCTGCTCTTGGTAGTCCCCCATCATCCATAACTCCCACATCTCGACCGGCTTGTTCCCCTGGAACTTGAGCTGCTCCTGAACCTATATCCAAGCTTTGATCTGTTGTCAAATATGCCACAAGCTTTGGAAGCCCTTCCAGAATATCAGGTTCTTCTTGTGGAGATCCTGAAGGCTTGGAAACTTGGTCAAGCTGAGCAAGAGCTGGGAGCTCTGGAGAGTCAGCGGGATCATCAACCACTGCTAATTGGGTCTCAGCTGTCCCTGCTCCTTCTAAGCTCTTCAATTGTAATCCATCACTTGTTTTCAGTAACCTTTTCTGCTCATCAATCTCAGCAAGGGAAAATTGCCCAGCTCTCAGGACATTTTGGCAGCACCTTACAATATAACCTGAACCTGCAGCCACCAACAGCAACCACATCTCTCTGCCTTTCTCTCTCTGTCTATCTCTCTCAAAATCCAAATGCAGAACTGTCACATCAGCAAAGCCGACATGCACTATCCACCTCAAAAATTCAATTACATCGTTAAACCCCTGAACCAGATAATCATAGAATCAAAATGGGTTTACCCACAATAAGCACAACCAAATCCACATGCAAGAATCCAAATGCAGGACTCACATCACACACTCAAATGTGCTAAACCCACAAAGCCTGAAAGAGATGCCCAAGAGGAGTACTAACAAATAGATCACAAAATGAAACAAGCAAAGATCATCACACCATCTTCTTCTTCATTTGCACAACAAAGAGCCCCAACTTAACAAAGTTTTGGAGCAGAAAAAAACCCACAAGAAACGCAACGACAACAGCGTCAAATTTCAAAACACAACCACATCACAAATTTCGACCAAAAAATCATACAAGACAACAAAAAAATTTCAGAAACCACACAATTTCTGCATCAAATCATCAGCACCCAAGCACCCAAGCACCCAACCATCATTGACATCACACATTCCAATGCACAAGTTGTTGTGAAAACCCTGAAAAGACTAACCCTAATCTCTTTAGCTTTCCAAAACAAAAGAAAAACTTTCTCCCAACAACCCAACAAAACCCAACAAAACCTCTCTCCCTCCCTCCCTCTCTCTCTCTCTCTCATTCATGAATTTAGAGCAAAAATTCTTCCCAATTTTATCATCATCCTCAAAAATTAAAATGCATAACTTAATTACAACCCTAAAAAAAAAAAAAAAAAAAAACCTGACCCTAATTTCTTTGGCTTCCCAAAATTAAAGCAAAACTTGGTCCCCAAAAAACCCAAGAAAATCTCTCTCTCCCTTTCTCCCCTCTCATGATTTTTGATCAACCATTTCTTCCCATCACCACCACCACCACCACCACCATCATCATCATCATCATCACATTATTCAAATGTAAAAGTTGTTACAAGTTACAAAACCCTAAAGCACTTGGAGAAATTTTATTGGCCTTGCCTACCAAGGCAAAAAAAAAGGATATTGTGTTTAGATTCATTATAGAGAGTATATAGTAGCTTAAGGGATTTTTTATAGGCCCCTAGGAAATAATAATAATAATAGGTCTATTTTTTTTAATATGAAACATGATATTTTGGCTTGTGTTTAAAACTTGAGATTAATTATAATAGAGTTATATAAAAATATCTTGAAGGATTTTTTTGGGTTTCTTTTAGATGAACTTTTTGAAGATTATATATATTTTTGCATGATGAAATATTTGAGTTTCTATAATTCTTCTTCTTTTGCCTTTTTAAGATACCTTTTTTTAATGTAAAAATTGCAAGGCTAGAGTGTGACACCCCCCCTTGTTATGACAATATTTGGAGGGCACCTTATTTTCATGAACATTTCCTCTTATTATTATTATTATTATTATTATGTATTCCTATTTTATATAGGAGGGATAGGGATCTTCCCCCCCACAAGTGTTTTTTTTTTAAAACATTTTTTTGAAGTGAATTTGGGGGTTACCGTGTTCCATGAGGGATATTCTATGCTTTGTTTCTTAATTGACGAAACCCTTGCAAACTTTATAAAAACAAAGCACCTAGCAAAGGAGGAAAAAAAACCAAAAAAGAGGACCCAAGTCCAAGCCAAAAGGACAAAAACCCAAAGGGAGTCACAACGAGCCAAAGGAACAAATTATGTTCTAAAGCAACATTGATAGGAAAAAACATATTAGAGAAGGAAAGGGAAAGGAACCTTAAAGTGCAATAAGCCTAAAAGAACCTTCACTAGTAACAATTCCACACCTCAAAATAGAAGCATTTTACATTTTTTACAAAGTTATTGTCATTTTCTACCTATAGAAAGCACAAAGAATTGTCAAAGGAGGGTCATTGGTGCCCTTTGCTAGCCATACCATGTTAGCACATCATGAAGAAAATCATTCACTTGTTGGTGTAGGCATCCAAAAACCTTTATGACAAAAAAAAAAACATGTTTTTTAAGCATCGATACTAGTAAAATCCTTCCTTTGTCTGAGCCACCACTATCGTGACCACCCTATGAGAAAAAATAATTCAAGAAACCAAATCTACTCAAATGGGATCAACAATGACCACATTAGCCAAGGAGCGAATGCCATCAGTTAATAACATGACGTCAACATGTTAACGAAAAGACTAAAGAGAAGGTGGTCGAAGGATGTGGGTTTGTTCATGAAAACATGAAAGCTTATGTCTCTTACAATGGAGGTGAAGGTATATGGAACTACATTGTAGGATGTAATCCGTTTCTTGCCATGAGAACAACAAAGAAGGTGAGTCCTTGCAAAATATAAGGATTAGCCACAAATGTAATGGGTGCTTTGTTTTTATGTTGAATGGGTATTCAATTTTGATATATTAAATATTCTTAATGAAGATAAGATAAATGATAAAAATTTATTATGTCCCCATGGTAAGTTTGCAAAATAGGTTATAAATAAAATTTCAACATTTACATTACTCATATCATTCAAGTATAAATGGGTAAAAATAGGGTAAACAAAAATTTATTCATACATGTATGACACATTTCCAAAATGAAAAAAGATAAATACGTGTGCAATTGGCATTAGAATACTAGCATGTGAAAATTTTAACATCCTATCAAAAAAATCAACAAAAACATAATGAAATGAATCATTAGCCTTGAAATACATTCAAAGCATTTTTATAATGGCAAATGGTAGTAAAATTTTAAATGGTTCTAAGATTAAATGGTAAGAATTTTGTTCAAGGTCATTAATGTAATGAACATAAATAAAACACCAAAAGAAAATGGGTGTAGTCATATTCCAATGAGCCAAAAAAGGTATTGAATTATAGACAAAACCAGTCAAAATTAGATAAATATTAATGTTTTGCCATTTAAAACCATGACATTAATGGCAAGTTATTACTTGTTCATTCATATGAATGTCAAATAATTCAAACCAGAAAATTCATTTGATAAAATTTTAAGTTAGGTTTTGATTTAAGACATTTGAAAGTGAGCATTATTGCATCATAAGGAGTTAATTTTGTAAAGGACTATCGAAAGGACTTTTATGGGAAAAAAATTAAGAAGATAGAAACCTATTAACCACATTCAAAAAACACTCATCCCCTAAAAAAATGAAAATCTAAAACTTTGAAAATTCAAAGAACTTTTCAAAATTAATCGAAAATTTTAAAAGTTCAAAAATCATTTTTCACATATAAATGGGGTATAATGTACATGATGTGTTAATAAAATTTTTAATTTATCATACAAAAAAGAAATGTAAAAAATGATTTCTTTGAATATGATTTGAAATTGTTGTCATTTTTTAAAGGCAACATAGAATCTACATGGAATTTGCACACTTCCAAAATTTCTTGTTTATTTTAAAACAATAAACAAAAAAACATGTCATGTACTGGGACAATTATAAGCATTTTTAATAATAATTTGTAAAACAATTGCTCAAAAATCCATTTGTATGAAAAGTTATTTTTGGGCAAAATGACATGTAATCCTTGTCTAAAATAACAACAACATTGTTGGTTCATTGTATCTTGTTTGCACCCAAATATATTCAATAATCACCATTACTATAATCACCATAATCTAAATATCCATCATAAACACACCCATTACAAAATATGAAAATGCATATATGTTATATGATGATCTTGGTGCATATACCCATTCTTGTAATGTTTCAAAATAATTACCTTCCCCTAGGTAAGGGCAAACTTCAACTATATATTACTATTACTAGTTAGGAAAAATAAATACATGGTAAGTTTAAAACATTTGGCAACTGAATGTCACAGACATACGAATCCATAAAAACAATTTAAAAGAAATTTTAAAAGTATATGTTCAAATGAAGTCATTAGTGTAAAATTTGTAGAAAATAAAAAATTAATTTCATAGAAAGTTTTAAGAGGTTGAATTGATTTTTTTTTAATAATTAGAAAAGGCTAAATAATAATTTGTTGAACCTCTAGAAAGTTCCATGGGATGGTATTAATAATAATTATTGAAAATACCACCCATCAATCTCACCAACACAAGTTTTAACCTATGTTCTACAAATATATCTCAACCTTAATTTTGTATCATGTCTTATTCCATCAATAAAATTTTCTAATTTTCATTGATTTTTAACTGCTTAATCTTATCAAATTTACATTCTCCATGAATTTTCCATTCAATGATTTGGTAATGGAAATTGTGTGAAATTAAACTTTGATAGGTTAAAAAAATTTGCACATAAATTTCTTACATTTAAAAACATGTATACATCCCATTACCAATTGTTTGACAGAAAGTTCGTGACATAATATTTTCCTTGATTATTTGTCATGTCCTTGATTACAAGTAAAATAATTAAAAGCATAATAAAAAAAATTACCAAACCTATAAGGTATGTTTTTATCTTATCATTATATACCCATAAGTATATTAAGGTAAATGACTTACCCACACAACACTAATAAGAACCTTCCCCACATACACCTTAATTGCAATCTACCTAGATTGTTTAAATTCATGATATAACATTTGCCTTGTGCTTGATAACACAGGTAAAACCTACAAGTGGGGGACATTCCTAAAATGCAATGCCAAACTCAATAGTCACTTCATTTGAAACCCTTTATTTTGAAAATATCCCCATCTTAAGGTTTTACCTTACACACATAAATCAAACATTTGTAGATAATTGTAAACATGCTTCAAACATTTTTCAAAAATGTTATTACATGTTATTTTAAATGGTGCAATTTGTCATGCACGAAATGACGTTAGAATGGGCACCTTAGTTGCATATGGAGGTGCCATGTACATTGCAAGGCACCTTTCCCTACAAAGAATCATGTCCATACCACAAATTAATCATTTTTATGATTGTTGTTTAAACTATCTTCTCTGACACATGGTAAAAGCAACTTGGAGTTGCACATCTGATTATAAAATGATTTTAATTTATAAATGTAACTATGATTTGTAATCGTTGTTGGTTTCGACAAAAATGAAAATGAAAAATGTGTTTATATCATTTACAACTTGTAAAACTAGTCGCAAATGATTGTGCCACATAAGCATATGCCCCTACACATTTTAATCATAAAAATTAGTTGGAAATGACCTTGTTATGTAGGTTAGAATATGTTTGTTGGATGAACAATGAATGTAAATCACACCTTAAAGGTCAAAATGAGTTCAAATGAACCAAAATCTAGGTCAATGGTTAACTTTTTGCACTTTGTTTTTACATATGATTATATGATGTCATTTCAATTCCATGTTAATCATGGCAAGTTGTGTTTGATCATTAATATGGATGCTATGAAATCTCAATTGAATCATCACATGTTCCAATTTTGAATTTTGGTTTGAAAAAAGTGCATTCAACAACTTCATTCTATAACACTACTTTCATAAAAGGTCCTTTAATTTTCATAATAATTTTTCTTAAAAATTTCATAAAAAAATTCTAGTAATTGGGGACCTATTAAACACATCTAAAAAACATTCAAAAAAATTTTTTAATCAATTTTTTTGTTTTTTGAAATTCAAGGTCTATTTAAAATTGATGAATCCTTTATGACATGTAAATGTGGTGCAATGTATATGGTGTTTAAACAAAGTTATAATTAGTAATATGAAAAATTAAAGTTTAAAATGTCAAAAATGTTTGGATGTGGTTTGAAATTATGATCATGTTTTTTTTTTAAATGCAAAATTTGGTAAAATTTGTGCATTTAAAAATTTTCATATTTATTCAAAATGATTAACACAAAACATGTGACATATTGGTGCAATTATAAATATGATAAATAATAATTTGCAAAATATTTGATTTGAAAATTCCTTTTTATGAAAAAAATGTTTCTTGGCAAAAGGATTTCAAAAAGACAATAATCCAAGTAATCCCAAATAAACATGTTGGCTCATTAAATCTCATTTGGACCCTCAAATTGCAATTGTTGTTTAGAGTTGGGTGCCACATATAATGTCTTTTGTAGCTAATTTTTCATGTGATTTACCCAAGATAATTAAAGGATTTTACAATCACATGTGACATTTATAATTGAAAAAGAGTAAAAAATACTAGTTGTTGATATGAATTCCTTGTAATGCCCATATAGGAACTTCCTCAATTTTACACAAGGTAAATTTGGGTAGGGCATTACTCCCCAAATGGCCTTTGGTCATCTAAGGTGTAATGCCTTGTTATAATTAATGTAGTACACTCCCATTTGAGTTCAACTCTTGATTTCAAGGTGGAATGCACCATAATTAAAATATAATAGTATGTACGTAATCTAGTTTTGAAGTTATTCATATTTTCTTACAAGCTTTTTATTCAACATGTTAAAAAAAATTGTTTATATAATCTTGCAAGCAACGATTCCTACTAGAACCCATGGGAGTGCATAAATTTGTATGCAATATACTATATTCAATTACAACACATGACTTAAGGCCCATTTTTAAAATAAAAATGATAGATAGATGGTGTAGACACAAGGAAACTACAAAAATGTTACCCATGTGTGATCATAATTTAATCCCCAACACATAAAATTTTGTAAGGAGCAACAAATTGCCAATAGGATGTTCCACAATCATAGTTTAAGAATATGATATGTAGGGGCCAAGTTTTTGTAATAATGAATTGTTGCATTTTTTATGTTTGGAGCTATTGTGATCTTATTCATAAATAACATTTCCCATAATCCATATTATGATATCCTCTTAAGTTAATTTCACATTTGCAAGACATAGATCACAACAACATACTTCAAAAATATATTTATTGCATGATATAGAACTCCATGAAAAATTCCCCTATATTTTTGGTTGAATGTACATAGTCATCTTACTTTTTGGAATTATTGTACATGTAACTTTATTGTCGTAAAGTTCTCATCTTTCCAACACATATGATGGATTTTGTTTGATTTCAAGTACATTGCCTCATTTAGGGGATTTGTATATATGGCAAGTTCAACTTGTTTATATGGTTCTAAAGTAGCTAAAGAGGGAGTTTTCATTCCGATTACTACTTCAAATGCTAAATACATTCCATTTTGAATTTCTTCATGTGCCAAAGGGGATAGTTTAAATGTTCCAAAAGACTTTTCTTTGTTTTGTTCAATTGTGTTTGTTTAAACATGTTTTCCATCTAGGCTAGGTCCACACTAATAAACTTGTGGATTTCCAATGTTTCCCACCAAAACAATGGGCTATAACTTTTTCTGTCCTATATTTCAAGATCTCTTTTCGCAATTTTTTTTCCAACAAGATGTTTAAAAAGATGAATCCATGTTTTGCTTTCTTCTTCCTAGAATTTTTGAAGCATGTTGTGTATCAAATGTCCATGCTTCAAAGATTCAATCTCTTTTGAAAAGTTGATGAGAAAGGCTTCTTTTATGACTAGCCATGCAATTTCATCTTTGAAGACATATTTTGAAATCATAGGTTGCCCAACTCCAATTCAATTCAACATTAAATTTCACTAACCCATTAAAATTTTCATGATCTTCCCTTTCCATTTGTTTACTCCATTCTTGGATATTTGTATATGAAGAAGCTTTGCAAGCCTCCTTGCATTGTCATCTTTAAAATGTGCAAATGAACTCAACCCATGCATGTAACACAATATATTTGATAATAATATTTTAAAAAAAATCTATAACCCATGCAACAAAATATCTTTTATTTTTTAGATTCTTTTAGTGTTGACTTACAAACAAATCTAAAACATGATCACATTCAACTCATGACTCCAAAACCCAACTTATATTTATATTTTTTAGGGTTGATTAGTGATAGGTTATTGAACCCATGGTTATCATCATGATGACGTCATGATCACAATATGTCCAAAGTGAGATTTGAATTTTCATCTTTTCAACCACAACCCAATGCCTAATCATTTGACCACCACTTCATGTGGTGATAAAAATTGTTATTGCATAAAATATATTAACATATTTTTTTAAATATTCACATTATAAACACATATTGAATAATTATGTAATTTCATAATGAAACTATTTACACATAAGCTACTGCACCAACTGCCACAATAGTTGTTTTTCAACTTTGTAGTAACAAGAAATAAATGAAGAAGAAAAGGATCAACAATTGAAGATTTTTGGCTCCGAGAGAACATGAGTGGGAAGGCCTAAAAATGACACCTCCCACCCAAAACTCCAAACCTCAAAACTACAAAAGTGTGGGAGCATGGGTTTCTTATTCCATACTTGTAGATGTTTCAACAACTTGAAAAGGCCAAAACTTTTGGCACATGTCAATTTAGGGGTTTCAAAATTTTGACATTACTATGTAATAATTATTAACAATTCCAACAATTTCAAATTTTAATGATTTGAACGCCAAAGCCACCAAGGTACTACGGTACTCAAATGAATGAAAGAACTAGGTTAATTCCACATTTCATGAATGTAGGTAAATTTCAACTATTTAATTTATTAAAATTGGGATGGTTAGATTGGGCCAAACCCCTTTTGGTGGTCATAACTAAATGTTTAAATTTTTAAATAAAAAATGCATATGTTATGAATTGATGGGGAAATTAAAAAACACAAATATCATGGATCATAATCAATGCAACAACCCATGTAAACTACATCCCAAAAGGCCTTGAAGGGCATCTATCTATATGTTAGGTGACCAACAAGAATACATTCTCTCTTCATACTATTGATGGAATTGTTAAAAGGAAAAAATATAAGTTATATTAATAATAAGGCAATTATTTAGTTACATAGGTTGGGTTGACTTTCTTGACCACCCTCTTTAGAATTATGGAATGTTACCACCTTAGTAACAAGTCATGTAAAAATGGAAAAAATAAAGGAAAAACTAAAGGATCAGGGTTTAGGTGGCTGAAACTTATTTAAACACTAGTACCCAAAGGGGAAAGACTTGGTAGAAAAGGTGCAAATAAGATAACATGAGCCACACCCGCTTGCCTTTTTACTTCTTTTGTGAATGCTTTTGGGGAAATATTCTTAAAATCTTTTGGAATATTCTAGAAAATGTTTTTTAAAAAAAACTTTAAATTTTATAAAAAAACTTTCATATTACGTTATTAAGGTTTATTTTAGAAATTTGGCAAAATATGTCATATTCAAAAAATTCAAATCCATTTACAAGTCCTTTTACTGTTTAAAAGCAAATGTTACAATGTTTAATGAATGTTTTTGTTAATTTTTTATTCATTGGATTAATCTCAAATTAATTCACATGTTCCCATGATATATTAACAATATAAATATATAAACAAATTTTACAATTTCAACATAAAATTAAATTATGATTTTAAAACATGAAAAGCCCAAGCAAGCATTACACTTGCTATGGTATCTGTTATTGTGATTACACCTGAGAAGGTTGTCAAATGTGTAGGAGGTTTTGGGAGTTTTGGAGGAGATCTAATTAAGGGGATTTTATAAAATGGTAAAGTAAAGAAAAAAAGGTGCACAAATGACATTGGAATAATGTATGTTATTATTCTTGCTAATTTATTTATTTATTGCAACTTTATTACTTTGGCTAATATTACACATTTTCTAAATCAAACAATTCAAATGATGTGTTACTAATGTCTAAGCCATTATGCACCGTGATACACAATTTTTAGAATTTGAATTTTTGGATTATGACAATGTGAAGCCTTTCAAAAGTAAAATTTTCATAAACTTAAATTTGATATCCAAAACACATTTTTTGATATGATACTAAAGTGCATTGCATGTGCTTAATTCATTAAAGCATGGCCCAAACCCTTTCAAAATGCAACATGTGAATGAAATTTTTAAATAATTGTTTTTTGACCTACTTTTGATCAAATTTCTCATAACATGACCAATTGGCAAATTATGCAAAGTAGATTGAAAGTAGGTTTTAAAAAAGGTTGATGCAACTTTTGAAACTTTCAAAAACTTCAACATGTCACATTTGATACCTTCATGTGGTTCAAAAGGACAATTTCATAAAACATCACCTATTTTTTAATCTACTTGTCACAAATTTTATTTTATTTACATGTGAGGATTATGTTTTTGGTATACTTTAACATGCTTTCACCCAAATGGACCATTTTGAAATATTTAAAATTATAAGGTTCTTCATAATTTGTAAATAAATGCGAAAAATACACATTTGTCATCCATTTATTAAGGCATCCATTGATGGATGAAAACATAATTGTTTTTACAACTGGTGATTTAGACAAATAGTAATAGGTAGCAAGTAGTAAATAAGGCTAGGTAATAGGTAATAGGTAATATTCATGTGGCTAAGTAGTAGGTATTTTATTGTGTTGAATGAAATAATGTTATGTTCCATTAATTAATTAGGCTAGGTGATTATTCACTTAATAAATTGTAAGGTAGTAAATAGTAAGAAAAATGTATGTGGGTTAAGTAGTAGGTATTTATCATGTTAATATATGATAATGATTTTGTATTAATCATTTAATTAAATAGGCTATGTAATATATTTGTTAAATATGTGTAATTAATCAATTAGGTACTTTAAATAATTAATATATTAAATAGGTAATAAGTAGGATAGGTAGTGAATAGTATGTATGTTTGCTAAATAATAGTTAGTAAGGGTATTTAATATTTGATAATATTTTTTTATCAATTAATCACTTAATTAGGTAGGTTATATAATTAATTTAACTATTAAATAAGTTAGGTAGTAGGTAATAGGAGTAATTTTATGATCCATTTATAAACATTACATAATGAATAAGTAATATATATTACATCTAAATTATATTTTATTGGTATGATTATGATCAATTATTGAAAATCGTAGAATATGATTCTTAAATCAAATAGAGGTTTGAGATGTGAAAAAATATAATTTGTTTTTAAATAAAACTTTTATCATCATTTTAAGGTAAACTTAGAAAATTATAGGTGTAAAAGTAATAAAATTTATAGTTCCATAAGTCAATTAATTATGTGGCATTAATTAATGTATGAAAATTAAAATCAATTATATAGATTTAATATTTTACATCAGAAATAATATGGCTAATATAAGAACTTTTTATTATATTTCTATTGTAATTCATTTCTCATCTATTTATAAATATTATACATGTGAATAAGCTATATATCACACATTTAAATTAAATTATATTGGAAAAATTATGATATATGAAAATAAAATTTGACAAATATATTACAAATTTTCAAATATGAAAGATAAATTTCTATTTATTACATTATCTATTTATAAACCATGTGCTTGGCTTGATTTTTTCCAAAGAATGGTCAGTGAATTGGTATTCAATAATGAAATTCAAATATATATTTTTTCAAATCAATTTATATTTTAAAAGAAAAAAATATAGTTGTGTATATTATTGAAAAAATTTAAAATTAACTTTAATCTTGTCATTTGGTGAAAATCTTAATAAAATATCAAATATTAAAAATGGTGTTTTTTGTAATGTTTTAAATGAAGTCAGTTAAATAGAATGCACATTACTATTTTGTCACAATGTTGAAGTGAGGTGGTGTGGTGGTGAAAGATTTGATTTCTACCTTTGGGGTTTAGGGATCAATTCTCAAAAATGACATGGGTTGTAGTGAATGGTGGAATGTTGATCGAATATTCCTTACTTACATAGTTAACTTAAGCTATGTGCCTATTACGCAAGCTTAAGTAGGCATAATAGGTGGTTACCTAATAACCTAAAGTAATTTTGTAAGCTTAATTTAAATAATTATTTGTGTCAACATGGTATAGGTTGAAATTAATGAAATTATCAATAATCTAAAATATATAAGTATAAAATAATAACATAAAAATTATACTATTTATTTTAATATCTAAATAATAAAATTCAAAATAAATATAAATAATATGATTACATTTTTTAGTCATAAAATGAGTCATAAAATGATGATGTTTTGTAAGCTAGTTTGGATGGATGAAAAGTTCATGTAAGTCACATTTTCATGTGACTGCCATTGTGATTTGGTGTCACGTATAGTCTTTTATGATTATAATTGTATGCAACTAATTCAAGGTGATTAAATTTTGTAATAGTTGCATGTGGTAGTTATGATTAAAAATTAATTGTTAATCCATTTGTGCATTCCTTATAGTGATATAATATTTTTTTGATATATTATGAAAACCTTTGAACAAGTTTGAAATGAATTTAATGAGAATAAAGCACCCTATTTAAACATTTAAATTGCTACTAATGTTTTCATTGCTTAATAGATGCCAAGACAAGGTCTAAGGATTTAAATGGTTTGAAGATGACATATTTAACGAAGGTTTTTAAAATTATGAAATGTTTTACATGATTGCATGCAAGAATTTTTTTTTATACATTTTTTTAATGGAGGCACGTTAAAAATAAGTTCATTGATTAATTTTCATATGGTCACATGTAAATTTATTTATTTTTTTGATTTCAGTATTTAAGATTTCATATAACTTTGTTACCAATGCAAGTATGAATTAAAAAAATTTAATTCATTTTATTTATGGTCATTGGTCACATGTTAGAAATAATTTTTTTAATTCATTTTATTTATAGTCATATGTCAAGAATATTTTTTTTTTTCAAATTTTCTTTGCTATCAAATGTAAAATTGATAGAATCACATGTAAAAAACTAAAGTTATTAATTCATTTTATTTATGGTTGCATTAAAAATTATTTGAAAATGTTAAAAAAATATTTTGTGATTAAATTCTTGTGGTCCCCCTTTTGTTGGGGGTGTTTCGAGGGGTTCTCATTTTCTTCAATTGCATGTATGTGTGTAATGGTCACATGTAAAGTATTTTTTTCCCTTTAAGTTTTTCACTTTTTTTTGGTTGTGTGTATGTGGGTTATGTCACATGTTAAAAATTTAATTTAATTTAATTTTCAAGTTTCTCACTTTTTTTGGTAAGCATGAATGTGGGTTATGGTCACATGTTAAGAGTTTTTGTTGTCTTGTTTTTTCTTGTTTTTCTTGGGGTTTCTCACTTTTGTTCTAGTTGCTTGTATCTGGGTTATCATTGCATGTTAAAGGTTTTTTCTTTTTTCTTTTGAGTTTCTCTCTTTTATAGTAGTAGGGCATTCCATTTTTTTGAAATGCTCCATGGAAGAAAAAAAAATTCTTTTTTAAGGTGCTTTCCAATTTACATTGGAAAATTTGAAAAAATCAAAGTCACTCTTATGACATGTTTTCAACAACACCCACTTGGATGTCCAGAAAAATGTGTAGGGTAAATCACCCTAGCAAGGTGCTTCACAATTATGAAATCTTCATCCAAGCAATGAAAGGTAACAAAAATCATTGGGCCAACTAGAGCCCGAGGTGTTACCTTGTGCTAAGTAGTGGTCAAAGGTTATCGGTGGTATGTAACTTGTGACTTGACAACCAAGGAGAGTGTTGAGGTTCTCAAAATGCTTGTAAACCTTAAACCCTAACCGCAGCCAAAAATATTATGCCATGTGATTGGTGAACCAAGGACAAATTTTACTTTAAGTGGTTTAATATGTTTTCTTGGGATTCATGGTTGTTTGATCTTTACCTAGGTGAGAGCACATACTTATTATTTTCTAAGTGTTAAATTATTAGCTAGGAATTTCACAAGTTGAAAAGACCATTCTCTCATTATTTTGTGCAATTATAAAGATTGACTTGAAATAATCAATCCATAAAGAATCCAAACTACAAGAATTTCTTAGTTTATGGACAACAATTTTTATTAATCTAAACTTTGCAAAATATTAAAAACAATCATTCAAAAGTTTTGTGCTTTTAAAAATGAATTTTTTTTTTTTTTTTTTTTGTGCTAGCTAGAAATGTGGATGTTTCATCTCGCCAAGCAGATCTACCATTGTAATGTGTAATTATCAGTTTGACAAAAAAAAACATCGCAAGCTAGAAAGATGTTTGTAGACTCACTATGGCTGTGTACATATTGGATGCTAAGAAATAAGGTTTATTGCAAATACCCACAGATTTCAGAAGGAATGCTCACAGATTCAAACAATTACAATTTCACTCATCCAAATGTACAGCTTCAAAATTCAGCAAAAAAAAAAAAAAAAAAAAAACACCAAAAAAATGAAAAATAAAAAAAAATTTAAATTCAAAAAAAGAAATACTAAAAGAAAAAAA
>Ga0116227_10000814_pt1 | contig 64879 bp, 44 predicted proteins | sample S1TSphgellanicum_FD_89693 | JGI IMG/M metagenome (GOLD analysis project Ga0116227, IMG submission 89693) | Host-associated microbial communities from peat moss isolated from Minnesota, USA - S1T2_Fb - Sphagnum magellanicum MG | ecosystem: Host-associated > Plants > Peat moss > Unclassified...
CTCAAATGGTACCATCCAAAATCTCGATGCAAACGGTCATTATCTTTTATTTAATAATACTATGGACCTGTTTGCTAACGCCGAACCTAGGCTGCGTGCAACAGTTATTTTGCCCGGCGACGCATTTAAAGGCCAGAATATTGATATACAACGCGCTATTTACACCGGCCCTTCGGCAGGTGGTATAAGCCCGCTGTTGCCTGCCGGTTCAAGATCACAGTATCCGCTTACAAACCTTGTAGTATCGGCCACTGCATCACAAACGGCCTACAAATTACCTGATGGAACATTAATGAACCCTGCCGGTTTGAGCGGTATTTTTACAGGCGACCAAACCTGTGCAATTTCAGGGTTCTCGGTACGTAAATGGCTTAATCCTAACCTGCCAACATCACAAGTGCTTGAAAATAACGAAACTCAAACATGGATTGAGATGCGTTATGCTGAAGTTTTATTGAACCGCGCCGAAGCAGCTTTTGAATTGAACAGTGCAGGCCAGAGCGGTGCTACTAACTATACACAGGATGCCTTTACAATCATCAATGAAATACGTTCAAGAGCAGGTGCAACACAGTTGGCAAGCGCAGGTGCAATGACCATTGATACCATACGTATTGAAAGAAGAAAAGAACTGGCATTTGAAAATAAAACATACTGGGATTTAAAAAGATGGAGAACTTTCTCAAAAGAGCAGAATGGAACCATCTACCGTATCCTGATGCCGTTCTATTCATCACAGGCAGGCAAATATTTCTTTGATGCCCGTACCGATGAGCGTAACGATGTTTACACTTACGACCCAAGATGGTACTATGAGCAAATACCTCAGGGTGCTATATCAAAAAGTCCAAACTTAGTTCAAAACCCAGGTTATTAATATATTGAAGATGAAAAAGCTATTCTATTATACCGCATTTTGTTTGGCAATTATTGCCGGCAACTCGTGCAGCAAAATTGATAATTACCCCGCGCCATCTGATACCATAAATGGCAGCACAATTGACGAGGGTACAGGACAAACCGTACAAACAGAAATTGGCGGAAGTGGCACCCGTGTTAAACTGCTGGAGACCAGCTACAGCGCTAACCCTACGCCTCAATATTTCCAATCGATGCAGGATGGTACGTTTAACGACGATAAAATATTTGCTGCAACATATAAGGTTTCTGTTGAAGGCCCGTTTGTACCACTAGTGACTACAGACAATACAGGTACGGTTACAGCCGACTCGAGCCAGACGATTAAGTTAACAGGTAAAGCAACGCTTAACTTTAAAGTACAACCTTTTTTAAGGGTTGAATGGGTTGGCAAACCAGTGTTCAATGCCGATAGTACAGTTACAGTACAGGTAAAAATTACCCGTGGTACCAACAACGCCAACTATCAGCAGGATGTGACCGACATTAACCTGTATGTAAGCAATACCGCAATTAATGATGGTAATAATAATTACGATCCAAGGTATTCAAAACTGGTTTCATACAGTGGTTCAACAGGTACTGCTTTATTGGGCCAAACAATAACCATTACCACTATGGGCGGTGCACTACCAGCACAGGATGTATACTTCCGTGTTGGTGCAAGGATCAACGCAGGGCTTGATGAATATAACTACAATGCCACAGCATCTATAAAATATCCGTGATCATAATTTTTCAAGGAGGGTTAACAGCCCTCCTTTTTTTATAAAATATTAGTAATAACAACATCTGCATGAAAAAAACTGTCCTTTTTTGTAGTTTACTGGCTATCTCATTTGCTGGTTTAGCACAAAACAATCCCGATACCGGGCGACAAAAAACAGCCTTCCAAACCAGTAGCCCCTGGATCCCGCAAATTGATGTGCGATCAGACGTAGCCATTGTATATGGTACCAATGACCGCCCCGGCGATACCTTTGAACAGCGTGTACAATCATGGCGCGATAAGGGTTACCAAACCGCTTTTATGACCGGCATAGCCTGGGGATCGTATTATGATTATTTCCTGGGTAAATGGGATGGTATAAACCATTTGGGAGTAGGGCAGGTAACGCAAAAAGGCGATACTATTTTTCATGGCAAAAACATGCCGTATGTGGTTCCTGTACAATCGTTTATCGAGTATATGAAAACCGCTGTGGTAAAAAGAGTGATTGACGCGGGTATAACTACTATATTTTTAGAAGAGCCCGAGTTTTGGGCCCGTTCAGGTTACAGTCAGCCATTTAAAGATGAATGGCAAAAATATTACGGTTTCCCATGGCGCCCGCAGGATGCCTCAGCAGAGAATACCTACCTGTCGAGCAAATTAAAATACCAGCTATTTTATAATGCTATAAAACAGGTTTCAGATTACGCCAAGGAATACGGCAAAAGCAAGGGTCAGAATGTAAAGGTTTATATCGCCACGCACTCGCTGGTGAATTACTCATCATGGCAAATTGTAAGTCCGGAAGCAAGCCTGGCATCATTGCCCGGTATTGATGGTTACATAGCCCAGGTTTGGACAGGTACCTCACGCGAACCGACTTATTTTAATGGCGATCGTAAGGAAAGGGTATTCGAGAACGCTTTTCTTGAATATGGCTCAATGGTATCAATGACCGCGCCTACAGGCAGGAAACTATTCTTTTTAACCGACCCGATAGAAGACTGGCCGCGTGATTGGGCCGATTACCGCAAAAACTACGAAGCAACCTTCACTGCTGAAATATTGTACCCCATGATTGATAATTATGAGGTAATGCCATGGCCGGAACGGATTTACACCCGCCCATACAAAGTGGCACATAGCGATTCGAGCGTGCTGATACCTAAATCTTATTCAACACAAATGCAGATCATGATCAATGTGTTGAACAAGATGCCGCTATCGCCAAACCGTGTAACAGGTGTAAACAATATTGGTGTGTTGATGAGTAACTCATTAATGTTCCAGCGTTTCCCTACGCATAATGGTTTTGAGGATCCGCAATTCTCTAATTTTTACGGGCAAACATTGCCGCTGTTAAAACGCGGTATCCCGGTGCAAACCGTACATATGGAAAACCTTGCTTATGCGCAAACGCTGCAAAATATAAAGGTGCTGGTAGTGAGTTATTCAAACATGAAACCGACTAACCCCGAGGTACACAAATATATTGCCGATTGGGTGAAAAAAGGTGGTGTATTGATCTATTGCGGCCGCGATAACGACCCTTACCAAAGTGTAATGGAATGGTGGGATACAAAAGGCAATACTTTTACCGCGCCATCGCAACATTTGTTTAAATTATTAAATATTGATACCGCTGCCAATAGCAAAGGCTATAAAGTTGGCAAGGGTACAGTTTACATTGTAAGGCAAAACCCTAAAGAGTTTGTATTACAGGCTAATGGCGATAATGATTATACCAAACTGGTAAAGCAAGCTTATGAAAAAGATGCCTACGCTGGAAAAATAACTTATAAAAACAGTTTATATCTCGAACGCGGCCCTTATGATATCATCTCGGTAATGGATGAAAATAACGACAGCAAATCATATACCGTAAAAGGCCCTGTCATCGATCTTTTCGATCCGCAATTATCGGTATTGGATAAAAAAGTGGTGAACCCGGGCGAGCAATCTTTACTGTATGATCTGAGTCGCGTGGCTGATAAAAGCAAGCCGCAAGTGCTGGCATCAGCATCGAGAATTTATAATGAACAGGTACAACAAGGCAGTTATTCATTCGTAGCAAAAAGCCCTAAAAATACAATAAACAGTGTGCGTGTATTACTGCCATCGCAACCAAAAGAAACTGTTGTTACCGATAGTAACGGTAATACAATAAGCGATGTGAAAACATCGTGGGATAAAAGTACAAATACATTATACATGGGCTTTGATAACAGTCCCGATGGTATAAAGGTAAATTTGAAATGGTAATTTTTTTAACAATTGGTTTAGTAGTAGCTTTACTTCCCGTACATACAAAAATATGTACGGGAGTTTGCTGCTTTTGGGCCTGTCGTTATCCGCTTTCCAATGCCGCTTTATCACAATAAAATAACATAATATATACGGGTGTTTCCCCGAAATTAAACTCTTGATGAAAAAAACACTTCTAACGGCATTAGCCTTTTTACCCTTAATTACACTGGCACAGGTTAAGGATGCAAACCTGGTTGATTACATTAACCCGCTAATGGGAACGGCATCAAAGCCCATCATGTCAAACGGAAATACATATCCCGCAGTAGCGGTACCATGGGGTATGAACTTTTGGACACCACAAACCGGTAAAATGGGCGATGGCTGGCAGTATACTTACGATGCTGATAAGATCCGCGGCTTTAAACAAACACATCAGCCTTCACCATGGATGAATGATTATGGTATGTTCTCCATATTCCCTGAATCGGGCGCATTAAAGCTGAACGAAAATGATCGCGCCAGCTGGTTCTCACACAAAGCCGAAACCGCTAAGCCCTATTATTACAGCGTTTACCTGGCCGATTACGATATCACTACCGAAATTACCCCAACCGAACGTGCGGCAAATTTTAGATTAACTTTCCCTAAAAGCGATAGTTCACATATCATCATTGATGCTTTCGATAAAGGATCATATGTAAAGATCATCCCCGGTAAGCAGGAAATAATTGGTTACAGCACCAAGAACAGTGATGCAGTACCTGAAAACTTTAAGGATTATTTTGTTATTTATATTGATAAGCCTTTTGAGCAAACATCCGTATGGGAAAGCTTGAAAGAAAATAAAGGTACATTAGAATACAAAGGCGATCACGCAAACGCTGTTGTGAGTTTTAAAACCAAGAAAGGCGAGCAGGTGCATCTGCGCGTAGCATCATCATTCATCAGCATTGAGCAGGCGGAACTGAATTTAAAACGCGAGTTGGGTAACGATAGCTTTGATGCTACCGAACAAAAGGCAAAAGCCGTTTGGAACAAAACCTTAAACCATGTAAATGTTGAAGGCGGTACCATCGACCAAACCCGTACATTTTATTCATGCCTGTACCGCATGCTTTTCTTCCCAAACAGGATGTATGAAGTTGATGCAAAGAACCAAATAGTACACTACAGTCCGTTCAATGGCAAAATAATGCCGGGCTATTTGTTCGCGGGTACTGGTTTCTGGGATACATTCAGGGCATTATACCCATTCCTTAACCTGGTTTATCCATCTATAAATAAGGAGATGCAGCAAGGCCTCGTGAACGATTACAAAGAAGGCGGCTGGTTGCCTGAGTGGTCGAGCCCGGGTTATGCCGATTGTATGGTGGGTAATAACTCCGCATCAGTAGTTGCCGAAGCTTATTTAAAAGGCGCGCGTGGTTATGATATTGAATCTTTATTCGAGGCATTGAAACATGGTGCTAATAATACTGGCCCGAACGCTACAGGCCGCAGGGGAGTAGAGTACTATAACAAACTGGGTTATGTGCCTTACAACGTTAAAATAAATGAAAATGCTGCCCGTACTTTGGAGTATGCTTATGATGATTTCGCTATCTATAGCTTAGGTAAGGCTTTAGGCAAACCGGAATCAGAGATAGGTATTTATAAAAAACGCGCCATGAACTATAAAAACCTGTTCGACCCTGAAACTGGTTTAATGCGTGGCAAAAATGAGGATGGTACTTTTGAGAAACCTTTCAATCCGTTTAAATGGGGCGATGCCTTTACCGAGGGCAACAGCTGGCACTACACCTGGGGTGTTTTCCAGGATATCCAGGGCCTGATGAACCTGATGGGCGGCAGAGAGAAATTTGTAGCCAAGCTTGATTCGGTATTCTCATTGCCTCCAATTTTTGATGACAGCTATTACGGAACTACCATACATGAGATCCGCGAAATGCAGATCGCTGGGATGGGACAGTATGCGCACGGTAACCAGCCTATACAGCACATGATTTACCTGTATGGTTATGCAGGCGAACCATGGAAAACCCAATACTGGGCACGCGAAACCATGAACCGCATGTATAGGGCAACTCCTGATGGCTATTGCGGCGATGAGGATAACGGCCAAACATCAGCATGGTATGTATTTTCGGCAATAGGTTTTTACCCGGTTTGCCCGGTGAGTACACAATATGTACTGGGTGCGCCATTATTCAAAAAAATAACCGTGAACCTTGAAAATGGTAAGAAAATAGTTGTTAACGCGCCAAAAAACAGTGCCGATAACAAGTATGTTAACACCATGAACTACAATGGTAAACCTTATGATTTGAACTGGGTTGGCCATTCATCATTATTACAAGGTGCGGTTATTGATCTGGATATGACCCCGCAGCCTAATAAAACCCGCGGCATAAAAGCTGCCGATATACCGTATTCGCTATCTAATGAAAAATAAGCTTTTATATGCAGGGCTTTAACTAAGTACTGGTTACCTTTTTTAATGCCTTATTTATTGAGCACTAAAACACCCCGGTTTTAATTAATTGGGGTGTTTTTGAACAATTAAACCACAACAACGTTATTATAAACCGATTATAAATTATAGGATATCGTATGAATAAATTTAGTTTGCTATTACTATTCGTGTTTACAGGCAGTGTTTTTGCCCAGGAGCGCAAAGCCCCTGCTTATCCGCTGATCACACATAACACTTATTTCAGCGTTTGGTCTAATACCGATAGCTTGAATACATCAACCACCCATCATTGGACAGGTAAAAACCAATCATTGCTTGGTTTTATTAAGGTAGATGATAAAGTTTACCGCTTTATGGGTAAAGAGGCAGAGGTTTATAAAACCATTTTGCCTGCGGCTGATGAAGCTAACTACCCTGTAAAATATACCGAAACCGAGCCTAAAGGCAATTGGAAATCGGCGCAATATAGTGATGGAGATTGGAAAGGCGGCCTTGCACCAATAGGTACCGACGACTTTGACAAAACCAAATGGACAACCCATGATATTTGGGTTAGGCGCGTATTTACCATAGCAGATGCCAGCATGATCAACAAGCTGATCTTAAAGCTATCGCATGATGATGATATTGATGTTTACCTGAATGGTGAAAAGGTATATCAAAAAGTGGGCGTGACCAATGATTATGGCATGGTACCAATTGCCAACACCTTAAAAAATGGCGAAAATATATTGGCTGTGCACGTGGTTAACACAGGCGGCGGTTCAAGGGTTGATGTTGGCTTGGTTGACCAGATTAAACAAAAACTGCGCAGGATAGAAGTTGCTAAACAAACCAGTGTTGATTTAAATGCTACACAAACTATTTACAAATTTGAGTGCGGTAGTGCTGATCTGCAACTGACCTTTACTTCGCCTTTGTTGCTGAATGATTTGGCGCTTTTATCAAGGCCGGTATCATACATCTCGTACAAAGTAAAATCAAACGACGGCAAACCGCATAATATTAAAGTATTCTTCAGCGCCTCGGCCGATTTGGCCCGCGATAAACCGTCACAACCGGTTACTGCTCAAAAAATAACATCAGCCAGCTTATCTATGCTAAAAGTAGGTACTGATGAGCAACCTATCCTGAAGAAAAATGGCGATGATGTACGCATTGATTGGGGATATCTGTACGTAGCGGCACCCAAAGCAACCAACGCGCTGCAATACACCGGCAGCAGTGCCGATGCGGTTGGTTCATTCGTTAATAACGTGAGCACAACTACAGCTAAACAAGGCACGGATATCGTTTTAAATACAGTGATCCCATTTGGCAATGTAGGCAATACAGCGGTTGAGAAGTTTATTGAATTGGGTTATGATGATATTACACCTATCCAGTATTTCCATACCAACTTAAAGCCCTGGTGGCAAAACGTGCAGCAAAAAACCATTGTACAGGTGCTGGAAAAATCAGCTGCGGAGTATCCGTCGGTATTAAAAAAATGCGAGACATTTAATGCAGCTATGTACAAAGATGCTGTACATGCAGGTGGCGATAAATATGCAAAGCTATGCGTATTGGCTTACCGTCAGAGCATTGCCGCACATGATCTGGTGAAAAGTCCGCAGGGGCAGATTCTTTGGCTATCAAAAGAGAACTTTAGCGGTGGCTTTATCAATACGGTTGATGTTACTTATCCATCGGCCCCGTTATACCTCATCTACAATCCAAAACTAATGGAAGGTATGCTGAACGGGATCTTCTATTTCAGCGAGAGCGGAAAATTTAACAGGGATTATGCAGCGCATGATCTGGGTGAATATCCTTTAGCTAACGGCCAGCTTTATGGCGAAGGCATGCCGGTAGAAGAATCAGGCAATATGATCATCCTGACTGCTGCTATTGCAAAGGCTGAGGGCAATGCCGAATACGCCCGCCCACATTGGAAAACATTGAGCCGCTGGGTTAACTATTTGGTTAATGAAGGTTTCGACCCTAAAAACCAGTTATGTACCGATGACTTTGCCGGTCACCTGGCACGTAATGCAAACTTATCGGTAAAAGCGATCGTGGGTATTGCCTGCTACGCGCAACTGGCAGATCAGTTAGGCGAAAAGCAAACCGCTGAAAAATACCGTGAAATTGCCAAAGGCATGGTCGGCAAATGGATCCAGTTATCGGCAGATGGCGATCACTCCACCTTAACATTTGAAAATCCGGGCAGTTGGAGCCAAAAGTACAATATGGTTTGGGATAAAGTTTTGGGCCTTAAATTATTCCCGCAGGAAGTTTATGACAAGGAGATAAAATTTTACCTGACCAAACAAAATGCTTTCGGTTTACCATTGGACAGCCGCAAAACTTATACGAAATCCGACTGGATAATGTGGACCGCGACTTTAGCCAGCAACCGTGCTGATTTTGAAGCATTGGTAGATCCCATATATAAATATGCGATTGAAACCCCAACCCGCGTACCACTTGGCGACTGGCACGAAACCACTGATGGAAAACAGGTAGGTTTCCAGGCGAGGAGTGTAGTAGGCGGATATTTTATGAAGATACTAGACGAGAAAATGACTAATAAGAATTAGGGGTATTTTTAAGAAGTCATCACTGGGCCCGGAGAAGTATTTCTCCGGGCTTTTTTGTTTTATAAACAATGGTTAAATTGTTGGTTTATAGGCTTGTAAAATTAAATATTAGTTATTAGCTTTAATTTAATCTTTATCGCTATGAAAAAATCATTACTTAGCTTAAGATACTTCCAAAAGATTTTCAGGGAAGCCCCCGGTTAATGCTATTATCGTTATTAATCAACCTGAAAGCCTTGTAAATTAAGCTGCTTATAAAATATATCTTAAGTTATCCTGCCCCCCTGATAACTAATACCGTTGTCAATCTAAATCTTCTAAAGCCGGAAATTCTATCCCCGGTAAAATTCCAGGCTTTAAGTGTTGTTACCTGCATAGTCATACTGTTTTAGTAATAATTTATTCATTATCATAAAAAAAGTATCATGCCTATATCATCACAATTTTGCAGAAAGATCCTGTTATTATGGCCCGCGCTGCTATTATGCAGCAGTTGCTATACCACCAGGGTTGCCACCCTTGCACAGCCCGGTTCCGAGGTGCAGGGGCAAACAGTTAACTCATTTTTTTGGGGGATCATCCAAAGCCCTAAGCGGGTAAATACGCCTGTATGTGACTCTTTAGGCTCGAACGGATTGGCCGAGGTAACCGTGAAAAATAATTTCGGGTATTCATTGATCACCGTAGTTACGCTTGGCATCTGGAGCCCTACCCGCATAGAGTGGAAATGTGGTAAGCCATGTCAAAAAGTTGGAAAACTATAACCATTTGAGCCATGAAAACAATTAAAACTGGAGATACTACCTGGGAAAACAGGCACGAAACCTTTGTTGAAAATATTAAGGACCTTTACGAGTTGGGTAACGAGGATAACCTTGATGCATTAAGTGGTTATAACGATACCACCATTGGGCTGCAAGCTTTAATAGCAGACGCTATTGCTACGCAAACTCCCTTGCGCGCGTTAGGTTCAGGCTGGTCGTGGACGAAGATAGCCACCGTAAACAGTGGCGTTATGATGGATACCAAACCGTTGAATACGGTATTTGATATTTCGGCGGCGAGCGTTTCGGCTTCTTACACCGGCAATCCACAGTACCTGCTTTTAGCGCAAAGCGGCAATGGTATTTGGGAACTGGGGGCGCATTTAAAGGCAAAAAACCTTTCGCTGAAAACTTCCGGCGCAAGCAATGGGCAAACTATCGCGGGCGCTATTGGCACAGGTGCACACGGCTCGGCTTTTGATGTTGGTGCTGTGCAGGATTTTGTAGTGGGTCTGCATCTTATAGTGGGGCCAAACCGGCATATCTGGCTGGAGCGGGCTTCATACACGGTTGTATCGGCCTCATTTATTCAGAACCTGAAAACCGAACTGGTGCAGGATGATGACCTGTTTAATGCGGTGTTAGTGAGTTTCGGCAGCTTTGGTATAGTGCATGGGGTGATGATAGAAACTGAAGACCTATTTCTGTTAGAGGCTTATATGGACCGTATGCCTTATGACGATTCATTAAAAACCATAATGCAGACACTCGATTTCAGCAATGCCAACCTGCCCTGCGGTACGGAAAGGCCTTACCACTTTTCGGTATTGCTAAACCCGTACGATATGGATAATGGCGCTTATGTAACCACCATGTATAAGCGCCCATACAGGCCAAATTATACGCCCCCTGTTGATAATGCGGCAGGGATCGGCCCGGGTGACGACGCGGCCTGTTTTATGGGTACGTTGACTGAAGTAGTGCCTGCGTTAATTCCCACTTTAGTTAATAAAGTATTAGGAGCCAGTTTAACCCTCTTTAATAAACAGTTTGGCACATTAAGCGAGATATTTAATAACACTACCCTACGAGGTAAGCTGTTGAGCGCTGCTATAGGTATGCCCATCGCATACTCAACCCAGGTGGCAGGCCTTATGCTGAGCATTAACAATACCATTGGGCCTTTTACCGGTATATTTTCATTCAGGTTTGTAAAGGGAACCAGTGCCACTATGGGCTTTACACGCTTTGCGGAAACCTGTGTAATGGAACTGGATGCGCCTTACTCCGATACTACCTATGCCTATTACACACAGGTTTGGCAACAGCTTGAAAACGCGCAGATTCCCTTCACTTTTCATTGGGGCAAGGTAAACGAGGTTACACCAACCCGCATAGCAAATATGTATGGTGCGGCTGCTACAGACTGGATAGCGGCCCGCAACAAATTGCTGGATGCCGATACGATAAAGATCTTCACTAATCCAATTTTGCAACAATGGGGCCTGGATACCGTACTGCCATAACCACAGGTTCCCGTTATAAATTGCTGACCAGGTTAGTGCCTGGTTTAATTTGCTGTTTTTTATTTAGCCATGCCAATGCGCAAACCACCGCGCAAATAATGGATGAAATACGGGCGGTTAACAACAAGGTAACCAACACGCTATGTAGTACAGGCAAGGGCATGCTGATCTCTAATAAGGCGATGAATATCTTCCTATCGAACAAGGTTAGCTCTTATCTTTCTGATGGGAGTGACCTGTCACTTTATAAAAACTATGTGGAATTGAATGCTGCCGAGGGCAGTATCGCCATCGACCATAATTTTCATCAGCCTGTTGATAGTGATGATTGGGTAAGATCGTTTACTGTTATTGGTGCCAGGGTAAATGTTGCCAATGCCTATGCGGCGAGGTTTTCAAACAAATATTTTGATAATAGGGTAGGGTTTGTGCTTCAACAAACATGGATGGGCACGCCTGTACCTTATTATGATAAATGCGGCAGTCAAAAACTGGCCATGGATGCTGAAAGGGCGGAAATAGTTACCAGCCTTGAAACAGAGATCAACAAAAAAGCAGCTGATTTTGAACATTCGCTGGATGGGATCAAACCGGCTGATATTCCCGGGCAGGATCTAAATACAGTTAAAACAAAACTGCGACAGGAGTTTTACAGCGCCCTCAGGGCAGAATACCTGCAAAAATTCTCGCAGGCGCAATCCGATGTATTAATAGCCACCAATAACTATAAATCGGTAACCGATAACTGGACAACAGCAGGCATTTACGTACCTGTCATCGCGCAAAAGTTTGAGGTAAGTTCCACTTCAAGTTCAGATGTAGAACAGCGTTACAATTACCCGCTGGAAATATTTGTAAATCATACCCAGTTTTGGGAGAATAGTACCATTGGCCGATTCTTTTTTACATTGAGTGCAAAAGCCTATATAAATAATTCGGTACAAAGCGGTGCAATGTATATGGCCGATGTAAGCGGGGCTGAAGCTACTGATGGAGTAAACACACTCTATCTTAATAACGGGAACCGTTTTATAGGAGTTTACCAAAATTTTATTACACCTGTTGCGGCGGCAAAGCTGGCCTACATTCCACCTGGTTCACACGTTGGGGTTAGCTTTCGGATAGAACAGAACATTGGCACTTATCACGCGCTTAATTCCATATTGGGCGTGCCTATTGTGTTGATAGATAAGAACGGCGTTCCCGCCATTAATTTTGAAGCACAGTTATTATTCTCTGATATGAACAATGCGATAAAAGGGGAGTTACCCGGCAATAAAACCGCAGTGGGTTTAACCGTAGGTATCCCTTTTAGTAAGCTGGTTTATTAATTCTCAGCCATTAATCTAACCGGCCCCATTAAGCCGGAAGGTATCAGCGGTGAATCTTTGGTGAAATAGTTCCAGGTAGTAAAGCAGTACCTGCCTTGCGATGGGCGCGGCTCTTTTTTCAGGAACCATTCAGGGAATTCCTTTAAATACTTACCACTGTTGTATAAATACTGGCTTGGCAGCCATTTGCAATCGTCGGGTTCCTGTTCATCGCCGATAAGGCGATTGGCCCAAACGTTGGTTACTTCAACAACCAGGGTGTTGCCAGACTTTTTAAGCAGACCGGCAGGTATTTTTACACTCCACGGGGCAGTCCAAATCACGCCCATATCCTGATTGTTGATGGTAACACGGGCTATGTGTTTAACGATACCCAAATCCATGTACAAAGACCTTTTGTTATTAACCGCCTCTGCCGCGTCAAAGTTTATGGTGTAAACAGCAGTGCCGCTGAAATATTTAATGCCGTTATCCGCATTCGTTGTCCAGTCGGTTAATGAGTCGAGCGTCACAGGTTTTTCGGGGCCACCCCAGCGATGATCGAATTGTACTTGCCACGCGCCTTTTATAACAGCTAATTGTGTTTTTGAAGGAAAGTCTGTCTTTTTTGATGGGGTATGTGCTGCCACCGGTCGCCTGAAAACTACGAAAAAGCTTTGCGCATCATCAAAATTTAGGGATATAGCGGTGAATTTTCCATCATCCTTAAACTGTTGCAAATCGCGGATTGATCCGGTCACGGCGTCCCACAACTCGGGTTGCATGCCCGTTACCTTAAAGGTGCAGGTAGCCGAACCCGTATGATGTGTAAGATTAGCCACAAAATACAGGTTGGTATTGCCTTGCACCCGGTTAATATTCCGCAGGTTGATGCTATCATTTACATTGCTTACAAACATATTGGTATCAGTGGCTACAAACTTGCCCCATTGCAGCAATGCCTGGCAGCGTGTCCAGTATTTTACGGTAGCGGCGGCGGGTTTCCACCAGGTTTGGGTACGGTCAAAGTGTGTACCCCATTGCCCCATAGCCTCACCGGGCTGATAGCGGTCGTCCCAGGGTTGTTCTACAAAACGGTGAATGATGATACGGTTTACACCTACACAAAAAGCGGCATCGCCAATAGGTTTTAACCAGGCGGGGTATTCATCCCATTTGCTGTAAGCAGGCTGCCCGGTAAATGCCTCAGCCTGGATCAGGTTTTGCCCGGTTTTGCGGATAGCTGCCAGAGTAGGCACCAGTTCATAAGGGGAATAAACGCCTTTATCTGTCCAAAACTCTACCATCGGGCGTTGTACCTGCGGTATTATATCATCGGGTCGCCAGGGGCCTCCATAAGGCTCGCTTGCGAACCTTAAATTAGCCTCTTTTAGTTTTTTTGCTATCGTAGCGAAATAAACGTCGCGGTATAGGTCGCGCACCGTATTATCAAAATCTAGCCCAAATTTTATCGAATCAAGCTTACTGCCTACACGCCTGTTGGCAAGGGTAAGCAGGAATGGGGTAATATCATAGCCTTTACGTTTCAGAAACTCCTGCTTCATATTCGGCGTCCAGGTCACATCATCAATTTCATAGCTGTCGAAATACACATCGGTCATTACCGTCCCCGCCAAATTGCCCAGGTGCTTTTTTATCTCGCCGATCATGTGGTCCATGTGGAAACTCACCGCTTTCTCGTTCATTTTATCGCACTCCAAACCTGTGGCTTGCGGTTGCGCGGGTTGGATGAGCGCGCCTGTAGTAGTATGCCCAAAGCGATAGATCATCCAATTGCCCGGAGGAGCATCCCATCGTAAGCGGCCATTCAGGTCCATTTTGTTGGAGATATCTAAAACACTATCCTTGCTTATGGGCCCTTTCACAGGCACTGCCAGTACAGAGATATCACGATAGTATGAACTTCTTTCCGGGATGTCCGGGTTCTCCACAAGCCCGGTATGCGGGTTATATACAGGGAAACGCATATTGGCACGTGGGTTTACCGATGGCCTCAACAATTGTACACTAATATGGGTATTGCCCCTTACTATCTTGGTGCTCCAGCATAGTTCCTGCATGGAGAGTTCAGGGGTGATCCACGGCCCGCCGGATGCTTCATAGCCGGGGCAATTGAACAGGCCCAGGGTCATGTTCAGGCGCTTGGCTTCTTCGGTGGCATAGCGCACCAGTTTCCACCAGGGTTCCGTCCAGCCGATAATATCTGGTGTAGGCGATTTTTTTATCACAGCGCTCCAGGGCATGGTAACATCTGCCAGGGTCGACATCATTGCCGTGTTAAAGCCTTCAGCTTTCATTGCTTCCAGATCTTTCGTAATGCCCCGCTGACTCACGTTCGATCCCATCCACATCCATAAAACGCCGGGTTTGGCATCTTCGGGCGGGTTATTAAAAACGTATTCAGGGTCATCTTTTGGGATGGCCGGGATCTGTTTTTTGCGGGATTGAGAAAAGGCGTTGGTTGCAATCAGTATAAAAAGAAGAATAGGGGTGATCTTACTATTGTTTAACTGCATAATGAAAGGAAGTATCGCAAGTGATAATGCTAATATATTCTTTTACAACATGATATTTTGTACGTTACAATAATTAATTTGCGTTTTTATCGCCAATAAAATGAAAAGAACTGCCTCAACTATTGTATTGCTCTTATTATGGATCTCCGGTTTCGCGCAAGCATCAAAACACGACCTGCAATTTGATACTTTAGCTAAACGATGGGACGAGGCAATACCACTAGGCAATGGAACCATAGGCGCGCTGGTGTGGCAAAAAGAGGGGCATTTAAGGTTCTCATTAGATAGGGCCGACCTTTGGGATATGCGCCCCATGAAAGGCCTGCACCGTAAGGAGTTCAATTACCAATGGGTGATTGCCCAGGTAAAGAAAAAGGACTATGCACCAGTACAAAAATATTTTGACGACCCTTATGATAATGAGCCTGCACCGTCAAAGATACCGGGTGGTGCATTGGAGTTTGATACGAAGGATTGGGGCGGTGTAAAATCGGTGCATTTATATATCGCCAACGCCCAGTGCGAAGTTAAATGGGCAAATGGTGTTATATTAAAAACGTTTGTACATGCTACCAGCCCGGTCGGCTGGTTTAGGTTTGAGAATATACATACCAACCTAATACCGCAGTTGATATCTCCGAGATACCAGGGCGCGGTAAAAGTATCTGGCGACCCGGTGGGCGGTGATGACCTTTCACGATTAGGATATGCGCAGGGCAGTATCGTACAAAGTGGTAACAGCATCACCTATAAACAAAATGGCTGGGGTGGTTTTGTATACCAGATCAACGTAAAATGGAAGCGTGTAAATGCCAGTACAATTGAAGGTGTGTGGACTATCTCATCACAATATCCAAATAAAAAATTAAATCCTGTTGCACCTGTAGTTTCAAGTCAGGCTTTAAACAGGGGTTATGCGGTTGATTATAATACGCATGCTGCCTGGTGGAAGAATTTCTGGAGCAAATCGGCCATTCAAGTGCCTGACCCGGTAATTGAAAAGCAATGGTACATGGAGCAATATAAATTTGGTTCGGCCAGCAGGCGGGGTGCGCCGCCAATATCGTTACAAGCGGTGTGGACGGCAGATAACGGACGTATACCACCATGGAAAGGTGATTTTCACCACGACCTGAATACGCAATTAAGTTACTGGCCAAGCTATAGCGGAAATCATTTGGAAGAAGGCTTAGCTTATCTCGATCACCTGGATGCCAATAAAGCCAATTACGAACGTTATACTAAGCAATATTTCGGTGTTGACGGGCTTGCCGTACCGGGAGTAACTACGCTTGATGGCACCGAAATGGGCGGTTGGATCCAATATTCCTTATCGCCAACGGTAACCTGTTGGCTGGGGCAGCATTATTATTTGCAATGGCGATATAGTATGGACAGAACGTTCCTGAAACAGCGCGCTTATCCATGGATCAGCAACTCTGCCAAATTTATTGAGGCGATCACTGTATTGGATGAGAACGGTCATCGCAAGTTGCCGATCAGTTCAAGTCCGGAGATAAATGATAACGATATATCGGCATGGTTCCCGCAGAATACCAATTACGATTTGGCGATGATGAAATTCACCTTTAAAGCTGCCGCTGAACTGGCCGGCGAGCTGAAACTAAAGAATGATTCGGTACACTGGGCCAAGATATACCGGCAGTTTGATGATTTTGCCATCACTAGTCACGATGAGTTGATGTTTGCCCCGTCAATGGCCTATAACCAATCGCACAGGCATTTTTCAAATATGATGGCTATTCATCCACTCGGACTAATAAAATGGGAGGACGGGCCAAAAGCGCAGTCGATCATCAAAAACTCCATTCATTTATTGGATAGCGTTGGCCCGGCATATTGGTGCGGCTATTCGTACTCGTGGCTGGCCAATATGAAGGCAAGGGCAAAGGATGGCGAAGGTGCAGCAAAGGACCTGACTATTTTTGCAAAGGCATTCTGCTCTATCAATAGTTTTCATTTAAATGGAGATCAAACTAAATCGGGCTATTCGAGATATACTTACAGGCCTTTTACGCTTGAGGGCAATTTTGCCTTTGCTGCCGGTTTACAGGAAATGCTGATACAAAGCTATGCCGGATTTATTGAAATAATGCCAGCCGTACCTGTCGAATGGAAAGATATATCATTTGAAAGCCTGCGCACCGAAGGGGCGTTTTTAGTAAGTGCTAAGAAAACCGACGGACAAGTTGCCGAAGTGAAAATAGTATCAGAAAAAGGCGGTAACACCAAACTGAAACTGCCATTTAAAAAATGGGCTGTAACGTATCAAAAAGGGTTAACAGTAACCAATAGAGGCGATGAATTTTTAAGCCTGAACTGTGAGCCGGGCGCAGTGCTGGTTATAAAAAATGGATACGAATAAGATCAGGAAGCTACTATTAAATTATCCTGAGCCTTAGCCAATATGCGCTCGAACTTTTTCTCGCAATGGATGTACTTGTTAAGCAGGTCGAACTGGTTTTTGGCTCTTACCAGGTTATGGTCGGGATATTTAATACCATAATAGATATCGTTATTCAGGTAATCGGTTAAAAAACGGATGGCCTGCATATACATCATTAGCTTGCCTGAGAAAATGAAGTTTTGTTTTTCAGTGTCGGTAAGCAGTTTACCCATTTCGGCCATATAGCCTTTACATATCGCCTCAAAAATATCTTCCCTGATATGGATCTTTGAGAAATCCTTTTCTTCTTCGGTTACAGGCGAAAGATAGGTGCGCATCATATCGCCCACATCGCTAAAGAAGTAGCCGGGCATTACGGTATCCAGGTCGATAACACATAGTCCGTTATGCTTATCATCAAACAAAATATTATTGATCTTGGTATCGTGATGGATAACCCTTACCGGGATCTGGTTGTTACCTATCAGCTGGTTATAGTTCTGTAAAATATTATAATGATTATAAACTTCCTTTACTTCCTTCGCCGCCTCCTGTAACCTGCTTTCCCGCGCGTTCTGGCAGGCTGTTTTGAATTGATCGAACCTTAGTTTCAGGTTATGGAAATCAGTTAGCGTATAACTGAGCGTAGTAGCGTCAAAATCTTTCAGCATACAGGTGAATTTGCCAAACTGTTTTGCTGCCTCAAACGCTTCTTTTTTATTGCTTATAAAATCAGTAGTGGTTGATCCTTTTACAAAGGGGAACAGCCTGTAATATTCGCCTTTATCTGTTTTAACCAGGTAATCACCGGTAACGGATGGTAAGGGTGCTACAAAATTATAATCAGGATAACTGCTTTTAAAATAGGCTTGCAGCAGGTTTAAATTACCGGCTATCTGATCGGGCGCTTTAAATACGTTAACGTTAATCCTTTGCAGAATATAATCCTGGTCGTTGCCCGATACCTTTAAAGTGTAATTTATTAATCCCGAACCAAAGGGTTTAACTGTGTATTGTGAAGGTTTTAGTCCAAAGGCAACCAGTATTTTATTAAGCATATTTATATGTGATTAACCAAACATACTAAAACATAGCAAGCGTATTTATAAAGCTGTTACGCAAACGTTTGTGCCGATTTATAATACTTTTGGAACAAGGCATTACATCAAAAATGATCTGACAGATAATTGATTTATTTGGAATAAACCGATAACATTTTTTCGTTGAGAAGGGGGTAAAGACGGGTATTGTTTAAATCTCTGCAAACGTTTGCGTTGAAGGATTAAGATTATGTAAAGGACTTTATCATTAAATTCATAAAAACTTTAAATAAGCAATGGAACTGGCCATAGAAAGCGTAAGTGTACCGCAAAGTAAAAATGTGACCTTTGGTTATCTTTTTTATACTTTCCTGAAGATAGGGGCGGTAAGCTTTGGCGGTTACATGGCGCTGGTTTCATTAGTGCAGAAAATTATGGTTGATAAGGATGAAACCTTAGATAACGAAGTAATTATCGATAGTATAACCGTAGCCAGCCTTATCCCCGGTCCGTTGGCGGTAAATATTGTGGCCTATATTGGTTATCACCTTAAAGGAAAAACCGGTGCGTTTTTAAGCATGCTGGGTGTATTACTGCCGGCTTGCACTTTAATGCTGCTGTTAGCCTGGTTATATTTCTCCTATGCTTATAAGTTTGAGTGGGCCAATATCATGCATTATGTAGTAGCGGTAGTAAGCGCTATTATATTATCAACAGGTTTTAATCTGTATAAAAAGGAGATCGGTAAAAATTATAAGAAGGTTTTTCTATGCCTGATTACCATTATAGTTATGACCTTAACCAATAGCTATATAATTACTATCGGCTTTATTTTTTTAGGGGCGATAGCAGGTTTGCTTATAGAAGGCAATAACTTAACGCGTAACAGTTTTAAAAGGGAAGGTCCACTTAAGTTTAACGCGGTTTACAGCAGTATTATCGGCTTGTTTGTAATAAACGAAGCGCTTTTTATAAGCGGGATATATAAATTTTTTAACAGCCCCTTATTAAAAATAGCAATGGTTTTTTCGGGGATCAGCCTTTCGCTGTTTGGTGGTGGCTACGTAATGATCCCCATAATGCAATCACTTTTTGTAAATGATTTGCATTGGCTCACCCGGCAGGAGTTTATTGATGCCATTGCGTTTAGCCAGGCTACGCCGGGGCCTATTTTGGTGAGTGCCACATTTATTGGCTATAAACTGGCTGGTATAATTGGTGCTGTTATAGCTACCGCTGCTATGTTCGCGCCATCGGCTATTTTAATGATCATTGTAAGTAAGTTCTTCAAAAAAACTAAAGACCATTCATTGGTTAAGGATATGATTGCCGGGATAAAGGTTGTTGTAATAGGCCTCATCATAGCCTCGGGCATCAGGATTTTGTATCAACAGCCATTTTCCGTGGGTATAGCACTAGTTGCCGTAGCGGCTTTAATTTTAAGCTTTAAATATAAAGTTAGCCCGGTTTATTTAATAATAGCATCAATAACAATAGGTATCATCACAAAATTATTAATATGAGTAATTCTACCCAGCCATTAGGTATTCAAATGATCGGTACACAGCGTTCCGGTTCAAATTTATTAAGGGTGATGCTTGACCAGTCGAGCGAGATTGTATCGCCGCATCCTGCGCACGTACTGGTTACGTTTGTGCCTTTGTTGGAACTTTATGGCGATCTGGATGCAGAAAACTATAAGCTATTGATAAATGATGTGGTTGATTATGTGGAAGCAAATCCTGTACCCTGGGACGGTATTAGCATTGACCGCGATTGGATCTTTGAAAACTCAAATTTTTATACCCTGTTTGAGATAAACCGGTTGATATACGAGCAGGCTGCAATCAGCAAAAATGCTAAATACTGGTGCTGTAAAAGCATGGCCAATGTGCATTATGCTGATGAACTGGAAAATCACAGCCCTAACCTTAAATACATTTACCTGTATAGAGATGGGAGAGATGTTGCCGTTTCGTTTAAAAAAGCCATAGTTGGCGAAAAACATATTTATCATTTGGCTCGCCAATGGAAATACGACCAGGATGCCTGTATTGAATTGGCTAACCGCCTTGAAGATGACCATTTTTTTGCCTTGAATTATGAAATGCTGATAGCCCAGCCCGAAACAGTGATCAGGGATCTGTGCAACTTTTTGGATATCGCTTATAATGATAACATGCTGAGTTTTTATAACTCGCATGAATCGAAAGCTACGGCAGCTGCAGGTGAAATGTGGCAAAACCTGGAAAAACCGATCATGAGCAATAATACCGGTAAATTTCATAAAGAACTGACCTCCGAAGAAATAGAAATTTTTGAAATGGTAAATGAGGATGTGCTGAAAGAACTGGATTACCCTTTATTTACCCCGTTAGCCAATACCCAACTGCTATCGGAAGATGCTGTTGAGCAATATGGTATTGAAAACCAGATACTGAAAAAAGAAATACTGGCAAAAGCCCGTAAATCCGATCTGGAGCATAGGGAACCGCAGTTGATCATCTTACGAAAAATAAAAGCAAGGGCTGCCGAACTTGTTGCCCAGGCAAGTGCGGGTCAGTTATAGTCTGTCAATTAATTTATATCCATGATAAAATACAAACCCCTGCACAAGCTATTGTTGTTATGTGCGGGCTTTCTGCCTTTGGCTTCTGTCGCCCAAACTAAATCGGCTTATAATGAATTACAGGTGTTCGATCCTACATTCTTTACCCATAACGGTAATGAATTTCGCAGCGCGAATGGATCACCCGGGCCCAAATACTGGCAAAATGCTGCCAGCTATATTATTAAAGCTGAATTAAATGAAAAAGATACATCGGTAAAAGCTTCGGTTAGTATTAAATACACCAATAATAGTCCCGACACACTCAATTACTTATGGCTGCAGGTTGATCAGAACTTGTTTAAGGCTGATTCGCGCGGTACAGCCGCCACAAAAATCTCCGGCGACCGTTACGCTGTGGGTACTTACACCAAAGGTTATGAGATAGGGGCGGTTACTATTACTTACCAGGGTAAAACTTATAAAGCCGAAACGGTGATCAGCGATACCCGGATGCAGGTGCGGTTGCCTTTCCCGGTAAAACCCAATGGCGATCAAATCAGTGTAAAAATAGATTATACCTTCTTTATTCCCGAGCATGGCGCCGACCGTATGGGAAGGCTGAATACCAAAAACGGAACTATTTACCAATTGGCGCAATGGTACCCGCGCATGTGTGTTTATGACGATGTTGAAGGTTGGAACACGCTGCCTTATATGGGCGAAGGTGAGTTTTACTGCGAGTATGGCGATTATGATTATACCGTTACCGTACCATCAGATATGATCGTAGCCGGATCGGGCGACCTGCAAAACCCGCAGGAAGTTTTAACCGCTACACAAATTGCGCGTTTGGCCAAAGCGATGAAGAGCGATAGCACGGTTAACATCATCAGCGCAAATGAAATTGGTAAAGCCGCCATCAGGCCTAATCATGGTGGTACTTTAACCTGGCATTTTAAAATGAAAAATACCCGTGATGTATCATGGGCAGTATCAAGGGCATTTATTTGGGATGCCGCGCACGTGAACCTGGCATCAGGCACTGGCGGGCTGGCAATGGCCGTTTACCCGGTTGAAAGCGTGGGTAAAAACAAGTATAACCGCGCCGCGCAGTATTTAAAACATAGCATTGAGTTTTACTCAAAAACATATTTTGAATATCCCTGGCATTCGGCTTACGTAGTTGCAGGTGTAGCGCTGGGCATGGAATATCCGGGCATTGTATTTTGCAGCTACAGTATCCATGATGATGATTTGTGGCGTGATGTTACACATGAGATGGGCCACAACTGGTTCCCGATGATAGTTGGTAGTAACGAGCGTCGCTTTATGTGGATGGATGAGGGTATGAATACCTTTATCAATGGTTATTCATCGGCCTCATTTAATCATGGCGAATATAATGATACCTCTAGCGCGGCCGTAAAAACTACCAAAGGGCTAATAAAGGAGCATGATCCGTTGATGACAGCGCCCGAAGTATCAAACGAGGGTGGTATGTATTACTATAAAACAGCTCTCGCGCTTAATATTTTGCGCAACCAGGTTTTAGGTGCCGATAGGTTTGATTATGCTTTCAGGATGTACATTAAACGCTGGGCGTACAAACATCCGCAGCCTGATGATTTTTTCCGTACCATGAATGATGCCGCCGGTGATAATCTGAATTGGTTCTGGAAGGAGTGGTTCTTCACCAATTGGACGTTAGACCAGGCAGTAACAGATGTTAAATACGTTGATGGCGATGCGAAGAATGGTTCACTCATCACCATTGAAAACCTTGGTGAAATGGCGCTGCCCGTACATATAAAAGTAACGCAAACCGATGGCACCACGCAAATTGTTGATCTGCCTGTAGAGGTTTGGCAACGCGGGGGTAAGTGGGTATTTAAATGTAATTCAACCGGTAAAATTGCTAGCGTGCTTATCGATCCTGACCGCAAATTACCTGATACTGACCGTAGCAATAATATCTACAGAATGCCGCAATAAGAGGCTCATTTAAAAGACTTTTCCTAATTAATTCTCCTGATCCGTTGTAAGCAATTACAGCGGATTTTTTTGTTAAAAAAGGCTTCGTTATGAAACCATTTTTACATTAGAATTATATTTTTTTTGAAAGATTACCAAACAATAGAATATTTCTGACAAATAATTTTAAAATAACGCGCAATTGGAACTAAAAAGTGCAATTTTTTTTGCCCCAAATTAGTGTAATATGAACTAAACGTTAGCAAAACAAACGTTTGCGTAGCTTAAAATTCTGTTAAACAAACGTTTGCGTAATCATGGGGCTTCCTTTGCCTTGCTTTTGCTATGCTTTACAACTAATTTCCATTATTCGAAAATCAAAAAAAGCACTAATCAAAACTAACTGACAAACTAACATTAAAACTAAAATGTATGATTAAAATTTACACTCAACTTGGATTAGATTTTAAGGGATCGATCTTTCCAATTAAGTGCATGCCGAAAGGAGCGTTCTTCAGAAAGATCTGCTGCTACCTGCTCTTACTTTTACCAACGGTGGCAAGTGCACAAAAAATAATAACAGGTAACGTAAAGGATAGCAAAGGCATAGCAGTAATTGCTGCAACAGTATCCGAAAAGGGCGCGGCAAACTCAACCGCTACAGATATGAATGGTAAATTTAAGATCACCCTGAAAAGCAATGCGGGTGTTTTAGTTATATCATCAGTAGGATATAAAACACAGGAAGTGCCGGTGGGCAGCAAAAGCGACATAGCAGTTGTTTTGCAAGACGATATGAACCAACTGAATGAGGTAGTGGTTGTTGGTTACGGTTCGGTTAAAAAATCAGACCTTACCGGTTCTGTAAGCACCATAAAAAGCAGCGAACTTACTTTAGGCGGTACGGTTTCAAACGTGGGGCAGGCTATACAGGGTAAGGCTGCCGGTGTAACCGTACAGCAAACAAGTTTTGCACCGGGCGCAGGTATTCAGATCACTGTACGTGGTGGTAACTCCATTAATGCCAGTAATGAGCCTTTATATGTAATAGATGGTTTTATTTCTGATTATGGCAACAAGATCAACCCTAATGACATTGCCGACATCGAAATATTAAAAGATGCTTCGGCAACTGCCATATACGGTTCACGCGGTGCTAATGGTGTTATATTAATAACTACTAAAAAAGGAACCGCGGGCCAGGTATCTATTGATGCCGATGTATCTAATGGATGGCAGTATGATACTTATAACCCTAAATTATTAACAGGCCAGCAATATACCGATATACAAAACGCTACTGCCATAGAAGATGGTAAATCAGCACCATACGGCCCTAGTTTTGTACCGGCTAATACCAATTGGCTGAAAGCTGCCACACAAACCGCTCATGTTGATAACAGGGGAGTTAGTATAAGCAGTAACACGAAAGATTCTAAAATGTATGCATCGGTGAACTACCTTGATCAGGATGGTGTATTGAAAAATACCGGTTTCCAGCAATACTCAGCAAGGATAGGTGCCGAAAAAACATTAAATGATAATATAAAATTGGGCGCGAACTTTTACGGTGCAAGTTCAACTTCCAGTCTGCAATCTTATTCGGGCGATATAACTGCGCCTATATTCGGTTTATTAGTAGCGCCGCCAAATGTTCCGGTTTATAAAGCCGATGGCACATTCAATATATTTTATAACCCGCAAACAGGTGGTAATGGCAACCCGATATACAGTTTACTTTCAGTAACAAACAGCCAGCAAAATAAGTTAGGCAACGGTAACGTATATCTGGATTATAATATATTAAAAAATCTTACTTTTCACGTAAGTGCAGGTGCCGAGTATAACCAAACTATTGCAGGTACATATTCGCCTAATACCAGCGCGCTTGGGCTTAATGGTCCGGGTTTAGCGAACGATCAATGGTACTCTACTTTCAGGTGGTTGGTTGAAAATTATTTCACCTATAAATTCAACATTAATAAAGCAAACGCCTTTACGGTATTATTAGGTAACTCTAACCAAAAGGATGTTGATCAGGGTGTAACTGCCGGCTCGCAGGGTTATTCAACCAATATTTTCCAGTTTTATAACTTAACCGCAGGTTCGGTAGCAACTACCCCAGCCAGCTACAGAACACAAACAACCGGTACAGATTATTTTACAAGGATTAATTATGCTTATAATGATAAGCTGTTAGCCACCTTTACTTTAAGGGATGACGGTTCATCAAGGTTCGGTGCTAATTACAGGCATGGTATTTTCCCATCAGGCGCAATAGCATATAAATTGGCAGATGAAGACTTTATTAAAGACCTGCATACTTTTTCTGATCTGAAAGTAAGAATAGGTTATGGTGTAACCGGGAACGACCGTATTCCTGCTCCTAATATTTATTTAAGCACATACAGCCCATGGAACACCGTACTTGCTCCAGGTGGCGCGTTACAAGTTGGTATCGAACCGGCTTCGTTATCTAATCCGAATTTGAGGTGGGAAAGTACAGCCCAGTTTGACGCAGGCCTTGATATGGGTTTCTTTGGCGGGCGTATAAATGCTACACTGGATGTTTACAGGAAAACAACTTCTAATTTATTGATAAACGTGCCTGTTGGGCAGTGGTGGGGCTTTAGTACTGAACTTATAAATGCCGGTTCTATGCGTAACGAGGGTATTGAATTAGCAATAAATACAACTAATGTAAGATCCGGTGGGTTTTCATGGACCTCAAGCTTTAACGCTTCGTACAATAAACAAAAAGTTTTGTCATTTGCACCAGGTGTTAATTCAATACCCAGTTCTACTGCCAACCCAAGCGGAACTGTTTCGGGCCAGCAGTTTACAAACTTAGTAGTAGGGGGCGAATTAGGCGAAATTTATGGTTACAAATATATAGGCGTGCTTAAAACCGGGCAAAAATATGCACCGGAGCCAAATGCAAAACCAGGCGACCCGCTATATGCTGATGTTAACGGCGACGGCATTATAAGCCCTACCGACAGAACTAATTTAGGTAACACTAACCCGCATTACACAGCAGCTTTAGGTAATAACTTTAATTATAAAGGGTTTTCTTTAGGTATTTTCTTCCAGGGAGCATTTGCTTACGATCTGTATAACATGAACGAATTGGTATTGGAATCAACAACAGGTGCAGCCGCATTAAACAGGTTTGTGCCGGGTGTAAATGAAAATACCAATATACCGCGCGAAGGTTACTTTTTAAGCCAGTACGGCAGTTATGTTAACTCAAAATTTGTTGAGAATGCATCCTATGTCCGTTTAAAATCAGCTTCTTTTAGCTATACCATTCCTTCTTCTTTGTTTGAAAAAACGCCAATCATCAGAGGGATTACCGTATATGCCGAAGGACAAAACCTTTTAACCTTTACCGGTTACAAGGGTACTGATCCCGAAGAAAATGTTCACCAGGGCCAGGCGATCAATGGTGCGGGTGGTTACACTGGCAGCAATTATACCGGTGGTTTGGATTTTGGCGGTTTTCCGGCATTCCGTACCTACATCATTGGTATAAAACTTTCTGTTCATTAATAAATACTAAAGTTTCTATCTATAACGGATCGACATAAATTTAAAAGAAATGAAAAAATATATTTTATTACTCATCCCGGTGATTATTCTGCAGTTCTCCTGCAATAAGAACCTCGACCCTAAGGTGTATAGCACCCTTACCAGTGTTAATGCTTTTGAAACTGAGTCTGATGCTATTGCTGCTGTAAACTCTGTTTATGCCCGTTTAAAAGGGCCATCAGTAGGTGATAATTATGATTACTGGACTGTAAGGCACTTCGCTTTAACTGACCTCCCAACTGATGTGGGCCATTGCAGCTACGGCGGTGACCCCGGTCAGCTTTCATTATCTACCTGGAACTCAGCAAACGGTTTGCTTGCTGAAGACTGGAGGCAGATATATAAACTGATTGCAGATGCCAATAGCGCCATTTACAATATTTCACCAATGACATCAATTTCAGATGTTCAAAAATCTCAGTTTTTGGCGGAAGTGAAATTTTTGCGCGCAGTGGCTTATATGGACCTTACTGATGCCTGGGGCCCTGTAATTTTGGCAACTGAAAAGGATCTTGCTAACCCTAATTATTTAAGCCAGGCACCGGTTACTTCGGTTGCTGATATCGAGACATTATTAATATCAGACTTAACAAACGCTGCTGCTGTACTGCCGGTTAATTATGTTAGTAACCCAATTTACAGTACTAATGATGTGGGCCGCGCTACCAAAGGTGCAGCTATGACATTATTGATGAGGTTATATCTGCGCCAGCATCAATGGCAAAAAGCGGCTGATGCAGCACAAACGGTAATAAGTTCAGGCACATATTCATTGTATCCATCGTACCAGGGTTTATTTTTAGAGGCTAATAAATGGTGTTCAGAAAATATATTCTCGGTATTAAGTGATGCTAACGTAAACGGAACTGAGTTAATGAACCACTTTGGCCCGCTGGTACACCCGGTTATAACAAACAGGTGGCAGTATTACGCGGCAAGCTGGCCTTTTTACCACAGCTTTGCCGATAACGATGACCGTAAAAAAGAGTTCTTCCCTAAATACAACGGAACTGATGGCCTGGTACACGAAGAAGCGCCAACATTAGGCGCTCAGGCACCTGCAGGCGTATTATATATGCCGGATGTTGCTACATCAAAATATGCTGATTCAACCGGATCAATAAACAATTATTATGACGGCCACAGTGTTGACATTTTACGTTATGCTGATGTACTGTTAAGCAGGGCAGAAGCTTTGAACGAATTAAACGGTCCTAACTCCGAAGCTATTGGTTTAATAAACCAGGTTAGGCAACGGTCGCACGCTACGCCGCTTGTTTTAAGCAACTATACACAAACCTCATTAAGGCTGGCAATTTTGCAGGAGCGTGGCTGGGAATTCTTTTATGAAGGAAAAAGAAGAGCCGACCTATTACGTATGGGCCAGTATGATGTGGTTGTAAATGCTTACCTGAAATCAATAGGGCAAACAAATACAATAAGTTTACCTAAAGACCAATACTTCTCTTATCCGCTTAACCAGGTTCAGATCGATCCGAACCTGAGTAATGCAGGAAGGGAACAATAACACAGGCTAATGCCTGCACTATCAAGAATATATTATGCCGTAAAAGGCGTAATATATTCTTGATTATTTATATAGCTATGTGCGTAAATTGCCAAATGAAGAAAAAAGTTTTTGGATATATAATCCCGTTCTTGCTCTCCCTTACTTTTTCGGGATGCTCTAATAGCGGTGGAGGTATTATAAAGGAAATACATATTGGTTTACACAATAACAACCATTTAAAGATTCAGGTAGATGTGTTAACTGTTGAACCGGCCGATGCTTATGCTGAATATTGGGAAGGGAACGATAGTACCAATACGATGCAATCAACCATCGTAAAAAATGCAACACAGCACTCACTTGTACTTTGCAATATATTACCTAAAACAAATTACACTTACCGCATTATTACCATTGATAATGGGGTTAAAAAAGTAAGTAAAACTTACACATTCAAATCGCACGACCTGCCGCTATGGTTGCAGGATCAGTTTAAAGCTATTAATCCTTCACCGCAATTAGTGCCGCAGCAATTTAAAGACGGATTAATGCTACTGAATAAAAATTATTCGCCCGGTACTGCTTTTTTGGTTGATTATAAAGGGCAACTCAGGTGGTACCATACCGTGGATGGCATGGCCTATAAGGTCGTTCATTACACAAAAGATAAAACCGTACTGTCGCTTTTGGGTACTAATGATGACCCTACCAGCTATGGCAGGCAAATACTGGAAGTTAATTTACAGGGAGATACCGTTCTGAACCTGAAGAAAGGCCAGGGTGATTTTACCCAGCTTATTCACCACGAAATTTTAAAGAACGATCAGGGCCAGTTAGTAACCCTTACCGTTGATAAGAAGATAATGGACCTGAGTTCCGTTGGCGGCAGCAAACAGGATACCGTTAACAGCGATGGCATTATTGTATTGGATAGCCACGCCAAAAAGATTTGGAAATGGAGCGTTTTTGACGCGCTCGATCCGCTTAAAGATCCCAATATCGTTAAAACAAAAAAAGACTGGACACACGCTAACAGTTTGAACTATGATACTGATGGCAATTACCTGATCTCATTCTTCAATACGGGGCAGATCTGGAAAGTAGATGCCAAGACCGGTAAAGTGATCTGGAAATTTGGCAAAGGCGGCACAGTAGCCATGCCAGCCGAATGTGATTTTAGCCAGGCACATGCGGTACACATTAACCGTAATGGCAATATGCTGTTTTTTGATAACGGCGTTAAAAAACAACAGTCGGGCGTATTCGCCATGAAACTGGATGAACCAAAACAGACATCAACTATAGATTTTCATATACAATTACCAAAAGAAGTATTTAACGGCCGCATGGGCAGTGCCTACATGATAAATGATACCAGTTTACTGGTATGCTGTTCAAAACGCCACATACTTGTTTTAACCGATAAAAAAGGTGTATTACTATGGACGATGGAAATGGCCATGCCAAGCTACCGCGCAGAGTTTGTGCGTGCAGACCAGCTTGCGCCATATTTAAAACCTTAATAAATATTAATACCCTGTTTTAATAACCATAAGTACCTACTAAATTATTTTTATGAAAAAAGTATTGTTCGCTCTTACTCTTCTTTTATCGGGTATGGGCGCTTATTCACAAAGTATCCCTTACACCAATTGCGAAAAATGCTGGCTGCCGGATACTTTAGGTAACCACAGGGTTGTGTTAACATTCAACGGCTCTGGTAAAGTAGCAAAAGTTATTATCCCCTGGAGAAGAAGGGATAATGGCCCGGAGAACAAACGCATTATTATACAGGATGGCGCAACATCGCAAAAAATAACCAACGTAAAAACCGGCAACATTAACCGTGAAACCGGCGAGATCTATTTTGAGCCAACATCGGGCAAAGGAACTTACTATGTATACTACCTGCCATCAAAAAATGAGGGCCGTTCTAACTATCCGAAAGGAGTTTATTTAAAGCCTGAAGTAACTGCCAGTGCAGATTGGCTGAGCGCTTTAAGCTCGGCAACAAACATTCCAACGGCTGATGTAAAGGAGTTTCAATCTATTGATGCTTTCAATACATTTTACCCGATGGAAGTTATCGCTACCAAAGCTGAAACTGACCAACTGTTGAGCAAGCATACAGGTGATGATTTTCTGATTTTTCCGGAAGACAGGATCTATTCCATCCGCATGACGGATGATCTGCCGCAACGCTGGATAGAACATGGTCCGCAATACTATTATGCAGGCGAAGCTGCACGTAATGAGAACTTCGCGTTTCAGTTAGGTTTATATGCTTTGAAAGATCTGCAAAGCGTGAAGATAAGTTTTACCAATCTTACCGCCGGTAGTAAAGTTATACTTGCCAATAAACTGTTTTGTATTAACAATGATGGCGTAAGCTATAGTGGCGTACCGTTCAGCAAAACGGTTGATGTTGCAAAAGGGAAAATACAGGCTTTATGGTGCGGTATTGATGTGCCTGAAGATGCAGTGCCTGCTACCTACACAGGTAAAGCCATCATCAGCGTAAATGGAAAAACCGCTAAGGAAGTTACCATATCGCTTAAAGTAAACGATCAGCTGTTAAAAGATGGCGGTGTAAATGAGCCATGGAAAATGACCCGCTTACGCTGGTTAAACTCAACCATGGCGCAGGATAATACCGTAATTGCCCCGTACACGGAATTAGTGGTAAAAGGCAACGAGATCAGCTTATTGGGCCGTAAGGTAACCGTTAATAAAGACGGTTTCCCAAGCCAGATCCAAACGTTCTATACCCCGGAAATGACGGAGTATTCTAAAACCCCAAATAACCTGTTAACCGAAGGCATCCATTTCCATTTTGTAAAAGCCGACGGTAAAAATATGGTGCTGAAAAGCAAGGGCCTTCAGTTTATCAAAACTGAACCGGGTACCGTACAATGGACAGCCATCAGCAGCAACGATACCCTGAAAATGGAAGTAACGGCTTCGCTGGAATTTGATGGTTTTATTGCTTATACCGTAAAGGTTGAGGCGTTGAAAGATGCATATCTGAAAGATATTGATATGCACATTCCCTTTAAAAAGGATGTGGCTAAATACCTGATGGGCCTGGGTCAAAAGGGGGGCTATCGCCCGGATAATTTTGAGTGGAAATGGGATGTGGCCCACAAAAACCAGGATGGCGCGTGGATAGGCACCGTAAACGCGGGTTTACAATATTCGCTGCGTGATGAGAAATATGTAAGGCCGCTGAATACCAATTTCTACCTGCAAAAACCACTGTTATTGCCAACATCTTGGGGTAATGATAACAAAGGCGGTATAACTGTAGCCGAAAAAGGCGATGCTATTTTAGCCAACAATTACAGCGGCGAAAGGCAAATGAAAAAAGGCGATGTGCTGTATTACAACTTCAATTTATTAATCACACCGTTCCATACTATCAACACCGATTTCCAGTGGGCCAACAGGTTCTATCATTCATACAAACCAATTGATACTATAAAAGCAGCTGGTGCAACCATCATCAACATCCACCATGCTACGGCAATAAACCCGTTCATCAATTATCCGTTCATTGCCTGGAAAAAGATGCAGGCTTATATCGATAGCGCGCATGATGCCGGTCTGAAAGTGAAGATCTATAATACTATCCGTGAACTGTCTGATCATGCTTATGAAACTTTTGCTATGCGCAGCTTAGGTCATGAGATCTATTCGCCGGGTAAAGGCGGTGGCTTTAGCTGGTTACAGGAACACCTGGGCAACGATTATATAGCTGCCTGGTTTGTGCCTGAGTTAAAGGATGCAGCCATCATCAACAGCGGCCAAAACCGCTGGCACAACTACTATGTAGAGGGCATGAACTGGTTAACCCAAAACGTAGGTATTGATGGTATCTATCTGGATGATGTGGCGTTTGACCGCGTTACCATGAAACGTGTAAAACGTGTATTGACCAAGGACGGTCACCCGGGTATTATTGATTTGCACTCAGCGAATCAATACGATAAGGCCGATGGCTTTAACAACAGCGCTAACTTATACATGGAGCACTTTCCGTACCTGAACCGTTTGTGGTTTGGCGAGTATTTCGATTACGAGCATAATACACCAGATTTCTTCCTGACAGAAGTGAGCGGTATTCCGTTTGGTTTGATGGGTGAGATGCTGCAAGGTGGCGGCAATGCCTGGAGGGGTATGGTGTTCGGCATGACTAACCGCTTGCCATGGAGCGATGGTGCCGACCCTCGCCCGATATGGAAGATCTGGGACAGCTTTGGTATGAAAGGCACCAAAATGATCGGTTACTGGGTAGATACCAATCCTGTTAAAACCGATAATGATAAAGTACTGGCAACTGTTTACAAAAAGAACGGCGCTGTACTGGTTTCAATAGCCAGCTGGGCTGATGCGGATGCCAATATTCAGTTAAAAATCGACTGGAAACAATTGGGCATCGATCCTGCAAAAGCTACTATTACAGCGCCTGATATCGCGAAGTTCCAGCAGGGAAGGACATTTAAACTGGATGAAAAGATTCCTGTGCAACCAGGAAAAGGATGGTTACTGATCATTAAATAATAACATTACTAAAGAGAGATTTTTCGGTATGAGAAATAAATGGCTGATAGCGTTGGGTATGTGTATTGCCGCGATGAATGTTCACGCGCAGGGCGATGCTACGTTTAAGGAATCGAGCAAAACGTTTACTACTTATCCGTTTTCTGATCCCAATCCCATACCCACTTACACCAATATCTATCCCTATTTCCGTTACGATGGTTTTACTGATAAGCCGGTTCAAAAGGAATGGAAAACGGTAGAGCTGGAAAACGACTACATCAAACTGATGATATTGCCGGAGATAGGGGGCAAGATCTGGTCGGCCGTTGAAAAATCCACCGGGAAATCTTTCATTTATTATAACCACGCGGTTAAGTTCAGGGATATTGCCATGCGCGGCCCATGGACGAGCGGTGGTATCGAACCAAACTATGGCATCATCGGTCATACACCAAATTCAGTTACCCCGGTTGATTATATCACCCGAAAAAATGAAGATGGAAGTGTAAGCTGTATCATCAGCGTGTTGGATCTGCTTACCAGTACTTACTGGACGATGGAGATCAACCTGCCGAAAGATAAGGCTTACTTCACCACTAAATCATTCTGGTATAATTCCAACACTATGGAGGAGCCCTATTACCACTGGATGAACACCGGGATAAAAGTAAAGGGCAACCTGCAATACATTTTCCCGGGCACGCATTTCCTGGGCCACCAGGGCGAGTATGGCGACTGGCCAATAAATAAGCAGAACGGCAAGGATGTTTCTTTGTATGAGAACAACAACTTTGGCGGATACAAATCATACCACGTGTTTGGTAAATACACCGATTTTTTTGGTGCTTACTGGCACGATGATGATTTCGGTATGGCACGCTATGCAGGGCATGAGGATAAAGCCGGGAAGAAGATCTGGATCTGGGGATTATCGCAGCAGGGCATGATCTGGGAAAAATTGCTGACTGATACCGATGGACAGTATTCAGAGATCCAATCGGGCAGGTTGTTTAACCAAACGGCTGATAAAAGTACTTTCACGCCATTCAAACATAAAAGTTTTGTACCCGATGCAGCCGATACCTGGACGGAATACTGGTACCCGGTGTTAAAAACCAAGGGTTTTGTAGTAGCCAATCAATACGGCGCGCTAAATGTGAAATATGAAAATGGTTGGTTGAAGTTATACCTAAACCCTGTTCAGAAATTAACAGATACGTTGGAAGTTAAGGAAGGCAACAAAGTCATCTACACTAAAAACATCAACCTAACGCCGCTTAAAACATTTGCTGATTCTCTCAAGATCAATGTAAATGCCGATAACCTGCTGGTAACATTGGGAGGCAACAAACTGGTGTACGATTCAAAACCGGATGCAGGTAACATCAGCAGACCATTGGATTCACCAAAAGATTTCAACTGGGATTCGGCTTATGGCTTATATATCCAGGGAGCGGAATTTATTGATGAGAAGATGTACCCATCCGCAGAAATAAAACTGCAGGCAGCTTTACAAAAGGATCCGAATTATTTGCCTGCCCTCGTTAAAATGGCAGAACTGCAATACCACAATATGCGCTATGCGCAGGCTTTGCAGTTAACTAAAAAAGCATTGAGCATTGATACTTACGATGCTGCCGCCAATTACTATTACGGCGTAATAAACGCACAACTGGGCAATACTATTGATGCCAAAGATGGCTTTGATATAGCCGGGTTAAGCATGGATTACCGCAGTGCCGCTTACAATGGGTTAAGCAGTTTGCACATCAAGGAAAAGAACTGGGATAAAGCCTTAGCATTTGCCTCCAAAGCGCTCAGCTTTAATAAGTATGATATTGTAGCGATGGAAGCAGAAGCTATAGCTTATCGTAATAAGGGAGAAAAAGAAAATGCAGTCAAAGTGCTGGATACCATTTTATCTTTTGACCCGCTTAACCATTTCGCTCAGTTTGAAAAATACCTGCTGAAGCCATCAAGGGAAAATGAAAAGGCTTTTACTTCCATGATCCGCGATGAACAGCCGATTGAAACTTACCTGCAACTGGCTACCGATTATTATAAAATGGGCTGCTATGTGGAAAGCGAAAAGATATTAGAACTATCGCCCGAAAATGCACTGGTTGATTACTGGCTGGCATTTTTAGCGAATAAAGCAGGAAGGCCGTATTCGGCTTATTTAAATAAGGCTAACAATGCGTCACCTGCGTTTGTGTTCCCATACCGTTCAGCAGATGAAGAGGTATTGCTTTGGGCTATGCAAAAAGGGGATAACTGGCAGCCTAAATATTACCTGGCTTTATTGTATAAGGATAGGAACCGCATTGCTGATAGCAAAAGACTGTTTACTGCTTGTGGTAACGAGCCTCAATTCGCACCGTTTTATGCCGCACGTGCCGCTATGGTTATGGGTGCGAACGACTTAACTGATCTGCAAAAAGCCGTTAGTTTAGACAAAGGCGAATGGCGTTATTGTAAACTGCTGACCGAGTATTATATAGATCACGATCAACCCGTAAATGCGTTGGCTATTATCAAACCATTTTACCAGGCCCATACCGACAATTATATCATGGGCATGCTATATGCTAAAGCGTTGTTGTTGAACAAACGCTATAAGGCATGTACAGATCTGCTGTCAAAAATTGATATCCTGCCGTTTGAAGGGGCGACTATTGGTCGTGAGTTGTACCGTGAAGCGGAACTGATGCAGGCCATTGATGAGATGAAAGCGAAAAGATACGCGTCGGCCATAACTTTTATTAACGATGCCAAAAAATGGCCGCTGAATTTGGGTGTAGGCAAGCCTTACCAAAATAATCTGGATGAGCGCTTAGAGGACTGGATGCTTTACTTATGTTATCAGCAAACAGGTAAAAATAAAGAGGCTAATGAAAGTCTGCAGGCTATTATCAAGTTTCAACCAACTATCGAAAATACGGTGAGCAATTTCATCCCGGCTAATGACCTGGCATCGGCATGGGCCATTGAGAAATTGCAGGGGAAGGTTGCTGCAACCAATTGGCTTAACGCACAGGTTAAACAATATCCCGACAATAAAATAGTGATCTGGTGCAAACAAGTATTTGAAAATAAAAAATCGGCAAAAAGTGGTATAAATGACTCCGGAGTTCGTATAATTGAGCGGTTAACTGACTGACGACTAAAACACCGGGTTATAAAATGATATTCAATATAAATAACGACCATAAGATTGATATTGATAAGCTGCTTGCCATTGCAAAACAGGCAGGTGCAGGCATACTAAAAGTTTATAACGATGACCCGGAGAACAGTTCGGTAACCTATAAGGCCGATGAATCGCCGCTTACATTGGCCGATTCGGTTTCTCATCAGATTATCGCTGTCGGTTTAGCTGCGTTAACCCCTGAGATCCCGATCTTATCCGAGGAAGGCAAGAATATCCCTTACGATGAGCGCAAAGCCTGGGATTATTACTGGTGTGTTGATCCGCTGGATGGCACCAAAGAATTCATTAAACGCAACGGCGAATTTACGGTTAACATTGCTTTGATCTATAAGGATAAGCCCGTTTTAGGCGTAATATATGTGCCGGTAACCAATATCATGTATTTTGGTGGTTCAAAAATAGGCAGCTGGAAAATAGCAGCGGATGGAGGCGTTAAACACTTAACCTTATCGCATAAAATTGATAACTGGACGGCTGTAGGCAGTCGAACACATTCATCGGATGAAGAAGCCGCTTTGTTGGCAAAATATAATGTAACTAACATTATTTCGGCAGGCAGTTCCTTAAAGTTCTGTATGATAGCAGAAGGCAGCGCGCAGATCTATTATCGCCACGGCCCAACAATGGAGTGGGATACCGCGGCGGGCCATGCCATAGCTATTTACAGCGGGGCTTACATGGCCATGCCAAACGGCGAACCTTTTGTTTACAACAAACCATCATTGCTCAATAGCAGCTTTATATGCAGCGCCAGCAGGATTATAGTGGAGTGATCAGAATTGGGTTAACAGAAAATTGTATAATATTTGCGTAGATACCTGTGGGGTAGAATCGGCAGTTAACAGTACAAGATCTGCATGATTTGCATACTCAAAGCCGGAGTCAATTCCCGTAAAGTTCTCAATCTTTTTCGCTCTTGATAATTTGTATAAGCCTTTCACGTCCCGGCTTTCGCATACCTCAAGCGGGCAATTGATAAAGATCTCGTAGAAATTCTCATTAATGATCTTCCGGGCCAGTGCCCTGTGTTCCTGTAGGGGAGTAATGAGCGCGCATATCACCAGGATATTATTTTTAGCCAGCAGCTTTGCCATCTCGGCTACACGGCGTATGTTTTCCGAACGGTCGGCCTGGGTAAATGAAAGATCGTTATTAATCCCGCTTCTTAGCTCATCGCCATCCAGTATAATGCTTAAATAACCTGCCGCTGTAAGTTGTTCTTTTAGTAGTTTGGATATAGTAGTTTTACCTGCGCCAGAGATGCCGTAAAGCCAGATAACACCTCCATTTTTATCTATGTTGATCCCTTCTATCATTATTAAATCATCAATTTAATTACTTAATATACAGTAATCGTTAATAAATGTACAATTAATTCAACCTTAAGCCACCTTGTTGCGTTAAACACTTTTAATATACATTTTTTACTGAAATATCTCATTTTATATTAGAGAGTAATATTTTTATAGTAGCTTGTAGCACCTGATCCATATCCAATGAAGAAAGTTTTGGTAATGGTTGTTTTGTTAGTATTGATGTGCCGCTTGTGCTATGCGCAGTTGGATCATATCAGGCAAATACAAAAACAACTACCATACATACATGATAGCCTGCGCTATGTTGATGCCCTCAACAGACTGGGAATGCTATCTTATGAAAATAATCTTGACAGTTCTTTTTACTACACAGACCGCGCCCGCAACATAGCCGACCGGTTGCAATATGCCAAAGGAAAAGCCGATGCTACCAATAACCTGGGTATTATATTTGATATGAGGGGTAACCTGCAATTGGCACTTCGCTATTATAATGATGCCTTTAACAGTTATAAAAAGATACATGACACCGCAAATATGGTGCAAGGCATAATGAACATAGCCATGGTGTACCAGGAAATTGGCAAGAACCAAAAAGCTATAAACACCTACCAACAAGCGGTTGCAATGGGTAGGGGGATAAGCAGGGATTCTATCATGTCGTTAGTGTTGTACAATTATACCTTGCAATATCCCGGCAGTATCAGTAAGGATTCTATTTTAATATATATTAATCAGGCAAAGCAAATTGCTACAAGGTATAATGATAAAAGGGTATTAATGGCGATTGAACAACTGACCGCCGATTATTACATAAAAAATAATGAGCAAGCTAAAGGTATAGCGCTGTTACAGCAGGATTTAGCTAACACGCTGAAAAGCAGCCTGTATTACTTGTCGCTGGATATGCTTATTGACCTTGGCGATCAGTTTGCACAAACCGATTCGGTAAAGGCTATAAACTACTACAAACAAGGCCTCGAAATAGCCAAACAAAAAGGATATGGTGTTTATACCCAATTGATTGTTAGAAAACTGTATGACTTTTATATAACGAAAAAGGATAACGCTACTGCCTTTTATTATAGTCGCGAGTTATTAAAACTAAATGATGCGCAGGACAAGGTAGATAATGATTCGGGAATTGATTATATAGAATATGCTTTAAAAGATCAGCAGCTTGATTCGGCCCGCATACAATCTACCTATCAGCAGTTATTTTTAATATTAGCCGTTTTGGTGTGTATGCTCACCATTACTACGCTGCTTGTTTTGTGGCGAAACTGGAAAAAACTGAACAGAACAGCTAATGCATTGCGCCTGCAATTTCAACAATCGGAGTTAACGATGGGTGCTTTGGATGTGATGAATAAGAATTATGCGCGTGTAATAAAAATAGTTGCGCATGATCTTCGTAACCCGATAGGCGGTATCAGCGCTATAGCAGGTATTGTTCAGGCTGATAAAGAATTATCGCCTGATGCTAAGCAATTAATGAATTTGTTGCAGGAATCGAGCAAGAATTGCATGGAACTGATAAATGAGTTGATGGACACTGATTTTGATCAGTATAAGAACTTTAAAAAGGAAGGCATTTACATTGATGAGTTATTAAACCAATGTGTACAGCTGTTAAGCTTTAAGGCGAAGGATAAAAACCAGCAATTGATATTGAACACCAATTTGCAGGTGACCATACAGGGCGATAAAGAAAAGCTTTGGCGGGTAATGAATAACCTGATCGTTAATTCCATTAAGTTCAGCCCCGAAGGGAGCGAGATACATATTGACACCAAACTGCTGCAAAACAAGATATTAATCATTGTCAAAGATAGAGGCATGGGTATCCCGGGTGTGCTGCAAAATAAAATATTTGATCCCTTTACTACTGCCAAACGCAAAGGCACACAGGGCGAGCAGCCTTATGGCCTCGGTTTATACATCAGCAGGCAAATAGTTGAGGCTCACAGCGGTAAAATATGGTTCAAAAGCGAAACAGATATAGGTACCGAATTTTTTATAGAATTGCCTATCACCAGCAGTCAGCAATTAACCCGCCTCACTTTGTTTGATCCACCAATATCAGCATAACGTCATAAACCAATCCAAAATTGGTATATCGGGAATTGTCGATATATCTTTGTGTTATGGATCAGGTAGAAATTTTTAAGGCGCTCTCCAACAAAACCAGGCTGCAAATATTAAACTGGTTAAAAGACCCCGAACATAACTTTCCGGAGCAAGCTGTTTATGGCTTTGCCGATGGTATTTGCGTTGGGCAGATTCAGCTAAAAGCAGGGCTTACGCAATCAACCGTATCAGAATATCTATCTGTTTTACAACGGGCTGGCCTGATCACTTCTACCCGTAAAGGCCAATGGACCTATTACAAAAGGAACGAGGAAGCGTTTGCTGTATTAAGCCAGTTGATCCAATCAGAAATTTAAACAAACACACACACATATATGAGTATCGATAACAGCTTATTCAGGCCATTTAGTCTGAAATCATTAAATATTAAAAACCGCATTGTAATGGCACCTATGACGCGTTCATTTTCGCCAAATGGCATCCCGACAGCTGATGTGGCTGCCTATTACCGTAAAAGGGCAGAAGGTGAAGCAGGGTTGATCCTATCAGAAGGAACGGTAATTAACCGGGTATCATCATCAAATGATGCTAACATTCCTCATTTTTATGGGGATCAGGCATTGGCCGGCTGGAAAAACGTAATCGACGGCGTACATGGTGCAGGCGGTTCAATGGGCCCGCAGATATGGCACATGGGTATTATGGATAACCACCATTCGGGTTGGGTGCCATCAGAACCGTTTGAAGGTCCGTCGGGTTTAAACCGTCCGGGTTTTAACAATGGCAGAACCTTGACCGAAAGCGATATTGCTGATGTAATTAAAGCTTACGGACAAGCGGCAGCCGATGCTAAAGACTTAGGTTTTGATTGCGTAGAGATCCATGGTGCGCATGGTTACCTGATCGACCAGTTTTTTTGGGATGGAACTAATGAACGTACTGATATCTACGGCGGTAAAACCCTGCCTGAGCGCAGCCGTTTTGCCATAGAGGTTATAAAGGAAGTTAGAAAACGTGTAGGAGAAGATTTCGCGGTAATTATCCGTTTATCGCAGTTTAAACCTGCCGCTTATACCAACCAACTGGCTAAAACCCCGCAGGAATTGGAAGCCTGGATAAATCCTTTGGCTGAAGCTGGTATTGATATATTCCATGCCTCACAACGCCGTTTTTGGGAGCCTGAGTTTGAAGGCTCTGACCTGAATTTTGCCGGGTGGGTGAAAAAGGTGAGCGCTAAAGCTACTATTACTGTTGGCTCGGTAGGTTTGTCAGGTGATTTCTTTGGCGCATTTGCTGGCGAAAGTTCGCAGCCAAGTTCACTGGATGAACTGGTAAGACGCCTTGATAGGGGCGATTTTGACCTGGTAGCCGTAGGCAGGCCAATACTGGCTGATCCATTTTGGCCACAAAAAATAAGAGAAGGCCGTACCAGTGAATTAAAAGGCTTTAGTAAAGAAGCTTTGGGCGAACTGGTGATGTCATAATAATAGACCCTATATAAAATAAGAAAGCCTGATGGATAACATCAGGCTTTCTTATTTTAAGCTGTTACTTACTTTAAAACTTCCGCAAGCAATTGGTATGATTTTAATTTCGCTTTATGGTCATATATATGCGAGGTTGCCATCACCTCGTCTATTCCTGTTTTCTCAACAAAATCCTGCATGTCTCTTTTTATCTTTTCAGGTCCGCCAATAAAGGAGTAGGCCAGCATCTGCATTACGGCTTCCTTTTCAATATCGTTCCAAACGGTGCGCATATCATGTACAGGGGGCTGTAATGGTTTTCTTTTGCCGGTTACTATGCCCATAAATAATTGTTTTACCGAGGTTGATATGTATTCCGCTTCCTCATCGGTATCAGCCATTACCACATTTACGCAAGCCATTACGTAAGGCTCTTTCAAATGTTCCGATGGTTTAAAGTTTTTGCGGTACAGTTCTATCGCCTCTAAAAAATAAGCAGGGGCAAAGTGGCTGGCAAAAGCATACGGTAATCCTTTCGCGGCAGCCAAACGGGCGCTATCGGTACTTGAACCTAAGATCCATATCGGTATATCAATTCCCTCGCCGGGTATGGCACGTACTTTGGCATCATAATTATCAGCCGAGAAAAAATTCTGCAGGCTTTGTACGTCCTCCGGAAAATAATGCGAAGCATGGAAGTTTTCACCACGGATAGCCATTGCTGTTACCTGGTCGGTGCCCGGCGCGCGGCCCAGACCGAGATCAATTCGGTTGGGATATAAAGAAGCTAATGTGCCGAATTGCTCAGCAATAATAAGCGGTGCATGGTTAGGCAGCATAATACCGCCCGAGCCAACCCTGATAGTTTTAGTGCCACCGGCAACATAACCTATTAAAACAGCGGTAGCCGAACTGGCAACATTCGCCATATTATGGTGCTCGGCAAACCAGTAACGTGTATAGCCTGCCTTTTCGGCTAGCTGGGCTATTTCAAGACTATTATGATAAGTGCCCTGGATAGTTTGCCCGCTGACAACGGTTGCAAGATCAAGCACTGAATAGGATAGATCGCTTAATTTTTTAGAATACATATCTCAAATTTAAGGCTTATCCTATGCACTCATTGTCAGCTTTTGATAAATGACTTTGAGTTCACATTTATTATCAGGCAGATTCTTTTGTAATGATATAAAAAGAGAGTTCCTTACGTGTTTTAAATCCCAGACTTTCGTAAATATCAATAGCTCTTGTGTTTGTGCCTAATACATGCAGAAACGGAACACCTGAAGACTGCTGAATTCTTTGGATTTGATCCAATAGCAATTGTTTTGCATATCCTTTACCTAAATGATCCGGATGGGTACACACGGCACTGATCTCCGCATACGGAGAAGGATTCATGCGCTGACCTGCCATGGCTACCAGCTTATCGTCCTTAAAAATGCCTTTGTAATGGCCAAAATCAATGGTCCGGTTAGCAAACGGGCCGGGGTTGGTTAGTTGCGTTAGGGCGAGCATTTCGGGTATATTATTCTCGCCTAGCGGAACAATTTCAGTGTTAGTGGCCGCTGTTTCCAGCGGTTTATCAAATACCATTTGTAACACCTTCATAAGCCGGGCAACTTTCCATGGCGATGGAATTGAAACCTCATCACTACTTACAAAACCGAAGGCGCCGTCAAAAGGAATTGTATCGTATAATAGCTTAAAGTTAGCGTCGCTTGTTTCTTTTAAAGCCACAAAAGGCGATACTGTTTTGTCGAAATATTTAACATGATCATTGCCGTTTGCCAGGTGTTTGTTACCTGTGGTTAACGAGTTCCAAACGAGGTTATCGAGTATATGTTCCACAATAATGGGGTGTAAGATAAGCTGCCAAAGTTATAAAACACCCCATTGTATATTGTAGTACTTATTTCATTTTTGAGGATTAAAAAAGGAAAAGTCATGCCGAATTTATTTCGGCATCTCATTGGCTATTCACGTTTGCCAGGTCTGCAACATTCCTGTCGCAGACATTGTCTCGCGTTTACCTATCTGTGGGATGCCGAAATAAATTCGGCATGACGGTGAGTATTTATTGTTTTTAATTTCATTATTATTTGTTTCTTCTTTTGAAAATCAAAAAAGGAAAGGTCATGCCGAATTTATTTCGGCATCTCATCAGCTATTCACGTTTGCCGGGTCTGCAATTTTAGTGTCGCAGACCTGGCTCGCGCTTACCTATCCGTGGGATGCCGAAATAAATTCGGTATGACGGGATGTTACTTATAACTTTTAATCCCCTTAGTATCAGTAGCCGGTTTAATACTGATAGCCGCGCCGCCGCCGGGTGCTAACTTTAATTTAAGTTTGGTACCTGCATCCACTACATAAGTAGTGATCTTATACGCTTCGGGGTTAGTTTTCCAATCGGCATTGGCGGCATCGGCATAAATGGTAGCAATGTATTTAGTGCCCTTGTTTAAAAAATTAAGGGGAACTACTTCATCGCGGCCATTCTCATCAGTAACAGCACCTATGAACCAATTCTCGGTGCCTTTTTCTTTGCGCGCTGTGGTAATGTAATCACCAGGTTCAGCGGCTATAACTTTGGTATCGTCCCAGTCAACTCCTACATCTTTTATAAATTGGAAAGCGTCCATGTATTTCTCATAGTTCTCAGGCAGGTCGGCAGCCATCTGCACCGGGCTATAAAGTACTACATATAAAGCCAGTTGTTTAACAAGAGTTGTGTGTACACGTTTATCTGGCAGGGTTGTAAAATCCTGCACTTTAAGTATGCCAGGGGTATAATCCATTGGGCCGCCCATAAAGCGGGTAAAAGGCATAATGGTTTCATGTTCAGGCATGTTGCCATGACCAAAAGCATTATACTCATTACCACGACCAGCTTCGCAAGCCATCCAGTTAGGGTAGGTGCGTTGCAGGCCGGTGGGCCTCACAGGTTCGTGGGCATCCAGCATGATATGGTATTGGGCAGCCTTTTCAGCAACACGCACGTAATGGTTTACCATCCAGGCTCCATCATGGTGTTCACCGCGAGGGATGATACGGCCCACATAGCCGGTCTTAACCGAGGTATAGCCGTATTTATTCATGTACCTGAACGCCGTATCCATCTGCCGTTCATAGTCAGTCGCGGCGGCTGAAGTTTCATTGTGCATGATCATCACCACACCCTTTTTTTTGGCGTACTTGGTTATGGCATCCACATCAAAATCGGGGTAGGGGGTTACAAAGCTAAATACGTGCTCTTTCCAGTTGCCGAACCATTCTTCCCAGCCGTAGTTCCAGCCTTCAACCAATACGCCCTGTATGCCATTTTTCGCAGCGAAATCAATATAACGTTCTACATTGGCAGTGTTGCCGCCGTGTGTGCCGTTTGGAATGAGCAGACCATTAGCCCCAACCGTATCAGCGCGTGCCGAATAACTCCAGGTGCTTTTGCCGGTTTGCATTTCCCACCATACCCCAACAAATTTCATGGGTTTTATCCATGAGGTATTTTCAATTTTTGATGGGTCGTTTAAATTGAGGATCATTTTTGATTCCAGGATATCCGTAGCCTTATTGCTTACAATAATGGTGCGCCAAGGTGTATGGCAAGGTGTGCCGATGTAAGCCTTATTGCCTAATGCGTCGGGAACTAAACTAGCAGTTAGCTTGTAGGTACTGGTATCCACATGCAGCTGCATTGCCGAGTAGTTTACCAAAGCGGCTTCATGTATATTGATGTACAATCCTTCCGGTGTTTTCATCATTAGCGGGGTTTGTACAGCATATTTATCAGGTGCTATCCTAACCGCAATATCATCGGATGAGTTAACCATGTGCTGGTTATTGATCTGGCTGATATTTGATGTGGTGTAAGGATATTCGTTGGTGTCGTAATCGCCTGGTATCCAAAATGTTTTGTTGTTACCTGCTAATGCAAATTCGGTTACTTCGTCAGATACGATGAAGTATTTAAGGTTATTCTGTTTGGGAAATTCATACCTGAAACCTACACCATCTTCAAACACCCGGAAAACAATATCCAGCAACCTGCCCGCCTTATTTTGTTGCCTTAGGTGAAAGGTGATTTGGTTATAATGGTTACGGATACTGCTTACCTCGCCCCAAACAGGTTTCCATTGCTCATCAGCAGTGGTTTTATCTGTACCAGTTACCACAAAGTTGCTATCCATACCTACATCATTCAGTATTTTGATGCCTAAGCGCGATTGTTTAATCACAGGTTTCTGATCGTAGTAAACGGCATAAGTTGGGCGGCCATCAGCATCCATCGTAAACTCCAGCTTAACTTTATTCATGCTGACGGTTGTTGGCTGCGATTGTGCCTTTAGGTGGTTATATACAAAAAGACTTAGTATGATGCAGGTAAGTAGTTTTTTCATTGTGGTATCAGTTAATTTGTTTAGGCTATATTCCGGCTAAAACGTATTTGTTATTAATTATTCTGGTCGCTTTTAATAAAACCGGGGTTGTATTCGTGCGAATACTCCGGGGTAAAGCCAGGGTATAGGTCTTTGTAAAAGCGGTTAAATTCGCTGCTAAAACTATAGGTGAGCCTGTCCGCGCGATACGGATGGCTGGTAATTCCTTCGGGAGTAGTAAAGTGAACGGTAACTACATCATCGCGTGAAACAGATACATTAACCGGTCCATCGGTCATTTTAAATTTGGTTGACACAAGACCCGCGGCAACTTCTTTGCTTTGCCCGTTAACGGTTAACCGGCCTTTGGCTTTTAATAGTGTTACTACTTCAATTGAATCCTCCCACGCAGGTGGAATTACCTCCTGTTGAAAGCTTTTTACCGGGATGTCGTAAGGTTTAGGTGTGATGTTATGCTTGTATTTTTTAAAGAAGACAACAGCTACATCTCTGTCTGCGTAAGGCGATGGCAAACCTTTCCATACGCTTTTATAGTAGTTGAGCAGGATGGAGAAACCATCGTTATGGTTTATTTCGGGGGCAAGGTGATGCCCTTCGGGATAATCATTCCAGGTTATCACATTTATAATTGGCGCATTTTGTTTTATGCCGAACTCAAACAGCTTACGGAAATTGTAGGATAAGCCAGTGGTAATATATTTACGTTCAACATTGCCCAGGCCTGCCTCCACAGCTTCATTTGCTGTGTGGTACATATCCCAGGTGCCTTTTTTTAATAGTTTGGAAGTGTAGAAATCAGAGAAAACAGATCCGGTAAAATTACGGTTGCGTGCTTTGCATTCATCAGCTACCATATTGCCAATATAATTGTTGCTGTAAGGCAGTGTCCAGATCCATACCGCGGGGAAATAATCCAGTATATCATCCAGCTTTTGCTTATCTATCATGGTATTGATGGTGTACACGCAGGCAAAGCGTTCGTGCACATCATCAGCCAGTCTTTTGTAGGCACGTGCTATGTAATATTGATCGGGTAAGCCTTGTTTATCGGCAGGAATATCGGCAAGTCCATCGCCCAGCCACTGATAAACTATCAGCCTGCCATCAGGTGTACGTAACCAGTGTGGGTTGTTGTGCCCCACTTCATCCATTATACCATTTATGCGTCGTGCATATTCTGCTACTTTTTTAGCTTCGGTACTGCCGTTAGGGTGGGAGATGCAGACTGTAAATTTAAAATTGAGATGTTTTGCTTCCGCTACGCGGAAATAGGCTTTTATAATATTATCCCAATCCGGAAGGCCCAAAACATAATAAAATTGAAACCCATCAATCCCCGAACGTATAGCCGCCCTCATCTCAAACTCAACCGATTCATCAAGTGTGGCATTTGCCAGCAGGTTGTTTGCCATTGGCTTAACTTGTGTTAAACCACCTAGCGGCGCTGTAATATTACCGGTCCTGTCATAAAAATCAGGGTTGCCGCTATCTTCATAGGGGTGATCTTTATAGCGGATAATATTGGTCATGCAGTGGGCTATAACCAGTTTTTCGCCGGTTAATGGCAGGCTATACTCAGGCAGGTTTTTTAATGAATCCTGCGCGTGAATAGTATAGCTGATGAAAAATAGGAGCACAAGAAGTAACTGAGAGCATTTTTTATGGCTCCCTGAGCGTTTAAACGGCATATGGCTATTTGTTAGAGGGAATGGATAAAAAGTGCGAAGCCTTTTTTACAGGCTCCGCACTTAACCAACTATAATTTAATACCCCGGATTTTGATCTGCTAGTGTGATTTTGCTATTACTGTTAATCTCAGTTAATGGAATAGGCCATACATAAGATTTACCATCGGTAAAAGTTAACGGACTAGGAACTCCAATGGCTGATTTATAATATGCAGCTTCTGAATCACCTAATTTCCACCTGCATACATCAAACCACCAGGTGCCTTCGTTAAATAATTCGGCCCAGCGTTCGTAGTATAAAGGATTGTGGCCCAAAACAGGATCAGGGCTAAGGGGATTGTTAGCAGGCGTAGCATCAGATAGTGATTTGTAATCAACAACCGATGGTGTAGTTATAGGCAAGCTATAAGCCCTGCGTTTAACCCTGTTAAGGTATTCAAGCCCGTTTACATTGTCGCCAGAACCTATGCAGGCTTCAGCATACAATAAATAAACATCCGCTAAACGAAGCAGGTAGTAATCCCACTTATCTGAAGTAACAGTAGTATTAGCAGCTATGTTATAATCAATTGGTGAATATTTTCTCAGCGACCATCCGTAAACTGTAGACTGTGGCGTTTCAACCGGAGCTTCTGGAATCGGATTCTTTGCAATCAGCGCCCAATGTATACCATCAAATTGTACTGAATCAATCCTGGGTTGCAGCGCATTTACATATAAACGAGGGTCGGTAGTGTTATTGGTTCTTGCCTGTAGTGCAGCCTTCTGATACACCGGATCGATTACCTGCTGCTGATTGTAATAAGTAGGGCCAACAGACGCATTATATTTAGGGTTAGCAACCAAACCGTAGTTTCCAAGCGTATAACCAAAACGTAAAATGTTCTGATCATGAATGTAGAAGTTGCCGCCGTAGCCTAAAAACTGTACCGCATTGTTTGTACCGTCGTAAGGAGTTGAGCCATTATAGCCGCCAAAAGTAACCGGAGGCCATAGCAACCCATCAATAGTTGCCGAGTTTGAAACACTACCACTATAAATACCATACCCGCCTTGTGGATTAGGATCTATATATAACTCAAGTAATGATTCGCTGTTGAATTTATTTGAACCATTGAATGCATCGTGATAGGTGGCATACGACATTAATGTTTTACCGCTGTTTGTTATAACATCATTTAAAGTGGTTTTTGCATCGGCCCAGTCCTGGGTGTACACGTAAGCTTTACCTAACAAGCCTTTTGCCGACCATTCAGTGGCCCGTGCCGCATCGGTTGAAGGCCAAACTTGTCCTTTTAGTAATGTCGCGGCTTGTTTTTCGTCACTTATAATTAACGCCCACACATCTTTTACAGAACTGCGTGCTACTTGTGTAGCAGCTAAACTTTGAGGCACTTCAGTATATAACGGAACTCCTAGTTTGTCGCCGTTTGTACCGCTTGCCTGCATATATGCTTCGCCATACAAACATTCAAGCTGCATATAATACCATCCCCTAAGGCAATAAGCCTGGCCAATTATGAGGTTAACTGTTGCCTTATCTACAGATGGGTCTGTTTTTAATAATACGCCTGCTGAATAAATAGTTACGTTACAGTTTTTTACACCTACGTATAAGGCGTTCCAGGTTTCCTGTGCACCGCCGTCTCCTACGGTAAGGTTGGTAGACGCCATTTCGCCGGTAAATGAAAAAGGATTTCCGTTAAGCACGTGCGTTGATTGTCCCAGCATCCTTGGCAAAAAATCGAAACCAAACAGACCAACGTCCCGCAAATCGGAGTAGCACGATACCAGTACTGTTTGCAGCTGGGTAATAGTTGTGGGGTAATTACTGCTGCTGTATTGATTTGGAGGCCCAACGTTTACCGGGGCTTTTTTACATCCCGCTATCAAAATAAATGCGAGTGCAGCTATATATTTTTTCTTTATCATTTTAATAAATTTTGAAGGTTATTACTATAAACTAACATCAAGTCCTGCTGAAAAAATACGGGCCTGAGGGTAATTTGTTACCGCATCAATACCCTGTGTAGTAGGATTAACAGCACCACCTGTAGTGAATGCACTACCCAGTTCAGGATCAAGGCCTTTATATTTTGTGATGGTGAACACATTGTTTGCCATTACAAAAACCCTCAGGCTTTTAATGCTGATCTGTTTTAAAGTATTATTAGAAAAAGTATATCCTAATTGCACGTTTTTAAGCTTCACATAAGCGCCGCTTTCAACAAAATAGCTGTTTACCGAAGAGTAATTTTGGTTTGCATCCAACGCGTTTCCGCCTCCGGCAGTAGGGCTAAGCAACCTGGGTTGCGATGTAAGGCCGTTTGAACCTAAGAAAGAATCGTGGAAAACCTGCGATGTAGTATTGCCATCCTGGAAAAGCGATTGCTCATAAGCTTTTACACCATTAAACAGTTGTACACCAGCAACGCCATTAAATAATGCAGCTAAATCAAACCCACCATAGTTTAGGCGGATGTTAAAGCCATAAACATATTTAGGGTTAGGATTTCCAATTGGCTGCCTGTCATTCTGGTCAATTTTACCATCACCATTTAGATCCTGGTATTCCAAATCTCCTATATCAGCTTTATGGCCGTTAACAACTTGTTTTTGAGCGTCGGCCTCATTTGAAAATATGCCCAACACCTTGTATCCATAAAATTCACCAAAAGGAAGGCCTACCTTAGTAATTGTTAATTGCTGGTTTGGCATTTGGCTAAAGCTGGTATTACCCATGCTGTAGTAGTTATAACCGCCATAAACAGCATCAGTTGCGGCACCGCTTAGTTTGGTTACTTTGTTTTTATTGTAGGCTATATTTCCACTTACATCGAAACCAAGCTTACCAATTTTATTGCGATAACCTGCCATCAATTCAAAGCCTTTATTGTCAACATCACCAATATTTGTAATATATGGCTGAGTAAACCCTGAACTTGCTGATAATGGTAATTGATAAATTAGATCGGAAGTCTTTTTGTTGTACACTTCAGCTGTGAAATATAAATTGCCGTGTAACGCTTCACCATCAAAACCCAAATTGGTTTCGGTAATTGTTTCCCAATGCAAATTTGGATTAGGTATACCGGTTAAAGTATTTGCAATTTGGAATGGCTGACCAGGAGCGAAACCTTGCGCACCAACAGAATAACCATTAGCGTTATTAAACTGGCTATAGGTTGAAGTAAATGAGTATGGCGAAACGTTGGAGTTACCAAGTTGTCCATAACTTCCGCGGAATTTCAGACTATTAAATATGGGCAATATGCCTTTAAAGAAAGGCTCGCTACTGATTGTCCAGCCGGCAGATACCGCCGGGAATACGCCTTTTTGTTTATCAGGCCCAAACACATCGTAATTAGCATCCTGCCTTATGGAACCGGATATGTAATAGCGCTCGTTGTAATTGTAATTTACCCTTGCAAATTGCGATTTTATGAGCCCCTGAGGGTCGTATGTACCTGAAAGGGCCAGGGCTGAAGCAGAAGTTTGAATATATGAATAGCCGGGTTCACCAATTGAACTCATTGATGAGTAGACGTTGTTTGTTTTATTAACAATCTGCTCGTAACCGGCTAATGCATTGATATTATGTTTTCCAAAGCTTTGGTTATAGGTTAACACATAGTTGGTGAGTAACTGGCTGCTTTGCGCATAGGATTTACTAAGGCCATTGGTTGAAGATGCAACAGGGCCGAAACTATAGGAGTTCTGAAAGGAATCATTCGTCTCTAAAAAATAGCTGTATCCTAAAGTGGTCCTGAAATCGAGATGAAAAGGAAGTTTTACATCAGCATATGCATTTCCCTGGAAATTGTTTTTCACATCCTGTGCACCTGCCGAGTTAACAGCTCCTAAAGGGTTTGGCCCACCAAAAGCAATTTTATATCCGGTTGGTTCTGTTCCCCAGCTGCCATCGGGGTTATAAATAGGAATGATAGGCTGCGTACGGAACGGTGCATTATGCAGATCGGCCTCGGCACCAACCAGCGGAGAAGTGATGCGTTGCGATACGTCGATCTGCTCGCCTATGGTAAGGTATTTACTTAGTTTGTAATCTGTATTAACGCGAGCACCGCCAATATTTGAGTAGTTTTTAATGAAAATACCTGTTTGCTGGTTGTAAAAACCAGAAGCCAGGTAATTCACATTAGCAGAAGCGCCGGAAACTGAAAGGTTATAATTCTGTTCGGTACCATTGCGGTATAACAGATCAACCCAGTTGGTATTGGCGAGCGTATCCGTCTTGGTAGCCCCGGCAAAAAATGTTGGGTTGACAAGGTTTTGCAGCTTAATGAAGTCGGGAGTACCCAACAATTGAACCAATTTAGGTTTGGTAATACCGTATCTTGAACTGAAAGATATGGAAGGAGGTGCTCCAATTCCCGAACCTTTTTTAGTAGTAACCAATATAACACCACCTGCAGCCGCAGAGCCGTAAATAGCTGCGGAAGCAGCATCTTTAGCAATATCCATAGATACGATATCCTGCGGGTTAAGGTTGTTTAAGTCTGCTTGTCTAACCCCATCAACTATATACAATGGGTTAGGCTGATAGAACGAAGCCACACCCCTGATAATTACTTGCGGAACAGCATCAGGAGCAGCAGAATTTTGGATGATGTTAACACCGGCTACCCGTCCCTGTAAGCCTTCAATAGGGTTTGTAATAGGTTGATCTTTAAATAGATCTCCTTTAACTGAAGATATAGAGCCGGTAAGGTCCTTTCTTTTTTGAGTGCCGTAGCCAACCACAACAACTTCATTCAGTTGCTGCAGATCTTCGGTCATGGTAACGTTTATAACGGTTTTGCTGCCAACAGTAATTTCCTGTTTAGCATAGCCAACGGCCGAAAATACAAGTACAGCAGCGCTGCCGGCATTGATCTTGTAATTTCCGTAAGCGTCGGAATTTGTTCCTCTCGAGGTTCCCTTTATTACAATGGTTATACCAGGGAAAGGATTGCCTTTTTCGTCGGTAACTTTACCTGTTATTGCTGACTGTGCAAAGGTGGACAGTGACATCAATAAAAGCAAAGGACAAAAAAGTAACTTGAGTAGTAATTGTTTTTTATACATAATGATTTCATTTTAGGTTTAATAATTGATAAGCTGGTAATTGGTACTTTTTGGCTAAGTGCCGCGGATGTAATATCATCCGGAAAATAAGTGGGCGTTAAAAGGCTTTTTAGGTTGGTATAAAATATTATTATACACATAAAAGCGTTTCAACACCGGGTTAAGGTCTTGATACATTTTCATAATAAGTAAGGGTTAAAAAAAACAGTTTATAATTGCTTACAGCCTACACGGTGAGCACGCTGCAATTGGCATATCAAAGAGAAGATATAAATAATATTACATCAAGTTTCAAAATCAAAATATAAAGAATATTAAGATTTAAGTTGGTTTAATATCCTTATTATCAGATTTTTACGTTTATTTTTGATTGATGAAAATATAAACTATATATAAACAAATATGTTGTAAAACAGGATTGTTACATAGCTTTTATAGCCATAATGGCGTTGTCAAACTCATCATTATGGATGATAGACTTGCTTTTGATGCGGGTTTTATAATTGTAAATGGTATTTACCGAATATTCCAGGATATGGGCAATCTTCTCCGTGTCGTTAATTCCAAGTCGAACTAAAGCAAAAATACGGAGATCGGTATTTAATAATTGGTTGGGTAAAAGCTTAACGCGGTTCTCTTCGCAAAATAACTCATTATAACCATTTACAAAGTTGGGGAAGATCTTGAGAAAAGCCCTGTCGAAATTAATGAACAGTTCTTCGCGTTCCTTGGTGAGGTTGATGTTATTAACCAGTGCCCGTATATCCTCATACCGTTTGGTGGTAAGTTTATTATCAACGGAGCGTTTAAACTTATCCAGCTTATTAATGTATTCCGATATCAGGTTGAAATAATAGCCTATATATTCTTCCTTAATTTTGTTGGCCTCATTAAGTTCGATGATGCTTCGTTCAAGGTTATGGTTGGTTTCCAGTATTATTTTATCAGCTATCTTTAGTTTTTGCAGCTGTTTATAAATAATAAAGGCAAAGGCTATCACTAAACAAACCAGTATAGTTAACAATGATGCGTAGAAGAACAGTGCGCGTTTTTGCTCTTCCTCATAATTGATCCGGTCGCTGGCTATGATGGGGAGTATGGCGCTAACTTGCAGTTTTCTTTGTCGGGCACCATAAAAAATGGCATCGTCCATAGCTTTTTTAATATAGATATATGCGTTTTTCACATCCCCGCTTTTATAAAGCAGTTGGGCCAGGTTGGTCATTGCCGCCGCTTCTTTGGTTGATGAGCGAACATCAGCCATAGCTGCCAATATTAACAGGTTGATGGCGCTGTCAGGTGAGTTTTTTCTGATATAGATATCGCTCAGGGTTGATGCCGTAACCGCAAACTGGTGATCGGTTAACTTATAATGATCAATGAGCGCTTTCAGGTTGGCAACGGCCATATCGGTATTACCGGTTTTTAAATAGCGCAAGCCTGTGTAATAAACGTACTCAAATGAGTTGCTGGCACATAAGGTTTTAGCCGAATCGATATAATTACTTGCCCGGCTGTTGTAGATAGGCGTGTAAAAATTATCCTTATCAAAGTCTGCCAAATCGTAATAGGTGCGGGCATTCAGAAAATAATATTCTTTACGGGCTGAATCGTTAAGCAGCTTTACGTTAACAGTTTTCAGCGAATCAAAAGCCTCCTTAAACATGCCCGATGAAAGCAGGATAAAACCGAGTTTAACTTTACTATAGGCTACTTTTACCGGGTCATGGAGGGAGTGCCCGGTTTGTTGTAGTCTTTGTACGTAATCAAAAGCCTTATCGTAATTAAAGGATTTGTATTCGTCATACAGACTTAAATAAATGTTGTAGCGGGCGTTAAGGTCGGAGGTTTTGGTACTGTTTAAATATTTTTCAAGCTTCTCGATCCGGAGTATCTTACCTTCATCATACTCCTGTTTTTTATCCAGTACATCATTGAGTTTATAGAGCAACGTATCGTAGCTTTTACCGGCAAATACTGAATGAAAAAGAAATAAAAAAGGTATAAGAAGTACTACTCGTTTCATGTAAGGCGTAATAGTTAATATTTTATAATACTGTATAATAAATTAGGTCAATTATTTAGCCGGTTTAGGAGCTTGCTTGGTTTATGCTTTTAAAATTATGAAAAAAAATCCAATCTGTTATCAAGCTGAAATCTTAAATTCAGGTATAAATAATTGTTTGAAATACAGTCAATTATGAAACTGCTTCAGTATTAGGGTTATAAATATCAGGCTGATTATTTAGTATGAACAAGTGCCTTGCCCGAAGCGGGTAAATATTCATAGTTTTGCTGTAGCATGTTAGATATATTATTCAGGGATGACGATCTTATAGCTATTAACAAACCGCATGGATTGCTGGTACACCGTTCACCAATAGCTGCGGATGTTGAAGAGTTTGCTTTACAGTTATTACGCGGCCAGATAGGGTTGAAGGTAAACCCGGTTCACCGCCTCGATAGGAAAACAGGTGGGGTATTGCTGTTCGCCTTTAATAAGCATACGGAGATAGCCATGCAACAGCAATTCATGGATAACCTGGTTAAGAAGAGATACCTGGCCATTGTTCGTGGGCATACGCCTGATACGGAGGATATCGATTATCCGCTCAGGAAAGAGAATGGAACTTTACAGGAAGCTTTCACACGTTACCATACATTACAACGTGCTGAACTGGATGTGCCGCTGGGCGCGCACCCTACATCGCGCTATTCATTAATTGAGGTTGCGCCTGAAACGGGGCGCATGCACCAGATCAGGAAACATATGAGCCATGTTTTTCACCCTATTATAGGCGATCGTACCCATGGCTGCAACAAGCAAAATAAACTGTTTACCCAACGCTGGGAAATGAACACCATGTTATTGCATGCATCAAGCCTGAATTTTAAACATCCGCATAGCGGAGCAGACGTTAATATTGAAGCCCCGCTGCATGATGAGTTTAAACGTGTAATGGAAATAATGAACTGGCAATCGCTATAAATACCAGAAACAAACACCGCTATAATTTGTACTATGAGTATGACCAAACCAATGCACTATACTATTACTTTAAATGGTGACGATCACCTCATCACCATAACGCCTGTTATTGAAACCATGCATGGCAGCGATAAATATGTTACCGGTGTGTTTAAATTAACCGAAGGGCATTTAGATATGGGCGAAATTGTTTTTGATGACAATATGAACCAGTGGGAATATACCGGCGAAGGTGATATTACCCATAAAGAAGCCGGGGAGATAGCCGATTTTATCAGGGGATACAAGGAACCCTATGTTGGTAAAGGCTTCATTTAAAGATAACGCTCAATTGTTTGTGTTAAATAATTACAGCATTATCTTGCTTCACACAAAGTTGAAATGATAATCAAAAGCGATATAACATGGATGAGATAGAAGATTACTCCGAATCAATTCATGAGCAAAGTAATGAGCATGCGCATAAAATAGCGCATGAAAGCGGCGGTAAGGAAAAGTGGGTAATATTTGTGGCCCTTTCAACCGCGGTAATAGCTGTATTGGCTGCCATAACCGGTCTTTTAGCAGGAGATCATGCCGATGAGGCCATGCTGGCACAAATGAAGTCGTCAGATCAATGGCATTTTACCAGGCAAAGAGCATTAAGTCTGATATCCTGAGTTCGTCAAATACCATGTTGATTTCTATTGGCAAAGCACCTGATACCGCTGCCGCTAATAAGGTAAAAAAGAACAAGCAGGATCAGGTGGAGATAATGACAAAGGCGCAGGATTACGAAAAGGAATCGAAAGAGCATGTGGCAAGACATAAGGTACTGGCCAGTGGGGTAACCCTTTTTCAGATAGCTATTGCTATTGGCGCCATCTCAATTATTACCAAGCGTAAATTGTTATGGGTGATAAGCATGGGCTTTGCGGTAATTGGGATCTATTTTCTGTTGCACGGCACGGTGTTTTGGCCTGTTTAAATAAATAAACGGCAGCAGGCATTTCAATTCAGTATCTTTACCGGCAATGATAAAGAAAGCACTGGAGAACCTGGGAATAGCCGAACTGAACGAAATGCAGAACGCGGCTATAAGCGCCGCTAAAAAAAGCGATGTAATACTGCTTGCGCCAACAGGCTCCGGTAAAACGCTGGGGTTTTTATTACCGCTACTATCCGTTTTAGATCCGAACGTAAGCCAGGTACAGTCTCTGATCATAGTGTCATCGCGCGAGTTGGCCTTACAGATAGAGCAGGTATTTAAAACCATGGGAACAGGTTTTAAAATAAACTGCTGCTATGGCGGGCACTCCACCAAAATAGAAAAGAATAACTTTATCCAGCCGCCTGCTGTTTTGGTTGGTACTCCCGGCAGGATAGCCCATCACATCCGTTTAGAAAACTTTGATACCGCCAAAGTGCAAACGCTGATATTGGATGAGTTTGATAAGGCGCTTGAGTTTGGTTTCCAGGATGATATGGAATATATCATCAGACAATTACCGGCCATAAAAAAGCGCATCCTTACTTCGGCTACTAAAATGGACGAGATCCCGCGTTTTACAGGTGTCAGTAATCCGCTTAAACTCGATTTTCTGAACAGTAAAACCAGCGCCCCCGACCTGCAGCAAAAAGTTGTTATCGCCGAAGCTGCCGATAAACTGGAAGCGTTGTTTGCGTTAATATGTAAGATAGGAACCAAAGCCACCCTTGTTTTCTGCAATCACCGTGAGGCTGTGGACCGGATCAGTGATATGCTTTGGGAAATGGGCCTGCCGAATGATATTTTTCATGGCGGAATGGAACAGGAGGACAGGGAGCGGGCGTTATTGAAATTCAGAAATGGGAGCCATAAGATCCTTGTTACTACTGATCTTGCATCAAGAGGACTAGATATACCGGAAATTGAATATGTGATCCATTATCAGTTACCGCATAACGAAGAGGCCTTTGTACACCGTAACGGCCGTACGGCACGTATGCATGCTAAGGGGACATCGTATTTGATATTAACACCTGATGAAAAGCTGCCATATTTAAAGAAAGACCCCGAAGTGGAAGAATTGCCCGAAAAAAATGTGATCCCTAAACCAAGTGAATGGGCCACGCTTTACATCGCCGCAGGCAAAAAGGATAAAATAAATAAGGTAGATATTGTAGGTTTGTTACTGCAAAAAGGCCAGCTGGCAAAAGAGGACCTGGGTTTGATAGAGGTTTTAGACCATACCTCGTACGCCGGTGTAAAACGGAATAAGATTGAGCAGGTGGTAAAGCTGGTTAAGGCAGAAAAGATAAAGAATAAGAAAGTTAAAATAGAGATATCAATATGAGTAATAATGATATAATGAAGAAGCTTAGGGTAGCGCTTAAGTTTACCGATGACGATATTATAAAGGTTTTAGACTTGGCCAATTTCAGGATCACTAAAACTGAGCTGGGTGCGATATTCCGTAATGAAGATCACCCAAACTTTAAACCCTGCGGCGACCAGATATTGCGTAACTTTTTAAATGGACTGATCATTTACAAACGCGGCCCAAAACCTGCGCCTAATGCCGATAAAACTAGTGAGAAGAAGCCATAGGCACTTCTGTTACGCGCAGCCTGCCGCTTTTAATTAAACGCTGCTGCTCAAGCGAAAATGATTCGCGTGCGCCGAAGTCCTGTACCCAATAGTGATGATTTTCGGCAACGCCAACTTCTTTAAAGGCGGGGTTCATCAGGTTTTTGCAGTGGCCCTCGCTTTTAAACCAGCCGTCCATTACTTCAGCAATACTTTCCTGCCCGGCGGCTATGTTTTCGCCTATCATAAAGCTTCTGTAGCCTTTAATACTGTACCCGGCAGCTACAATGCGGTCTTCCATAGTACGGCCATCCTTGCTGGTATGGCTAAAATATTTATTGTTCGACATGTCCCAGGCATGACCTTCGGCAGATTTCTGCAGCAGGTCGTTCCATACCAACGGCGGGGCAGGGCGCATATAGGTTACGCCGCAAGTGCAGCCTTTAGCACGCACGGCGTTTATTCGTTCTAAAAACTCTTTCTTAAATTCCCGCTCACTGGTTGGTTGCTGGGTATGTGCCGTTACTCCAAAAAAAGTAATAGCGGTAAGCAGGCAGCCAAAAATCAATTTTTTCATATTACTGATGAGACAATATAAAAGCCGGAAAGTTTAATAGGGATATAAGAATGTCAGGTTTTGGGCCGCCTGATATTTACGCGCCATTTACCACGTTTTTTGCGCCTGTAAATAAGCATAACGGAAACAGCAACCAGTACAATTACCGAAGTAAGGATTATAATGAGGCTATCCTTTTGAAATACAAGTTGTTGTAAAGTTTGGTATTGTTGGCTGTATAGAATTTTTTTTTATTTTCAAATTCCTCTTCGGCTTTGATGCGGGCTGCAAGTAAGGCCTCGTCATGCTTGCGGATGCTGTCGTTTATAAAGTCATGCCTTTTGAGGGCCACATCACCTTTGTCGTAATTATTGGTAAGGTTGTAGAGTATGGCAAAGCGTAATTGAACGGCAGATTCGGCCCTGTTCAAGTGATTTTTGGTTGCTAATTTTAAGGCCTCGTTCAAATCGGTCAAAGCTAAGGGGTAGTCCTTTATATCCATCTTAACGGATGCGATATCAAGCAGGGAGGAAATAATGCCTGATACATCGCCTTTGGCCCTTGAAATAGCATTTGATTGCAGCGCAAACCATTTGGCCTGGCTGTATTCCTTTTGTGAACGGTATACCTTTGATAAATTATTGAAACACCCACGTACGCCAATGCTATCTTTCAACCTTGAAAAATAATGCAGGGCCAGCATAGTGTATTTAATGGCTTTTGTTTGATAGGCTAGTTTTTTATCCTCATTAGTAATGGTATCATAGTGCATGTATCCGTTAGCGATCTGGCTGTAGATAGGGGCCTTTAACAGCTTACCGGTAATGGATAAAGTATCAAGCGGAGCGGCGAATAACTTGCCCGTAGCTAACAGAAAAATAGCAATAATTGTAACAGGTATCTTCATAAATGCACTTGAATATATATACTATATTCAAATAACATGCCCTTTTATAATTATTTAACCATGCTATACAATATAAATTGCCTTTTGTTTAAATAATGCCTTTTAGATAAAAATAAGATGGGTTTTTAGAGCTATACAATGTGAAATTAATTATAAACACAAGATAATAACTGGCGCTAACAGCTGCCCAATGGAGTATAGTAATTAGTACAGATTTATTAACTGTGCTTATAATTATTCAATTATAGCTTCGTACTTTTTAATGAAAGTTTGTATGAATTTTACTTTCGAAATTAAAAGGTTAAAGAGACTTATACCGATTGCCGCGCAGGTAATACCAGCCAATACATCAAGTACAAAATGATGGCTTGCATACACCGCTGTAAACCATATACCGATCACCACTATAAAGAATAGCACGTTTATAAAGCCCAGGCGATTCTTCAGGCCGTAGTATAAAACTATAACAGGGTAAGCGGAGTGCAGCGAAGGCATAGCCGCGAATACATTGGAGCCTTTGGCGTATATGGATTTGAAAAGTGTGATATGAAAATAAGCGTCGAATTTTGCCAGGCCGCCGGTATTGCCAATGGTTAGGGGGTGGAAGTTAAAACCATAGTATTCGATATACCAGGGTGGTGCGGCCGGATATACATAATAAACCACAAAGCCAAGCAGGTTAACCAGTAAAAAGGTTAGCGCGAAATATAAGAATTGCCTTTTCCTGGTGAAGAACAGATATGCCGCAAATGACAGGGGAACGGGGATCCAGCATAGATAAAACAAACCGGTAACTATATCTATAAAGGTTGTGCCTTTTAGCCTGAAATACTCATTAGGGGTTAGCAGTTTACCATTCAGGTTGATGCCGAACACATGTTTCTCAAAATTATAGAGATCGGCAATGTGGACTGTATTGTAATTATAATTAGGGAAGGCCTTCATATAATCAAAAATTATCCAGTAAAAAATGAAGATAGAAAAGCCGAGGATAAACTTACGGGTGCCTGCCGAAGCATAGAACAGGGTATTAAATATACCGATAAGCACCAACTGATCTACCTTATAACCTACCAAAAAAATAGACAATACAAGGTACGCAACTGATAGAAGCGAAACAATAATTATTGATTTGGTATTTACGGTTACGCCATTGTTAATAGCATCCTTCATGCTATTTTTTTATAAAATCTGAACGGAAAATCTTATCCCAAAGGGGCGAACTTACACCATAACCTTTGTCGGGGTCCTGGTAATGGTGCAGCATATGATGTTGTTTTATCTTTTTCCAGATATTACCTTTAAAATTAAAGTGATGTATGGCATAGTGCGATATATCATAAAAAAGGTAACCTAAAATAAAGCCCGGGAAAAATCCCCAGATATCATTAGCCGGCAATATGGCGTTGAATAAAAAATAAAAGCCTGTTGCCAGTGGGATACTTACCGATGGTGGTAATACCAGCCTTTTGGCATCGCTTGGGTAATCATGGTGTACACCGTGAAATATGAAGTGTAAACGCATGGCCCATGGTTTATCGGCAGGTACGTAATGAAAAACAAAACGGTGCATTATGTACTCAACCAGTGTCCATATAAAAAGGCCCAGTAGAAATAAACCAATGAAAGGAACTACTCCTAATGATAGTACAAACGATTTATAAATGCAGAACGCAATAACCGGAACAAAAATGAATAAGGGAACTGTAAAATGCACTTTTGAAAGCGATTCTAAAAGATCGCTTTTAAACATTCGTACAGAGTCCTGTGAATTGGAAATATATTTTTTTTTCATAATGCCTCAGGGTTTAAAATGTTCATAATTTCTCTGCCTGCTAAATAGGGAAACTGGTACTTTTTAATGTTTTTAAAGCAACGTTAAAAAGGAACGGTTCAATTTTAATAAAGATATTTATAACAATAAATAATTTTATATAATTATTGCGAAGATATGATATTTTCGGGGCACTGCCTTCATTACCACGTCAAAATTACATATTGTGGCAGTGAGTTAGCCCAACTTAAATAGTTAACACCAAATGGGGTTACTTATTTTCTTCTTCGGCTATGATTTTTTTAGCATCCCTTAACCTGTTAAAGGCGGTAACATTGGTTAATAAAGCCAACACAGTTATAGGAATAGTAAATATCGACATGGTTTCGAAAACATGGAAACGAACGCCAGGGATATATAGCTTATAATTACCACCAATATAGAGCGATGAAACACCGCATATAATGGCAAATACGCCAATAGTTACTACACGTTCAGGGCGTTGCATTAAACCGCCTTTAACCTCAATTCCAAGGCCTTCGGCACGTGCACGTACATAACTTACCATCATAGAGCCGATAAGGGCTATAAACGCGAATATGGAACTTAAAAAGTAATGGTGACCAACCAGGTAATAGCAAATGCCAAAAAACATGATCAGTTCGCTATAACGGTCGAGCACTGAATCATATAACGCACCAAAAGTTGATTTCATGTTACCAAGCCTGGCTACCTGCCCGTCGAGCATATCAAACAAGCCTGCAAATAGTATTAGGCCACCGGCCCAACCAATGTAGGTAAGATCGCCACGGTTACCTTCTTCGGCACCTATAATAAATATAACGGCCACGCCTACATTAAGTATAAACCCAATTGAAGTTACAGCATTAGGGGTTAGCCCTAATTTAATAAGCACTTTAACAACAGGGTCTATAACTTTATATATTCCCAGCTGTAGGTTTTTGCGCATGGATGTTTCTTGTTCCATTGGTTTATATGGGTTATTCAAATATAGTTAAAAATCAAATTGCACCAACACACGAACACCCCATTTAGGTGCATTCAAATAATCTAAATATGTAAAACGCCTAACCAGATCTACACGTACAAATTTAAATATGTTTTCAACACCAACGCTACCTTCAATATAAGGTGTATTGCCTAATGCGTGGGTTATAGCCTGTCCGTTTCCATCAACAGGGAACTGGTACAATGCCGGGTGTAACAGTGGGTCATTCTTGTCACTTAAACCTCCATATATGCCTTTAAATGACATAACCTCGCGCCATTTTAGTTTCTTTAATAATGGGATCTTGTTAAAGAAATACCCCTGGAAATGCTGGTCGATGTTTAAGCTTTCGTTATGATCGCCTACAAACTCCAAGAAGTTCATTAAGTTGTAGGAGTATAAGTCATACGCGTAAGTCTGGTTAGCACGGAAAATATTTAACAGTGGATAAGGTACCTGGCCAAATATCTTCATGCCTTCAACCCTAACATCGGCAAAACCAAATTGCGACAGGTAGAAACGTTTATCTATCTGGGCATGGATCTTGGCGAAACTGTAGCTGCTGTTAAACAAATTGTCTATTCCCTGGGTATAGCTTAACTGGTATATTGGATTAGCACTAGGGATAGGTATCCGGTATATTTTACCCTGGTAAAACTGTTCGTTAGGGGCATACCTTAATGTTGTTGTAATATCGGATGTAGTAAGGTTGGTAACCGTATTTGGCTGTCCGTTTATCACATTGTTAAAGTACAGTGAGCCCGCAGCCGATTGGGTATGATTTGTGAACACTGTTTCATAAGAAAAATGATTCTCAAACTCATGCTTGTAATCAAGCCTATAGTATACGTTGTATAAATACTTATCGTTATTGCCACGTTTAAAGGAGAGCAAGAAGTTATCTTCCTGTACAAACTGCAAGTCTTCGCCCGGTATGGTCACATCTTTTTGTACGCTCGCCCGTATATAATTCTGCGGGAACTTGTAAATAGTTTTATCGTTTAATGAATAGGTGGCGCTAAAGAAATATTTCCATTTCTCATCCTTAAAACCATAAGCACCATAGGTTTCAAAATAATAGCGTTTGCTTAGTTCGGGCGTTGTACGGCCACCAACACGCAGCCTGAAACCTTCAACAGGGTCAAAGCTGTAAAAGGTATTTGCGGGGCCAACCTCAAACCAGTTGAATGATTTGTAACCTGCCAGTAACAAGGTAGCTATATCCATAGTACGTTTGTACGAAGGCATGGTTTTTAAGCTATCAATATTATGATAGGTATTTGCCTCTACTGTAGTAAGCGTATCCAGCCTGTTTTGTACCCAAAACTGATCGCTGCGGTGTTTTACCTCGTCAGAATAAGATGAAGCATCAGCAACATAGGTAGTATCAGGATGTGGCTTGTTTACCGCATAGCTACCGAAAGTACGGGTTCTAATACCATATAAACCACCATTCTTGCTTTTGGTTAGCCCAAAATCAGCATAAACAGTGCTTCTGCTCAGGTGATAGCGTTGATCCGGATTTTGTTCAAAATCCAGGTTAACGTGCATTGTTTTTACAAAGTTAAGGTTGATGTTTTTGTTGATGTAGAGTTTAGCATGCTGCACAGCGTAATGGCCATCAAGGGTAACATAAATTTTCCCTTCGAAAAGCATGTCGGTTGTGTTGCGGGGGGTAAAGCTAAGTTCAACAACTTTGGTATTATTTATAACCAGCGTATCGGTGATGAAAAACTTATAATAAGTTGGCGCGCTTTCTGCAATCGGGCTTAAAAAGTTATTGGTCATCAGGAAGATACTGTTATCATAGATGTCAATATCAGCATACATGTGCTTAAAATACTGTCCGATACCTTCGCTATCTACAGCACCGCCAAAATCAACATGTTTTTCACCTAATACCGTTGTTTTGTTTTTTTCGGGGCTTTTGCGATAATAGGTCTGTGATATTTTCTCATCTACATAAATTGGGAGCAATGATTTGCCCGGTACTGATGTGGTATCGCGGTTATCAATTACAAATTTGTATTTGCGAAAGAATTTCTTTTCGGAGATCTTAGGATTAACGTTAACAAACGAAAATACCATTTTATCGTACTCCTTGTACTCAACGTATGAATAGCTTTCAGGGCTGTTTTGTTTTTTATGCGCAATTACCTGGCGGATAAGTTCAACAGCCGGGTTATCCTTGTTACGATATTTAGCTTTTTTTCCCGATTTTATGTCAACTTCTTTAAGCGTTTGCGCTTCGGGGAAAAGTTTTACGTTTATTAATTGTGTTTTGCCCGGCACAACAGGTAAAACAGCTTCTTTATAACCTACATATGATATCCTGATATGATCGTAGGTTTTTATGTTTGTTGAAATGGCATATCTGCCCTGTGCATCGGTGTTGGTTCCGATAGAAGTTCCTGGAAAAGAAACTGTTACGGCTATAAGAGGTTGCCTGTTGCCCGCATCTGTTACTACGCCTGTAATCACCGTATTTTGCGCAAACAAAGACGACGTAAGGAATAAAAAGAACGTTAAAAAAAGTAAGTTTTTATAAAAGTTTCTACAATCCATGTACTTTATGCAATTATGCAAATACAAATTTCTTTTGCAGCAGGTAGTTATAACTAACACCCACTATAACAGATACTATTATTTTTGATATGATGTAACTTAATCCTAAATAATGAGTAACAATAAAAACACCTAAAGTTGATAGTAATAAATTACCATTCCAAATTATTAAATATTTAACTATCTGCCGGGGCATCTTTTTTCCCTTACGGTTGAAGACCCAGTTTCTACCTAATACAAAATTGGTAGTGCCCCCAACTATAGTGCCAAGTAAACTTGCAATTACGTACCAAAAGTAGAAAAATTCTTTACAGACTATTGTGGTCAAAAAGTCAAAAAGGGTAGCTATAATAGAAGAGGCTTGAGCTTTTAAAAAAGTTGACATTAAAATTTCAATAGTTTAAACGCTACAACGAGTTGCAGCAGGATGTTAGTATAAATGCCGGCCAGCACATCATCCATCATTATTCCCCATCCGCCGGGTAACAGTTCCATTTTTTTGATGTATAATGGCTTTACTATATCAAAAAAGCGAAATAATATAAGTGCACATAACACATATGTTACAGTTACCGGTAAAAAAAGCATGC